>Ga0075365_10000568_pt1 | contig 14328 bp, 12 predicted proteins | sample EndMetdeltDD1765_FD_71387 | JGI IMG/M metagenome (GOLD analysis project Ga0075365, IMG submission 71387) | Populus endosphere microbial communities from Tennessee, USA - Endosphere MetaG P. deltoides DD176-5 | ecosystem: Host-associated > Plants > Roots > Endosphere | place: USA: Tennessee... | reverse complement strand
TGTCGCTGACGCCGCGGCCGGCGTGGTCGAAGGTGCCGGCCAGCAGAGCCCGGTCGACGCGGGCAGCAACGAGTGGGTCGCCGAGATCGTCGGCACCCAAGCCGAAACCGATACCGAAGCCGAAGCCCGTTGGGCTGTTGCTGTGCGCCGGCTCGTGCGGCCTGCAGTGGTCGCCCTATGTGCTCGTCGACGGGCTGTGCCCGGACTGCCGCGGCGACTAGACCGACGAAACGGGCACGTCGCCGTCCACCGTGCACCGGCGCATGAGTCGGTGTTGCGGGAAGTGGTCACCGAGGGCGCGGTGGTTGGTGCAGCGTTCGTCCCAGATCGCGACGTCGCCGGCACGCCATGACCACCGGACCTGCAACTTCGAGTCCTCGATCTGGCGCTGGAAGTGGTCGAGCAGCCATGCGCTCTCGGCCGGGTCCGCGCCGACGACCGATTCCATGAATCCACCCGCCACGAACAACGCCTTGCGCCCCGAGACCGGATGTGTGCGCACGAGCGGGTGCTCAGCCCCTGGGAACACCTCGCGCAGCGCCGCGACCTGCTCGGCGCCGGCCCGTTTGCCGAAGGCGGCCCAGAAGGCTTCACCCTGGGTGTGGCGAACCCGCAGGCCGTCGGCGATCTGGCGCATCGTGGGGGACAACCGCTCGTAGGCGCCGTACAGGTCGGCCCAGATCGTGTCACCGCCGTAGGCCGGGATGTCGAGCGCGACGAGGATCGCAACCTTGGGTGGCGCGTCGATCCATGTGATGTCGGTGTGCCAGTTGTCGGCGTCGGGCCCGTTCGTTGCGGTGTCCTCGATGTGGCTGAGGATCTCGGTGCCCCCGAAGTGGCGTTGCAGGGGGAAGACCGACGGCGTGCCGAAGCGATGGGCGAGCGCGCGATGCCCGTCCTCGCTGAGGTGCTGATCGCGCAGGAAGACGACCTGGTGTGCCAGCAGTGCGTCGTCGAGCTGTGTGAACTCGTCGTCGGTGATCGTTTCGAGCAGCAGTCCTTCGATCTCGGCCCCGATGATCCCGGTCAAGCGTCGAATATCCATGCGTGCAATTTACTACGCCAGCAAATAATATGCCAGCGTGGATATTCTGGAGGATTGGTTGACGAGGTTCTCGCGCATGAACACCGTCGCGATCGAATCGTGCTGTGCCGAGATCGGCATGACCGCATCGGAGGTGAGTGTGCTCGGGATGCTCACCCGGGCGGATACGCCGTTGAACCCCACCCGGCTGCAGGTGCTGGTGATCCAGTCGCCCGGCGGGCTCACCAAGACCTTGCGCCGGCTCGAAGACGCGGGTTTCGTGCGCCGCCGGCCCGACGTGTCCGACCGTCGAGCGTTGCTGGTGGAGTTGACAGCGCGGGGCCGCCGGGCGTCGGCGCGGGCGAGCGAGCTCGTGCGCGCCCACTACGGCCGGCTCCTGGCCGGCGTCTCGGAGGGTCAGCGCGAGTTGCTGACCGATGTGGTGAGGCAGCTGATCGATGAGCTCGAGGCGGCAGGCGGGTAGCGGCGGGCCCGGCTCCCCCAAGATCGCTGTATCCGTGTCTGCAGATTCGCCATCTCTGTCCTCGCGCGGGGCACCCGACATGAGGAGGCATGCAATGCAGAGCAACAAGAACACCCCCGGCTCGTTGAGCGCCGTCGAGCTCGCCGCGATCGATCTGACGATCACCGCGCTGCAGGCGCACGGGCACACCATCGACGACGTGGCGAGGAACGACAACCCGAGGGAGATGATGGCCGAGGGATGGGCGGACGCGCATCACCCGTTGATCGAGTTGAACGAGCGCGATCTGGAGATCATCGCCCAGATCAAAGAGCTCGCCGGTCAGCTCAGCTCGCGGACCACCTTGCACGAGCTGACTGTGGCTCGCGGCAAGATGGTGCAGCGCGGCTGACATCGTCCCGCCGCAGGAGGCGCGGCGATGTCCGTGCAGGTCGTGCTGATCGTGGCCGTGTTCGTCGCGTGGTTCGCCGTCAGCGTTGCCAACCAGTTCCGGTCTGGCGCGCTGACGGCGCGGATGCGTCGCCACATCCCGCTCGGGCTGATCCCCTTGTGGACGTTCTTCGCGCCGAATCCGGCCCGCGCCGATTCTCGGCTGATCTGGCGAGCCGAGGTCGGCGGCAGCTGGCGCGACTGGCGTGAGGTGCACTTCGGCTTCGGCTCGGCGGGCACTCGTTGGCTCGTGCACCCTCAACTGATCTCGAACAAGGCGATCGCCGATCTCGTCAACTCGCTCCTGCGCGTCGACGCGCGGACGGAGGGAGCCGACAGGTCGACGGTGCTCAGCTCCTCGTACGTGGCGCTGCTGAGCATCGTGGTCGACCGCTCCGCGTCGGAGGCGGGCTGCTCGGCCGTCCAGTTCGCGGTCGTGCGCACATCGAGGCTGGGTGATGAGCGCGGCATGTCGCTGGCGTTTGTGTCGGAGGTGCACGGCGTGTCCGCTCCACAGCTGGTCGGCGATGTTCGCTGAACCGGCACTGCTCGTCTCCCGGCTGATCTTCATCGGGCTGCTGATCGACGCGATCGAGGTCGTCGCCCTGCGCAGCGCGTTCGCCGACGGTGGGATCTTCTCGCGGTCAAACCTCGGCGTCCTCACGGCCGGTACCCGATGGCAGATGCGAATCCTGGCGGACACCGGAGCGAGCGCGAGCGTCGTCGCCGCGATGGTCATCCAGTTCAGTGCGGCACTCGTCGTGATCGTCGACGGCGTGGGTGAACCGGTCGGCATCGCCGCCGCCCTCTGCTGTCTTGCGACCAGTGGTTACGTGCGGTCGCGTCGCCAGATCGGCGGGAGCGGCGCCGAGCAGTTGACCTTCATCGCGCTCGTCGCGTTCGCGGTGGTGATCGCCGCCGGCGGATCGCCTCATGCTCGCCAGGTCGGCGACACGTTCTTGGCCGCGCAGGTGACGTTGGCCTACGTCGCGGCCGGTGTCGCCAAGTTGGCGTCACCGGTGTGGCGGTCGGGGACGGCGATGACCGGGATCTTGTCGACCGAGGGGTACGGACGTCCGCGGATGGCGGACCTGCTCGTCGCTCACCCGTTGGTCGATCGGCTGATGTGCCGGGCGGTCGTGGCCTGGGAGGTCACGTTCCCGCTGGCTGTGGTCGCGCCACGACCGGTGCTGTTCGCGTACCTCGCGACCGGCGCCGCATTCCACATCAGCTGCGCGGTGATGATGGGTCTCAACCGGTTCGTGTGGGCCTTCTGTGGCTGCTACCCGGCGGTGTGGGCGACAGCGACGTTGTTGCGTTGAGCCGACTGGTTGACGTGGTTGTCTCATGTGGGGAAGTAGCCGGCGACGTCGACGATGAGGTGGGTCGGCTGAGAGTTGAACAAGCAGATGGTGCCACCGGCGCCCACCTTGACGATGGCCGCGTTGGCCACCGTCTGCCCCCCAGCAAAGTTGAGGTTCGAGGCCAGCGGAGGATCGATGCCGCACGGGTAGACCGTGACGAAGCCCGCCGCTTCTGGCTCGGTGACCGTGACGTTGACGACCACGGTGGACGCGCCCGCCGACACCCCACCACGGCCTACGGCGGTGAGAACCACGACCGTTGAGGTCGCCTGCACTCCGGCGCCGACGAACTGCCCGTCGATGGTGGCCGCGCCGGAGCGAGTGTCGAGGAGGCGAGCCGGTTCACCCGCGACGTACGACGTCACGCTCGGGAAGTAGCCATTGACGTCGGCGATCAGGTGCGTCGCCGATTGGGTGTAGATGCAGACGTTGCCGCCCGTTCCGATCTTGGTGACAACGAGGTTGGCCACGGTCGTGCCGGCGAGATAGTTGACGTTCGACGCCGTCGGACGCGTCGTGCCACATGGATACACCGTCGCGTACCCTGCCGCGGCCGCCTCGGTGATGGTCACGTTCAGGGCGACCGATGTCGCGCCGGCGGGCGCGGCGCGTCCGATGATCTGCAGCGAGGTGACGGAGTCGGCTGCCGCCGCCCCCGTTGCTTGTTGCAGGCCGTCCACCGTCGCGTGGCCAACTCGCGTGTCGAGCACGCGCGACGGGTTCACGGAGCGGTAGGACGAAGTCGACGGGAAGAAGCCGTTGACGTCGACGATCAGGTGCGCCGGCTGTGAGGTGAACACGCACACCCGGCCCGCAGAGCCGATCTTGGCCAGAACGGCGTTCGGCACCGTCGCCCCCGTCGTGAAGTTGACGTTCGACGCCGTCGGCTGAGCCTCGCCGCACGGGAACACGGTGATGAAGCCGTCTCCGGCGGGATCGACGACGGTGACGTTCAACGTCGCGGCCGTGGCATCGGCGGCAACACCACCTCGACCGGCGACGGCCAGTTCGAGTGTCGACTCGCCATCGCGGAGCCCAGCACCTGCGTCGAGACCGTCGATCGTGGCGGAGCCGGGTCTGGTGTCGGCGACGCGAGCCGGCGCGAGCGGGACGTAGTCGTTGGACGTCGTCACGGTGACAGTGAACGACGTGGTCGCGGTGAGGCCGGCCGCATCCGTCGCCGTGCACGTGACAGTCGTGAGACCGATCGGAAAGTTCGAGCCCGATGCCGGGCTGCAGCTGACCGTTGGCACGCTGCGGTTGTCCGTCGCGGATGGGGTCGAGAAGGTGACGGCGGTCGAGGCCGCGCCCGGAGGGGCGATACCGGAGATGTCCGGTGGTTGACTCGGGAAGGACGGCGGCGTGGCGTCGGGCGTGATCATCAGGGTCACGATGTTCTCGCCGGGACGGCCGACGACGACAGCGCCGGCCGTGGTGTAGTCCGAACCGACGACGAACTCGGCCGGTGCGACGAGGCCGCGGACGCTGTTCGATGCCGACACCTCACCGCTGCTGTCGCCGCGCCGGGCAAACGTGACGGCGCCCGCGTCGATGACGGCACCGTTGTTCCAGTTCCAGTTCATCTGAGCGACACCGCCGTCGGGGAGGGTCACCGCAATGCCCGATCCGATCGTGTCGCTCGGGGTCGAGCCCACGATGCTGTTTGCGGAGGAGACCAAGCCGGTCGCGCCGATCCTGCCGTCGCCGACCGTGATCGCACCGGCATCGACGATCGCGCCCCGGTTCCACCCGCCACTGCTGATCAGGTAGTCGCCGTTCTTCAGTGGTGTGGCGTACCCGACCGAGTCACCGGCGGACCCGCCGACGAGGCTCCTGGTTGCGCTGATCTGCCCGGCGAGCCCGGTCGTGCCGTTGCCCCAGGTTGCCGCGCCGGCGTCGACGATCCCACCGTTGTCCCACTCCGGTGCGGTGACGACGTAGTTGCCGTTGGTGAGCTTGACCACGCCGCCGACGTGGTCGTCGGCGGTCGTGCCGATCAGGCTGTTGGCTTCGCTGATCGCACCGGTCGTCGGACCGCTCCCGTTGATCCAGGTGGCCGCGCCGGCGTCCACGGCAGCGACGTTGTCCCAGCCGGGACTGCTGACGACGAAGTTCCCATTGGTCAATGCGCTCACGCCGCTCGACCCCAGGCCGTCGCCCGCTGTGCTGCCCGTCACGCTGTTGTCCTCGGTGATCGCGCCGGACGTGCCGGTGGTGCCGTTGCCCCATGTGATCGCGCCAACGTCGATCGCGGTCGGGCTGTCCCACCACTTCGACACGACCACATAGTTCCCGTTGGCGAGGGCGACTGACACCGTCTGGCCGACGAAATCTGCCGGCGTCGTGCCGACGAGGCTGTTCGCTGCGGAGAGCTCGCCGGAGGTTCCGGTGGCACCGTTGCCCCACGTGGCTGCACCGGCGTTGACGATCGAGCCGTTGTCCCAGTTGTGCGAGTTCACCACGTAGTTGCCGTTCGTGAGCAGTGTGATGTCGATCGCGCCGACGAAGTCGAACGGCTTGGTTCCGACGAGGCTGTTGCCCGGACCGACGACTCCGACCGTGCCGGTGACCCCGTTGCCCCACGTGACGGCGCCGGCCTGCGCGCTCGCCCCGTTCGTCCAGTACTGGCTGGCCGTCACGTAGTTGCCGTTCGCCAGGGCGAAGACCTTGTAGCCGATCACGTCGTTGGTGTTCGCGCCGACGAGGCTGTTCGCAGCCGAGACGGCGCCGGTCGTGCCCCCGAGCCCGTTGCCCCACGTGACCGCGCCGGCCGATGTCTGCGCCCCGTTGCGCCATTGCGGGGTCGACACGACGTAGTTCCCGTTCGTCAACGGGACGATCACCGATCCGCCGACCTGCTCCTGAGCAACGTCGCCGAAGAGGCTGTTGGCCTCGGTGACCGGGCCGGAGGTTCCCGTCGCACCGTTGCCCCACGTGACCGCTCCTGCGAACTCGTCGAGGCCGTGGTGCCAAGACGACGAGCCGGTGACGTAGTTGCCGTTGCTGAGAGCGACCGTGTAGCCGCCGAAGTAGTCGTTCGCCGTTGGGCCATACAGGCTGTTCGCCGTCGTGACGGGTCCGCTGATCCCAGTCGTGCCGCTGCCCCAGATCGCTGCGCCGGCGTTTGCGATCGAGCCGTTGTCCCACGAGCTCGCGTGGACGACGTAGTTCCCGTTCTGCAGCACCGTCACGCCGTACAGCGCGATGTTGTCGCCGTCCGTGGTACCGACGAGGCTGTTCGATGCCGAGACGGTTCCGTTCAGCCCCGTCCTTCCGTCGATCCACGTCACCGCGCCGGCATCGATCGCGCTGTTGTTGTCCCAGTACGGGCTGCGGATGATGAAGTTGCTGTCGCCGACGAGAGTGATGCCCGACGGACCGAAGTAGGTCAGGTCATCGCCGAGGTGGTCGTTCGCCGTGCTCCCGGTGAGGGTGCTGATGAGGCCGCCTGTGGCGCCGTCGTACAGGTAAACCGCGCCGACATCGGTCGCGGTCGCGGAGTCGAAGTCGCTGTCGACGACGACGAAGTTGCCGTTCGGCAGCACCTCGACCCATCGCCCGAACCGCCCGCTCCCGGCCGGGCCGACGATGTCGACGTTGGTGACGGCCGCCTGCGCGGGCGAAGCCGTCGTGCCCACGACGAGTGTCGCCGAGGCGGCCGCGAGAGCGATGGCGCCGCAGACGGCGCCACGGCGCGTTCGCATCGGGTGATGGTGGGCGCGCGCGGGGGAGGAAGTGGTCACTCATCGAGCTTCCTCTTTGCAGTCGTTCGGCGACACTGGGTAAACCACTAGTTCTGACCGGCAGTTCTGGCCGGCAGTTCTGGTTCGCCACTCGACACACGTGTTCGCGACGATGCCTGATGCCTCTCAGCCGATTCGACGAGTATCTCACCCACCAGACCTCGGACACGTTCGATCACGTCGCGACCTCCGATCGCAACTTCTACGACCGGTACTACTTCAACATGCATTCGAGCAGTGACGAGCTGTTCGTCATCATCGGCATGGGCCAGTACCCGAACCTGGGCGTGACCGACGCGTTCATCACGGTCTCGATCGGCACCGATCAGCACACCGTTCGCGCCTCACGCGAGTTGGGCGTCGATCGGATGGACACGAACGTCGGCCCGCTCGGCGTCGAGATCATCGAGGGCCTGCGCCGCCTGCGCGTCACGTGCGAGCCGAACGAGTGGGGCATCGAAGCCGATCTCGTGTTCACGGGCACGGTCGATGCGCTGGAGGAACCGCACACCTTCACCCGCCGCTACGGCCGGGTCGAGCAAGACGTCACCCGTTACGCCCAGGTCGGCGTGTGGGAAGGCCGGCTGACGGTGGCCGGCAAGCACTACGACGTGACGCCGGATCGGTGGCAAGGCGCGCGCGACCGCTCGTGGGGCGTTCGCCCGGTGGGCGAACGCGAACACCCCGGCATCAAGGTTCGCCAGGCCACCGACGGCCACGGCTTCCGGCACGACTGGTTGCCGATGCAGTTCGCCGACCACATGCTCAAGGTGCAGATCGACCAGGACGCCGACGGCAACCGCTTCGTCGAGGAGTCGATGCGCGTCTGGAACACCGACCTCGATCGCCCGATCGAGCATCTCGGCCGCCCGGAGGTCGACATCGACTACATCTCCGGCACCCGCGAGATCGCCAACGCGACCATCACGGTTCCGCACCCGACAGCGGACCCGATCGTGGTGAAGACCACGCCGCTGCGGACCCTGTACCTGGCCGCCGGCTCTGGATACATCCCCGACGGCACGTGGGGTCACGGCTACTACCAGGGCCCTCTCAAGGTGGAAGGCGTGAGCCACGACCTGAGCACACCGGAGGCCCGCCGCCAGTACGCGTACCTCAATGAGACGCTGTCACGCTTCGAGCTGTCGACGGGCGAGGTCGGCTACGGCATGCACGAGAACATCCTGATGGGCATCTACCGTCCGACTGGCTTCGACACGGCGCAGACCCAGGCGCCCTGAACGGTCGCGCTCGTCGTTTCCTCAGCTCTTCGACGTCGACACCAGCTCCGCGTGCGCCGGCGAAGTCAGTTCGTGTGAGTCGACCACCGTTCCGCGGGCTACTCGGATCGCGTGGTGGATGCGGTGGGTCCAGCCGGCGCGGTGCACGAACATCAACGGGCATGCACCATCGACGAGGTTGACGTCAGCGTCGCGGCAGAGCGCGCTCGCGGCCGCCGACGTCGATCCCGGACCACCGATGCCGCGGAACAGCCAGAGGTTGCGTACGCCGGCGTCGATGCATTGGCGCACGACGTCGACCGCCGCGTCGGCGGGAACCATCACGATCACGCCGTCGATCGTGCCGGGTACGTCAGCGATCCTCGCGAAGCACACGCGGCCCCACACGCTCCGCGAGCGCGGGTTCACCGGGACGATGTCGTACCCGCGATCGGTCAGCTCCGTGTTGACGATGAGGGAGAAGCTCTTGCGGTCGTCGGAGGCGCCCACCAGCGCGAAGCGCTTGCCGGTGAGGAACTCGAGCGCAAGGGACTCATCGGTGACGGGACCATGGGTCGTTGTCATCACTTCACCTTCTGCACGTGTTGCCGCGTACCGTCGCCGTGGTCACGAACGACCACGACCGGTACGGCGGACAGTTCGAGGACGGCGTTGACCGTCGAGCCGAAGATCGTGCTCGTCAGTGCGCCGCGCCCACGAGATCCGACGACGAGCACATCGCCGTCGCGCAGCGTCGCGAGCAACGCCGATGACGGCGAGGCTTCGACCAGTACGGGCGTCGGAGCGGTTGCAAAGCGCTCTGCGGCGTGCTCGACCGCGTTGTCGAGCGTGCAGGCGGCATCGACCTCTGTGAGATCGCGCCCTTGCGCTGAGCCGGCATCGACGGTGAGGTACGGATACGTCCAACCGTGGACGACGACCAGCTCACAGCGCTGGCGGTCGGCCTCGTCGCCGGCCCACTCCAGCGCACGCTGCGCAGCCGGCGAGCCGTCGATGCCGACCACGACGCGTTGCGGGCGGCCCCGGCTGGCCGGCCCGCGGACCACCGCGACCGGGCACGGGCTGTGGCGAACGAGGCTGCGCGGCGTGCTGCCGAGCCAGAAGGCAGCCGCTCTCGTGTGGCTGCTGGCGCCGACGACGACGAGGTCATCCGGCTCGAGCTCGCTGGCGAGGACGGTTGCGGCAGGGCCGGGCGCGACGTTCGTGGTCACCACGACATCGGGATGCGTCCGCTGCACCTTCGCGGCGATCCTTGTGACCATCTCCTGCGCGCCCGCTTCGAGGCATTCGACGGCGTCGCCATAGAACACCCCGGCCATCGAGACACCGGTCGCGGGGATGCTGTAGCAGCTGACGATCCGCAGCGCGGCCCCGCGCGACTGGGCCTGGTCAGCCGCCCACAGGACCGCCTCGGCGGAGAATTGACTTCCGTCGTAGCCGACGGTGATGTGCTTGGTCATGACATCATGATCACCGTCGCCCGGAAGTTCCCGATAGGGCCTTCAGACCCTTCTTGAGCTGCCCCGTTCGACGGATGATGCGCCCGCTGGTTCAGATGTAGGCCAGCCGCCGGGCGTCGGCCTCGAGCTGGGCGCGGTGAGCCGGATGGGCGATGTCGATCAACGCGTGGGCGCGCTCGCGGATGGATCGGCCGCGCAGTTCGGCGACGCCCCATTCCGTGACCACCTTGTCGACCGTGTTCTTCAGCGTCGTGACGACGTCGCCGGGGGTGAGCTGGGCCACGATCTTGGAGACGGAGTCGTGCCGCGTCGTGGAGTGCAGGACGACGAAGCCCTGACCGCCGCGGGAGTACATCGCTCCGCGCGCGAAGTCGGCCTGGCCGCCGCTGGAGGAGTAGTACGCACCGCCGACCGTCTCGGAGGCGCACTGGCCGAGGAGGTCGACGGCGAGGGTCGAGTTGATCGACACGAAGTCCGACTCCTGGGCGATGATGCGCGGATCGTTGACGTAGCGCACCGGCCACAGCTCGAAGGCCGTGTTCTCGTCGAGGAAGTCGTACAGGCGACGCGTGCCGAGCACGAACGAGCCGACCGTCTTGGTCCGGTTGAGATCCTTGGCGACACCCGTCACCACACCGCGCTCGACGAGGTCCATCACGCCGTCGGAGATCAGCTCGGTGTGGATGCCGAGGTCGCGGTGGTTCCCGAGTGCTTCGAGGATCGCGTTGGGAGTCGACCCGATGCCGACCTGGATGGTCGAGCCGTTGCGGATGCGTTCGGCAACCAGACCGGCGATCGCCCGATCCGCCTCGGAAGACTGCGGCGGCGGCACTTCGATGAGCGGATAGTCGGACTCTGACCAACCGACGACCTGGCTGATGTGCACCTGGTTGCGGCCGAACGTGCGCGGCATCTGTCGATTCGTCTCGAGGAAGAACCGCGCCCGGCCCACGAACGAGGCGACGTAGTCGGCGTTCAGCCCGAGGCTGAAGTATCCGTGCCGATCGGGCGGCGACGCGGCCGCGAGGATCAACGGGTCGCGTGTGCGCTCGCTGAGGATCGCGCGCATCTCGCTGAAGTTGTTCGGGACGAGATCGACGGTGCCGGCCGCGAAGCACGGCCTCGTCACGTGCGACAGGAAGTACGACACGTGCCGCAGCCGCTCGCCGAACCGACCATGCAGGTACGGGCGGTCGTGCAGGCAATGCATCTGATGAACCCGGACGCCGCTGAGCGTGCCCGCGGCGGCCTCGATCGCGTCCATCAAGCCGACCGGCTCACCGTTGGCGAGGGGCAGGATCAGATCGGCGTCGGGGCCGATGTGCTCGACCACCGCCGCGGCGGTCGTTGGCGAAATGTGCGGAGTCGACGCAGTCATCGGCACATCGTGTCATGACCAAGGGCCCTACCGATCGACCTCTCCGCGGTGGATCATGCAAGGCGTCGGAGTCATTCCGACTCCCGCGAACTGGAGTTGTCATGAGAGCCGCAGTTGTCACTGCATTCGATCGCCCGCTCACCGTCGAGGAGCGAACGACACCGGAGCCCGGGCCGGGTGAGATCCTCGTGCGCCTGGAGACGTGCGGCCTGTGCCACACCGACATCCACGCCGCCCACGGCGACTGGCCGGTCAAGCCCAGCCTGCCGTTCGTCCCAGGGCACGAGGGCGTCGGAATCGTCGAGCGTGTCGGCGCAGGTGTCACCAACCCCCCGGTCGGTGCACGCGTCGCGATCCCGTGGCTCGGTTGGGCCTGCGGAGAATGCGAATGGTGCATCAAGGGCTGGGAGACGCTCTGCCCGAACCAGCAGGACACCGGGTACAGCCGTGACGGCAGCTACGCGGAGTTCGTGGTTGCGTCGGCTCGCTTCGTCGTGCCGGTGCCGGACGGCATCGATCCGCTCGATGCCGCTCCGTTGACGTGTGCCGGCGTCACCACCTACAAGGCTGTCAAGGTCGCCGATGTCCGGCCGACCGACGTCGTCGCCGTGTTCGGGGTCGGCGGGTTGGGCCACATGGCGGTTCAGTACGCGCAGATCGCGGGCGGCACCGTCGTCGCGATCGACGTCAACGACGAGAAGCTGGCGATGGCCCGCGATCTCGGGGCGACGTACACGGTGAACGCGCTGACAGCCGACCCTGTCGCCGCGCTGCTCGAGTTGGGCGGTGCCGATGCGGCAATCGTCACCGCAGTGTCGCCGCGCCCGTTCGAGCAGGCGTTCGCAGGGATGCGGCGCGGTGGACGGATGGTGATGGTCGGCCTTCCCGCCGACAACAACATCACCCTGCCGATCTTCCAGACGGTCCTCAACGGGATCACCGTGGCGGGGTCGATCGTCGGGACACGTCTCGACCTCGCCGAGGTGTTCGAGCTCCATCTCGCAGGACGGACCCGTGTCGTGCGCACGACCCGTCGCCTGGACGAGGTCAACGAGGCGATGAAGGCAGTCGAGGCGGGCGACATCGACGCTCGCGTCGTCTTCGACATGCGCTGAGCCGGTGTCGGCACCCGTTCAGAACTTGAAGTAGAGGAACGGGCTGAACGAGCTCGACAGGGTGTAGATCGCTGCGACGGGGGCGATGGTGCCCACGACCGCCATGCGCAACACGTCGCCGCGGCGGCCGCCGAGCTCGGTCACCCACCGACCGATGTGGGCGCGGGCCGGCAGGATCGCGACGGACAAGCCGACCACGAGCCAGAAGGTGCGCTGACGGGTGACGACCTCGGCGACATCGATCGGCAGGTGGAACCCGTTCGGCACGAGCATGGCGTGGATGATCGTCCACGCCTGCCCTGTGTCGGCCGCGCGGAAGATCGCCCATCCGATGCACACCAGCACGAACGTCACCAGCCGACGGGGCACGATCCACAGCGACGATCCGCCCGACGATCCGCCCGACGATCCATCTGACGAGGCTCGGCCGAGACCGGTGGCGCGCTCGACGACGAGGCACGCGCCGTGGAACGCGCCCCACAGGACGAAGGTCCAGTTCGCCCCATGCCAGAGGCCGGTGAGCAGGAACACGATCGACAGGTTCAGGTAGGTGCGCAGCGGCCCCTTGCGGTTGCCGCCGAGCGGGATGTACACGTAGTCACGGAACCACGATGAGAGCGAGATGTGCCAGCGGCGCCAGAACTCGGTGATCGAGCGTGAGCTGTAGGGACGATCGAAGTTCTCCGGGAAGCCGAACCCGAGCATCCGTGCCAACCCGATCGCCATGTCGGAGTACCCGGAGAAGTCGAAGTAGATCTGCACCGCGTAGGCGAGCACGCCGATCCACGCGGTGCCGCTGTTGATCCCGTGGTTCGGAACGGCGAACACGCGGTCGGCGATGGCGGCGACCTGATCGGCGACGATCACCTTCTTGCCGAGGCCCCAGAAGAAGCGCGGCGCGCCGTTGACGAAGTCGTCGTAGCGCCTGCGCCGCGGTTGCAACAGGTCGTTCTCGATGTGTGCGAAGCGCACGATCGGTCCGGCGATCAGGTGCGGGAAGAGGAGGATGTAGGCAGCGAAGTCGACGAGACGGGGTGCCGGCTCGGCCGTGCCGCGCCGGACATCGACCACGTAGCTGATGCACTGGAACGTGTAGAAGCTGATCGCGATCGGAAGCGTCGCGTGCAGCACAGGCGTCACGTCGAGGCCGAGGCGGCGGAACACCCGACCGGCCTGTTCCACAGTGAACGGCCCGTACTTCCAGAAGCCGAGGGCCCCGAGGTCGGCGACGATCACGGCTCGCACGATCCATCCCGCCCGCGCCGGATTGCCGAGCCGGTCTCGCGCGATCTGGGTCGCAGCGCGATGGTTGACGATGATCGTCGACCCCAACAGCACGATGAACGCGCCGGCGCCCCACATGTAGAACGCGGCGCCGAGCACGCACAACAACGGGTTCCGGGCCCGGACCCCCAGCGCCCAATACATGAGCAGGCAGATGGGGAGGAAGAAGTAGATGAAGATCGGGTCGGAGAAGACCATCAGCCTGGCGCGCGCTGTGTGAGGTGCTGCTGCAGGTACGTGAGGAAAGGCGTCGAGCCGATCTCGTTGGCCATGCGCGGCGCAGTGCTGCGCTCGACCGACATGATCCACACCTGGTCGGCGGTGTTGATCAGCCCGGTGAACCGGCCCTGCTCGAACGTGTTGATGTCGATCACGGTGAGGTCGGCGAAGTAGGGCACGAGCATCGACTGGGCGACGCTGCCGTAGGAGTCGATGAACATCAGCGTCTTGCCCTGGATCAATCGATCACGCGGTCCGTCGTTCACGAAGTGGTGATCGATCTGCGCGCCGAGATCGTCGAGCGTCTCGTCGGAGACAGCGGTGATGCCCGGCCGCGTCGTTCGGAAGTCCGGTTCGGCATCGGCCGTCGGGTCGGCGCGCAGCAGCGTCAGGTCGCCGATGTAGGCCTTCTGCCCGACGTAGGGGACTTCGTTCTCGTCGAACAGGCCGGGCGCGAAGAAGTCGACACCATCTCGCACGGCGATCCGCGCGCCCTCCTCGTCCCAGTGGCTGTCGGTGCGCAGGTACAGGGGATGCCCCGTCCGCGCCGTCTCTTCCCGCAGGGGCGCGCGCAGATCGACGAACCC
>Ga0075365_10000567_pt1 | contig 14349 bp, 11 predicted proteins | sample EndMetdeltDD1765_FD_71387 | JGI IMG/M metagenome (GOLD analysis project Ga0075365, IMG submission 71387) | Populus endosphere microbial communities from Tennessee, USA - Endosphere MetaG P. deltoides DD176-5 | ecosystem: Host-associated > Plants > Roots > Endosphere | place: USA: Tennessee... | reverse complement strand
GTAAGCAACATTATGTCGATGTAAGCGGTACGTCGTTTGGCCGTAATTATTTTGCGGCACCTTCTGTTCAGATTATCGATAAAAGCGGCGTTCAGGTTGCAGCCGGACAAGCCGTAGCCAGCAACCGCTTTCTGGGCTTTGTAGGCCAGGTTGTTGGTGTAGCCGAGTCACGTAACTATACGGTTACTCAGGTGATTATCCCTCGCGGAACAACCCGCCAGGTAGAGCTGCGCCTAAAGGGGATTAAATATCCGGTAAAGCTATCCGTAGACCGGTCAGTGGGGGAGCAGGTAGAGGACATGGACAGAGCAGTGCGCTGGATGGCTTCGCATAACAAATCGCCAAAGTATGTAGACGTTCGTGTGAGCGGACGTGCGTTTTATCGATAAATAAAAATAGGCCATCACCCTGTCCTACTGTGAGAGTGTTCTAGTTTTGTTCTATATGAGTAAAGGCAACGGCAGTGTACTGAAAAAGTATATTAAAATACGAAATCATTAAAAAGCAAATAAGGGTAGGAGAGTGCGAAAGAGTGGGGTACATGAATATAAAAATATAAATAGAGAAAAAGTCAAAAAAATATATAAAACATACGAAAATAAAATAAAGTCAAATATTTGCAAACGGAAATGTGTGGAAAACTTTGTCGGTGAATTGTATGGATTCTGACGTAAACGCCACGGCTTGGCTGTGCTCAGGGGCGTTGCTGAGAGGATGCTCGTGCAAGTGTAATGAACAGTCATACAACTAATGCATGTAATAAAACCACGTGTGTTTGAGTGGCGGTGCTCTTTCATGGGTTGGTTGATGTAATCTTGGTGTCTATGTAGACGTGCTAGTTATCATCTATCATTCTAATATTTAATGTCGTAAAAGATATATTGTGCGACGTATAATCTATATGGCGATTATGTAAAAGATTATTTACAATTTTATTATCGCCGGCATATTGTTTGTACTTCTCTTCTACATTTTGGTCTTCAATTCCCGCTCAAGCTGCCTTGTTGTTATATGGGCATTTTTTGGAGTTTTTTATAGCTATAGTTGTGTATGTCAATGGCTGATTTATGACCAAATATATGGGATGTTGAATATGCAGTGATTCAGGTCGATGCATTGAAATGTTCTAGAATATGTTCTAATTTTGTTCTATTGCTCACGACAACTTGACTTGCTCTGTTCTATATTCACTCCCCTAACCTGCGACATATCAGTTAGTTGCATCTACAATTTTTACTGCAATTAATGAGGAGACGAAGCCCATTATTAATGCAAACAAGAGGTCGAACAGGACGAACTTGTTAATTTTTTGTGGCAGCTCGTCTTCCGTTGGAAATCTATCTCTGGAACCTAGATATGCGCCGCATAAGATACTTGTGCTTAAACCCACTATAAATGCATTATGCACCAATATCGCTAGGAAGGCCTGAAATGTAAGTATTTGTAGAATGCTAGGAACTTCTTTACATAAATGTAGTAAATAGTGTGCTATTGCGTCCGTATGGCTCATAACTTCCTCTTGCTAATATTGTTTTTCCGAGTATAGTCTAAAAATGGTATACTGACCACAGTAGGCAAAGGAGATTATCTACATATCATGAAAAACTAGCATTCATCCAAATTACAATCGTTTAACAAGACGAAAGGATGTTTGCATATGGCAAAAGGCAAAAATCGGCCGACGCGCGAAGTCAAAAAGCCGAAAAAGCAAAACTAGTCATATAAAAAACCAGCTCTGCCTACGAGCTGGTTTTTGATTATCGCAGATGAAGTTCGTTGCTTGGTAGCTCTGCCGTCGGTGTTTGCGTTACCTGCGGGAGTGTGCCCTCGGCTGCCGGATTTTTCTTTTTGCGTGAGCGTGAGCGGCGGCGTTTTTTCTTTGGCGGCTCCGTGCCCTCGGCTGTCGGTGTCTCAGGCTGTGGCGCTGCCGGCAGTGGTGCCACGACACCATCTACATCTTGTGCTGGCGGTTGGATAACTGCAGCCGTAGCGGCCTGCAGTGGCGTGGCTGCTGGTTGTGTGGTCGCAGGAGTCGCGTTAACAGGCGTATCTGGCGTAATGACGTTAGTCTGAGCATTAATCGGCCACTGTTGTGGTGCGGGCGCTGGAACGGGAGCTACTTTTTTAGCTGGCTGAATTGCTTCGGAAATTTCAGCCTCAACTTCTGCCCTGGTGCGGCTGTACAGACGGCGCGTGTTTTCGATGATGCGGCCAGTGTTGTCAACTTGTGGTGGCGGCAACGTAAGTGTCGTGGCGCTAAAGGCCGGCGACTTCTCTCCCCCGATTACCATGTTGATGATGAAATGGCGGTTGTGCATTTGCAGCAGGTCGTTGGCTTCAAACTGCGGTTCGAACTGCTTTGCCAGGATTGGCGAATCGTCCGCCGAGACACGGAACGTGATCATCGTACCAACGTTACCAAAGACGGCGTTTCGTACGGTGTCGCTCATCTGTGAGATATACTGGTTGGCCACGGTCAGGTTAAGGCCGTATTTACGCGCCTCGGACAGGATGGTCGCGAATGAGTCGGTGGCGAAGTTCTGGAACTCGTCCACGTACAGATAGAATGGCCGACGATCTTTGATGTCGGGGATGTCTGAACGGCTCATGGCAGCTAGCTGGATTTTAGTGACCAGGAACGATCCTAAAATAGAAGCATTGTCTTCACCGATGAGACCCTTTGACAGGTTAACGATCAGGATTTTGCCCTCGTCCATGATTTCGCGGATGTTAAAGGTGGACTTTGGCTGGCCGATGATATTACGGATGACAGGGTTGGCGGTAAATGCCCCTACCTTGTTAAGAACCGGTGCGATGGCCTCGGCCTGGAATTTTTCGGTCCAGCTGGCGAACTCGACGTTCCAGAACTGCAGCACGACGGTGTCATTACAGTAAGTCAGCGTTTCTTTGCGGAACTTTTTGTCGGTCAACATACGGGTAATGTCGAGCATGGTCGTCTCTGGGCGGTCGAGCAGCGCGAGGATGGTATAACGCAAAATGTATTCAAGGCGCGGGCCCCAGCTCTCACCAAACATACGTTTGAGCACGCCGATAACCTCGGAGCTGATGTTAGTCTTTTGCTCGGGGTTGGTGACCTCGAGCGGGTTAAAGCCGAGTGGAAATGCCGTGTCGGCCGGATTAAAGTACACGACGTCCTGCGTGCGTGAACCCGGGATAAAGCGCATGTTGTCGACGGCAAAGTCACCGTGCGGGTCGATGATGGCGTAGCCCTGGCCATGAAAAATGTCCGAAAGCGCAAAAAGTTCCAGCGTACCGGATTTACCTGCACCTGTTTGACCAATGATATAGACGTGACGTGAACGGTCTGATCGCAACATACCAAACTGGTGGTTGATGCCGCGGAAGTTCGTCAGGCCAAAGGCACTGATATTTTCGTCGATGGCGTCATTGCCGGTGATAACCGGAAGCTTAGCCGGCGGCTCGGCGGTTTTTGACGAAGCCCAAACGATGTTCGGCGTTTCTACGTTGGTGTGCGGCAAGTGGAAGACCGAGGCGAGCTCTTCGATGTTGAGGATAAAACCGCGGTCCATGAACAGACGCGCTTTGTACTGCGCCAGGTCTTCCTTGCGGAAGCTGGCTTTTGTCATTTGAAACGCATTGAGATTGGTACTATTAAACTGTTTGAACGTACCGACGATCGCCTGCATGCGAAGACGGGCGTTGGTCTGGCTTTCGCCCAGATATGCCATGCGGATTTTTACCTGGTAGCCAAGTTTGGTCGCCTTTTTCTCGGCTTCGGCAATACGGGTTTTGTCGCGTTCGGAAAGTTCTTTTGCCCCACCGGCGCCGCCCCCCTGCTCTGGTGGTTTCCAAAGCGCTTCAAAAAGACCGCCTATCCATTTGAAACTCAAGCCCTCGCCGCTAAGAAATGCAAACGGGTTGCCGGTTTTGACAGTGCGGATCCATTTTTCGGCAGATTTGTGCCACTCGTCAGGAACGGGGCGTACGAGTACCTGCACCCATAGTTCTTCCCCGGTAGATTCAAGTTTGGCGAGCGTTCCTGTGATACCGGCCAGCGGGTCGACTTCAAAGCTTTGGAACGTTTTGATTGGCAAAAATTCACTGCCTGAGAGTGAGATTTCAGAGGTGTATACGACGCTGTGACGGCGCTCGTGGGTGACGTAGTCCTCATCGGCGGCGTGGATTTGAACGGTTGGGTACTGTGAGTAAATCTGCCCCTCGACAAAGCTTTGCAATGTTTTTGGCACCCACACGTAAAAGCGGATTTGCCCGTTGACCGACGCGATCTCAAAACTTAAATGTTCTTGGATTCCGCCGGTGTACTTGAGTTCGTTGCGATCACGCAAAATACCGTGCAAGCTGGCAAATAGCTGCTCGGCGGCAAGCTCTGACTTGTCGTTAGCTTTTGGAATTTCCAGGACAAGAAGGACGCTTTCGATCGTGCCGATCGCATCAATTTGACGGTAATTGCGCCATGATAAATACGCTAAAATCAGTACGATTGGGAGCCAAACGTACCATTGCAGCAACACATTTATCATCCACAAAAGAACGTCCATACTACTGTCTATTGTCCCACCTGTGACTTGTCAATGCAAGCGCTGTTATTTGGCCTGCTCTTCGAGTGCGTAAGTTGCTTTTGCGACGCGTTTGAATTGCGGTTTGCTTTGCAAGTTCAATAGGATTGTCGTTTCTTTTACCTGGCGGCTTTTTAGGACGCGCTTGACGATTTCGTCGCGGTGAAGCGGCTCGTCGGCCTTTTTAAGGACACCGGCAATAATGTCAGAGACCGTTCCCTTGGAGAAGCCCCAGTTGTCCAGCGCGTAGATGCCACGGCCGATCAACACGAAGCGCTTGTCTTTGATAAGCTCGTTGTGAATCGCCTGCGTGGTGACGTCTTTGCGCTTGAAGTCGCTCTTTTTGATGCTTTTAGCGATGTCAGAAAAGTGCATTGGCTTGCCGTTTTCGGCCAAAATCACGTAGATTTTGTCACGGATGTTCTTTGGGTTAACGGTCGGCCATTTTGTCAGACCCCAGCTGTCCTTGAGATTTGCAAGGTGTTTGCTGGTGCTGGCAAGTGCGCGTACTTGTGAGGGGTGTTCGTGGTTTAGCTTCGCGTGAAGGTCTTCGATCTGCAGCGGCTCGCCATGTTTTTTGATGGTTTTGACGATTTCGTCGACGTTGGCTTTGATTTTCTTTTCGTCACCGTGTTCCTTGATGCCGATGGCGTGGTGGTAGTGGTCATTTTCGCCTAACACGGTCAATTTTGGAGACAGCTCGGCGATAAACGCGACGTGCGCGCGATGGCGGGCGTCACTCCCCTCGCCTACGAGACGCTTGGAAACGTCAGCAATACGAGCAACGCGACCACTTTCGGACAGGTCGCGGATAAGAATGCGTTCGACGTCATGGATGGCAGGAACTTTGTTTTCGTCGGCAGCGATTTTGAGGCGGATAAGGATGGCTTTTTCGAGTTGGCGGACACGTTCGCGGGTGATGCCGAGGAGCTCACCGATCTGTTCGAGCGTTTCGCGGCGATCAAACAGCCCGAAACGACGCGTGATGATTTCGCGTTCGCGGTCTTGTTCGATAACGGCTAGAATGTCGTTTACGGCCGTTTTCAAGTTCGTTGCGGTGTCGGTTTGTGCAATATCGTCCATGACGTTTAAATTCCTTGTCTGCCTCGGGAAGTTTAGTTTATATGTAAATATATTATCAATTATAGAACAATATTTCTATAATGTCAAATAGTTTGTCTTTATGACTAATTATAGCATGAAATAGACGTCATAAGTAAAGAGTGTTTTAGAACTTTCTAAATGCTTATGATATGGTATGGTAAAAGACAACTTCGCTACGCGCGATCTGTTAAATAATACCACAGCTGAGTTGCAGCTGTGGTAATTATTATGAAGTTTTGCGCCGAATCACACGTTTGCGTGGTTTTTTGTCGGACGTCTCACTTAAAAGTTTTTTGGCTTCCTCGTGGGTAATATCCTTTGGCTCGGTGCCTTTTGGAATCTTGGCGTTCTTTTTTCCGTCGGTGATGTAGGGGCCGTAGCGTCCGTTCAGCACCTTGATGCCATCGCCAAAGTCGGCGATGTTCTTCTCTGCCTCGGACTTTAGCTTGGCGGCGTAGAGTTCGAGCGCCTGGTCCAGAGTAATCGTGTGCGGGTCGAGCGGCTTTATGCTGACGAACAGCTTGTCGATGACGATGTACGGACCAAAGCGGCCGATGTTTGCTTTGATTTCCTTGCCGTCCTTTGTCTCGCCTACGAGTCGCGGCAGTTTGAACATTTCAAGCGCTTGCTCGAGTGTGACGGTCTCGATTTTGCTGCCGGCTGGCAGTGGCGCGAAGGTCGGTTTTGGATCGTCCGACTGCTCGCCCTTTTGAAGCATCGGGCCATAGCGGCCAAAACGTGCAAAGATCGGCAAGCCGGTTTTTGGATCGTCGCCTACATGGCGGGTCTGGGTCGCTTCGGCGCGGGAGATGTCGCCACTGGCCTCAACTAGCTTATGGAACGGCGTGTAGAACTCGGTCAATACTTTGACACGGTCCTTTTTGCCGACGGCGATTTCGTCCAGCTCTGCCTCGACGGATTTGGTGAACGCGTAATCCATGACTTTTTCGAAATGCTTTACTAAAAAGTCGGTCACCACTTTGCCGGTGTCGGTCGGAAACAGTTTGTTCGTGTCTTTGCCGTACATGATTTTCTCGGTTTTTTGGTCGATCTGGCCGTCGTGGAGTGACAGTTTGGTGATTTCTTTTTCGACACCCTCGAGTTCGCCGCGCTCGACGTACTGGCGCGTTTGAATGGTGTTAATGGTGCTGGCGTAGGTTGACGGACGTCCGATTCCCATTTCCTCGAGTTTTTTGACTAGGGATGCTTCGGTGTAGCGGGCTGGGCCGCGGGAAAGGCTTTCGATCGCCTCGGCAGATTGCAACGTGAGCGGATCATCCTTCTTTACCTCTGGCAGCAATACGTCGTCGCCGCTGCGGCCGTAGACTTTCAGGAAGCCGTCGAACACAACGATTTCACCTTTTGCTTCCATGATCTCGTCGGTCTGGCTGGCAGCGACCGAAATCGTGGTTTTCTCGAGGCTGGCAGGCGCCATTTGTGTTGACAGCGTACGGCGCCAAATCAGGTTGTAGAGCTTTTTTTGCTGCTCATCGGCACCGGCGAATTCTTTGGTGATATCCGTTGGACGGATAGCTTCGTGGGCTTCCTGCGCGTTGGCGGATTTTGATTTGAACGTACGGAACTGGTGGTAGTTCTCGCCGTATTTGTTTTTAATAAAGTTCGTCATCGCGCCAAGTGCTTGGCCGGACAAGTTAACCGAGTCGGTACGCATGTAGGTAATAAGACCAGCTTCGTAGAGGCGCTGCGCCAGGCTCATGGTGTTACGCGGGCTAAAGCCAAGCTTGTTGCTGGCTTCTTGTTGCAGGGTACTGGTCGTAAATGGTGCTGATGGATTGCGCGTTCCTGGCTTTTTGGCGATGTCAGCAACCGTGAAATCGCTTTTTGCGAATGCTTCTAGTATGATGCGAACGTCATCGGCTGCCTGGTGCTTTTTGGCGCTGACCGCTGGAAGCGCGGTGCCATCTTCTAGTAAGAACTCGGCGGTAAGTTTAAAGGTGGATTCCGGCTGGTGGGCGTCGATTTCGGCTTCGCGCTCAACGATCAAACGGACGGCAACTGATTGTACGCGGCCAGCTGAGAGCTGCGGGCGAACTTTGCGCCAAAGTACCGGAGAAAGCTCAAACCCTACCAGGTAATCAAGTGATTGACGGGCCTGCTGCGCCTCGACAAGCGGCATGTCGATGGTGCGCGGATTTTTGACCGCTTCGTCTAGCGCGTTTTTGGTGATTTCGTGAAAAACGATACGCTTGGTTGTTCTTGGATCGAGTTTTAAGACCTCGGCCAGGTGCCAGGCGATCGCCTCCCCTTCGCGGTCTTCATCGCTTGCCAGCCAGACATGATCGGCGGCTTTGACTTCGCGCTTTAATTCGGCGATGGTTTTCTTTTTGTCGGCATTTACCTCGAAACGCGGCGCAAAATTATTTGCAACGTCAACGCTCCCGTTTTTTGACGGCAACCCGCGGATGTGGCCGATACTACTTTTAACAGTAAAGTCCTTGCCGAGGTATTTCTCGATGGTTTTAGCCTTTGCTGGGGACTCGACGATGACAAGATTTTTGCTCATATGTTCATTATACCTTTTGTGCTTTTATTGGAGCGCTAGTAGCCTATACTACGCAATTTCTGGTTATTTGTAAAATGTATAGCAAAAAGCCGCCCTGGAACCGGAGTTCCCAGGCGGCTTCCCGCAAGACGAAGGGGCTCAGGCCGCGGACGCGACGACATGCCATCGGCCGGTGGACGGGCTCCAGCAGATGCCTGGCCTCAACCTGAAGGAGCTAGTACTCCCAGACGTCTTGTACAACATGGCCGTCTTCCAGCAGCGGTCGCAGGTGCCCAGGACGCCCTTGGTGTGCTGGGCACGTCGGCGCAGGCGTCGGTCGCGGAGTGGTTTCTTGAAGAGCGGGTATCCTCTCTCCTTGTTCCATCGTCGTCGAAGGCTGGTGCGGGACAGGCGGGGCATGTCTCACCTCTTCGGGTGGTCCTGCGGGAGTAGCTTGGAGCTAGTAGCTCGACAAAACCGTTCTATATAGTAGCATCCTTAAGGCAGATGTCAATTGGAACGCTACCGAAGTGTCCATTGGTTGCCGCCAAGGGTGCGGATGGTTCCTGTAATCTCCAGCATGGTGAGCGCCTGGCTAAAAGTGGCTGCGTCGCTACCCGATTGACGCTGTAGCTCGTCGCCATCACGGGTGCCTGTCTGAATGAGCTGGATGATGGTCGTTTCGAGCGGTGTGGTGCCTAGAGGTAAGGAGGTTTGAGCTTTGAGGAAGCCCGGTGCGATAACCTCGAGGATATCCTGGGCGCAGGTTACGGGAGTGGCACCCTGTTTTAACAGCGCGTTGCAACCGCCCGAGAGTGGGCTGGTGATATTGCCAGGTACGACAAAGACCTCGCGTCCCTGTTCGAGCGCATGAGCTGCGGTGTTGAGCGTGCCACTGCGCGCCGCGGCTTCGGTGATGATAATGGCGTCGGATAGGCCGCTGACAATGCGATTACGTTCGAGGAACTGGTAGCCTCGAGCGTTGGTTTCGGGTTCGTACTCGCTAATGAGTGCACCTCCGCTCTCGAGGATTTGCTTGGCAAGTGTCCGGTGCGTGGCCGGGTAAATGCCAGGAAGACCGTTTGCAAGGACGGCGACGGTCGTGCCGCCTGCCTCAAGTGCCGCCCGGTGCGCCAGCCCGTCCACTCCCAGCGCAAGCCCGCTCACGATTACAACGCCGCGTTTTGCCAGATCAAAAGCAAGCTGGTGAGTCACCTCATTGCCGTACGCCGTGGGTTTGCGCGTTCCCATGATCGCAACGGTCGGCTGGCGTTCTGAGGGCAGTTCGCCCATAAAGTATAATGCTTTTGGTTTTTTGGCAATAGTTTCTAATATCTGTAGATATTTATGCTCTTGAGGTAAGATTCTATTGATTTTCATGAGATTTATGTCTAAAACTGTTGACACAATGTCAAGTTCGTGCTACTATGAAACACGATTGGTTGACCTGCGAGTACAACCAAACGCACCTTATACCCCCTATTCTAACTTATGTTAGGTTGTGCGCAATGCGTTATTAAGTATTCTACCCTCCACTTTTTAACCCAAAAAACATTGCGTGCATACTAATCCCTTTAACCAGCGAACGTCTGCGCAGTGCCGAGATCGTTACGCTTGCCTCAGTGGTGGGTTAAAGGGCAAAACGGCGCCAGGTGATGCCCACCCTTACCTGGCGCTTTTTTGTTGCCCGCGAATAGCTACGCGTTCTTTTGTTGGCTTTGGAAGAGTCTTTTAAAGAAGTCTTGCGAGCGGGATATGCGCTTTAATTTGATTCCTACGCTCGTCAAAGAGAGGCTGGTTTCTATACCCTGTATCGCCCGGCGCGCGTCGTGGTACGGCTTGTCAGGAGCATACGTGTACATGTGAGTGCTCGCGGTATTGCTGTAGATCTCGACGAACCTTTGGCGCCGTTCTATATAGGCCCGTTCAAGTTCTCGTCTTTTTGATTCGTTCGTCTCCTGATCGAGCTCGTCGTTGTGGTCTTTGGCATAGTCGGCCAGGATTCGCTGTGCGTTTGCACGGAGTTCTTGTTGGTTGTTCTCGAACGTCGTTTGAATGAGAAAAGTGGCGGCGTCATCGTAGTCGTGGCATCGCGCGTAAAAGTCAGAGATTTTATCTGTCTCGTTGCGGTCGAAATCGTTGATAAACAGATGCTTGTAGTGTTCCCAGCTGGCGACGCCCATAAGTTGGACCTGTTCGTCGTAAGAAGGAAAAGGAGTGTCGGCGCTGAGCTTAGTAAGTTGCTGCTCCGCCTCTTCGATTTCCAGCAAGATAATACCTGCCGCCCGCCTTTTTTCGTCGCGTTTCGTTTTGCGGTATACGCCGTAGGCAAAACTGCCCACTAAAAGCGTAACGGCCGAATTGATAATAGTTGTGAGGATATCTTCGCTCATGTGTACCTAAATTGTGCACGTCCAGCAACAAATACACAAGAATAAGCGGTTTGGGTTTGGTGCAGACAAGACTGCGCGACTGGAGTATACTAAAGGTATGAACACGAACAACTTAGACAAGAACGGGTTGGGCATTCGGATAAAAAATCCGGGCAGTATCGTAGTACCAAATCCTTCGATCAAGATTGTTTCTAAAGACAAGTAGTGTTAAATGTGCGCGCTGATCTCTATTAGTATTGAAAAATACAGATAAATATGATATAATTATATTTACCGTACAGCCGTGCGGTGAAGTCCTACCGAGGGAGAGTTATGTCGGATCACGATTTGTTCGTGCTGCTGTCACTCCTGGTCGAGGCAGCCCTGTTCTTCAAGTTCCTGCAGTTCTTCTGGCGCCACTCCGGCGTGGAGACGACGGCGACGGTCGGCGCGATGATCGTGATGGCCATCTTTCCCGTCAATGCGCTGGCTGAGACCGAGGTGCCCGTCTGGGTCTGCTGGACCCTCGGAATCACCGGTCTCGCGACGATCATCGCTGCTCACACGGTCCTGCGCTTTCTGCACCGCATGAGCGGTCGCAAGTCGGACCGCGAGAAGCGGGCTGGCGCCTCGAAGTGAACGGACTTCGCCTCGGCGGGACGGATGTGGCAGTTGCCCGTCCGTCCCGCCAGGCAAGGTTTTGAAATTATTGTGCGATCGTTACTTTAGTCGACGGAAATTCGTCGTCGGCAAATGCGTCGATAAAGCGTTCTACTTGGTCAAAAATGGCCGGTAGAGCGCTTTTTTCGTTTTGGTTAAACGTACCAAGGACGAAGTCGGCGTCGTGCATGCGCTCGCGCAGCTCGTTGTAAATGCCGACGCGTATGCGTTTGTGCTGCTGTCCGATGTGCGCGTTGAGTGACTTGACGCCGTTGTTGCCGGCATCACTTCCCTTTTCGCGGGTTCGAATAGTCCCAAATGGCAGTGCCAGGTCGTCATGGATGACGAGAAAGTCCGCAGCCGGGTTCAGCTTGTAAAAATCGATTAGAAGCCGGGCCGACTGTCCTGTTTCGTTGTAGAACGTGGTCGGTTTGACGAGAAGGATTTTTTCGCCATCCATTGATGCTTCGGCGATGTCGGCGTGAAACTTTGGCTTTTTGATGAATTCGCTTCCCCGCTTTGCTGTCAGAAAGTCTACCGCTAAAAACCCGACGTTATGGCGGGTGTAGGCATACTGCGTGCCGGGGTTGCCTTGAGCGAAGATTATTTTCATTTCTTTTAGTATACCGTATGTTGACAGGTAGTATAATACATTATAATATTAATTCTAATATCGCAAGAATCGCACTTAACGGATGAGGTTGATATGACTACAGGAGAGGCCTGTCTTCTTCACGGCATCAACGCCGTCGCGGCCATCGTGCTCGGCGTACTCATGCTTTGGACACCTGGCGGATTCTGGGACGGCTGCATCGTAGCCGCTGGAGCGTTCGCTATCTTGGAGTTCCTTAGCGCTCTGTACCGTTGTTTGTGCGGGTGATATGTCCCCGTAAGCTCGTCAAAAAAGACCACCTTCGCATGTACGATGGTGGTCTAAGGCTAGAGCTTGCGGGCCTTTTTATTTCTTGTTTTTCTCGGCTTCGATGGCGGCGAGTCGCTCGCGCTCTTTTTCTTCTTTGTATTTTTTGGTAACGGGTGCTTTGCCCTGAGCAACACGCTCTTTGTTGGCTTTGATCTGTTTTTCGTCACGGAAGCTGAACTTTATCGGCGTGCCGGCGTAGTTGTAGGTGTCGCGCAAAAGGCGTTCCAGGTAGCGCTTGTAGCTCCAGTGGACGAATTTGAGGTTAGAGCCGTGGATGACAAACCATGGTGGCGAGTTATCGGTCTGGACCATGTAACGCAGTTTTGGATGTGTGTTTTTAAGGCCTGCTGGTGGGTGTTTTTGGACGGCTTTTTGGAGCATGTCGTTTAATACGCGGGTTTTTGTCTCCTGTTTGCGGCGGGCGTCGATGTCGAGCGCCAGGTCGAATAATTTCGTGACGTTCTGGCCAGTGACGCTGCTGGTAAAGATAAGCGGCGCCCATGGGGTGAAGTTGAACGTGCGGGCGATGCTTGGCGCGAGGGCGTCGCGGGTGTAGGCGTCCTTGCCTTCGACACTATCCCATTTGCTGATGACGATTGCCATGCCCTTGCCTGCTTCGTCAATGATTCCTGCCAGGCGCTGGTCGAGCGCGGTGTTTAGCTCGTTGACATCCATAAGAAGGAAGCAGATGTCGGCTTCTTCGATAGCCTGCAGGGTGCGCAGAACCGAGAATTTCTCGATGCCGACCTCTTGCTTACCAGGCTTTCGCATGCCGGCAGTGTCGAGAAGTTCAATATCGCGGCCACCGTATTTAACTGCGACGCGGTTGACGTCGCGGGTGGTGCCGGCGATGTTGGCGACAAGCGCCTGCTGTTTACCAGCGAGCGTGTTGAACAGGTTGGATTTGCCGACGTTTGGACGGCCGATGAGGGCGACGCGTAGCACTTCGTCGGGGGTGTCCTCGTGTTTAGGCTGGATGTGTTCGATAACGCTATCAAGGACGTCTTCGACGCCCTGGTTGTGTTCGGCAGAAGTACGATAAATGGTTTTAATGCCTAGGCGTTTGAACTCGTCAACAGGCAGGCTGTCTTTAAGGTCAGCCTTGTTGGTGATAAGGATGACCGGCTTTTTGGATTTGAGGGCTTTTTTAGCGACTAAGCGATCCTGGTCGCTGACGTACTGGCTGCTATCAACCACGACAAGGATGACGTCAGCTGCCTCCGCCGCTTCGGTGATCTGCTCCTGAATGGATGCTTCAAACTCGTCGTTAGGATCTTTGAGGCCGGCGGTGTCGACCAGCCAGAACTGGTGGTATTTGTATTCAACGCGGCCTAAAACGTTGTCGCGGGTGGTGCCGGCTTCGCGGGCGACGATCGCCTGTTGGGCACGGACCATACGGTTAAAAAGCGAACTTTTGCCGACGTTCGCTTGTCCGATAATTGCAACGGTTGGTAATTTAGAGGCCATAACTTGGGCTAATTATAACAGAGGTTGAACGAGTTTGCGAGCATAAGCGGTTATAGAAATTATGTCGAACGGTATGCTGGCGGCGCCCCTGTGTCTCGCCAGTGCGACGAATGAGATCGTGGTGATATGTGCATCCAAGGTACAGTGTACTGAACAAAATTACAACTAAGTTGAGTAGCGACACCTCTCTAAATTATTGCATCTTGTGTTTTTTATATTATAATATTGCTATTGGCAGTATTCGACAACCGAACAGAGGTCGTTGCCATGTCCATAGGTACCATTTTCGGTCTTCAGCCGTTCGAGCCGAAGCGTCTTCTCGTTCTCCCCTGTGAGGGTGGCGAGATCACACTCTACGTGCTAGACGGCAAGGCCTATCCGACTGAGATCAACGAGCTCGGATCACGGCCGCGCAAGGTCATCTACAGCGTTCACTTTGGTGGCTGGGGCGGTCCTTGGGGTCCCGGCTTCGAGAACCCCAAGCTCATCATCCCGTCGGACCGACTCGTCGTCTCCGAAGGCGGCCTCGACCACTACACGCTCGAAGTCATCTTCCGACTCGTTCCGCTGGAGAGAGGTGGTCAGACGGCGGAGGTCGTGGCAGTCAGCTACGACGGTGGGGAGACGTTCTACGAGAACGAGCTCTGCACGCTCCCGAAGGAGTACGACAAGATGGAAGCCAAGGTGGGCTGAACCCCGACGCAAAATCACCCCAGTGTGGTTTGCGCCGGGGTGATTTTGTTTTTAGGCGTGGACGTAGGT
>Ga0075365_10000566_pt1 | contig 14352 bp, 19 predicted proteins | sample EndMetdeltDD1765_FD_71387 | JGI IMG/M metagenome (GOLD analysis project Ga0075365, IMG submission 71387) | Populus endosphere microbial communities from Tennessee, USA - Endosphere MetaG P. deltoides DD176-5 | ecosystem: Host-associated > Plants > Roots > Endosphere | place: USA: Tennessee... | reverse complement strand
CGCCGTCGACGGCGACCTTGCCCTCGGCGGTGAGCCGGACGATGACCCCGCGCCGGTCGTCGGGGTCGGGGGAGCGCTCGACGAACCCGCGCGCGGCCAGCCGGTCCACCCGGTTGGTCATGGTCCCGCTGGTCACCAGGGTCTCGCGCAGCAACCGCCCCGGCGAGAGCTCGTACGGCGCCCCGGCCCGCCGCAGGGCGGCGAGCACGTCGAACTCCCAGGACTCGATGCCGTGGGCGGTGAAGGCGGCGCGCCGGGCCAGGTCGAGGTGCCGGGCCAGGCGCGAGATCCGGCTGAAGACGGCGACCGGGGCCAGGTCGAGGTCGGAGCGCTCGCGCGCCCACGCCTCGACCAGCTCGTCGACCTCGTCGCGCCGGGGCTCTGGCATGCGCTCACTCTAGCCAGTGCGGTCGAGAATCTTGACATCGAGACACTTCCGGCGCACGATGAAAGTATCTTGATGTCAAGAGACGTGGAGCCGGACACGATGCACACCTGGGACCCCGACCGCTACCTCACCTACGCCGACGAGCGCGGCCGGCCCTTCGTCGAGCTCGTCGCCCGGATCGGTGCCGAGGAGCCGAAGACCGTCGTCGACCTCGGGTGCGGACCGGGCAACCTGACCGCCCTGCTGGCGCGACGCTGGCCGGGCGCCACCGTCGTCGGCCTGGACTCCAGCCCGGCGATGGTCGAGGCCGCGCGCCGTGACGTGCCCGCGCTGACCTTCGAGGTCGCGGACCTGCGGGACTTCAGCCCCGCCGAGCCGGTCGACGTGCTCGTCTCCAACGCCACCCTGCAGTGGCTGCCCGAGCACCTCGACCTGCTGCCGCGGCTGGTCTCCCGGGTGCGCCCGGGCGGCTGGCTGGCCTTCCAGGTGCCCGGCAACTTCGGCGAGCCGAGCCACACCCTGCGCTCCGAGCTCGCCGCCGAGGAGCCGTACCGCGCCCACACCCGCGACGTCGCGGTGCCGGCCAGTCACGACCCGGTCGTCTACCTGGAGGCCCTGGCCACCCTCGGCTGCGAGGTCGACGCCTGGGAGACCACCTACCTGCACCGGCTCAGCGGTCCCGACCCGGTCTTCACCTGGGTCACCGGCACCGGCGCCCGCCCGACGCTCCAGGCCCTGCCCGACGACCTGCGCCCGTCGTTCGAGGCGGAGTTCCGGCGGCGGCTCGCGGCGGCGTACCCCGAGCGGCCCTGGGGCGTGGTCCTCCCGTTCCGTCGGATCTTCGTGGTGGCCCGGGTGGCGAGATGAGGCTGCACCACGTCCAGGTCGCCTGCCCGCCGGGTGGCGAGGCCGCGGCCCGGCGCTTCTGGGTCGACGGGCTCGGCCTGAGCGAGGTCGAGAAGCCGGCCACGCTGCGGGGGCGGGGCGGCGCCTGGTTCCGCGCGTACGACGGCGCCGGGTCGGTCGCCGCCGAGGTGCACGTCGGGGTCGAGGCGGGGTTCGTGCCGGCGCGCAGGGCGCACCCCGCGCTCGAGGTCGCGGACGTCGACGAGCTGGACGCCGTCGCCGCGCGCCTGGAGGCGGCCGGCTTCGCGGTCGACCGGAGCGAGCGGGACACATTCCCCGGGTATGTGCGCTTCCACACGTTCGACGGGCACGGAAACCGGGTAGAAATCGTTTCACCGTAGCCACACGCCGCCGATGGCGTTGATACGGTCACGACCAGTCTTGGACGACCCCTCGGGCGAAGCGGGGGGAGCTCCTCCCGAGGGGCCGACCAGGACCGGCCGGAGTCATCTGCTCGTCGATACCTCCGGGGGTATGTCGGCGAGCGCCACGCTAGCACCCGACGGGTGCGCTTCGCCCCACCTGGAGACCCCGGATGTCGATGCACGCTGACGAGTTGACTGCCGTCACGAACCGCCTCAAGCGGGCACAGGGCCAGCTGGCCGGCGTGCTCCGGATGATCGAGGAGGAGCGCGACATCGAGTCGGTCGTCAACCAGCTCAAGGCGGTCTCCCGCGCCGTCGACCGGGCCGGCTTCGCGCTGATCGCCCACGAGCTGCGTCGCCACGTCCAGGACGGCTCGGTCTCGGATGAGGAGATCGCCCAGCTGGAGCGGTACTTCCTCTCGCTGGGCTGACCGTCCGATGGGTCACGCCGTCGCGAGTGCGATCGACCCCAGGTCGCGGATCGCCGCGCAGGCGCGGGTGGCCATCGCCGCGAACATCCGGTCCCCGCGCTCGGTGCGGGTGCCGTAGGCGCAGCCGAAGACCGCCACCAGCGGACCCTGCAGCATCGCGAAGCGATAGTCCTCCCACGCCAGTGCGGCCGGGTACGACGCGACGCCGTACCCCTCCAGGGCCTCGTGGTACGACGCCACGAGGTCCCGTTCGTGGGTCCGCCGCTCGGCGACGGGCAGGCCGGTCCCGAGCACGTAGGCCAGGTCGCGGGCGGGCAGCCCGAGCGACAGGGTCTGCCAGTCGACGGCGACCGAGCCGGGTCCGCCGCCGGGCGGGAACAGCAGGTTGTCGAGCCGGTAGTCGCCGTGCACCAGCCCGAACCGCTCGGCCCGGGCCAGCGACCACGCCTCGATCACGGCGACGCAGTCGCGCAACGTGGCCTGGTCCTCGGCCGGCAGCAGGTCGCCGAGGCCGCCCAGGAAGGTCTCGGTCGCCGGGCCGTACAGCTCGGCCAGCAGCCGCGCCGCCTCCGCGTCGTTGAGGCCGATCCCGTCCAGGTCCAGCAGCGTCGGGTCGCACCAGCGCGGGCCGTGCAGCCCGGCCAGGTTGACCACGGCGTCGCGGGCCTGGGGCACGGTGCACCCGGCCAGCTGGTCGCCCTGCTCCGCCGGCGCCAGGTCCTCCAGGAGCAGCACGAAGGCGCCGGAGTCGGGGGACATGGCGGCGTGGTGGCAGGCCGGCACCCGGATCGCCACGGTCGGGGCGACCTCGGCGTAGAAGAGGGTCTCGGTCCGGTAGACCCCGGCGAGCAGCTCCCGGGCGCCCGGGTCGAGCGCCGGCAGCTTGGCCAGCACGGTCGCGGGCACCCCCTCGCCCCGGAGGAACAGCCGGTGGCAGGTGCCGATCTGGCCGGTGCCGACGGGCTCGGCGCGCACGCCGGTGACCGTCGCGTCCAGGGCGGTGGAGAGCCAGGCGGGGGTGAGGTCCCCGACCGCGGTCGGGATCACCGCATCCACCCCGGGTTGGCCGGCAGGGCGGGGAGGTCGGGACGCAGGCCGGCGTACGCCTCGAGGACGGGGGTCAGCTCGGTCGGCGTGGCGCCGTGCAGGATCACCGAGTCGGCGCCGGCGGCCAGCTGGTCGAGCACCCGGTGCGCGCACTGCTCGGCGGACCCGGTCGCGGAGGCGGCCAGCCACTCGGCGGGCAGCACCCGCTCGGCGAGGTGGGTCAGCTCCTCGGTGGTGCCGATCGCGTCGAGCGCGCCCGGGTGGCCCTGCACCAGCGGGTCGGCGCGGAAGCGCTCCAGCGCGGTGAGGTCCCAGCCGTTGGCACGGACCAGCACCTCGCCGTAGCCCTGCAGGTACGTCGCGAGCCGGCCGACCAGCTTGCGCAGCCGCTGCTCCTCGGGGATCGAGTCCTCCACGGTGGCCAGCACCGACCACACCCGCACCGACGCCGGGTCGCGTCCCGCCTCGTGCGCGGCGCGCCGGACGGTCGCCACCGAGCGGGCCAGCGTCTCGTCGGAGAGGAAGGTGTGCAGGACGACGCCGTCGGCGACCCGGCCCGCGAGCTCGAGGCTCCGCGGCCCGATGGCCATCATCAGCACCGGGACGTCCTCGTCGAAGGACGGGTCCTGGGAGAGGTAGGGGTAGTCGCCGGCCGGCCCGGAGTGCCCGAAGGCCTCGCCGTGCCAGAGGCGCCGGTAGATCCCGATCGCGTCCTCGAGCTGCGCGCCGGTGACCCGGGGCAGGCCCATCACGTCGGAGAGCAGGTCGAAGCCGCGGCCGAGGCCGAAGGCGTAGCGGCCGCCGCTCATCCGGTGCAGCGTGGTGGCCATGGTCGCGGTGACCAGCGGGTGCCGGGTGTGGTGGTTGGTGGCGGCCGTGCCGATGCCGATGCTGCTCGACGCCGCGACCGCGGCCCCGGCGAGCACACCCGCGTCCTTGACGTTGAACCGCTCGGAGAGGAACACCGCGCCCAGGCCCAGCTCCTCGGCGAGCCGGACCTCGTCGAGCAGGTCCGCGGGCGAGGCGGTGTGGCCGGCGAGGCCGTAGCAGCCGAGCTCGGGGTACGCCGGGGTGCTCACGCCGCGGGACGCTAACAGCGGGAGTTGACACGTGTCAGTGGCGACGCAAGTTACCGATCGGTAGGATCGGCGTATGAGCCAGGTCCTCGCCCTGTGGCAGAAGATGAGCGCCGTCCCGGTGATCGGGACGCGGGTGTTCTCGGTGGCGTTCGCGCAGAAGGCGCCGTACTTCGCCTCGATCCGCCCCCGCTTCACCGTGCTGGAGCCGAACCACGCCGAGCTGGTGATCCCGAAGCGCCGGGGCGTGCACAACCACCTCGGCACCGTGCACGCCATCGCGCTGTGCAACGGCCTGGAGGCCGCGATGGGGGCGCTCGCCGAGGCCACCGTCCCCGCCGACCGGCGGTGGATCCCGAAGGGGATGGAGGTCAGCTACACGGCCAAGGCCACCAGCGACATCACCTGCGTCGCCGAGACCGACCCCGGTCAGTGGACCTCGGACGACCCGGACCTGCCGGTGCGGGTCCGCGGCGTCCGCGACGACGGCACCGTGGTCATCGAGGGCGAGATCCGGCTCTGGGTCACAGCACGGGCGTCGTCGTCCCGACCGCGGTGACCTCGATCCGCTTCTCGCCGACGAAGCGCTTCTGGATCCAGGTCGCGAGCGCGGTGAGCAGCAGGTTGACCACGATGTAGATCGCGGCCAGCACGATCACGGTCGGCACCTGGTTCCCGCCGAAGTCGGGGTCGGTGTAGATCTGCCGACCCACGATGGTCAGCCCGGGGGCCGCGACGGCGTACCCGAGGCTGGTGTCCTTCAGGGCCACCACGCACTGGCTGATGATCGCGGGCAGCATGATCTTCACGCCCTGGGGGAGCTGGATGCTCATCATCACCTGGGTCTTGCGCATGCCGAGGGCGTACGCCGCCTCCGCCTGCCCGCTCGGGACCGCGAGGACGCCGGCCCGGAAGACCTCGGCCAGCACGGCGCCGTTGTAGACCGTGAGCGCCACGACGACGCTCCAGTAGGCCCCGGACTCGCCCCGGTCGATGCCCCAGGCGAAGAAGACCAGGATCATCACCAGCAGCACCGGGACCGCGCGCCAGAACTCCACGACCAGCCAGCACGGCCAGCGCACCCAGGCGTGGTCGGAGAGCTTGCCGATCCCGAACAGGGCGCCGAAGACGACCGCCGCGACGATCGCCGAGAAGGCCATCTTCAGCGTCTCCAGCAGGCCGTCGACGAAGAGCGCCTCCAGGTAGACGGGGCTGACGAAGGGCTCCCACTTGCGGTACTCGAACTGGTCGCTGGCGGCGAGGCGGTAGACGAAGAAGGCGAGGATGCCGACGACCACGAGCGTGCCGAGGACGGTGTAGATCCGGTGCCGGGCCCGGGCCTTGGGGCCGGTGACGTCGAACAGGACGCTGGTCATCGGGCCACCTTCCAGCTGCGCTCGAGCCGGTGGGTCGCGAACGACACCACCGAGACGAGCACGACGAAGATCAGGGCGAAGCTCACGAAGATCGCCACCCGGTCGGGGGCGTGGTCGTTGGTGAGGTCGCTCATCCGGGCGAAGGCCTCGAACACGCCGAGCGCGCCGGCCACGGTGGTGTTCTTCAGCAGGGCGATCTGCACGCTGGCCAGCGGGGGGAGCGAGGCGCGCACGGCCTGGGGGAGGACGACCTGCCGCATCACGCCCGAGAACGGCAGGCCGATCGCCCGGGCCGCCTCGGCCTGGCCGACGGGCACGGCGTTGATGCCGGCGCGGATCGCCTCGCACACGAACGCCGAGGTGTAGACCGTCAGCCCGGCCGCACAGGCGGCGAAGATGTTGTTGATCCGGAAGTCGCCGACGGTCAGGTCGATCCAGTTGAACTGGATGCCGACCTTCGGGCCCGCGATCCGGAAGAAGATCAGCATGATGAGCAGCGGGGTGTTGCGGACCATCGTCACCCAGACGGCGGTGGCCTTGGCGAGCACGCCGACGGGCCCGACCCGGAACGCGGCCAGCAGGGTCCCGAGCAGCAGCGACAGCACCCCGGCCACCACGAACAGCGCGATCGTGTAGCCGAAGGCCTGCGCCACCTCGGCCCGGTTGTCCCAGACGACCTCCACGGTCGCTCCCCTCTCGTCACGGGTGAGGGGCGGCCGATCGGCCGCCCCTCACCGGTGTGGCTCTGGTCAGGTGCTGCTCAGGCCTGGCACTCGTCGAGCGTCGGGGGCTCGGGCACCTCGACGTCGTCGCCGCCGAGGGTGGCCTCGAAGGCGGCCTCCCAGTCGCCGTTCTCGAACGACTCCTCCAGCACGCCGTTGATCCACTCGCACATCTCCGGGCTCTCCTTCGAGTAGCCGACGCCGATGCGCTCCTCGGAGAACTCGTCGCCGACGACCTTCAGGTCGCCCTCGTACTGCGCGGCCAGGCCGAGCAGGATCGAGCCGTCGGTCGACATCGCCGGGACGGTGCCGTTGACGACGTCCTCGGCACACTGCGAGTAGTTGTCGGCCGGGACGCCGACCGCCCCGGCGGCCTCGACGTTCGCGAGCGACGTCGAGCCGCGCGCCGAGCAGACCTCCTGCCCGGCGAGGTCCTCGATCGACTCCACGTCGCTGTCGGTCGGCACCAGGATCTGCTGGCCGGTGACCATGTAGGGGCCGGTCTGACCGACGATCTGGCGGCGCTCGTCGGTGATGGAGTACGACGCCAGCACCAGGTCGACGCGGCCGGCCTCGAGGTAGGGCTCGCGGTTGTCGGAGATGGTCTCCTCCCAGGTGACGGCGTCCGACTCGGGGTCGATGCCCAGGCTCGCGACGAGCAGCTTGGCGATCTCGACGTCGAAGCCCTCGGGGACGTCGGAGGCGGCGTCCTTGAAGCCCAGGCCGGGCTGGTCGTACTTCACGCCGACGGTGATGGCGCCCGCGTCGGCGAGCTCCTTCATGCGGGTGCCGTCCTCGAAGTCCTCCGAGGCGTTCTCCGCGACCTCGGCCTCGGGGCCGCTGTCCTCGCCGGCGTCGCCGCACGCCGTGAGCGTGCCGGCGAGGAGCACTCCTGCCGCGGCGATCCCGAATCTCGTCCTGCGCATGCTGTCTCCTAGGGATTTCAGTGCTTGAGGATCTTGCCGAGGAAGTCCTTGGCCCGATCGCTCCGGGGGTTGGTGAAGAACTCGTCGGGGGTGTTCTCCTCGACGATCGCGCCGTCGGCCATGAAGATCACCCGGTCGGCGGCGGTGCGGGCGAAGCCCATCTCGTGGGTGACGACGACCATGGTCATGCCGCGCTCGGCGAGGTCGACCATGACCTCGAGGACCTCCGAGATCATCTCGGGGTCGAGGGCGGAGGTCGGCTCGTCGAAGAGCATCACCTTCGGCTCCATGGCCAGGGCGCGGGCGATGGCGACCCGCTGCTGCTGGCCGCCCGAGAGCTGGGCGGGGTACTTGGCGGCCTGGTGGCCCACCCCGACCCGGTCGAGCAGCTCGCGCGCCCGGGTCTCGGCCGCCTCCTTGCTCACGCCGCGGACCTTGATCGGGCCGAGGGTGACGTTCTCGAGGATCGTCTTGTGCGCGAACAGGTTGAAGCTCTGGAAGACCATGCCGACCTCGGCGCGCAGGTTGGCCAGCGCCTTGCCCTCGGCGGGCAGCGGCTGGCCGTCGAGGGTGATCGAGCCCTGCTGGATCACCTCGAGCCGGTTGATCGCCCGGCACAGCGTCGACTTGCCCGACCCCGAGGGGCCGATGACGACGACGACCTCGCCGCGCTTGACGGTCAGGTTGATGTCCTGCAGGACGTGCAGGTCGCCGTACCACTTGTCGACGTGGTCCAGGACGACCAGGGGCTCACCCCGGCCGGCCGGGGCTGGCGCTGCCTCCGGTGCGGTCATGCCCGGGGACACTATCCACAAGTGGTCACTTCGAACCATCCCCGACCTGGGGTGGCGAAGTCGTGACCGAGTCGTGACCCGGGGTCAGGGTCGCCGCAGCGCTCCGCTGGTCGCGCGGCGAACCGGCGACTCAGCCGACGCCGGTGACCAGGGCCTGGGACTCCGCGACGCCGAGGTCCTGGGTGAAGGTGGCCGACAGCGGGTCGACGGCGCCCTGGGGCTCGCCGTTGTAGGACCAGGTCAGCGTCCACTGGGTGTCGGCGGTGACCTCGGCCGCGCCGGCCCGGGTGAAGCTCAGCACGCAGTCGCTCGTCGCGCCCGGCTCCCACGGCACGCCGGTGTCGGCGCACGGCACGGCGCCCGCGGTCGGGGACGAGAAGATCACGCTGGCGAGGGTCCCGTCGACGGTGACGCTGTTCGGTCCGGCGGTCGCGGTCGCCGACCCGGTCTGCTCCGGCTCGGAGAGCCAGAACCAGGTGTCGAAGTTGACCAGGGTGTCGTACTCCCCGGCCGCGTCGGGGTTGAACTCGAACGCGGGGGCCGGGGCCTCCATGACCTCCTGCGCGGCCTCGAGCAGGATCTCGGGCGGCACCGGCGGGACAGGCGGCTGCTCGCCGACCTCGACGTAGGTGGCGGGGTAGGTCAGGAAGTAGGCGAGGGAGAAGTCGTTGAACTCGTCGAAGCTCTCGAACGAGTCGAGCATCCGGCAGGTGGGGACCCACCACTGGCCCTGCTCGTCGTCCTTGTGCTGGCGGTAGCCCTCGTACGGCGCCCAGGGTCGGTCGGCCCATTCGTCCCAGCCGGACCCGGTGATGGTGCCGTCCTCGATGCCGTCGAAGTACTCCTTGCCGGTCCACATCGGGGTGAGGTAGCAGGGCACGGGCACGGAGACGGTGGCGCTGCCGCCGCCCGGCGATCCGTCGCTGCCGCCACGGACGAGCGAGCCGGTGACGGAGATGGTCACGGTGTTGCCGTCGACCACCGGCGGGGTGCAGGTCGGGTCGGCTCCGCCACAGGCCGCGGCGGAGCTGGTCAGGGCGCCCACCAGCACCAGCCCCCCGCTGAGGAGTCCCAGGGCCAGCAGGCGTCGGACGATCATCAGCATGTTCCCTCCTGGGACTCGTACTGGTCGACGGCCCAGCCGGTGCCCTGGCCGTTGCTCAAGATGACGCGCATGGGGACCCGCGCCGGTCCGGTGATCGGGCCCGGCCGGCCGGCCGTGACGAGCTGCAGGTCGGTGCCGTCGGCGCACAGCTCCAGGACGGCGGTGCTGGCCCCCGCCCCGTCGAGAGCGACGTCGACCGTCACCGACCCGCGATAGCGGATGTCGCCGTCGCGGAGGTAGTCGAGGGTGCTGTCGATGGTCGGCTGGAACGCCGGGGACGCGGTCTCGGCCAGCAGCCGGTTCGTGTTCGCGGTGCGCCCGAGCTGGCGCATCCCGCGCTCGAACTCGACGTAGGTGGCGAGCGCGTCGAGGGCCGGGCCCTCGACCTCGGGCAGAGCCGTGAACTCCAGGCCCACCTCGGGGTAGCTGGTCGGGATCGCGTCGTCGGCCGGCGCGCTGCTGACGGGCTCGCTCGGCTCCGGCTCGGCTGGGTCCACCGACGCCGTCGCGTCGAGGCTCGGCGCCGCCTCCGGTCCGGAGTCGGAGTCGGAGGAGCAGGCGGCGAGCGCGACGACCAGTGCGGTCGCGGCTGCTGCCTTCCCGAGAGGAGAGGGTCGCATCGATGTCCCTGAGAGATGGTGGTGGTGCGGTTCTACCTTCCCGAACGTCCGAATGGCCAAACGGTCACGGTTGGGTCGCGGGGCGGGGGCCGCCGTACCCTCTTCCCGTCATGGCGCGCACGTACGAGGTCCGCACCTACGGGTGCCAGATGAACGTCCACGACTCCGAGCGGCTCACCGGCCTGCTGGAGGACGCGGGGTACGCCGCCGCGCCCCGCGGCGAGCAGGCCGACGTGGTCGTGTTCAACACCTGCGCGGTGCGCGAGAACGCCGACAACAAGCTCTACGGCAACCTGTCCCACCTGGCGCCGGTCAAGGCCGCCAACCCCGGCATGCAGATCGCCGTCGGCGGCTGCCTGGCCCAGAAGGACCGGTCCACGATCACCCAGAGGGCGCCGTACGTCGACGTCGTCTTCGGCACCCACAACATCGGCTCGCTGCCGGTGCTGCTGGAGCGGGCCCGGGTGGCCGAGGAGGCACAGGTCGAGATCCTCGAGTCGCTCGACGTCTTCCCCTCGACGCTGCCGACCAAGCGCGAGTCGGCGTACGCCGCGTGGGTGTCGATCTCGGTCGGGTGCAACAACACCTGCACGTTCTGCATCGTGCCGAGCCTGCGCGGCAAGGAGAAGGACCGCCGTCCCGGCGACGTCCTCGCCGAGGTCCGCGCCCTGGTCGCCGAGGGCGTCAGCGAGGTGACCCTGCTCGGCCAGAACGTCAACGCCTACGGCGTGGAGTTCGGCGACCGGCAGGCGTTCAGCAAGCTGCTGCGGGCCTGCGGGGAGATCGAGGGGCTGGAGCGGGTGCGGTTCACCTCGCCGCACCCGGCCGAGTTCACCGACGACGTCATCGAGGCGATGGCCGAGACCCCGAACGTGATGCCGAGCCTGCACATGCCGCTGCAGTCCGGCTCCGACCGGATGCTGAAGGCGATGCGCCGGTCCTACCGGTCCTCGAAGTTCCTGGGCATCATCGAGCGGGTCCGGGCCGCGATGCCCGACGCAGCGATCACCACCGACATCATCGTCGGCTTCCCCGGCGAGACCGAGGAGGACTTCGCCGAGACCCTGCGGGTCGTGCGGGAGTCGCGCTTCTCGGGGGCCTTCACCTTCCAGTACTCCAAGCGCCCCGGCACCCCCGCCGCCACCCTCGACGAGCAGGTGCCGCCCGAGGTCGTCAAGGACCGCTACGGCCGGCTGGTCGAGCTGGTCAACGAGATCGCCTGGGACGAGAACAAGCGGCTGGTGGGTCGCACGCTCGAGCTGATGGTCGCCGAGGGCGAGGGGCGCAAGGACGCCGCCACCCTCCGGCTCTCCGGCCGCGCGCAGGACAACCGGCTGGTGCACTTCGACCCGGCCGGCGCGGAGGGTGTCCGCCCCGGCGACATGGTCACCGTCGAGGTCACCTACGCCGCCCCGCACCACCTGGTCGCCGACGGCCCGGTGCTCGGCGTCCGTCGTACCCGCTCGGGGGACGCGTGGGAGGCCCGTACGGCGGCCCCCGCCACGCCCGCCGGGGTGGGTCTGGGCATGCCGAGCATCGGCGTCCCGGCACCGCTGCCGGACGCGCCCGCCTGCCGCTGACCGCTACGAGCCGGAGCGCGGGTCCCTGCTGGAGTAGCCCGCCTTGGGCGGCCGGGCGGGGTCGGGATGCGTCTCGGGCCCGCCGGTGGACTGCTCGGGCGCGGCGTGCGCCGGCGGCTCGGACGGGGCGACGTCGCGGACCCCGTCGGTGCCGACCTGGCCGGGTCCGGTGGGGCCGACCCGTTCGCTGCTGACGCCCATCTCGCCGTCGCGGGGCTGGGGGAGGTCGTCACTCATGCGGGCGACTCCTCCTCGGGCGGCACGTCGCCGGCCTCGCCGTCGCGGGTCGCCTCGGTCGAGGTGTCCTCGCCGCCCTGGACCTCGTCGGGCACGGTCGCCGCGTCGACGGCCGGGTTCGCGGCGGTCGACAGGTCGGCGGGCAGGGCGTCGTCGGTCTCGGGGACGGCGTCGACGCCGCCGGGGTTCGGCTCGCCGGGCTCGATCTCGGCGTCGGGCATGGGGCCCAGGTCGGTCGGATCGTCGGACATGGTCCTCCTCAGGAGGGTCAGAAGCCGAAGGTGGAGTACGCCTCGGTGGTACCCGACCGGATCGCCGCCAACACGGCGAGCTCGTGCGGCACGACCGGGTCGGGGAGCGCGTCCAGCGGGCACCAGCGCAGGTCGGCGCACTTCAGCGGCTCCACGATGCGGGGCTCGCCGGTCCAGCTGCGCGCGGTGAAGAAGAAGTCGATCCGCTCGTCGATCGGCTCGCCGCCGCGGGTGCGCTGCATGGCGGTCACGAACTGCAGGTCGAGATCGCGCACGTCGATCTCCTCCGCCGCCTCGCGGTGCGCGGCGTCGTAGGCCGTCTCGCCCCGCTCGACGTGGCCCGCCGCGGCCGCGGCCCAGTGGTCGTCCATGTAGCCGGTGCCCCGGCGCAGCTGCAGCAGCACCTCGGGTCCCCGGACCCCGTCGCGGAGCAGGAAGACGTACGACGCGGGGACGACGACGAACCGCCCGTGGCTGGGACCGGTCACTGCGACGGCTGGTCCATCGAGGTCTCGGCGTTCTCCTCCTGCTCGTCGCGGGACTCCGCGTCCTGCTCCGGCCGGTCGCCCTCGGGCTCGGGCACGGCGCCGGACGCGGGAGACCCGGACGGGGGAGCGCTCGGGCCCGGGTCGGGCGCCGGGTCGCCGGGGGTGTCGGCGCCGTCGGGGGCGTCGGTGCGCTGCGGACCGCCCGGCGGGGTGGGGGCGTCGAGGTCGTCGTGCTGCTTCTGGTTCATCGCGGGGTGCTCCCCGGGGTGCCGAGGTCGCCGTCGTCCTTCTTGTCCAGCTTGTCGAGGGCGTCCTTGGCCTTCGCGGAGGCGTTGCGGATCTTGTCGCCGTGCTTGCCGCCGGTGCGCTTGTCGGCCTCGGCCGCGGCCTTGTCGATGCCCTGGCTGATCTTGTCGCCGTGCTTGTCCACGGCGTCGGACAGCTTGTCCTTGGCCTTGTCGAAGAAGCTCATGGGTCCCTCCTCATCGGGTCTTGCCACACTAGCCACATGCCAGTACCCCCGATCGTGGCCGTCGTCGGGGCGACGGCGTCCGGCAAGACCGCGCTCTCCCTCGACCTGGCCGAGCGGCTGGGCGGCGAGGTGGTCAACACCGACGCGATGCAGGTCTACCGCGGCATGGACATCGGGACGGCCAAGCTGCCGCCCGACGAGCGCCGGGGCATCCCGCACCATCTGCTCGACACCCTCGACGTGCGCGACCCGGCGACGGTCGCGCAGTTCCAGGAGTGGGCGCGCGAGGCCGTCGTCGAGCTGCGCGGCCGGGGGGCCGTGCCCGTGCTGGTGGGCGGCTCGGCGCTCTACACGCGGGCCGTCCTGGACCGCTTCGAGTTCCCGGGGACCGACGAGTCGCTGCGCGCGCGGCTGGAGGCCGAGCTCGCCGCGACCGGCCCGGCCGCCCTGCACGCGCGGCTGCGCACCCTCGACCCCGAGGCCGCGGACCGGATCATCGTCGAGAACGGCCGTCGTACGGTCCGGGCGCTGGAGGTCGTCGAGCTCACCGGCCGGCCCTACTCCGCCTCCCTGCCGGTCCTCGAGTACGCCGACCCGCGCACCGTCCAGATCGGCGTCGACATCGACCGCCCGAGGCTCGACGCGCGGATCGAGCAGCGGGTGGCGGCGATGTTCGACGGCGGCCTGGTCGCCGAGGTCGAGCGGCTGCTGGCCGCCGGGCTCGCCGAGGGGCGTACGGCGTCCCGCGCGATCGGCTACCGGGAGGTGGTCGCGATGCTCCGCGGCGAGCTGAGCGAGGCCGTGGCCCGTGAGCGGACCGCCGCGGCCACCCGCCGCTTCGCCCGCCGGCAGGACTCGTGGTTCCGCAAGGACCCGCGCATCGTCTGGGTCCGCCACGACGACCCCGACCGGGTCGAGCAGGCGCTGGCCGCGGTCGCCGCCGTCAGCTGAGGACGTCGTAGGTCAGGTGCACCGCGGTCGCCGAGACCCGGACCGAGCGCTGGACCAGCCGGTGCGCGGAGCCCTCGAAGAGCGGCGTGCCGCGGCCGAGCAGCTCGGGGGCGACGTGCAGCCGCAGCACGTCGACCAGGCCGACGCCGAGGCAGGAGCCGACCAGCATGCCCCCGCCCATGAGGTGCACGTCGCCACCGCCGGCCGCCGCCCGTGCGGCCGCGACGGCGTCGGCGGGACCGGTCGTCACGAAGGTCAGGTCGTGGGTGGCCGCGAGGCGCACCGACGGCGGCACGCTGCTCGTGGCCACGACGAAGGGTGGCCGGGCGTCGTGGCGGGCGGCGTACCCGAGCCCGTCGCGCCAGCCGTGCGGCCCGTCGACGACGTCGAAGGTGCCCCGCCCCATCACCACCGCCCCGGCGCCGGCCACCGCGTCGAGCGCCGCGGCGTCGACCGGGTCGGTGCTGGTCAGCGCCCAGGCGTGCAGGGCCGCCACGGCCTCGCCCTCACCGCTCACGAAGCCGTCGAGGGAGAGGGTGATGTCGGCGATCACGCGGGTCATGACAGGCCGACCGGCCCCGCCGCCCGGAATCATCGGAGCAAGATCGGTCGGGCGC
>Ga0075365_10000565_pt1 | contig 14356 bp, 22 predicted proteins | sample EndMetdeltDD1765_FD_71387 | JGI IMG/M metagenome (GOLD analysis project Ga0075365, IMG submission 71387) | Populus endosphere microbial communities from Tennessee, USA - Endosphere MetaG P. deltoides DD176-5 | ecosystem: Host-associated > Plants > Roots > Endosphere | place: USA: Tennessee... | reverse complement strand
CCTGGACAGGATCCTGTCCAGGTATTCGGCGGTAGGTCGTCCCGGTCTCACCCCTGGGATGAAGCCTCCGTACTTCTTCAGGTTCTCGGCCTGGTCCACCGGGTTGAACGTGACCGCCGTGTAGAAGTAGGTGAAGATCACGATGAAGAACACCTCGCCGACCACGTAGGCCCAGCTGTTGGGGCTGAAGAACGCGGCGAAGTCCAGGGCGGCCGGGGTGTTCAGCAGCTGCCCGATCGTCGGTGGGAACGCCATGATCGAGGCGGCGAAGATGACCGGGATGACGCCGGCCATGTTCACGCGGAGCGGCAGGTAGGTCTGTCCGCCGGTCGTCATCCGGCGGCCCACCACGCGCTTCGCGTACTGGACCGGGATCCGGCGCTGGCCCTCCTGGACGTAGACGATCCCGACGATCACCGCCAGCGCGATGAAGGGCATCATGACGACGAAGACCTGGTCGGGGTTCGTCCACCACGCCTGGATGCCCGCCGGCAACCGCGATGCGATCGAGGCGAAGATCATCAGCGAGATCCCGTTGCCGATCCCGCGCTGGGTGATCAGCTCGCCCAGCCACATCAGCAGGGTGCAGCCCGCGGTCAGCGCGATCACGATCATCATCAGCTTCGGGAACGTGAGGTTCCCCACGACGCTCGTCCCGCCCGCCGAGAACGACTTGAAGAGGTACACGTAGCCCAGGGACTGGGCGAACGCCAGGCCGACGGTCAGGTAGCGGGTGTACTGCGTGATCTTCTGCTGGCCGACCTCGCCCTCCTTCGAGAGCCGCTCCAGCGACGGCACCACCACCGTCATCAGCTGCAGGATGATCGAGGCGGTGATGTAGGGCATGATCCCGAGCGCGAACAGCGACAATCGGGACAGGCTCCCGCCGCTGAACAGGTTCAGGAAGGGCAGAATCCCGTTGCCCGAGAAGTTCGACTCGAGGTCCTTGACCGCGGCCGTGTCGATCCCGGGCGCCGGGATGTAGGCGCCCAGCCTGTAGAGCGCCAACATCGCCGCCGTGAAGGCAAGCTTCATCCGGATCTCGGGAACCCGGAAGGAGTTGGCGAGGGTCTGAAGCACGACTGGAAGTTACTCGGCCGGCTGCTCCGGCTCGGGCGCGTCCGCGGCGGACGGGTTTCCAGAGGGCTGAGACTCGAGGATCTCGCAGGTCCCGCCGGCCTTCTCGATCTTGTCCTTCGCGGCGCCGCTGAACGCGTGAGCGCGAACGGTCAGCTTCTTGGTCAGCTCACCGCGGGCCAGCACCTTGACCGGATGGCGCCGCTTCGCGAGACCGGCCTCGCGCAGCGTCTCCGGCGTGACCTCGGCGCCCGCGTCGAAGCGGTCCTCGAGGTCGGACACGTTGACCGGCTGCGTGTGGGTGCGGAACTTCTCGAACGGCATCGACATCTTCTTGTGCGGACCGCGAAGCTTGCGGGTGCGCATGTGGATCGGGTTCTGCCCGCCCTCGTAGCCCGGCTTGCGCTTGTTGCCGGATCGGGCGCCGGCGCCCTTGTGGCCCCGACCCGAGGTCTTGCCGAGTCCGGAGCCCCCGCCGCGGCCCACGCGCTTGCGGGCATGCCGCGAGCCGGCCTTGGGTCGCACGGAGTGAAGCCCGACCTCCTCGGGGGAAAGGCGCGGCATCAGGAGGCCTTCCCGCCGTCAACCTCGACCAGGTGGCCGACGACGTTCAGCATCCCCCGCAGCTCGGGGCTGTCGGGGCGCTCGACGGAGCGGCCGATCCGGCCCAGCCGAAGCGAGCGAAGCGTGTCCCGCTGCGCGGGGCTCGTGCCATTGGTGGAGCGCACCTGCTTGATCACGAGATCAGCCACCGTCGGACCCCTCCTTCGGGGCCTCATCCTCGGCGGGCTTCTCGGCGTCGGGAGGCGGGGACTCGGCGGCCACGGCGACCGGCTCGGCGGCGCCGTTTCCCTCCACCGTCTCGGTGGCCTTCGGCTGCTTCTGGATTCCGAGCACCTCGTTGACGCTCAGGCCGCGCAGCTTCGCCACCTGCTCGGGGCGCCGGAGGCTCGTGAGCCCCTCCATCGTCGCCTTCACGAGGTTGATCGGGTTCTGCGTGCCGATGCTCTTGGTGAGCACGTCGCGGATCCCGGCGAGCTCGAGGACGGCGCGAACGCCGCCCCCCGCGATCACCCCGGTACCGGGGCTCGCCGGGCGCAGCACGACGTGTCCGGCCCCGAAGCGGCCGATGATCCGGTGCGGGATCGTCTGCCCGTACATCGGGACCCGGACCAGGCTCTTCCGCGCGTTCTCGACCGCCTTCTGGATCGCCAGGGGCACCTCTCGCGCCTTCCCGTAGCCGATGCCGACCACGGAGTTCTCGTCGCCCACGGCCACGAGCGCGGTGAACGAGAAGCGGCGCCCGCCCTTGACGACCTTGGCGACGCGGTTGATCTCGATCACTCGCTCCTGGAGGTCGAGTCCCTGGGGGCTGACTGTCTCGATGTCTGGATTCACTTTCAAGGTTCAGGTCACCGTAGCGAGTTAGAAACTCAGCCCGCCCTCGCGGGCACCTTCCGCCAGCGCCTTCACGCGTCCGTGGTACTGGTAGCCGCCGCGGTCGAACAGGCATGACTCCACGCCCGCCTCCTTGGCCCGCCCCGCCAGGATCTCGCCGGCCTTCTTCGCCTGCTCCAGCGATCCGAGCTTGCGCAGCTCGGACTCGGTCCACGCGACGGAAGCGACGGTGCGCTCCGCGTCGTCGTCGATCAGCTGGGCGAACATGCCGCGATTCGACCGGAACACGGAGAGGCGCGGCCGCTCCGCCGAGCCGCGGATCCGGGCCCGCACCCGACGGCGCCTGCGCAGGCGGCGCTGCGGCTTGGTCTGGACGGTCATGCGCTAAGCCCTCTTCCCCACCTTGCGGCGGACGTGCTCGCCCGCATACCTGACGCCCTTGCCCTTGTAGGGCTCGGGCGGCCGCGTGCGGCGAATTCGTGCGGCGATCTCGCCGACCAGCTGCTTGTCGATGCCCCTGACCACGATCTGCGTGGGTGCGGGAACCTCGAACTCGATCCCGTCGGGCGCGGCCACCGAGATGGTGTGCGAGTAGCCCACGCTGAGGTCGAGCGCCTTTCCCTGCAGCCGGGCCCGGTATCCGACCCCCTGGATCTCCAGCCGCTTCTCGTAGCCCTCGGTGACCCCGGTGACCATGTTGGCGATCAGGCTGCGCGTGAGCCCGTGGAGAGCGCGGTGCTCGCCACGGTCCGTCGGGCGCTCGACCGTGAGCGTGCCGTCGGACTGGTTCACCTTCATGTCCTGGCTCACCGTCTGGCTGAGCTCGCCCTTGGGCCCCTTCACGGAGACCATGCCGGGCTTGACGTCCACGGTGACGCCGTCGGGGACGGCGATCGGCTGTCTTCCAATTCGGCTCACGTCACCACACGTACGCGACGACCTCGCCGCCCACGCCCTTCTGCTTCGCCTCGTGACCGGTCATGACGCCCGCCGACGTCGACAGGATCGCCGTGCCCATGCCGCCCATCACCCGCGGGATCTCCCCGTGGGAGACGTAGCGCCGCCTGCCGGGCCGCGAGATCCTCTGGAGCCCGGTCACCACGGATCGCCTGCCGTCCGTGTACTTCAGCTGGATGCGGATCACGTCGCCGACCGGGGTCGGCTCGATCGAGTGGGCGGTGATGTAGCCCTGCTCCTCGAGGATCCGGGTCATCTCGCGCTTCAGCCGCGACGCGGGGATCTCGACGTCCTCGTGCGACGCCGTGATGGCGTTGCGCACGCGCGTGAGGTAATCGGATATGGGGTCGGTCAGCATCAGGGTCATCGGTGCGCTCGCTCCGCTACCAGCTGGACTTGGTCATCCCGGGGATGTAGCCCTTGTGGGCGAGGTCTCGCAGGCACAGCCTGCAGAGGCCGAACTTGCGAAAGTAGGCGCGCGGTCGCCCGCAGCGCCGGCATCGATTGTAGGCCCGGGTCTTGTACTTGGCCTTGCGTTGCTGTCGAACTCTCTGGGAAGTCTTCGCCATGGTTACTCGCTTGATTCCTCCTCGGCGGGGGGCGCCTCGCCCTCTGCGGGCGCCTCACCCTCCTCGCCTTCCTCGCCCTCCTCGGGGCGCTCGGGCTTCGCGTATGCCTCCGGGTTCTCTTCCTTGAGCTGCTCGAGGGCGGCCTGCTCCGCCTCGGCACGCTGCCGGGCCTCCTCGCGCCGGCGGTCCTCCTCGGCATCCTCGGCCTCGACCTGGCCGGGCCGCCCCTCCTGTGCGAAGGGGAATCCCAGCCCGAGCAGGAGCTCGAAGGCCTCCTCGTCAGTGTTGGCGCTCGTCGTGATCGCCACGTCGAGGCCGCGTACCTCGTCAATCGAGTCGTAATCGATCTCGGGGAAGATCAGCTGCTCGCGAATGCCGAGCGAGTAGTTGCCGCGGCCGTCGAACGAGCGCGGGTTGAGCCCCCGGAAGTCCCGGATCCGCGGGATCGCGATCGAGACGAGCCGATCGACGAACTCCCACATGCGGGCACTGCGAAGCGTCACGGACACACCCACCGGCATGCCCTCGCGCACCTTGAACGAGGCGATCGACTTGCGGGCACGGCGCACGTTCGGCCGCTGACCGGAGATGACGCCGAGCTGCTCGGTGGCGGCCTCGAGGATCGAGGTCGTGGTCTTCGCCTCGCCGATGCCCATGTTCAGCGTCACCTTCTGGAGGCGGGGGACCTCCATGGGGTTCGAGTAGCCGAACTTCGAGGTCAGCTGAGGCGCGACCTCGGTCTGGTACAGCTCCCGCATCCGGGGGGGCGGCGCTGCGCGCTGGGCTTCTGTGACGGTGGCTTCCATGGGTGGGATCAGGTGTCGATTGCGGTGTCGGTCCGCTTGGAATAGCGCTCCCGCTTGCCGTCCTTGACTCGCACGCCGACGCGGGTGGGCTTGTTGTCGCCGGGATCGAGCAGCATCACCTTGGAGACGTGGATCGGCCCCTCCTTCTCGATGATGCCGCCGGCCTCAGCGCCCTGCTGCGTGTCCTTGATCGACCGCGGGCGCTGGTGCCGCTTGATGATGTTCAGGCCTTCGACGTACACGCGCTGCTTGCGCGGCTCGGTGCGCAGGACGCGGCCGGTCTTGCCGCGATCCTTGCCTCCGGTCACGACGACGGTGTCGTCCTTGCGGATCTTCAGCCCCCTGGCCATCAAAGAACCTCCGGGGCGAGGGAGACGATCTTCATGAAGTTGCGGTCACGGAGCTCGCGGGCCACCGGGCCGAAGATGCGCGTGCCACGAGGATTCAGCTGGGGGTCGATGAGCACGGCGGCGTTCTCGTCGAACGAGATGTAGGTGCCGTCCGGGCGCCCGAGCTGCTTCTTGGTTCGCACGACGACCGCCTGGACGACCTCGCCCTTGCGGACGCCCCCGTGCGGCGTCGCCTGCTTGACCGTCGCGGTGATCACGTCGCCGACGCTCGCGTAGCGGCGATGGTGGCCACCCTTGACGCGGATGACCAGGATCTCGCGCGCGCCCGAGTTGTCGGCGACGCGAAGCTTTGTCTCCTGCTGGACCATCGCTAGCGGGACCTCTCCACCACGTCGAGCAGCCGCCAGCGCTTGGTTCGCGACAGCGGCCGCGACTCGATCACCCGAACCACGTCGCCCTCCTGGGCGGTGTTCGCCTCGTCGTGCGCGTGCAGCTTGCTGGTCCGGCGCACGACCTTCTCGTAGGTCGGGTGGCGGCGGACCACCGGGATCTCGACCGTGATCGTCTTGTCCGCCCCGGCGGAGACGACGGTGCCCTGCCGGACCTTCTGCGAGCCGGGCTCGCGGTCGGACTGGGGCGTTCCCTGACCGGGCTCGCCGCGCTTCGAGCGACGCGAGGCGCGGTACCGCCGGCGGCTGACCGAGGCACCGCCACGGCGCTGCGTGCGCTCCGTGGCCCGCTCCTCGGCGGTCCGCTGCGGCCGCGCGGGGCCGGACGCACGCGAGCGCTCGCGCTTACGAAGCTGCTTTGGCGAGAGCTTTTCCTCAGGCTCTGAATCACCGCCGTCCGCCTCCTCCGCTTCGCGTCCGGGGGCGGCCGGGTCTGCTTGACCCTGCTCAGCCTCAGGCTCGTCAGCGGATTCGGCCTCCGGCGTCTCCTCGGCGGCATCAGGCGCCTGCTCCTCGGCGGGCGCCTCCTGCTCGGGGGCGGTGTCCTCGGTTGTCTCTTCGGTCTCTTGCTTTTCTTCCTCGGCCATCAGTTCTTCCTAACGGAGTTCCTTGTCCAGGTCGATGCCGCGCTCGCGGGCAACGGTGAGCAGGCGCGCGACGTCGTGGCGCGCGCCGCTGAGCGAGGCGGAGTTCTCGAGCTCGCCCGTCGCGTGCCGGAAGCGCAGGCTGAACGCCTCCTCGCGCGCCTGCTTGAGCCGCTCGACCAGATCATGGTCGTCCAGCGAGTGGACGTCGGAGCCCTTCATTCCGCCACCCCCTCCCGCTTCACGAACTTGGTCTTGATCGGGAGCTTGTGCCCGGCCAGCCGAATGGCGTCCTTGGCGAGGTCCTCGGGAACGCCGGCCAGCTCGAACATCACGCGGCCCGGCTTGACGACGGCCACCCAGCCCTCGGGGTTGCCCTTGCCGGAGCCCATGCGCGTCTCGGCCGGCTTCTTCGTGTACGGCTTGTCGGGGAAGACGTTGATCCACACCTTCCCGCCACGCTTGATCTTGCGGGTCATCGCGACCCGGGCGGCCTCGATCTGACGGTTGGTGATCCAGCCGCGCTCGAGCGCCTTCAGCCCGTACTCGCCGAAGGCCACCGTGCTGCCGCCCTTGGTGTTCCCGCGCATGCGGCCGCGCATCTGCTTGCGGTGCTTGACGCGCTTCGGCATCAGCATCAGGCGGACTCCTCCTTGGGTGTCTCCTCGGCGGGCTGCTCCTCGGCGGGGGCGCCCTCGTCGGCCGGAGGTTGATCGGCGGGCGGAGCCTGCTCAGTGGCTGGAGCCTCCTCCGCGGCTGGAGCTGACTCCGTGGCCGGAGCCTGCTCGGCGGGAGCGGCGGGTGGCTGCTCGGCCTTCGGCGGCTGCTCGGCCTTCGGTGGCTGCTCGGCCTTCGCGGGCTGCTCGGCCTTCGCGGGCGCGGCCGGCGTCTCCGCGGGCGCCTGCTGCGCGGGCGCGGACTCGGTTGCCTTGGGGGAGCTCTGCTCGGGCGTCACGTCGCCCTTGGCGCGGGGCGGCGGCGCACCGGCCTGCCGGCGACCGGGCCGCTGACGGCCCTGGTAGCCGCCGTCGCGGCCGCCGCGGTCGCGCCTGCGGCGGCGCGGCCCGAGGCCCTCCTCCTGGTCGTCGATCTGCCCGGAGCGGTAGCCCTCGGGCATGACCTCGCCCTTGTTGATCCAGCACTTGACGCCGATCCGCCCGGTGGTGGTGCGCGCCTCGACGAACCCGTAGTCGATGTCGGCGCGAAGCGTGTGGAGGGGCACGCGACCGTCCGCATAGCCCTCGGTGCGCGCCATCTCGGCGCCGCCCAGGCGGCCGGAGACCTGCACCTTGACGCCCTTGGCCCCGGAGCGCATGGCGGAGGTGAGAGCGCGCTTCATCGCGCGCCGGAAGGCGACGCGGTTCTGAAGCTGCTCGGCGATCGATTGGGCGACGAGCTTGGCGTCGAGCTCCGGCCGCTTGATCTCCCGGATGTTGACCTTGACCGGCTTGCCGGTGATCTTGTGGAGGTCACGGCGCAGGGCGTCGACCTCGGAGCCGGACTTGCCGATCACGATGCCCGGCCGCGCCGTGTGGATGTCCACCGTCACCTCGCCGCGCTGCTTCACGATCGTGATGTCGGAGAGGCCTGCGTGGGCCAGCTTGTTCTGGATGTGGTCGCGGATCGCGATGTCCTCGAACAGGTAGTCCGAGAACTCGCGCTCGTTGAACCAGTTCGACTTCCAGTCGTGGATGTACCCGACCCTGAAGCCCTCTGGATGGATCTTCTGTCCCATGTCTCCTCGCCTACTCCGTCGGGGTCAGGGCCACCTTGACGTGGCACGTTCGCTTGTCGATTCGCGTCGCGCGGCCCCGGGCGCGGGCGCGCCAGCGCTTGAGGGTCGGTCCCTCGTCAACGGTGATCTCCACGATGCGCAGATCGTCGCCGACGAGGTCGTGGTTGGCCTCGGCGTTGGCCGCCGCCGAGGCGACCAGCTTGTCGATGTCTGCCGCAGCGCCGCGGGTGGAGAAGCGAAGCAGCGTGCGGGCCTCGGGCACGGGCATGCCCCGCACCTGGTCGGCCACGAGGCGCGCCTTGCGCGGCGCCATGCGCACGTACTTGGAGCTCGCCCGCACCACGGGCGCCTCCCTCTCCTTTTCCTTCGCCGCGGCCATCAGCGCTCAGCCGCCGCCTTGCTGCCGGAGTGGGCGCGGAACGTGCGCGTGGGCGCGAACTCGCCCAGCTTGTGTCCCACCATCGACTCGGAGATGAACACCGGCACGTGCTTGCGTCCGTCGTGGACCGCGATGGTGTGGCCCACCATCTCGGGGAAGATCGTCGAGCTCCGCGACCAGGTCTTGACCATCTGCTTCGAGCCGCTCTCGTTCATCTGCTGAACGCGCCGGAGCAGTCGCTCCTCGGCGTGCGGGCCCTTCTTGGTGGAACGTCCCACTAGCGGTTCCCTCCCTTCCGCTTGCCGCGGCGCCGGCCGCGAACGATCATGGCGTCGGACTGCTTGCGCTTCTTCCGTGTGCGGTAGCCGAGCGTCGGCTTGCCCCACGGGGTCTCCGGGTGTCCACCGGGCGTGTGATGCGCCTCGCCGCCGCCGTGCGGGTGATCGACCGGATTCATCGCCACGCCGCGCGTCTGCGGGCGGACGCCCTTGTGGCGCTTGCGCCCGGCCTTGCCGAGCTCCACGTTCTGGTGCTCCGAGTTCGAGAGCGTGCCCACGGTCGCGCGGCAGTCGGCGCGGACCAGCCGCATCTCGGAGGAGGGCAGGCGCAGCGTGACCATCGGGCCCTCCTTTGCGGCCACCTGGATCCCGGAGCCGGCGGCGCGGCCGAGCCGGCCGCCCTGACCGGGCACGAGCTCCACGTTGTGGACCAACGTTCCCGTTGGGATCGCGCGCAGCGGCAGCGCGTTGCCGGGGCGGATGTCGGCGCGGTCGCCGGACTCCACCTTCGCGCCGGGCCGCAGGCCCTGCGGAGCGAGGATGTAGCGCTTCTCGCCGTCGGCGTAGTGCAGCAGCGCGATGTACGTGGTCCGGTTCGGGTCGTACTCGATCGTCGCCACCTTGGCCGGCACGCCGTCCTTGCGGCGCAGGAAGTCGATCTGGCGGTAGCGGCGCTTGGCGCCGCCGCCGCGATGGCGCGAGGTGATGCGCCCATGCGTGTTGCGCCCGGCCGACTTGGACTTGCCCTTGGTGAGCGGCTTGTGAGGCTGCTTCTCCGTCAGCTCCTCGCGAAGCTGGAACGTCGCGAAGCGGCGTCCGGGTGAAGTCGGCTTTGACTTTCTGATGGCCATCTCTATCCCTCTACTCCGCCACCGCGGCGCCCTCGAACAGCTCGATCCGATCGCCCGGCGCCAGCTGGACGATGGCCTTCTTCCAGGCCCGCGTGCGGCCCGAATGCAGCCCGCGGCGCTTCGGCTTGGAGCGCACCTTGGCGGTCCGCACCGCGGCGACCCGCACCTCGAAGATCTCCTCGACGGCGCGCGCGATCTGCGTCTTGTGCGCCCGGTCTTCGACCCGAAACGTGTACTTGCCCTCCGCCATCAGGGCGTAGCTCTTCTCCGAGACGACCGGCTCGATGATCACCTGGCGCACGTCCACTAGCCCTTCGCCTCCTTGGCCCTGTCGGAGACCTGCTCGAGAGCGGCCACCGACAGCACCAGCGACTGGTGGCCGATCACGTCGCCGACGCCGACCTCGCCGGCCTGCATCACGTCGACGTGGGGCAGGTTGCGGAAGCTCTTCAGCGCCGCCAGCTCGTCGGTGTCCAGCACCACGAGGGTGGGCGTGCGCGCGCCCCACTTGTCAAGCCACTGCGCAACCTGCTTGGTGGCGGGCTCGTCGATGCCGGACGCGTCGAGGACGGCGATGCTGCCGCGCGCGGCGTGGACCGAGAGGGCGGCGCGCAGCGCGCGCCGGCGGGCCTTGCGGTTCACCTTGACGTCGTAGTGGCGCGGCTTCGGGCCGAACGCGACGCCACCGCCGCGGCGGTGCGGCACGCTCAGCGCGCCGGCGCGGGCGCGGCCGGTGCCCTTCTGGCGCCAGGCCTTCGCGGTGGTCATCGCGACCTCACCGCGGCCGAGCGTGGACGCCGTGCCGCGGCGGCGCGAGGCCATGTCGGCACGCGCCGTCTCGTGCACGAGCGACTCATGGAACTCCTCGCCGAACACGTCACCGGGCAGATCCGCCTTCGACTGCTTGCCGAGCACCGGCGCCTTGGTGGTCGCGGTCGCCATCAGTCCGACCTCACCTCGACGGTGCCGTTCTTGGGGCCGGGCACAGCCCCCTTGACCAGCAGGAGGTTGCGCTCCGAATCCACCTCGACGACCTCGAGCTGCCGCTGGGTGACCCGCTTGCCCCCCATCCGGCCCGGCATCTTCACGCCCTTGAAGACGCGGGCCGGGTCGGCGCTCGCGCCGATTGAGCCCGGCGCCCGGACGTTGTGCGAGCCGTGGGAGACGGGGCCGCGGCCGAAATTGTGGCGGCGGATCGTGCCCTGGAAGCCCTTGCCGACCGCGATGCCGGAGACCTTCACGCGCTGGCCCGGCTCGAACTGCTCCACGGTCAGGACGTCGCCGATGGCGTGCTCTGCATCGGGATCGCGGAACTCGACCAGCGTCTTGAGCGGCCCGGCGTCGGCCTGCTTCAGGTGGCCGAGCTCGGCCTTGGTCAGCTTGTACTCGGGCGCCTCGCCGAAGGCGAGCTGGATCGCCGAGTAGCCGTCACGCTCGGGGTCACGCACACTGGTCACGGGACAGGGCCCCGCCTGGATCACGGTCACGGGCACGCGCGTGCCGTCCTCGGTGAACACCTGGGTCATCCCGATCTTCTTGCCGATCAGCGCCGCCACGACCAACCTCAGGTCTTGATCTCGATGTCGACGCCCGCCGGCAGCGCGTCGAGGCGCTGGAGGGAGTCGATCGTCTTCGGCGTGGGCTGGTGGATGTCGATCAGCCGCTTATGGGTGCGGATCTCGAAGTGCTCGCGGGAGTCCTTGTCCTTGAACGGCGAGCGGATCACGCAGTAGACGTTCTTGTCCGTGGGCAGGGGAACCGGGCCGGCCACGCGGGCGCCGGTGCGCTGCGCCGTCTCGACGATCTCGCGGGCAGCGCGATCGATGGCGTCGTGGTCGTACGCCTTGAGACGGATTCGGATCTTGTTTGCGGCGATTGAGGCCATTTCTTCTTTCGATTACTGCCTGTTGCCAACGCGTCCTAATCGCGCAGACGGGGCACCGCCCCATGGTCGTGGGGCGCCGCCCCAGGTTTTATGTCCTTGCAGCGCCCGCCGATCAGCGGGCGCATTAAGGGCCGGCCTCACGGCCGGCCCTCGGTCGCTACTCGAGAATCTCGGTGACGACCCCCGAGCCTACGGTACGCCCACCCTCTCGGATCGCGAACCGAAGGCCCTTGTCCATGGCGATCGGGTTGATGAGCTCGATCGTCATCTCCACGTTGTCTCCCGGCATCACCATCTCGGTGCCCTCCGGAAGATTCGAAACCCCCGTGACGTCGGTCGTCCGGAAGTAGAACTGCGGCCGGTATCCGGAGAAGAACGGGGTGTGGCGACCGCCCTCCTCCTTCTTGAGGCAATAGACCTCGGACTTGAACTTCGTGTGCGGCGTGATCGAGCCCGGCTTCGCGAGCACCTGCCCGCGCTCGATGTCCTCCCGCTTCGTCCCGCGGAGCAGGCAGCCGACGTTGTCGCCGGCCTGGCCCTGGTCGAGGATCTTGCGGAACATCTCGACGCCGGTGACGACGGTCTTCTGCGTGTCCTTGATGCCCACGATCTCGACCTCGTCGCTGGTGTTGACGATGCCCTGCTCGACGCGGCCGGTGGCCACCGTGCCGCGGCCGGTGATCGAGAAGATGTCCTCGACCGGCATCAGGAACGGCTTGTCCAGGTCGCGCTCCGGCTCCGGGATGTACGTGTCGAGCGCCTCGGCGAGCTCGAGGATGGCCTTCTGGGCCTCCTCGTCGCCCTCGAGGGCCTTCAGTGCCGAGCCCTTGATGATCGGCGTGTCATCTCCCGGGAAGTCGTACTCGTTGAGCAGGTCCTTGACCTCCTCCTCGACGAGCTCGATGATCTCCTCGTCGTCGACCATGTCGACCTTGTTCAGGAAGACGACGACGTAGGGAACGTTCACCTGACGGGCCAGCAGGATGTGCTCTCGCGTCTGCGGCATCGGGCCGTCGGCCGCCGACACGACGAGGATCGCCCCGTCCATCTGGGCGGCGCCGGTGATCATGTTCTTCACGTAGTCGGCGTGGCCCGGGCAGTCGACGTGGGCGTAGTGGCGGTTCTCCGTCTCGTACTCCACGTGCGCGGTCGCAATCGTGATCCCGCGCTCCTTCTCCTCCGGAGCGTTGTCGATCGATTCGAACGAACGCTCCTCGGTGCCGCCCTTCTCGGCCAGAACCTTGGTGATCGCCGCTGTCAGGGTCGTCTTGCCGTGGTCGATGTGACCGATCGTGCCGACGTTGACGTGCGGCTTATCGCGCTCGAACTTCTCCTTGGACATCTCGCTCTTCGCTCCTTTGGTCTTGCTCTGCTCTGAGTTGAAGTCTTTGTCTTGGTTGATCCTGGGTCATTCCGCGGGCTCGCCAGATCGCGGGCGAACCTGGGGAATATAGGAGAAACTACGCCGCAGCCACGGGTTCCGGGCTGCGGTGCTCCACGATCTGCTCGGCGATGCTCGCCGGCACCTCCTCGTAGCGCTCGAATTGCATGGTGTACGTGGCGCGTCCCTGCGTGGAGGAACGCAGGTCCGTCGCGTAGCCGAACATCTCCCCGAGGGGCACGAAAGCGTGAATCGCGACGGCGTTTCCGCGGGGCTCCTGGCCCTGGACCTTGCCGCGCCGTCGCGACAGGTCGCCGATGACGTCGCCCAGGAACTCCTCGGGCGTCACGACCTCGACGGACATCACGGGCTCGAGCAGCGTCGGGTCCGCGCGGCGCGTGGCCTCCTGCACGGCCATGGAGCCGGCGATCTTGAACGCCATCTCCGAGGAGTCGACGTCGTGGTAGGAGCCGTCGACCAGCTCCACCCGCACGTCCACCATCGGATAGCCGGCGCGCACGCCGCTGCCGAGGGCCTCCTCGATCCCCTGCTCGACGGCCGGAATGAACTCGCTCGGGATCCTGCCGCCCCTGATCTTGTTGACGAAGTCGAAGCCCTCACCTGGCGCCGGCTCGGCGTTGATGACCACGTGGCCGTACTGGCCGCGGCCGCCGGTCTGGCGCACGAAGCGGCCCTGGATCTTGTCGACGGGGCGCTTGATGGTCTCGCGATAGGCGACCTGCGGGCGGCCGACGTTCGCGTCGACGCTGAACTCGCGCAGAAGGCGATCGACGATCACCTCGAGGTGCAGCTCGCCCATCCCGTGGATCAGGGTCTGACCGGTCTCCTCGTCGGACTGGACCTGGAAGGTCGGGTCCTCCTCGGCGAGACGCGCGAGGCTGGCGGAGAGCTTCTCCTGGTCGGCCTTGGTCTTGGGCTCGATAGCCACGGCGATCACCGGCTCCGGGAACTCGATCGTCTCCAGCAGGATCGGGGCGTCCGGCGCACAGAGCGTGTCGCCCGTGCTGGTCTGCTTGAGGCCGACGCCGGCGCAGATGTCACCCGCGTAGCACTCCTCGATCTCCTCCCGGTGGTTCGCGTGCATCATCAGCAGGCGCCCGATCCGCTCGGTGCGGCCATTGGATGGGTTGAGCACGCGGCTTCCGGCGGAGAGCTTGCCGGAGTAGACGCGGAAGTAGGTCAGCTTGCCGACGTAGGGATCCGCCATCACCTTGAAGGCAAGCGCCGCGAACGGTGCGTCCTCATCGGCGGGCCGCTCGGCCTCGCGACCCTCGCCGTCCTCACCCTTCCTGGGCGGCTCGATGCCGACCACCGGGGGGACCTCGAGCGGGGACGGCAGGAGCTCGACGATGGCATCGAGGAGCGGCTGCACGCCCTTGTTCTTGAACGAGGAGCCGCACAGCACCGGCGTGACCTTGATGTCGATGGTCGCCTTGTGAAGCGACGACGCGATGCGCTCGTGGGGGATCTCCTCGTCGGCCAGGTAAGCCTCAAGGAGCTCGTCGTCGTAGTCGGCACAGGCCTCGACCAGGTGGGTTCGCGCCTCGTGGGCCGCATCCACCATGTCGGCCGGGATCTCCTCGTAGGAGAACTCTGTGCCCAGCTCGTCCTCCCAGACGAGGGCCTTGTTCTCGAT
>Ga0075365_10000563_pt1 | contig 14372 bp, 13 predicted proteins | sample EndMetdeltDD1765_FD_71387 | JGI IMG/M metagenome (GOLD analysis project Ga0075365, IMG submission 71387) | Populus endosphere microbial communities from Tennessee, USA - Endosphere MetaG P. deltoides DD176-5 | ecosystem: Host-associated > Plants > Roots > Endosphere | place: USA: Tennessee... | reverse complement strand
GGCATGTGATGTTGTGGTATGCGGCCCGTAACGCGTTGCTGCCGACCGTTTCAAGCCTCGCGATCGCCATCGGCACCATTCTCGGCGGCTCGCTGGTGACAGAGGTCGTCTATAATTATCCCGGTCTCGGCAATATCCTCTACCAGGCGATCCTCGCCCGCGACTATCCCGTCATTCAGGGACAGCTTCTCATTATGACTGCCACAATGCTGGTCGCCAATTTCATCGTCGATGTCAGCTATGTTCTGCTCGATCCGCGACTGAAGGGAGCGTGACATGAAAAGCCTGCTCCGCAATCGCAAGGCGCTGATCGGCCTCGCCATCATCGCATTGATCATCCTCGTGGCAATCGCAGCACCTCTGCTGACGCAATACGATCCCAATGCCCGCACCGGCCGGCCGCATCAGCCGCCATCGATGGACCATATTCTCGGCACGACACGCATCGGCCAGGATGTCTTTGCCCGGCTGATCTACGGTGCCCGCACGTCGCTTGCGGTCGGTTTCGGCGCCGGCCTGCTGATCACCGCTGTAGGCACTGCGCTCGGCATCGTCTCCGGTTATCGCGGCGGCAAGACGGACGAGGTCATCAGCTTCTTCACCAATATGGTGCTCGTCGTGCCGAACCTGCCGCTGCTGCTGGTTCTGGCAGCCTTCATCGGCCAGGCAAGTCCGCTGGTCATCGCCCTCATTCTTGGCGCCACCTCATGGGCGTGGGGTGCGCGCGTGACGCGCGCCGAAACCCTCTCGGTCAAGCAGAAGGATTTCGTCAAATCGGCGGAGATGATGGGCGAACCGCAATGGCGCATCATGGCGTTCGAGATTTTCCCAAACGTGATTTCCATCGTCGGCATCAATTTCATCGGCAGCGTCATTTTCGCCATCATCACCGAGGCAACGCTGGAATTCCTCGGCCTCGGCGATCCCCGCGCCGTGTCCTGGGGCACCATGCTCTACAATGCGCAGAAGGCCTCCGCCCTTTCGGTCGGTGCCTGGTGGGACATTCTGACGCCCTGCTTTGCGCTCGCTTTCCTCGGTATCGGCATGTCGCTCCTGAACTTCGCGGTCGACGAGATCGCCAATCCACGCCTGCGCACCGGCAACCACCTGAAGCGCTGGTCGCTCCTCGTTCGTTCCGGGGAGGGCCGCCTGTGAGTGAGCCGCTCCTCTCGGTCAGGAACCTGACGATCGACTATATCGGCGAGGAGACGGATTTCCGCGCCGTCGATGATGTGTCCTTCGATATCGCGCCCGGCGAGGTCTTCGGCCTGGCCGGTGAATCCGGCTGCGGCAAGAGCACCATCGCCTTCGCCATCAGCCGGCTTCATAAACCGCCAGCGCTGATCCGAAAGGGAAGCCGGATTTTGCTCGCCGGCCGCGACGTGCTGGATCTCGATCCAAAGGCGCTGGCCGACTTCCGCTGGCGCGAAGTCGCGATGGTCTTCCAGAGCGCGATGAATTCGCTGAACCCGGTGCTGCGCATCGAGGATCAGTTCTACGATGTCCTTCGCATCCATAAGGGCATGACCAGGGCACAGGCGCGCGAGCGGGCCGCCGAGATGCTGCGGCTTGTCGATATCCCACCGGATCGGATGCGCAACTATCCGCACCAGTTTTCCGGCGGCATGCGCCAGCGCATCGTCATCGCCATCTGCATGGCGCTCGATCCAAAACTGGTGGTCATGGACGAACCTACGACGGCGCTGGACGTGGTGGTGCAGCGGGAAATCCTGCAGCGCATCAACGAGCTGCGGAAGGAATTCGGCTTCTCGGTGCTCTTCATCACCCACGATCTCGGGCTGATGGTGCAGTTCTGCGACCGCATCGGCATCATGCTCGCCGGCAAGCTTGTCGAACAGAATGATGCGGCAGCGATCTATAAAACGCCGCAGCACGACTACACGAAAAAACTTTGGGCCTCCTTTCCCTCGCTGCACGGAGGCTTGCTGTCATGAACGATGCCATCCTCGCCCTCGATACGGTGACCAAGACCTTCGGTCACGGCGCCTCTACCGTGCATGCCGCCCGCGCCATCTCCTTTTCCCTGCATGCCGGCCGCGCGCTGGCGCTGGTCGGCGAATCCGGCAGCGGCAAAACCACCTGTGCCCGCATGGCGATGCGCGAATACCAGCCGACCACCGGCCAAATCCTCCACAAGGGCCGCCCGTTTGAAGGCGCAAAAGCGGATGAGATTGCCCGTTACCGCCGTTCCGTCCAGATGATCTTTCAGGACCCGTTCGCATCGCTGAACCCGGCGCATACGATCGCCCACCACCTCCGGCGTCCGCTGAAACTGCACCGGCCCAACATCCGCGGGAGCCAGATCGATGCGACGGTGCGCGAGCTCCTTCAGCGCGTGAAGCTCGACCCGGATCTCGTTGCGCCGAAATATCCGCATGAGCTTTCGGGCGGACAGCGACAGCGCGTCAATATCGCCCGGGCGCTGGCGGCGCAGCCGGAAGTGATCGTCGCCGACGAGCCGACCTCAATGCTCGATGTCTCGGTTCGCCTCGGCGTTCTCAATCTCCTGAACGACATGAAGAAGGAGATGAATCTTGGCCTGCTCTACATCACCCATGATATTGCGACCGCCCGTTATGTGGCGGAGGATATCGCCGTCATGTATTCCGGCCAGATCGTCGAATGGGGACCGACCGGCGAGGTAATCGACAATCCGATCCATCCCTATACCCGGCTGCTGCTTTCGGCCGTACCCGATCCGGACGTGCGTTTCGACGATCCGAGAACACGTCTAAGACCGGAAGATGTCGACGACATCCGCAAGGCTGCCGCCGCACCGCAGGAAAAGGTCGTCGAGGCATCACCCGGACATTTTGCGCGCAGCCTTTAAGCTCCGGTCGTGATTCGGGCGAGGTCTCAGGCCTTTTCAAAACCCGACTTGAGCTCCTGCCGAGCATAGGCCGCCTCCTGGTAGCGGCCGACCAGTTCGCTGAACTCTACGGCCTTCATGCCGCGGATGCCCATTGCGCCGAGGGTGACGATACGCTTCTTGCGATCGACCTGGGTGTAGAGGGCTTGCCAGCTCTTGCCCGGCAGCGCCGAGCCTTCGTGAAGCCAGAGGCGCAGGGCAAAACGGCTGGACGCGTAGACCATGTAACCCGAGACCTCGATCCAGGCGATGGGCTTGTCCAGAACCGACGACACCAGACCGTCCGGTGTCAGCACCATCAGGGGCCGTCGAGCCGACCGGTAGAGGAAGACGGAATAAGCGGCGCAGGCAACGACCGCGGCCGCCGTCACCGCCCCGACCACCTGCCGCGCGGTCTCATCGAACGTGAAGCCGAAACGTTCCGAGAAGAAAAAGATCAATATGCCGAACCCTCCCAGGATGACCGCGACGATCCCCATCGTCCAGATCATCGGACCGACATTGTCGTAAACCACGATTTCGCCGGTGGCGCCTGCTGCGGCATGTTCCAGATCCTGGCGGTAACGGGCACGCGCCTCCCCCGCGTTTTCGAGAAAGTCCTCGCTAAGGCTCGCGCAAAGGCCGGCCCAATCCGAAAACAACCTGGCCGCCAGCGAGGTGGCATCCGGCTCCGGCTGCCGGGTCGCTCTCTGCAGCAATTCATCGTCGATCGGGATACCGAGCGCTGCAATGCGCTGGAATGTCGGCGGATGGCTGTCCGTCGGGTGCGACTGCCGGTCTTCCAGCTGCGGCAACGGATCGGTCCACCCCTCGACACGGCCGCTCTCGGTAACCTGGGCAACAAGGTCGGTACGAGCGCCGGGCTCTCGCTCATGGGCGGCAAGGAAGGCGCGCTCGAGAACATGGCTCGTCGCCGGCTCGATAATCCCGACGCGAATGAGCGCCGAGGCGGCGGCCTTGCGCGTCGAAACCGCGCTGCCGAGCCGGTCCGCATCCAGTTCCCTGAGCCGGCTCCAATGCGCCACCGCCTCGTCAAAGTGGCGCATCATGTGCAGGCCGAGCCGGATTGCCGGGTAAAGGACGAAATGACGTCGGTCGCCGATCTCCAATGCGCCCAGAGCTCGAACGAAAGCAGCATAGATCGGCGCGAATTCTTGGCTGTACCGGGTGTCTTCTCCGGAAAAATGCGCCAGTTCGTGGCCGATGATCGTCGCGATTTCCGGGGCATCGAGCAGATCCAGATAGGGCGCCGGCAGATAGAGCGACCGCCCTTTCACCAACACGTCTCCCGGCGACAGCCTCACCTGGCTTTCGGTCACGAAGAAACCCTGGGTAAGGCCGATGATGATCGTGTCGGGCAGAAGCGATTGCTGCTTATCCGCAATCAGCCGGACCAGCCGCCAAAGGCCCGGAGCCGCGGCCTCATCGACCACCCGCCCGAACACTTCGATTACATCCGGCGTATAGAGCGCGAAGACATCCTTCAGCCCGCGGAGAGCGAGGAAAACGCCATAGGCCGCGAAGGCTGCGAGAACGATTGCAAGACCGAAAAGTTTTGCGCTTCCTGCGGTGAAGTCGGCCCAGAACCCCATGCTGGCCGCTTCGAACAAAAGCGCCGACATGCTGGCAATGCCGAACCCGACGACGACTGCAGCGATCACGAATGGCAGCACCAACCGTTGGCGCCGAAAGCTCGTGATCAGCTGCTGCTGCGATTTTCTGGCACACCTTGCGGCGACGGACGAAAGCATAAGGCCGCCGGCACCGCTGACAAAGGCAAGTGCGGCTCCACCGATCGTTCCAAAGCTCAAGGGGTAGCGAACCTGCGATATCTCGATTTCTTCGGATACCTGTGACAGAGCTTTATCTACCCGGGAGGTCGCAACAAGCGCGGTGACGGTTTGCGTCGTCCCGTCTTCCCGCCCGAGTGTCAGCAGCGCCTGTGGATTCTCCGCCATGATCTTTTGCACCTCGGCCCGCATCGCCTCGAGTTCAATGCGGGATTGGTAAGTGCTTTTCAGAGTTTCAGTCGCTCGCTGGAACTGCCAGGCCCCCAGTGCGGCAAGAAGGATTGGGATGAGGATGACCCAGGCGATCACGCCGACTCGCGATCTGACGCCATCCGCCAGCCCTCCGGTCGATTTGTTATCTTCGCCTGTCAAATGGCGCGTATGGCTCAGTCGATATTCATTTCCGTCTGTCGCGACGTCATGTCCGCCCTTAATCAAACAACCGACTCCCCAATACAAATTGCGTGATTATCCTGTGGTTGCATCACGCATAAGAGCGCCGGTCAAGAAGTACTGGGAGGCGGACAGGTATTCTTCGGTCACCTGATACCGGGAGCCGCACCGATCCTTTTCCTCCGCCTCTCTTATCTGTCATGGCCATGATCCCGCCGCATTTACTGGGAGTGATCGCGCACGATGGGGTAGCAAAGGGCGGGCGCCGAACAGATGAGCTGGGACAGAATTTCACTTCCGAAATTGCTGATGGCGATGACACTTGCGTTTCACTCCCCGGCATCGGCTGCATCCGATTCCCGATTTGGAAGCCCGCTTCCCGCGCTGAAGCGCCTGGTCACCTCTACCGAACCCAGGCTAAAAGGCACACAGCATTTCTGCGTCGTCATCTACAGGAGCAACGGCGGATATGCCTGGGTCCACTGGCGCGAGGCAAACAAGCTGATTTTCTGGGGTGGCGCGGTGCCTGATACGTCGCCGGACGACACGCTGATTTTTGCCCCCCGCAAACTCGATCTGAAGACGGACGTTGTGCGAAGCCAGAAGGAGGTGGGCAGCAGTACCTACCTTGTCACCCGGAAATGGGTTGCAGCACGCCTCGCCGATTGCAAAAGGCGAGGCGCGCACTACAAACTAGATGGCAGCGATCTGGACCGATAGCGGTCTGTTACATGCTGCTGCTAGACGGAATGGGCGCAAGCCGGCGGCACACATCGAGCCGTCGGATCGACGGGAGGTTGAGAATTGCAAGAACGACTTTCGTTTCTGGGATCTGAAGCGCGGATGACGGGGCGTCCTGCTTTACTGGCGGCCACCGCATCCCTCCTCTGCCTCATGGCATTTCAGGCTCAAGGCCAGACCCAGCCTCAGGCAGGCGGCCAGAAATGGTCGAAGGATCCTACCTCCCAGTGCGAATTCGTTTCGCCGGTATCGCTCACCGCCGGCCCAACCTATTGGGTAGGCGAATGCACGGCCAATAAGGCAACCGGATTTGGAATGCTCAGGCGTCGCGACGGCAACCAGGCCGGTCCTGCCTTTTACGGCGAGATGCACGCCGGGGTTCCGATGATCGGGGTTATCGACAACGAGGGTTACCGCGTCGGCCGCTTCAAGGATGGCGACATCGGCGGCGATGCGGAGCTCGAGTTTCAAGTCAGGATGGATGCGTTCGAGGCCGCTGCGAGAGCAGCGCGCGAAGTCGGGTCCCGATATACCAAACAGGGAAATCAGGCTTCCGCCCGTCTGTATGAGGGAGTTGCCAAACAACTTGAAGAGCAAATCGAGTAATGCCTCAAACACTGCTCCGGCCTTGGTTGCTTGCAGCCTTGTCCCTCACAATCTTGCCGGCCTCCTCCCAGGCTGAAAACGCCCCGCCAAAGAGTCCATCTCTTCCGGCAGAGGTCGAAACCTTTATAAGCCGGCGGAACGATTGCGATCATTTCCGCGGCGAAGCCTCGCCCGATGCAGGCCGTCAGGCGCAGATCGACCGCGAGCTGCGCCGGCTTTGCACCGGCACCGACGCCGCTTTGGCACGTCTCCTGAAGCGTTATGCCAAGAACGCTTCGGTTCAAAACGCGTTGGCAGACTACGAGCTGAAGATAGAAGGACGGTGAAGGGCACCTCTTTAACAAGCTCTCTTTGATCTCTGCACCAGCGGCTATTCGGCAAGCCATTCAGGAAGACGGCTGTTATATTCTCCCGCCTCCGAGGCCGTGGCGCATTGGGCGAGACTGCCAAATCGCATGGATCGGCCGGAAAGGCCTGCACCGTAATGGGCGTATTTGCCGGAATTGGTCAGCGTGACCGAAACCTCTTTCGGGATGACCGGATCGCCGATCATGCACCAGCAGGTATCGGTGACGAAGGTTACGCCGAAGTCTTCGAGCGCGCCGACCGACCCCTCATCGACGGCGCGGCGATAAACATCGCGACCGCAAGTGATCATGACATTCGTTTTAGGATGCCTGATCTTGCCTTTGCAAAGAGCCGAAAATGCCGCGATTTCCTCCGCAGAAAAATGCGGGTTTCCAAGCGCGACCAGACCGATCTGTTGTGACGCCGGCACGCCATTCAGCTCTTGCCAGCTTTCTGCCAGATCAGATCGGGCAATCGCCACCTGCGGCAAATTCTGCCGGAGCGCGGTTATCTTGTCCGGATGGCGTGCTTCCGGAGTAACGCCGGAAATGTGAAACATCGGCGCCGCGGAAGTTGTCGCGAACGCCGCCCCGAAGGCTTTGAGATCATCGCGGGTGATGGGAGCGTTTTCGAGCCCGACGATCAGAGGTATCCGTGCTCCGGCAAGCTTGCCGGCATGGTAGCCGAGAAGCGGGTAGAACGCGTCGTCATCGGGAACTGTGGAGACTTCGATCGCGAACTGCGGCTCGCGCTCCTTATCGAGATGGCATCCGGCCCACGGCGCCCGACCTGTCAGGGCGATACATATGTCCAGATAATCCGGATATTTCATCGTGCGGGCGCCCAATACGCTGTTTGCGAAAACTACGGCATTGGATTCTGCCCAGACGATCTGCTCGCCTTCCATGGGCGCGTCGTCGAGGAGATAGGGAGCGCAGGTGAAGGTTGGTCGCGCACCCATTGCCACATAGGCATCCGCAAGCCGGCTTGCCGCTGTACCAAGCGACGGGTCGACACCCTGTGTCTTCCATCGGTCGTAGTCGACCGAAATGGCATTGAGCGTGGTCGGTATCTTCACCGATCCGCCCCAGTCCACCAGCGTCTCGGCAAAACGCAAGCCCGCCTCGCCCGTATAGATGCAGCCGTCTATATGTGCCCGGCCGACATCATGCAGACGGCCGGCCGAATAGATCCCGGTAGCCTCGACGATGATTTCCATGGCCGCCTGTGCCGCTCTTCCATGTCTGCCGGCGAGAAACGCTTCGTCCAGTTCCGTCAGCGCAAGATCGGCCGGACGAGCTTTTTCGCGTTTCGGCATCGTGCCTTCGGGCTTCGCCAAATAGATCGTTCCGTCTTCGACAAAAGCGCGCTCGCACTTGGCGAGGTGTATATAGTCCTCCGCCCTGATCCTGACGATCGGCAGGGAGAGGTCGAAAATCCGCTTTGCGACAATCGCGCCCAGCGTCAGAATTTCCTCATTCTCCAAAAAGACGAGCGCTGCGGGCGCGTGGCCGTTCAACATCAGTTCCATAAGCACGCCGCTGCCCGAACAGGAACCACGGCTGCTCGGTATGACAAGCACGCTGCCCTTCAGGCTACTGCCATGGAGTGGATGATGCGTATCGATTACGATGCCTGTCGCGGGATCGACACCACCCCAGAAGGACAGCGCGGTATCGCAGGCCAACACAGGCCCGGCAGCCTTGCCGAGTATCATCGGCTCGCCAAAAATTGCATCCATGAGATCGCCCCCTCGATCGAACTATAACGAAAACCACTCCAGAAAGGCGCGTCAATTCGTTTTATGAAGGGGAAATAACCAAAGCGCGGAACGTTGCACAGGCCGGTCGTGAGCCGACTTTCCAATCCCATCTGCCGACAGACCACGAACCTTCATAGATGGTATCTTGGTAGAACCGGTTTAATTTTTGATTAACCAGTAATTTTTACGCTTTCGAGATGAAAAAGCGGTTCGCAAACATTGCTGGCATGTTCGCAGTTCTGGTCTGGATCTGCTTGATTGCCCAAAGCAGCCAGGCGGGGCAAAGCAGGCCCTGGCGCGATCCCGGCCTGCCGCTGATCGTCGATGCCTATGAGCTGAACACCATAGACTGGCAGAAGCTTCTCAGCGACAAGCGCATTGCAGGCTTCATCCACAAGGCCTCAGACGGCCTGCCGGAAACCTATGCCTGCTCGGCGAAGGAAGATTCCGATGCCTTCGCCCTCTGCAGGACCAAGTGGCGGAAATATGCGGTCAGCAAGGAACTCTACCAGACGCGCCGACTGGTGGCTCGCGGAGCCGGCCTGTTATGGGGCGCCTATCATCTTGCCCGTCCCGGAAACCCGATAGATCAGGCGAACCATTTCATCGACTATGCCGAACCGGATAGCAGTGATCTGATGGTGCTGGATCTCGAGGATATCGACGCAAAATTCATGTCGCTGGATGACGCCGAAATCTTCGTCCGACACATCAAGTTTCGCACAGGCCGCTATCCCATTCTCTATACGAACCACAGCGTCGCCAGATATATCGCCGCCACCCGCAAGGAACACGAACTGCTGTCACGCCTGCCCATCTGGTATGCGCGATACAAGCCCGATGTTTCGGAAGTTTTTCCAATCGGCAGCTGGTCGAACTATTTCCTCTGGCAGTTTTCCTCATCAACCAACTGCTCCAAGAAGAAATGCCCCTACCGAATACCGGGCACGCTCACCGATATCGACGTAAATGTCGCAAGCGTTGGGTTAGATGAATTGAAGCACATCTGGGGTCAGGGAATCCTGTTGCCATCAGACTCCGCAGAGCCAAACCTGATTGCTGATGCCTCAACCGCATACCAGCCGTTTTGAGCCCGAGGGCTGACACCGGAATAAGCCCGTTATCGCCATTCATATATCGAAGCTTATCGCTGCACCTGACAGATTTCCGTCAAGCCGATGAGCCCTTCATTATGGCCGCGCAGAGCCTTGGTGACTCTTCATCACGGATAATCATCCGGCACCTCTTCTGAACACGCCCCGCTCATGCTTGCTTGCGTAGGCAACTAAGCGAGGCTGGCCGGGGACATTAAGAGAAGCCGCGATGCCGGGCGAAGAATTACTTCCCCGGCTTCATCGCACAGATCGCAAAACGATCCTGCACCATGCGTTCAAGACCGCGCAGGAAAGGCATTTTGCGGGCCTGGGCCCAGTGGATGTCGGAAAGCTTCCGGTCGACAACGATATTTTCGAAGCCTGCCTGACGGAGAAGCTCGACAATGGCTTCCGCCGGCATCTTGTCCGAGAAATGCACTCGAGAGCGGATAGCCTGATGGCGCGCCATCATCTCCGGCTTCATATGGCTCGCCAGTTCTTTGCCCGTCACCTTGGTCCAAAGCTTCTGCAAGCCCTTAACCCAGGTCTCCTTGCCCATATTGCCATCGACGATCAGCACCTTGCCGCCGGGTTTCAGCACCGAATACCATTCGCGAAAGGCTACAGCAGGATCGACCAGCGTCCAGACCAGATGCCGGTTGGTGATCGCGTCGTAGCTGTCCTTCGGCTCCATGGTATTTTCCGCATCACCCGAGACGAAGCGTATGTCGGTCCCGCGCTTTTTCGCCTTGGCCCGGGCCTGAGCCAACATTGCGTCTGACCAGTCCAGCCCGGTGACCTTGAACCCGACGTCGTTCATCAGATGCGAAATGACCGCCGTGCCGCAGGCAAGATCCAGAGCTGCACGGCCGGTGCCATCGCCCAGGTGCTTGCGGATTAGCCGCTGCCAGCCCTTACGCTCTTCTTCCGAGAAGATTTCGTGCCCGACGCTTTCGTCGAACGTCGCAGCCCTCTCTGACCAGAAGTCGCGGATTTCATCGCGGATGGAATAGTTGGAGCCTATCGAATTCATTAAGGAACGCCCTGATCACCTTGGAAAAGCTCTAAAACATAAAACTTGATTCCAAAAGTCGTATTTCTTATGCATGCGGACATTATCAGACATCGGGGGAGTTTCCAGATGAATTTCGCGAAAATGCTTGCAACATCAACGGTTGTGCTTGCGAGTCTTCTACCCTTTTCCGTACTGGCACAGTCCTTCACCGTGAAGGACGTGGCAGGCCGCGAGGTGAAGTTCGACAAGCCGGTCGAGCGCGTCATTCTGGGCGAGGGCCGGATGCTCTACGGCGTGGCGCCGATCGAGAAGGAAGACCCGTTCGCAAAGATCGTCGGCTGGCGCAACGATCTCTGGACCACCGACAAGGACGGCTTCAACGCCTATGTCGCCAAGTTCCCGAAGGGCAAGGAACTGCCCTATCTCGGCAACCTGACCGACGGCACGCTGCAGACCGAAACCGTTGTCAAGCTGAACCCGGATGTCCTGCTTCTACCGATCGGCAACAAGAAGGCAGCCGACGAGGTGAAGCTCGAGGACATGCTGAACAAGATCGGCGTGAAGATCGTCTATATCGACTTCCGCGAGCAGATCCTCGCCAATACCGAGCCGAGCCTGAAGATCCTCGGTAAGCTCTTCGGCCATGAAGACCGCGCCGAAGCCGTCGCGGCCTACTGGAAGCAGCAGATGGCGCGCGTTACCGACAAGCTGAAGGCTGCTAATCCAAAAAAGCCGAACGTTTTCATGTATCGCGCTGCAGGCCTTGTCGAATGCTGCGGCACGTTCGGCCCGGACAATTTCGGCCTGATGGTGGATTGGGCCGGTGGCCACAATCTCGGCTCCGACTTCCTGCCGGGTTATACCGGCTCGATCAATGCCGAGCAGGTTGTTGCCTCCAATCCCGACGTAATCGTCGTCACGGGCTCCAACTGGAGCCAGACCAAGGATGCCAAGGACTATGTCAATGTCGGCCCGACTGCCGCCACGACTGCCGAAGACAGCCGCAAGGCACTGAACGCGCTGATGCAGAACCCTGCCTTTACCGGCTCCAAGGCCGTTGCCGACGGCAATGTGCATGCCATATGGCACCAATTCTATACCAGCCCCTATCAGTTCGTCGCCGTGCAGCAGATGGCCAAATGGTTCCATCCGGAGCTTTTCGCCGATCTGGATCCGGATGCGACCTTCAACGAGTTCTCCGACAAATTCCTGCCGGTTCCGTATCAGCCGGGTTACTGGATCGACGCCAAGGCAGCAAAGTAAAACAAGATGGCCGAGATCGCCGCATTGCCGATCGAAGCCGAAGCCGGGCGGGAGCGCTATCGCGCCCTCGCCCGTCGCAAGCTTCTGATCCTCGCCGCCATGACAGCCGCCCTGTGTCTGTCATTTGCCGTCGATCTCGCCTGGGGGCCAGCTCGTTACAGCCTCGGCGAAGTCATCGCCGCTCTGGTCAATCCGTCCTCCGTCTCGGCCCAGGTCCGCGCCGTGGTCTGGGATATCCGCATGCCTGTCGCCGTCATGGCGATCGTCGTCGGCGCCGCCCTGTCGGTGGCCGGCGCACAGATGCAAACGATCCTTGCCAATCCGCTGGCAAGCCCGTTCACGCTCGGCATATCGGCGGCGGCAAGCTTCGGCGCTGCACTGGCGATTGTCACCAGCGTCTCGATCATTCCGGTCGCGGCAAGCCTGCTCGTGCCGGTCAATGCCTTCATCATGGCGTTGATCGCGACCCTGTTCATTCACTTCGTGTCGCAGATGCGGGGCGTCACCGTGCAAACGGTAGTCCTGCTCGGCATCGCACTCGTCTTCACCTTCAATGCCTTGCTTGCCTTCCTGCAGTATCTCGCGACCGAGCAGGCATTGTCGGCGGTGGTCTTCTGGACGATGGGCAGCCTGACCAAGGCGACCTGGCCGAAGATCGGCATGACCCTTGCAGTGTTGTTGATCGCATTGCCGCTGTTTGCCCGCAATGCCTGGGCGCTGACCGCGATCCGGCTCGGCGAAGACAAGGCCGCCAGTTTCGGAGTCAATGTCCGCCGCATCCGGTTGGAGACGATGCTGATCGTCTCGCTGCTCGCCGCTGTTCCGGTGAGCTTTGTCGGCACGATCGGTTTCGTCGGGCTTGTCGGACCGCATATCGCCCGCATGATCCTGGGCGAGGATCAGCGCTTCTTCCTGCCCGGCTCCGTCCTGTCGGGCGCGCTGCTTCTGTCGCTCACCTCGATCGTCTCGAAGTCGATCATTCCGGGCGTCGTATTCCCGATCGGCATCATCACCGCTCTCGTCGGCGTGCCGTTCTTCTTCTCGCTCATCCTGTCGAACCGGAGCCGGTCATGGTAGCGCTGCAACTGCAATCGGTCGGCGCCTATCACGGCCGCAGGCTGTTCGTCGAAGATGTGACAACGCCGGTGATGAAGGCTGGCGAGGTGGTCGCGGTTATCGGCCCCAATGCCGCCGGTAAGTCGACGCTGTTCAAGCGCATTACCGGCCTCCTGAAAGGACCGGGTAATATCGTCATCGATGGCGCGAAGACCAAGAACGCCATCACCTACATGCCGCAGGATACGTCCGCCAATGCGGTACTAACCGTCTATGAATCGATCCTGCTTGCCCGCAAGCAGGGCCAGTCCTGGGCCGTCGGCGACCGCGATCTCATCTTCATCGACGAGATTATGAAGGCGCTCAATATCAGCTCCATCGCATTCCGCGATCTCGGGGCGCTTTCCGGCGGCCAGCGGCAGCTGGTATCGATCGCGCAGGCGCTGTCGCGCGAGCCGGAAATCATCCTGATGGACGAACCGACCAGCGCGCTCGACCTTCACCGCCAGGTGGAAGTGCTCGACTTCATGCAGCGGCAGGCGCGCTCCAAGGGCATGATCGTGATGATCGCCATCCACGACATCAACCAGGCGCTTCGTTTCGCCGACAAGGTGCTGGTTATCGCCAACGGCCGCATGCGCGCCTGCGGCAACCCGCGAGACGTCGTCACGGTCGACATGCTGCGCGACGTCTACAAGGTACATGCCCGCATCGAGAAATGCTCGATGGACCACGATCACGTCATCGTGGACGGCACAGCGCATTAGATCCGGAGAGACGTTCGGATCCTGACAGCCCGATTTCGCGCGTATTCGGCCGCCTTAAACAAAATCGCCATCCGTCTTTGCCTTCAGGCGCGTTTTCGTTAAAAGAGAAAGAAAAGCGAATGGAGAGGGCTCGTGTTCCTGACGGAGCGCCAAACGAAGATCGTGGAACTTGCCAAGTCCCAGGGCCGCGTCCTGGTCGATGACCTGGCAACACAGTTCTCGGTCACCCCCCAGACGATCCGCAAGGATCTGAACGACCTCTGCGATGCCGAGTTGCTGACCAGAATTCACGGCGGCGCCACGCTGGTGCGCAGCAACGAGAATGTCCGCTATGACGCACGACGCCAGATCGCGGCTGCGGAAAAGCAGGCGATCGGCGTTGCCGCGGCAGGGCTTATTCCCGACAATTCTTCGCTTTTCATCAACATCGGAACCACGACGGAAGCCGTCGGAGAGGCGCTGATAAATCACCGCGAGCTTATGGTGATTACCAATAACATAAACGTTGCCAACCGGTTACGCCTTCTTGACGAGATTGAGGTGGTGATTACCGGCGGCGTCGTGCGCCAGTCCGACGGCGGTATTGTGGGGGAAGCTGCGGTCGATTTCATCCGCCAATTCAAGGTCGATTACGCCATCATCGGTGC
>Ga0075365_10000562_pt1 | contig 14387 bp, 21 predicted proteins | sample EndMetdeltDD1765_FD_71387 | JGI IMG/M metagenome (GOLD analysis project Ga0075365, IMG submission 71387) | Populus endosphere microbial communities from Tennessee, USA - Endosphere MetaG P. deltoides DD176-5 | ecosystem: Host-associated > Plants > Roots > Endosphere | place: USA: Tennessee... | reverse complement strand
AGAGAAGGGCGAGCGCGAGAACGCCGCCGGCATCGACCGACAGCGGAAGAACGACGCCGTCTAATATTTGCTTCGCCCGGGGGCGCCGCCGCCACGGCAGGCGCCCCCGTCTCGCAGTGCGATAAGCTACCGTCCGGATGCCGGACTATCTAACCAACCTGCTGCGGCGGCCCCCCGTCGGCTGGTGGGATCTGCTCGATATCGCCCTGGTTTCGGTGCTCATCTACGAGTTCCTGAAACTGATCCGCGGGACCCGCGCCGTGCAGATGGCGGTCGGCTCGCTGCTGGTCGTCGGGCTCTTCTACATGTCGCAGCTCGCGCCGCTGCAGACGTTGAACTGGCTGATTCGCAACATGCTGGTTTACGTCGCGTTCGCGGCGATTGTCATCTTCCAGTCCGACATCCGCCGCGCGCTCGCCCACTTCGGCCAGGCGCCGTTCTTCCGCTACTTCTACCGCCAGGAAGCGGCCGCCGAGACCATCGAGGAGGTGGTGGTCGCCGCGACCATGCTGTCGCAGCAGAAAGTAGGCGCGATCTTCGCCATCGAGCGCGAGATCGGGCTGCGCAACTACATCGAGAGCGGCATTCCGCTGGACGCGGCGCTGACCTACGATCTGCTCGTGACCATCTTTCGCCCGGGCTCGCCGCTGCACGACGGCGCGGTGATCCTGCAGGAAGGGCGGGTCGCCGCGGCCGCGTGCTTCCTGCCCCTGACGGTCAATCCTCGACTGAGCCGCGAACTCGGGACGCGGCACCGCGCCGCGATCGGCCTGACGGAAGAGAGCGACGCCGCCGCGATCGTCGTCTCCGAGGAGACCGGCAAGATCTCGATCGCCTTGAACGGCGAGATCGAGCGCGGTCTCACGCCGGATGATCTCCGGGCCCGGCTGAGGGGGCTGATCCAGCAGCGCCGCGGCGTCCGGCCGGGCGGGAGCTACGAGAACTGATGCGCTACCACCCGTTCCGCCAGCTCGGGCTGAAGGTCCTGGCGCTCGCGCTCGCGTCGCTTCTCTGGCTGACGGTGGCCGGCGAGCACGTCGTCGAGCGCAGCCTGCGCGTGCCGCTCGAGTTCCGCAACATCCCCGAGGCGCTGGAGATCGTCGGCAATACGCCCGACAGCGTCGACGTGCGTCTCCGCGGCTCGTCGGCCGTGCTCAGCCGCGTGCAGGCCGGCGAGATCGTCGCGGTGCTCGATCTCAGCAGCGCCCGCGCCGGGTCGCGGCTCTTCCACATCCGCAACGACGAGGTCCGCGCGCCGTTCGGCGTCGAGGTGTCACAAGTCGTGCCGGCGACGCTCGCGCTCGAGCTCGAGAAGTCGGCCAGGCGGAAGGTGCCGGTCGTTCCGGCGATTGAAGGGGATCCGTCCCCGGGGTTCGTCGTCGGGAAATGGGTCGCCGATCCGGCGACGGTGGAAATCGTCGGCCCCGATTCGCACGTCCGCCAGGTGGCGGAAGCGACCACCGAGCCGGTCTCCGTCAAGGACGCCAAGGCGCGGGTGCGCGACGGGGTGACCATCGGCGTCGTGGACTCGTCGGTGCGGCTGACCCAGGCGCAAAGTGCCAACGTGACCGTCGAAATCTGGCCGGCGCCGGTCGAACGCCGGATGCCTGACGTCCCGGTGCGGTGGCGCAATCTCGGCACGGGCCTGAGGGCGCAGATCGCGCCCCAACTGGTCCACGTGACCGTCCGCGGCGCGACCGAGCCGCTGGCCGCGCTCCGCGGCGACAGTGCCCAAGCGTTCGTGGACCTTGCCGGGCTCGGCTCGGGCCGGTACAATCTGCGGGTCCAGGTGGATCCTGCGGACACCTTCGGCGTCGTGGCCATCGATCCGGCCGTCGTATCGGTGACGATCAAGTAGACGATCACGTAGACACAATGAAGCGACTGTTCGGCACCGACGGCGTTCGAGGTCAGGCGGGCGTGTATCCGCTCGATCATGAGACCGTCGCGCGCCTCGGCGCCGCGCTCGTGCGCGCGATGCGGTCCTCGACCGGGCTGGGGGCAGGCGGCGCCGAGGACCGCCCGCTACGGCTGATCATCGGGCGCGATACGCGCGAGTCCGGCGACTGGATCGAGCGTGAGCTTGGCCGCGGCGTGCACGCGGAAGGAGCCGCGATCACGACCGCCGGCGTCATTCCCACTCCCGCGACCGCCTACATCACGCGCGCGCTCGGCTTCGACGCGGGGCTGGTGATCAGCGCGTCGCACAATCCGTTCGAGGACAACGGCATCAAGGTCTTCTCGGGCCGCGGCGAGAAATTCACCGACGCGCTCGAGCAGCACGTCGAGTCGATCGTCGCGGACACGAGCTGGCAGGTTCCCCCCGGCGGCCTGCCGGAGGTCGAGCGGACGGACGTCGTCGATGCCTACATCGCGCACGCCCGGCTGGCCCTGCCGGATCCCGGCCGCCTCACGCGGGCTGGGTTCATGCTCGCGCTCGACACGGCGAACGGCGCCACCACGACCGTCGCGCCGCGGCTCTTCCGCGCGCTCGGGTTCGACCTTGCCGTCATCGGCGATCGTCCGGACGGCCGCAACATCAATCTCGATTGCGGCTCGACCCATCCCGAACGTCTGGGGGCGCTCGTTCGCGCCGGCGGCCACCGGATGGGCGTGGCCTTCGACGGCGACGGCGACCGCGCCATCTTCGTCGATCACGAGGGCCGCGTCATCGACGGCGACGCCGTCATGCTGATGTGCGCGCGCAACATGAAGGCGCAGGGGCGTCTCAAGGGCGACGCGCTGGTCGCGACCGTCATGAGCAACATCGGGCTCGAGATCGCCCTGCGCGACTCGGGGATCGAGCTGGTGCGCTGCCCGGTCGGCGACAAGTACGTCATGGAGGAGATGATCAAGCGCGACCTCTCCATCGGCGGCGAGCAATCGGGCCACATCATCTTCTCGGACCATCTCTTCACCGGCGACGGCATCGCGACCGCGCTCAACGTGCTGCGGACGATGGCCGATACCGGGCGGGAGCTGGCGGACCTCGCGTCGGAGATGGTGGCGTATCCCCAGGTGCTCCTCAACGTGCGCGTCCGTGAACGGACGGCGCTCGCGTCGGTCCCCGCCGTGGCGGACGTCATGGAGCGGATCGCGCGGCGCCTCGACGGCCAGGGGCGCCTGCTGGTCCGCTATTCCGGTACCGAGCCGCTGCTGCGCATCATGATCGAGGGGAAGGATCAGCGCGAGATCCAGAACTGGGCCGGAGAAATCGCCGACAGCGTCAAGGAGCATCTCGGCTGATCGGGCAGGAGGGCCAGGGCTCAGGCAGGAGGGCGCGGCGGGCGATATCGCCAAAACGCAGCCCCCAGGTCCCCAGCCCCCGCATTTATGGTTCGACTTAGCGTCAACGTCAACAAGGTCGCGACGCTGCGGAACTCCCGCGGCGGCGCCCTGCCGTCCGTGGTCGACGCGGTGCGCGTCTCGGTCGCCGCCGGCGCGCCGGGCATCACGGTGCACCCGCGTGCCGACGCGCGCCACATCACGAGCCAGGACGTCCAGGCCATCGCGGCGTTCCTGGGGCCCAGGCGCCGCGAGGTCGAATTCAACATCGAGGGGGATCCGCGTCCGGACCTGCTCGCGATGGTGCGCGAGGTCCGCCCGCACCAGTGCACGCTCGTGCCGGTGCGCCCCGGCGAGGTGACGAGCCAGGCGGGGTGGCCACCCGACACCCCGGCGGCGGAGCTGGGCCCGATCGTGCGCGACCTGCAGGAGCGGGGCATCCGCGTCAGCCTCTTCGTCGAGCCGGACGCGGCGGCGGTGAAGTGGGCGGCCTCGCTCGGCGCGGCGCGGATCGAGCTCTACACGGAGCCGTTCGCGCATGCGTTCAAGGAGAGCCAGGACGCGGCGGAGGGAAGCTTCCGCCGCTACGTCGAGGCGGCCAACCTCGCGCACGCCCTCGGACTCGGGATCAACGCCGGCCACGACCTCGATCTCCAGAATCTGGCGCTCTTCCGCACCCTGCCCCATCTGGACGAGGTGTCCATCGGGCACGCGCTCATCAGCCACGCCCTGTATGTCGGGCTCGACCAGGCCGTCCGGGATTATCTGCGGGCCTGCGACGGGGTATGATCGGCCCTCATCGTGTCTAAAGATTCCGTGGTGATGGGCGTGGCGGGCGTCTTCTTCGGCGTCCTCGTTGGCTGGATCATCGGCAGCCAGCAGGGGACCGGCCGTCCGGCGGCTCCCGCGCCCGCCGTTCAGAGCCAGGCGCCGGGCGGGGGCGCGACGCCGCAGACGCCGGCGCTCGACGAATCCCGGGCGTCCGCGATGAAGCTGACCGCGCAGCAGAACCCGACCGATGCCGTCACGCGGGTGCAGCTCGGGAACATGTACTTCGACGCGGGGCGGTTTCAGGAAGCGGCCGACTGGTACGAACAGGCGCTCAAGATCCATCCCAACGACGTCAACGCCAGCACCGACCTCGGCATCGCCTACTACTACATGAACCAGCCGGATCGGGCGCTGGCGCAGTTCGATCGGTCGCTCGTCATCGATCCGGCCCACGCCAAGACGCTCCTCAACATCGGCATCGTCCGCGCCTTCGGCAAGCAGGATCTCAAGGGCGCGTCCGAAGTCTGGCAGAAAGTGATCGTCGTCGCTCCCGGATCGGAGGAAGCGCGGGCCGCGCGGCAGGCGCTCGACGGCGTGCGTTCCGCGCATCCCGACGTCGGCGCGCCGACCGGTGGCGAGGGCCGAGGCACGCCGAAGGGCTCAGGATCCTAGGTCATCTCGATGCTCGGCTGGGCCATCAGGGTTCTCCTGCTCATCATCGTGCTGCGTGCCCTGATGCGCCTGTGGCGGGGGATCGTCGAAGGCATGAATCCGCCGCCGTCGCAGCCGTCCGCGGTGCCGCTGGTGCGGGATCCGGTCTGCGGCACGTTCGTCGTGCCGTCGCGGGCGCTGACCGGCGGCACCGGCGCCGACACGCGGTTCTTCTGCTCCGAGAACTGCCGCCGCACCTACGAAATGAAGCGCGCGCAATGAGCGAACCGGAACTGCGCGCGGCGATCGTCGAAGTGGGCCGCCGCCTCTACGCGCGCGGCTACACGGCGTCGAACGACGGCAACATCAGCCTCCGGCTGGACGATCGCCGTCTGCTGATGACGCCGAAGAGCGTGTGCAAGGGCTTCATGACGCCCGAGATGATGGTCGTCACGGATCTCGACGGGAAGAAGCTCGCGGGCGATCGCGATCCCTCGTCCGAGATGCAGATGCACCTGGAGGTGTACCGGCAGCGCCCCGACGCGGGCGCCGTCGTCCACGCGCACCCGCCGATGGCGACGGGCTTCGCCGTCGCGGGCATTCCGCTCGATCGCGCCGTCCTCGCCGAGGTGGTCACGACGCTCGGCAGCGTGCCGATTGCGGAGTATGCGACGCCGTCCACGCGGGAGCTGCCGGAAGCGGTGCGGAAGTACGTCAAGGCGCACGACGGCATGCTGCTGGCCAACCACGGCGCCCTGACGCTGGGGGCCGACGTGTTCGCGGCGTACTACAAGATGGAGACGATCGAGCATTTCGCCCACATCAGCCTGGTGGCGCGTCTGCTCGGCGGCGAGCGGCTGCTGTCGCGGCAGGAAGTGGACCGCCTGCAGGGGCTGCGCGGCATGTACGGCATCGCGGCGCCGGCGCCGATTTGTCCGCCTGCTGCGAGCCGCGGCGCGGGCCTCGACGACGCGGTCCTGGGCAACCCGGCGAGCTGCCAGACGGTTTTTGCCCCGGAAACCGACGGGCCCCGGCTGTCGCCCGAGTTCCCCGGCGGAGTAGGTCCGGACCGCGAAATTCGGCTAACATACCGTGAACTGACAGCGCTGATCGAAGCAGCGGTCCGCGAAATCAGGTGAATGTTCCGCCTCGCGGCGGAGCACGCAGCGCCTTCAGGCGGAAGAAAACAGGAGAGCGTAAATGGGTGAGGCACTCGGGATGGTCGAGACCAAAGGTCTCGTCGCGATGATCGAAGCGGCGGACGCCATGGTCAAGGCCGCCAAGGTGACACTCGTCGGCTGGGAGAAGATCGGCGCCGGCTACGTGACCGCGATCGTGCGCGGCGACGTCGCCGCCGTCAAGGCCGCGACCGACGCGGGGGCCGCCGCCGCGCGCCGCGTCGGCGAGCTGGTGTCCGTCCACGTGATCCCGCGTCCGCACGCCAACCTCGAGGACGCGCTCCCCATCGGCAAGTCCACAGCGAATGCCAAGTGACGACCGCCGCCGTGTCCGGCATGCGGCGTTCGGCCGTGGGCATCTGACGCCGTCATGATTCTCGCCAAGGTCGTGGGGACCGTCGTCGCGACGAGGAAAGACGAGCGCCTGGTCAGCAGCAAGCTGCTGGTCGCGCGCCCGATCGATCCGCGCGGCAAGGCCGAGGGGACGTACCTCGTCGCCGTGGACACCGTGGACGCCGGCTTCGGCGAGACCGTGCTGATCGTCAGCGGCAGCTCGGCGCGGATGGCGGCGGGCTTGAAGGATTGTCCGGTCGACGCCGCCATCGTCGGCATCGTCGACACCGTCGAGGTCAAGGATTAGAGATGGCGGTCGCCGCGTTCATGCGACGCGCGCGCGGGCGCCGCGAGCGAGCCACGCGCCAGGAGCGAGCCGGCCGAGCGGCGAGCGAGGGTGCGCGCAGGGGCGTTCGAGGGGCGAAACCTCTCCGAAAGGACTGACATGCAGCTCGCGCGTGTCCTCGGCGAGGTCGTCTCGACGATGAAGGACCCGAACCTCACGGGACTGAAGATGCTGGTGCTCCAGCCGCTCGCCGCCTCCGGCGAGGCGGCCGGGCGCACCCTGGTCGCCCTCGATTCGGTCGGCGCCGGCGTCGGCGAGAACGTTTTCTTCGTGCGCGGCCGCGAAGCGGCGTTTCCGTTCTATCCAGCCGAGCCCCCGGCCGACGCCACGGTCGTCGGCATCGTCGATCGCTGGGACCTCGAGTAGATCCGGAAACTGGTTTGGAAACCTGGAACCCGAAACTGGAAGCCGGCAGCTGGCAACTGGCAACTGACAACTGACATGCAGATCTGCCGCGTGGTCGGAACCGTCGTTTCGACACAGAAGAACAAGAAGCTCGAAGGGGCCAAGTTGATGCTCGTGCAGCCGCTCACCCTCGAGGACACGCCGCGCGGATCGACCCTGCTGGCGATCGACTCGGTCGGGGCGGGGATCGGGGAAAAAGTGCTCGTCGTGATCGAGGGCAAGGCCGCCGGCGACGCGCTCGGGAAGAAGGCGGCCGCGGTCGATGCCGCGATCATCGGCATCATCGACCAGGTCGAGGTCGGCGCATGAACGAAGAGGCGCTGCGGGCGCTGGTGCGTGAGACGCTTGCGCGGCTCGAGGCCGGGTCGAGCGCCGCGCCGCCGGGGCGGGATCCGGGCATGCGGCTCCCGTTCACCTCGCATCCGAGCCACTACCAGTACGCGCTGCCGCCGTCCGACGGTCCGTGCCTCATCGAGCCGGCCGTGCCGTGCAACCATTGCGGCTACTGCCAGTCGCACGGGCACTGACGGCACTCGCACATCGCGCAACGCACATCTGACATCGCGCATCGCCCATGGCTCACGTTCTCCTCACTCGCCGCGTCCCTTCCTCGATTCTCGGACTCCTCGAAGCCGAACACACGGTCGATCTCCATTCGGGTGACGGGCCGATTCCCCGCGCCGACCTTCTGCGGCGGCTGGCCGACAAGGAAGCGCTCGTCTGCCTGCTGACCGACAAGATCGACGCCGAGGTCATGGATGCCGGGCCGGCGCTGAAGGTCATCGCCAACATCGCGGTGGGCTACGAGAACATCGACGTGGCCGCGGCGCGCCAGCGGGGCATCGCCGTCACCAACACGCCGGATGTGCTGACGGAAGCGGTTGCCGAGTTCACCTGGTCGCTGATCCTCGGGATCGCGCGGCGGATCGCGGAAGGGGACCGCCTGATTCGCGCCGGCGGGTGGAACCGGTGGGGACTGGACTTCATGCTCGGCATGGAACTGCGCGGCAAGCAGCTCGGTATCGTCGGCGGCGGGCGGATCGGCCGAGCGGTGGCGGCGAAGGCGCCGGCCTTCGGCATGAAGGCCGTCATCGCGCGGCGCGACATGGGCCTCGACGAGCTGCTGGTCACGTCGGACGTCGTGTCGCTCCACGTTCCGTCGAAGCCCGAGACCCGGCATCTGATCAACAAGCGCACGCTGGCGCGGATGAAGCGATCGGCGCTCCTCGTCAACACCGCGCGCGGCTCGGTCATCGACGAGGAGGCGCTGGTCTGGGCCCTCGACGAGCGGCTCATCGCCGGGGCCGCGCTCGACGTCTACGAGCGGGAACCCGACATCAACCCGGCCCTCAAGAATTACGAGAACATCCTGCTGACGCCGCACCTGGGCAGCGCCACGCGCGAGACACGCACCGGGATGGCGGAGCTGGCGGTCCGCAACGCGCTCGCCGTTCTCCGCGGCGACGAGCCCTTGACGCCGGTGGCTTAGGTCCCGAGCGGTGAGCTGCAGGCGTTGGCACTGAGAAACACTCCGCCGTGGAGCGCTCCGGCCGGCACGGTCATGCGCCGCCTGGCGAAAGCCATCGACGGTCTCGAGGAGCCCGCCGTCGAGAAGATCGCGAAAGACCAGAAGGAGGATCCCTTCCAGGTCCTGATCGCGACCCTGCTGTCGGCGCAGACGAAGGACGCGGTCACGGCGGCGGCATCCGATCGCCTGTTCCGAGTCGCGCGGACGCCGGCCGCGATGGCGAAGCTGTCGGTGCGGACGATCGAGAAGCTGATCTATCCAGTGAGCTTCTACCGCACCAAGGCCGTCCACGTCCGCCAGGCGTGCGCGCAGATCCTGACGCGCTATGGCGGGCGCGTGCCGTCGACGATGGAGGAGCTGTTGACGCTGCCAGGCGTCGGGCGCAAGACCGCCAACCTGGTGTTGATCCTGGCGCACGCGAGCCGGGACAACATCTGCGTCGACACGCACGTGCACCGCATCGCGAATCGCCTCGGATGGGTCACGACGCGCACGCCCGAAGAGACCGAGCACGCGCTCTATCGCGCCACGCACCGCCGCTGGTGGCCGGTCATCAATCTGTATCTCGTGACCTGGGGGCAGAACGTCTGCCGTCCGGTGTATCCTCTGTGCCCTCAGTGCGTGCTGGTGGATATCTGCCCGAAGATCGGCGTCACGAAGGTGGGCAAGGTGACCAAGGCAGAAGGCAGAAAGCAAAAGGCACATGCATAGAAGGTTTGCCGCAATCGCATTCGCCCTCGGCGTCGCCACGCTCACGGCCGCTGCCGGCGGGCAGCAGAAGTCTCCCGGCGCCGGCCCGATCGTGGTGCTCGACACGGTGCGGGGGACGATCGAGCTCGAGACCTATCCGGAGGAGGCGCCGAAGACCGTGGCGCGCATCGTCGAGCTGGTGAAGAAGAATTTCTACAGCGGCCAGCGCTTCCATCGCGCCGAACCGAATTTCGTCATCCAGGTCGGCGACCCGGTGTCGCGTGACGTCAGCCGCCAGGCCTGGTGGGGACGCCAGAGCTCCGGCAAGCCGATCGGCGTCGCCGAGATCACGAAGAAGCGGCGCACGGTCCTGGGCGCGGTCGCGATGGCGTACCCGGGCACCGACAGGACGGCGGCCGACAGCCAGTTCTTCATCCTGCGCCGCGCGGCGCCGGAGATGGACGGCAAGTACACGGTGTTCGGGAAGGTGCTGACCGGGATGGACGTCGTGGCGAAGATTCAGCGCGGCGATCTGCTCAAACGAGCTTACCTGAAGGAGTAGGCGGCAGAATCCTGACGAGCCCTTTCAGGTCCGGGTAGCGCTCGACGAACGCGTCCGGATACGCGCCGTCGAGCTTTTGACCGAGCTTGTGCTTGATCGTCGCGGCGTTGGCCACCGACTTCGCCGAGAAGTGATTGTTCGCGTAGAGGTAGGTCTTCTTCACGTCGCGCGACGCCTCCGCGACCTCTTCCACGATCGGCTCCAGTTCCGAGGCCGAATACAGATAGTTGTAGCGGTCCTCGGACTTCTCGTGGCTCCACCACTGGTCCGCGTTCCGTCCGTGCAGGCGCATGTAGTAGAACGTCTTCACGTTGGCCAGCCGGTTCTGCCGGATGGAGAAGCGGAATTTCGGCTCGTCGATCTGGACGAGCGCCGCGCCGTGCGCCCCGAGGAGCCGCATCGTCTCCACCGGATCGTCGCTGAACGATCGGTGCCGCAGCTCCACGGCCAGCTGATAGCCCCTGAACGCCTCCAGCAGCCACTCCAGGTAGCCGCGCGAGTCCGGCTCGTTCTTGAAGCTGGCGGGGAACTGCGCCAGCAGCGCGCCGAGCTTGCCGGCCTCGGCGAGCGGGTCGATCGCGGCGCGGAACGCGTCGACGTCCTTGCGATCGAGATCGGCGGGATCCTGGCCCGTCGCCTTCACGAACATCTCGGGATGGGTGAACTTCTGATACAGCTTGAGCGAGAACTCGAAGTCGGCCGGCGTGCGCGCCGCCCACCCCTTCGTGGTCTGCGCCGTCGGCACGCCGTAGAAGCTCGAGTTCACTTCCACCGTGTCGAAGTGCTCGGCATAGAACGCGAGATCGTCGAAGCCGCGCTTCCCCTTTGCCGCGCGTTTCGGGGCGCCTTCGGGATAGAAGATCCCGTTCCACGTGCCCTTGCCCGTGGGATAGCTCCAGCCCGACGTGCCGACCCGGATCACCGCTCGTAGGCTTTCTTGTCGAATCCGAAGGTCACTTTCGAGCCTCTGATCAGGATCGGCCGCTTGATCAGGTTGGCGTTCTCCAGCATCAGATCTATCGCTTCCTTCTTGGATTTCGGCAGAGGCCGCTCCTTGAAGACCGGGCTGCGCGTGCTGACGAAATCGAGAAACCGGTCAGGATCGACGTGCTTTTCCAGGAACGCCCGGTCGGGCGGGTTCTTGTTGATGTCAATCTGATCGACGTCCATGCCCTGTGTATCCAGGAGACTCCTGGCGTTCTTGCACGTCGTTCAAGTGGGTTTCGTGTAGAAGGTCGGCTTGGCCATGGGAAATTGTAAGATAGATAGTTGCCGCGATGCGCGGGGACCGCGCAGCGCACCAGCCCTGAGAGGAAGCCACGCGAAGGCACGGGGGGCGCGGGTCCCCGCGAGCGACCGGGTAGGGGAGTCCGAGGGACAGCCCCTCGACGAAGAAATGTGCTGACCGTCAACGAGATCTTTCACTCGATCCAGGGAGAGTCGACCCACGCCGGGCGGCCGTGCGTCTTCGTCCGCCTCACCGCCTGCGACCTGCGCTGTTCCTGGTGCGATACGCCGTACGCGTTCCACGAGGGGCGGAAGATGAGCGTGGAGGAGGTGGCCCGCGCCGTCCGCGCCTACCGCTGCGACGTCGTCGAGATCACCGGCGGCGAGCCGCTCCTGCAGAAGGCGGTCTACCCGCTCATGCAGCAGCTGCTCGACGAGGGGCGCACCGTGATGCTCGAGACCGGCGGCCACCTGAGCGTCGACCAGGTCCCCGCGGCTGTGATTCGCGTGATTGACGTCAAGTGCCCGGGGAGCGGCGAGTCGGACCGGAATAACTGGCCGAACCTCGATCGCCTCCGGCCGACCGACGAGGTGAAGTTCGTCATCAAGGATCGAGGCGACTACGAATACGCGCGCGGCATCGTCGCCAACTACGACCTGACCACGCGATGCACCGCGGTGCACTTTTCGCCGGTGCACGCCGTGCAGGACCCGCAGGCGCTCGCGGCGTGGGTCCTCGAGGATGGCCTGAAGGTGCGCGTCCAGCTGCAGGTCCACAAGTACATCTGGGACGCGACGACGCGGGGGGTTTGACGCGTGAAGGCGGTGCTTCTTCTCAGCGGCGGGCTCGACTCGTATACGGCCGGCGCGATGGCCAGGGCGGACGGCTATGAGCTGTACGCGCTGAGCATCCGCTACGGTCAGGTCCACGCGCGCGAGATCGAGGCGGCCCGCCGCGTCGCGGCGGCGCTGCAGGCCGCGCGTCACCTCGAGCTCGACGTCCCGCTGTCGACCATCGGCGGATCGGCGCTGGTCGGCGACGGCGAGATCCCCAAGGACCGGCCGCTGACCGCCGCCGGGATTCCGTCCACCTACGTGCCCGCGCGCAACACCGTCTTCCTGTCGCTCGCGATGGCGTGGGCCGAAGTGGTCGACGCCGGCGCGGTCGTGATCGGCGTCAACGCCCTGGACTACTCCGGCTACCCGGACTGCCGGCCGGAGTACCTGCGGGCGTTCGAGCAGCTCGCCGCGCTGGCGACGAAGGCGGGCGTCGAAGGGCAGCCGCTGAAGATTCTCGCGCCGCTGCTGCAGCTGTCGAAAGCCGAGATCATCCGCCGCGGCCTCGCGCTCGGCGTCGACTACGGCCTGACCCTGAGTTGCTACGATCCTGACGCCGCCGGCCGCCCGTGCCGCCACTGCGACAGTTGCCGGCTGCGCGCCCAGGGCTTCCAACAGGCCGGCGCGACCGACCCGGCCCTGCAATCATGACGATGACGGATGCGCGGCCGCGCGTGAGCCAGGCCCGCGGAGCGGGGGCCGGCCGGGCGAAGCCGCTCGGAGCACAATGACCGAACGTCTCTACTACCTCGATCCCTACCTCCGCGAATTCGAGGCGGACGTCGTCGAGCGGACCACGCACGAAGGCCAGACTGCGATCGTCCTGGATCGGACCGCCTTCTATCCGACGTCCGGCGGTCAGCCGTTCGACGTCGGGACGCTGTCGGGCGCGAAGGTCCTCGACGTCGTCGATACAGAGGACGGCCGGATCCTGCACGTCGTCGATCGCGTGCCGGACGCGACACGGGTCAGCGGCGCCGTGGACTGGGCCCGGCGCTTCGATCACATGCAGCAGCACACCGGCCAGCACGTGCTGTCGGCCGCCTTCGATCGGCTGTTGAGTGCGCGGACGGAGAGCTTCCATCTCGGCGCCGACTACTCGACGATCGACGTGGCGCGCGAGCTGTCCCCGGCCGAGATCGCGCGGGGCGAGGCGGAAGCCAACCGTGTCGTGTGGGAAGACCGGCCGGTCACGATTCGCTTCGCAGGGCCGGAGGAAGTTGCCAAACTGCCGCTCAGGAAGGAGTCCAAACGCGAGGGGACGCTGCGCCTGATCGACGTCCAGGACTTCGACCTGTCCGCCTGCGGCGGCACGCACGTGGCCCGCACGGGCGGCATCGGCCTCATCGCGGTGGCCGCGACGGAACGCTTCCGCGGCGGCTCGAGGATCACCTTCCTCTGCGGCGGCCGCGCGCTCGCAGGCTACCGATCTCTCCGGGACGCCGTCGCGGGGAGCGTGCGCGCGCTGTCGGTGCTGCCGGCGGATCTGCCCGCCGCCATCGAGCGCCTGCAGGCGGACGGCAAGGATCTTCGTAGGCAGGTGAAGGATTTCCAGGCGAAGGTCGCCGGCCAGGAGGCCGGCGCCCTGGCGGATCGCGCGTCAACGGTCGGGGCGATCCAGCTGGTCATCGCGTCGCTTCCGGGCTGGGACGCGGCCGGCTTGAAGCTGATCGCTTCACACGTGGTCGAGCGTCCCGGCCACGTCGCGATCCTCGTCGGCGATCCGCCGCCCGCCCCGATCGTCGTCGCGCGGTCGCCCGGTCTCCCGCACGACTCGGGGGCCTTGCTGCGCCAGCTGCTGGAGCGGCACGGCGGGAAAGGCGGAGGCCGCCCGGAGTTCGCGCAGGGCGGCGGCATCACGTCCGCGGCAGCCGACGTGCTACAGTCCGCACGAGACCTCCTGAGCCCCGAAGCCTAACGCCGAAGCCCTGTCGTAATGAGCGAAGCCCCCCTTCTCCTGGTCGTTGACGACGACCCTTCCGTGCTCCTTCTGGTCGACGTCCTGGCCGAGCAGATGGGATTCCGCGTCAAGGCCGTCTCGAGCGGGCTGCAGGCGCTGGAACACCTCCGCGACGGCCTGCAGCCGCACGTCATCCTGCTCGACATCATGATGGAGCGGATCGACGGGCTCACGTTCATGAACCATCTGCGCGAGATGCCCACGCTGGAATCGACGCCGGTCGTGGCGATGAGCACGGCCGCGGTGCTCGAGCGCTACGGCGAGCAGCTGAAGGTGAGCGGCACGCTGCTCAAGCCCATCACCCAGGCGACGCTGTCGCACGCGCTCGAGCGCTTCCGATGACTCAACTGCGTTTCATGGGGCTGTTCGTGGCGCTCGTGGCCGGCGTCGGCGCGGCTGTCTGGTACTATCGCGCGCCGGGTGACGGCACCCGCCCGACCCTCGTGGTGGCGCGCAACGACGATCGCTGGCTCGACGATCTGTTGAGCCGTTCGCCGAAGGACGTCGAGGCGGCGACGGCGGAGCTCGAGCAGCGCGGCACCGCGGCCCTGCCGCTCGTTCGCCGCACGCTCCAGGATTCGGGCGTCGATCCCGCTCGTCGCAAGGCGGCGCTC
>Ga0075365_10000561_pt1 | contig 14392 bp, 15 predicted proteins | sample EndMetdeltDD1765_FD_71387 | JGI IMG/M metagenome (GOLD analysis project Ga0075365, IMG submission 71387) | Populus endosphere microbial communities from Tennessee, USA - Endosphere MetaG P. deltoides DD176-5 | ecosystem: Host-associated > Plants > Roots > Endosphere | place: USA: Tennessee... | reverse complement strand
CGCCAAGACCACCGTGTCTCACAGCGAGCCGTTGACGGTGGGAGCGGAGCAGGGAGCGATCGGTCTCATCGTCTACGTGGCGTTGGTGGTACTGAGCCTCGTGGTCCTGCTGAGCGGTGCGCGTGAGTCCGTCGGCGCCACGGCGATCGCCGCCTGCTTCGTCGCGCTCATCGTGCACAGCCTCGGTTACGCCGACTTCACCGTCGATCCGGCCATGTGGGCGCTCTTGGGCGCTGGGGTCGCGTTACGCCGCCGCCGCCTGACCGACCCGGGGGTGCCTACGGCGGGCCGGGCGGAATCGCCGCCGCCGCGCCATCCACGGCCGGCGGCCGCCTGACCGGGCGCCGAGCGATGTTCGAGTACCTGCGCCGTCTCGCCACCACAGGCGCCGCGTACACGGCGTCGAGCGTGCTCTCGAAGCTGATCGCCGTCTTTCTGCTGCCGGTCTACACGCACTACCTGACCCCCAGCGACTACGGAGCGGCCGAGGTGATGCTGGCGTCTGTGATCGCCGCGAGCATCGTCGTGCGCCTCGGGGTGATCGAGGCGATCCTCCGCTTCTACTACCTGGCCGGCGAGCGCCCGCGCGCGGTCGTCGCGACTGGATTCGCCTCGCTCTTTTGGGGCGCGACCGTCGTCGCCGCGCTCGCGCTTCCCTTCGCGGCTCCGATCTCGACCGCGCTGCTGGGACACGAGGACGCCACCCTTGCTCGCCTGGCGATCCTGGGCCTGTGGACGCTGACGATGTACGAGTACGCCCTCACCCTGCTGCGGCTCGACGAGCGCGCCAGGGCCTACTTCGGCATCACGATCGTGAACGTCCTGATCACGGTCCCGTTCACGGTCTTCCTGATCGTCGCCGAGGGTGAGCGCGCCAACGGCATCCTGCTCGGGACCTACGGGACCGGTGCGGTCGTCACGCTGTGGCTCCTGTGGCGGGAGCGCCGCCGGCTTTCGCTCATCCCGGACCGGGCGCTCCTCCGCAGGATGTTCCGGTTTGGCCTGCCCACCATGCCCGCGGAGCTCTCGCTCTACTCGCTCAACTTCATCGACCGCATCATCATCGCCCGGCTGGCGGGACTGGGCGAGGTGGGTCTCTATGCGCTGGCGGTCAAGTTCGCCCAGGCGATGCAGGTGCTCGCCCGCGGGCTCCAGCTCGCGTGGCCGCCGCTCGCCTATTCGATCCGCGACGACGACGAGGCGCGGCGGGTCTATTCGGGGATCTTCACGTGGTTCGCCGCCGTGCTGGCCTTCGCCGCGAGCGGCCTGTGGCTGGAGTCGCGGTGGATCGTCCGCCTGCTGGCGGCTCCCGACTTCTTCCCGTCCTACCAGGCGGTCGGCCTGCTGGCGACCGGCATCGGCCTTTACGCGCTGTATCTGGCGATGGTGGTGATCCTCGGGCGGACAGGGCGGACCGAGTTCAGCTTCCCGGCGACGATCTCCGCCGTTGCGACCAACGTCGCCCTGAACCTGATCCTCGTGCCTTCTCAGGGCATCGTGGGAGCGGGGCTCGCCCTCGTCGCCTCCTACCTCATCGTCCTCGTGCTGATGTACGCCTTCACGCAGCGCCTGTTCCCGGTCCCCTACGAGTGGCGGCGGCTGACGCTCGTCGTGGTCGCCGCAGCGGCCATCGTGGCCGTGGGGGAGGTACTGCTGCCGACTTCGGGGGCGCTGGGCCTCATCAGCCGCGGCGCGCTGTGGCTGGCCTATCCGGCGATTCTCTTCGCGACTGGCTTCCTGCACCCGGAGGAGCGGTCGGGCCTGGCGGAGCTTCTACGGCCATCCGCGATCGCCGCACGGGCCAGCCGGCTGCGGGCGGGCCCGCCGCCGACCGAGCCCGAGGATGAGGAACGGCCGGTGCTCGGCCCAGAGCTCTACGAGGCCGCGGCCCGCGACGAGGACCGCTCCGGCACCTGACCCGAGCCCGAGCCCCCCGCGCTCTTCGCGAGGTTGTAGGCCTCCGCTACCTCCCGCATTCCCTCGCCGCGGCCAGGACGCAGCGCCTGGCGCGCATGTAGCCAGTAGGTGGCCGGGTCCCGCTTCGGCAGGAAGGCCGCGGCGATCGCGCGCGGGAGGTACGACAGAAACCAGAGCAGGCGGGACAGCAGGACGACCGGCCTGGAGTGGTGCTTTCGCATGTAGAGGTCGCGCCCGCGGTGGAACTGGACGATCCGGCGGCGACCCCCGGCGGTCCGGTCGGTCGCGAGCTGCTCGTGATGGATGGCACGGGCCCGCGGCACGTGCAGGATCCGCCAGCCGGCGGCGCTGATCCGCTTCTGGAAGTCCACCTCTTCGGAGTAGACGAAGAAGTCCGTGTCGAGGTAGCCCACGCTCTCGGCCACCTCCCGCCGAACGAGCATGGTGCACGACTGGATCCAGCCGACCGTCCTGGGGGGCCCGTCACCGCCGCGGCTCTGGGTGACCAGGAGGCGGTGGAGCAGGAGCGCCTGGGCGGCAGCCGTTCCCAGGCTCGGAAAGCGCCACGCGCAGGGAATCGGATTGCCGTCCGGATCCACCAGGTGCGCTCCGGCGACCGCCGCTCCCGGATCCCCGTGGAGGGCGGCGAGGAGCTCCTCCACCGCGCCGTCCAGAAGCTCCGAGTCCTCGTTGAGGAGCAGGCACATCCGGCCCTGCGCCTCGCGAAGGATCAGCGAGTTGTTGACCGCGAGGCCCTCCCTGCGGTCGCGGCGGATGACGCGTGCCTCCGGGAATTCCCGCTCCACGGCCTCGGCCGAGCCGTCGTCGGAAGCGTTGTCGAGCACCAGGATCTCCGCCTCGACACCGTCGGGATGGGTGCGGCGGATCGAGCCCAGGCACGCGAGCAGAAGATCCCGCCCGTTGGTGTTGACCACGCAGTAGGAAAGCTCCATCGCCACAATCCTCGCGGATGCGCGTCCAGATCGTTGATCCGCCGGCGTACACGCCGCCCTATGACCGCTCGCTCTGCGCCGCCCTGGCTCGGGCGGGAGCGGAGGTGGAGCTGGTCACCAGCCGCTTCGTGCACGGGCCGGTGCCCGCCCCCCTCGGCTACGAGGTGCGAGAGGCGTTCTATCGACGCTCCGGCAAACGGGATTCGAGTCACCCGGCCCGGCGGGCCCTGAAGCTGGCCGAGCACGTGACGGACATGCTCCGGTACCGCCGCGATGGCTCGCCGGTGGACGTGCGCCATTACCAGTGGCTCCCGGTGCCGGCGCTCGACAGCCATCTGGTGCCCCCGGGGCGGCCACGGGTCCTGACGGCCCACGGGGTTCTGCGCCGCGAGGGGTGGGAGCGGCGGCTCGACCGTGGCCTTCGCCGCACCTTCGACCGAATGGACGCGATCGTGGCCCTGTCGGAGTTCGGGCGGGACCGCCTGGTGAGCGCCGGCGTCGACGCGGCGCGCGTGCACGTCATCCCGCACGGGGCCTTCGACTACCTCACTCGCCAGCCCGACGAGGAGCCGCTCCCGGACGAGTTCGACTCCGTGGAGGGCCCGGTGATCCTGTTCTTCGGGCTGATCCGTCCCTACAAGGGCGTGGACGTCCTCCTCGAGGCCTTCGAGTCGCTGGCCGGCGCCGAGCTTTGGATCGTCGGCAGGCCCCTCGGCGTGCCGCTCGACGAGCTCCGGCGACTCGCCGAGCGCGCCCCCGGAGCGGTGCGCTTCGTGCCGCGCTTCGTCAGCGACCGGGAGCTGCCGGCGTACTTCCGCCGCGCCGACGTCGTCGTGCTGCCGCACCGCGATGCCGAGCAGTCGGGCGTCCTCTACGCGGCGCTCGCTTTCGGCAAGCCGATCCTGATGAGCGATGTGGGCGGCTTCGCCGAGGTGGCCGAGACGGGTGCGGGCGTCCTCGTCCCGCCCGCCGACCCCGCCGCTCTCGCAGCGGGACTCCGGGATCTGTTGGCGAACGCGGAGGAGCGCGAGCGGCTCGCGGCGGCGGCCCGGGCCGCCGCCGCGGGCCGGTACTCCTGGGAGCTCGTCGCGCGCCAGACGATCAAGCTGTACGAGGAGCTCGGAGCGTGACCGCGCTCGCGGTTGTCTTCTGGCTCTCCGTCGTGCTGCTCGTCTACACCCACCTGGGGTATCCGCTCGTCCTCTGGGGGCTCGCCCGCTCCCGTCCCAACGGGCGCGGCCCCGCCGCCGGCCGCCTCGAGGATGACGATGCGCTGCCGCGGGTCTCGCTGATCGTGGCCGCGCACGACGAGGAGGAGGTGATCGAGCGCAAGGTGCGCGACGCCCTGGCACTCGACTATCCGCGCGCCAGGCTCGAGGTGATCGTTGCATCGGACGGGTCCACCGACCGGACGGTCGAGGTGGCCCGGGCCGCGGGGGCCGACGAGGTCCTGGATCTGCCGAGGGGCGGGAAGGTGGCCGCCCTGAACGCCGCGGTCGAGCGGTCCACCGGCGAGATCCTTGCCTTCTCTGACGCGAACAGCTTCTGGCGGCCGGACGCACTGGGGTTGCTGGTCGCACGGCTGCGCGAGCCCGATGTCGGATATGTATGCGGCCAGGTGCGCTTCGACGGGGTGGGGGCCGCCAACGAGGAGGGCCTGTACTGGCGCTACGAGATGGCGGTCCGAGAGCTCGAGTCCCGACTCGCCGGCGTAACCGCGGGCAACGGGGCCATCAACGCCGTGCGCCGCGAGGCGTATCTCTTCCTCGAGCCCACCCGAGGCCAGGACATCTCGTTCCCGTATGAGCTCGTCAAACGAGGCTGGCGGCCGGTGTACGCGCCCGAGGCGGTCGCGCGGGAGCGCCTCGCGGCCGACATCGGGAGCGAGTTCGGCCGCAAGCGGCGGATGATGGCCGGCGCTTGGAGCACCATGCTCCGCCACGGCCTGCTGTCCCCTCGCGGCTATGGACCCCTGTATGCGTTCGAGATCGCGTCGCACCGCCTGCTGCGTTACGCCTCGCCGTTCCTGCACCTGGTCGCGCTCGGAGCCAACATCGCCCTCGCCGGCGAGGGGACGATCTACGTCGTGACCCTTGCGGTGCAGGTGGCGCTCCTCGCGGCCGCCGCGGTCGGGACGTTCCTCCCGCTGCGCCCCTTCCGCATCGCCAACTATTACGTCGCCGTCACGGCGTCGAGCGCCGCGGGCCTGTGGGAGTACCTGAGGCACGGCGTTCCCACGACCTGGGAGAAGGCCGAGGGGACCAGGTGAGAGCGGGCCTTCCGCGAGTCGCGGATGTCGCCTTCGCCTCGGTCGGCTTGGTCGTGGCGGCACCCTTTCTCGCCGTGGCCGCACTCGCCATCAAGCTCACGTCGCCCGGGCCGGTGCTCTACCGCCAGCGACGGGTGGGGAAGGACGGCCGGACCTTCGAGCTGCTCAAGCTCCGGACGATGCGAAAGGGCGCCGATCCCGTCGGGGTGGGGACGCCCGTGCTCGAGGACGACCCTCGGGTGACGCCCGTCGGACGACTCCTTCGCCGCTTCTCGCTCGACGAGCTTCCCAACTTCGTCAACGTCGTCCGCGGCGAGATGGCGATCGTGGGTCCGCGCCCGACGCTGGCGGCCCAGGTGGAGCTCTACACGGCTCGACAGCGCAGGCGGCTGGAGGTAAAGCCGGGGCTGACGGGCTGGGCTCAGGTCAACGGGCGCGCCGGCATCCCGTGGGACGAGCGGATCGAGCTCGACGTCTGGTACGTGGACCACCGCTCGCCGGGCCTCGACCTTCGAATCCTCGCCCGCACCCTTCGCCTGCTCGCCAGCGGACACGGGCTGTACGGATAGGTAGCTTTCCTCGCATGGCGGCGCCGATCGAGCTCAGGGACTTCCTTGCCGACGACGCGCCCGCCGTTCATCGATGGTTCAACGACGAGCGGGTGACGGCGGATCTGGTGGGGAGCAGGGACGGCTTCAGCGAGGAGGACGCCCGCGGCTGGGTGGAGCGGGCGATGGATGCGAGTCGCGATCGCAAGTGGGCGATCCTCCTGGATGGAGGCCCTGAGCCCGTCGGGTTCGTGGCGCTGTTCGGCCTGGAGCGCGAGACCGGGCCCGAGCTCGCCGTCCTGGTCGGCGACCCCGCCGCGTGGGGCAGGGGGGTCGCGCGAGAGGCCGAGCGCCAGGCGTGCATTCACGCGTTTGAGGATCATGGTGCCCACAGGATCCATGCGGAGATCCCGGCCACCAACCAAGCTGCGCAGAAGGTCGTGACGTTTCTCGGGTTTCAGCGCGAGGGAGTGATGAGGAAGGCGATCCGCCGCGACGGCGAGGCCATCGACAACGAGGTATGGGGTCTCCTTCCAGAGGAGTTCACGGGTTGGCGGAACGAGCGGAGCTGATCAGAGGGGACCACCGAGTCGCGCAGCTCGTCGCCGACGAGGGGCGGGCGGCCGAGACCGACGATTTCTTCCGGTCACGGGAGTTCTACGACGCCGAGGGGGTCAGCCACTCGCTCGTAGTCGGCGGAGGCGACGTCAACGAGCTGGCGCTTCCCCTGCTCGTGCACGAGATCGGGGATTCGGGCCTGCGCGACGCGATCACCCCCTATGGCTATCCGGGGGCGGCGATCCGCGCCGACCATGGCTCGCCGCCCGACCCGACCGCACTCGACTGGTCCGAGATCGGGCTAGTGAGCGTCTTCGTCCGCGATCGCATCGGCCACGAGCCGTGTTTCGCGGGCGCGACGCGGCGCTCGGCCGTACAGGTCCACGACCCGGCGCGAGAGCGGCAGATTCGCTCACGGTTCGCCGAGCAGATTCGCCAGAACGAGCGCCTGGGCTTCAACGTCGAGATGCTGCGCGGCCCCGACACCTCGGTCGAGCAACGGGTCAGCTTCCATCACGTGTACACGGAGACGATGCAGGGCGTCGAGGCCGCGGAGCGATATTTCTTCGAGCCCGACTACTTCAGGGCGATCCTCCGGTCTGACCACTCGTGGCTCTTCCTCGCCCGGAGCCCGGAACGGGCGACAGCGGCCGGCGCGATCGTCGTGCTCTCCGACGGCATGCTCCACTACTACCTCGGCGGTACGGCCCAGGTCCACCGCCCGAGGTCTCCGTTCAAGAACATCGTGGAGGCGACGATCGGGCTCGCCGAGAAACTCGGAGTCGCGCTCAACCTGGGAGGCGGGGTCAAGCCGGGCGACGGGCTCGAGGACTTCAAGCGCGGCTTCGCCAACAGCGAGCTCCCCTTCTTCACCCACGAGATCGTGAGCGAGCCCGAGGCGTATTCGGGCCTCAGCGAGGGCTGCGCGGACTCGGGCTTCTTCCCGCTCTATCGCGAGCCGCGATAGCTAGCCGCTCGCGGCGCGGGCCGGCCGCTCGCTCTCGGCCTCGCCGACGGCGTAGACCTCGTCCAGGAAGATGGCGAGCTCGTTGGTGAGGCGCTCGGGCGTCAGCCGCCACTCGAGGATGGAGTTGGCGTCGACCAGGCGGGCGTTGGCCATCTCCTCGACGAGCATGTCGGCATCCGAGAACGGATGAAGGGGATCGTTCGGGTGGCCGATGACGAGGGCCGGCTGGTCGAGCGCACGGCGCTCCTCCTTCGTGGGGGCGGTGCGCCCGAACAGGATTCCCTCGAGCACCGCGCGCGATGGCTCGGGATCCTGGCGGAGCCAGTCCAGGCCGATGTCGACGAGGTAGTTGGTCCGCGGGATCTGCCGGGCGAGGGCGGCGAGGCCCTTGAACACGGGATTCCCGAGGCGAAGGCCGAGGAGCATCGGGGTGAAGATCAGGGCCGCTCCCAGCAGCGCGTCCTCGAGGACCGGCATCTCGATGAACAGTGCGCCCGCGCGGTGCGGATGGTGGGCGGCGAACTCGAGGCCCACGTTGGCCCCGAGCGAGGTGCCGCCGACCACGGGGGCCTCCAGCTCGAGGTGGTCGAGCAGCGCGAGGACCTGGTCGGCGAACGCCGTCATCGAATAGATCTGGCGGCTGGCAAGGCGATCCGAGCGCCCATGCCCGAGGAGATCGACGGTGACCACTCGGTTGCCGCGGGAGGCGATCTCGGGCGCCAGCGTGTCGTACATGCGCCGGTTCATCAGCAGGCCGTGCACCAGGACGATCACCCGCTCCCCTGACCCGTGGACGTCGTAGGTGATGCGGTGCCCGTGGTATCGGAACGATCCCTCGGCGACTGCCATGCCGGGCACGAGTCTACGCAGTCACGACGATGTCGCCGACGGCTAGTCGACGGCCAGGCCGGCGGACGCCGACTCGGGGCTCGCGCGCTCCCACGGGCGCGACGCACGCAGGGCGCTCAGAACGGCGCGGGTTCCCGGCGCCCGGTTCAGCGCGTAGAAATGGATACCCGGAGCGCCGCCCGCGAGGAGCTCCTCGCACTGGCGCGCGGCGTAGGCGACGCCCAGGAGCGCCTCGGCGTCCGTGTCTCCTCCCAGCGCCTCCATCGCGCCGGAGAGCTCCATGGGGATCGATGCCTGGCAGAGGTCGCAGATGCGGGCGACCTGGGAGTAGGTCGCGATCGGGATCACGCCGGGGATGATCGGGACGTCGATCCCGGCGGCGCGGGCCGAGGCGACGAAGTCGAAGTAGAGCCGGTTGTCGAAGAACAGCTGCGTGATCAGAAAGCTCGCGCCGGCCTCGACCTTGGTCTTCAGATAGGCGAGGTCGGCCTCGAGATTCGGCGCGTCCGGGTGCACCTCGGGGAAGCAGGTGCCACCGATCGTGAAGTCGTAGCGCTCGGCGATGAAGGCCGCAAGCTCCGTGGCGCTGGACAGCCCGCCTTCCGGCGCCTCGAAGTTCGGCTCGCCGCGCGGCGGGTCGCCGCGCAGAGCGAGGACGTTCTCGATCCCGGCGGCGGCGAAGCGATCGAGGATCTCGGTCAGTCCCTCACGCGTCTCGCCGACGCAGCTCAGGTGGGCCATGGCCTCGAGCCCGTGCTCGCGCTTGATCCGGGTCGCGATCTCGACCGTCCCGTCGCGGGTCGCTCCGCCGGCGCCGTACGTCACCGAGACGAAGGAGGGATCGAGCGGTTTCAGGGCCTCGACGGTCTCGAACAGCTCATCGACCTTCTCCGGAGTCTTGGGTGGGAAGAACTCGATGGAGAAGACGGGCGCCCCCCTGCCGAGGATCTCGTCGATTCGCATGATGCGGGATGGTAGAGAGACCGTCCGGCTCGGGCGAAACCGAGCAGCCGCTCGCGTTTACGTACTGTCGTGAGCGGGCCAGCCCCCGAGGAAGCGGTCAAGGCCGAGCGCGAGCCGACGTTCCTCCTCGCCAGACCTGAGAAGCGGCTGCTGCGATGGATCGCGGCGAGGCTGCCGCGCTGGATCCTCCCCGACGACCTCACGGGCATCGGCGTGGTGGCGGCGCTCGCGATCTGCGGCGCTTACCAGCTGTCAAACGACAGCGCGGCCTGGCTGTGGGTGGCGAGCGCGCTGCTCGTCGTCCACTGGCTCGGCGACTCGCTCGACGGCACGCTCGCGAGGGTTCGAGGGATCGAGCGCCCGCGCTACGGGTTCTATCTCGACCACCTGGTCGACGCGATCTCCACCGCCGCGATCGGGATCGGGCTGGGCCTCTCGCCCTACATGCTGCTGTCGGTCGGCACGCTTGTCGTCGTCGCCTACCTCATGCTGTCGATCAACGTCTATCTGGAGAGCTACGCGCTCGGGCGGTTCAGCATCGGATACGGCCTGATCGGTCCGACGGAGCTGCGGCTGATCCTGATCGCGCTGAACACCGCCCTCGCACTCCACGTCGGGCTCGACTTCAGCATCGGCCACCTGGACATGACGGTGTTCGACCTCGTTGGCCTCGGCCTGGCCGGGACGATGATCGTGTTGCTGCTCGGCCGGGTCGTCCGCAACCTGCGAGACCTCGACCGGCAGGAACCGGCGGCCTCGCGCCGCGCCAGCTCCGCCGGCAGGCGCCGGTCACGCGTCAAGTCCACGACCGGCTAGCCGCTTCTACAGGTAGCCCAGCTCGCGGCCACCGCGCTCGAGCTCCTCGCGGAACTTGGGGTGGGCGATCGCGATCAGGCGCTGGGCGCGCTCCCGGATCGAGCTGCCGCGAAGCTCGGCCACCCCGTACTCCGTGACCACTCGGTCGACGACGTTCTTGAAAGTGGTCACCGCCGCCCCGGGATGAAGCTGGGGAACGATGCGCGAGACGGAGTCGTCCCTGGCGGTCGAATGAAGGACGATGAACGCCTGGCCGTGCTCGGCGAGCACCGCACCGCGGGCGAAGTCGGGCTGGCCGCCCGACGACGACCAGTAGTCGCTCCCCAGCGACTCCGAGGCGCACTGGCCCAGGAAGTCGACCTCGATCGTCGCGTTGATCGCGGTGAAGCGATCCTCACGGGCAATGTTTCGGGGGTCGTTCGTGTGGTCGACGGGCCAGAACTCGACGCCCGGGTTGTCGGCGACGAAGTCGTAGATCCGCTGCGTCCCCAGCGCGGTCGTGGTGACGATCTTGTTTCGATGCGTGCGCTTCCGGGTCCCGGTGACAGCTCCGCTCTCCACGAGGTCCACGACGCCGTCCGAGATCAGCTCGCTGTGGACGCCGAGGTGGCTGTGGTCGCCTAGCAGGGCAAGGACGTGCTCGGGGATCGCACCGATCCCGACCTGGAGCGTGGCGCCATCCGGGACCCGCTCGGCCACCAGCTCGGCGATCCTCCGATCGGCGTCTCGCGTCTCGTGCTCAGGCAGCTCGACCAGCGGATAGTCGGCCTCGCACCAGCCGACCACGTCGCTCACGTGGAGCTGGTTCTCTCCGAACGTTCGAGGCATCTGCCGGTTGACCTCGACGAAGAAGGGAACCTCGCCGATCATGGCGGCGACGTACTCCGCGTGACAGCCGAGCGAGAAATACCCGTGGCTGTCCGGCGGCGCAACCGATGCCACCACGAGCTTCGGGCCACGAAGGTGGCGCATCAACCCCGGTACGTCGCTGAAGCTGTTCGGGACGAGATCGCAGCGACACCCGTGGAACGCGTCCTTGTCGTGCGGCGACAGAAACCACGAGACGTGACGGAGATTCGGCACCTCGCCGTCGATGTAGCGGCGGTCGCGGAGGGCAAGCATGCGATGGAGGCGGACGTTCTCGAGTCGGTCGGCCCCGTCTTCGATGGCGTCGAGCACCGTCACGGGCTCGGCGTTGGCCGCTCCCACCACGACATCAGCGCCGGCCTCGACGTGGTCCAGCACCGCTTCGGGGGCGGCCCGGCGCTCATTCAGCATCGCCTCGATGCTCGGCGCGGCCACTAGTTCCCCCGGGCCGTCATCCAACCGGCTCGTTCCACCGGACGATGACCGGGACCTCGTGCTCGTAGCCGAGGGTGCAGAGCGCGCCCGTGCCCAGGGTCAGCAGGCCGCCGTCCTCGGGGGGGAGGCCCACCCATCGGGCTCCCACCACGCGGAGCATGTGCCCGTGGCCGAAGAAGACGACGTCGCCGTCGGCCTCGCGGGCCTCGGCGATCATCCGATCGGCTCGCGCTCCGACGTCCGCAGCGGTCTCACCGCCGGGGCAGCCGTCACGCCACAACCACCAGTCCGGCTCGCGCTCGTGGATCTGCGCGGTCGTGATCCCCTCGTAGTCCCCGTAGTCCCACTCCTGGAGGTCGTCGCGGACCTGCGCCGCGTCGGCGAGCCCGGCGAGCCTGCAGGTCTCGGTCGCTCGCTGCATCGGGCTCGTCAGGACCAGTGCAAACGGCCGCTCCGCAAGAAGCGGGGCCAGGTTGCGGGCCCGGCGCCGGCCGTTCTCGGTCAGCGGGATGTCCGTGGTCCCGGTGTGTCGGCCGTTCAGGCTCCACTCCGTCTCCCCGTGGCGGGCCAGCAGCAGCTCGGGCATCGCGGGCAGGCTAACCGCTCATCCGTCGACGGCCCAGCCGCACCCGGCAACGCGGCGTCGGGCGCCGCGGGTCACAATGGCGCCGCCGATGTTCGAGCGTGAGCGCACCGAGGTCGCAGAAGCCTGCCGGCGGCTGGCGCGTGAGGGCCTCGTGATCGGGACCGCCGGCAATGTCAGCACTCGCGCCGGGGAGAGGGAGGTGGCCATCAGCCCCACCGGCGCGGTGCTCGCCGAGCTCACGCCCGAGGAGGTGAGCGTCGTGGACCGTAAGGGGAAGGTGGTCGGAGGCGACCTGGAGCCGACCTCCGAGCTCGACCTGCACCTCGGGGTCTACGACCGCTACGACGCAGGCGCCGTCGTCCATACCCACGCGCCGATGGCCACGGCGCTCTCGTGCGTGCTCGACGAGCTCCCCTGCGTCCACTACCAGATGCTCCTGCTCGGCGGCGCCGTCCCCGTAGCCCGGTACGAGACCTTCGGCACTCCCGAGCTGGCGGCGGCCGTGCTGGATGCGCTCGAGGGGCGCAGCGCCGCGCTGATGGCCAACCACGGCGCGCTCACCTACGCGCCGGACCTGGACGGCGCGGTCGAACGGGCCCTCTTGCTCGAGTGGGCGTGCACCGTGTACTGGCGGGCGGCCGCGATCGGCGCCCCGAGAACGCTCGACGAAGAAGAGCGCGAGGCGGTGGTGACGGCCGCGCTCGAGCGCGGATACGGATCGACCCGTCCCGCGGACGGGGGCTCGGAGGAGGGCCCATGAACGACGAGATGATCGCGATCGCGATGGGGGTGCACGTCCTGGACGTGCTCCTGCGCCCCGTGGAGTCGATCCCGGAGGGGCAGGGCGGGGCCCTGGTGGAGGAGATCCGCATCACCGCCGCGGGCTCGGCGGGGGGGACCGCCGTGACCCTGGCGAAGCTTGGCGCGAAGGTGTCCAGCGCGGGGGCGATCGGCACCGACGCCGTGGGGGAGATGCTCACCGGGCTCTTGGAGCGCGACGGCATCGACACCACCCTCCTGGTACGCCGGGACGACGTGCAGACGTCGGCCAGCGTCCTGCCCATCCGCCCCGGCGGCGAGCGCCCCGCGCTGCACGTCGTCGGCGCCAATGCCACATACGGTCCCGACGACGCTCCCGCGGACGCCATCGCCGGGGCGACTCACCTGCATCTGGGCGGCCCGGAGTTCATGGGTGGCGAGGCCGCCGCGCGGATCCTCTCCCAGGCGCGCGATCACGGCGTCACCACGTCGGCGGACATCCTGGCGCCGGGCGAGCAGGCTCGCGATCTGTGGGACTGGATCTCCCCGGCGTTCGGCGGACTCGACTACCTGCTGCCCAACGACGAGCAGGTTCTGGGACTCACCGGCGAGGACGACCTGGTCGCCGGCTGCCGTGCATTGATCCGCGCGGGGGTGGGTTGCGTCGTGGCCACTCGCGGCGCGGACGGCGCCGTCATCGTCGACGAGGAGGGGGCCGAGCCGGTCCCCGCGTTCGAGGTCGACGTCGTCGACACCACCGGCTGCGGAGATGCGTTCTCGGCGGGCTTCCTGCGCGGTGTCTCGCTCGGTCGATCCCGCCGCGACGCGGCGGTGCTGGGCTGTGCGGCGGCCGCCATGGTCGCCCAGGGCCTCGGGAGCGACTACGGGGACTTCGACCTCGCCGCCCTGGATGCGATGGCGAACGGAACCGCCGGCGCTTGAAGGCGGCCGTCTCCCGGACTCAGGCCGTCCGGCTCCGTTCGTAGGGTCCGGGGCGCGGTGACTCTGCCGCCGGCCGAGGGGCGCCTGCCCACCGAGGCCGAGCGACCCGGGCGCACCGGGAGCAGGGCGCTGGGGGCCGCACCCGGGTACCCGGTCCGCAGCTAGCCCGCCCGCTCCCACCACCTCGAACCGACCGAGAGAACTAGAAACGACCGGGGGCGGCGATTTTGCCTGCCGTGCGTAGCCTTCGCACGAAATCAGCTCCAGTCGCTGCCTGTCGAGAGTCGCTCTTCGCCTGGCTTCGGCGATTTGCATCTCTCTCCCGGTCGCCGCGCGAAGCTATCTCAAGCGGGGCCGCCGCGCCAGTCGCGATCTCGCAATTTGCGCGGGAACCGTTTCTCGCGGGGTCTTCGAGAACGTTCGTGCACCAGCCGCCGGGCGCTGGATGACATGTGACTAATTAGTCACCTATACTCTCCTCCATGGATGAGGTGTTCAGGGCACTCGCGGACCCGACTCGCAGGAGCCTGCTCGACGAGCTCTTCGAGCGCGACGGGCAGAGCCTGACCGAGCTCGAGGAGCGGCTGCCGATGACCCGCTTCGGCGTGATGAAGCACCTGCGGGTGCTCGAGGAAGCGAATCTCGTCACCACCCGACGGCGCGGCCGGCAGAAGCTCCACTTCCTGAACCCCGTCCCGATCCGGCTCATCCACGACAGGTGGGTGAGCAAATACGCCGAGCCCATCGCGGCCACGCTCGCGGGGCTCAAGCAAGACCTCGAGGAGGAATGATGGAGAAGGTCTACGAGATCTACATCAAGACGACGCCGGACCGCCTGTGGGATGCGATCACCGATCCCGAGCTGAGGGCCAAGTACAGCTTCGGCGTCAGGACGGAGTCGGACTGGACGGAGGGCTCCGCGTACAAGTCCTCGGTGCCGGGGGTGATCGACATCGCCGAGGG
>Ga0075365_10000560_pt1 | contig 14414 bp, 14 predicted proteins | sample EndMetdeltDD1765_FD_71387 | JGI IMG/M metagenome (GOLD analysis project Ga0075365, IMG submission 71387) | Populus endosphere microbial communities from Tennessee, USA - Endosphere MetaG P. deltoides DD176-5 | ecosystem: Host-associated > Plants > Roots > Endosphere | place: USA: Tennessee... | reverse complement strand
CAGGGCAAGGCGATCCTGTTCATCAGCCACAAGTTCGACGAGGTCTACGAGATCGCCGAAAATTTCGTGGTCTTCCGCGACGGCCGCGCCGTCGGCCAAGGCAGGCTGAAGGAAACGCCGCAGGACGAGATCGTTCGCATGATGGTCGGCCGCGACGTCAAGGACGTATTCCAAAAGGCGAAAGTGGACATCGGTACGCCGGTTCTTTCCGTCGAACGCTACTGCCACCCGACTGAATTCCGCGACATTTCCTTCGAGCTGCGCCGCGGTGAAATCCTCGGCGTCTATGGCTTGATCGGCGCGGGGCGCTCGGAACTCTGCCAGTCGCTGTTCGGCATCACCCGGCCTTCCGCCGGGCAATTGCGACTGGACGGCCAATCGATCGACATCCGCTCGTCGAGCGATGCGATCCGCGCCGGCATCGTCTACGTGCCGGAAGAGCGCGGCCGCCACGGGCTGGCGTTGCCCATGCCGATTTTCCAGAACATGTCGCTGCCCTCGCTCGAAAAGACCTCCCGTTCCGGTTTCCTGAAGGCTGCCAATGAGCTTTCGCTGGCGCGCAAATATGCCGAGCGGCTGGATCTCCGCGCCGCGGCCCTTTCGGTGCCGGTCGGCACGCTTTCGGGCGGCAACCAGCAGAAAGTGGTGATCGGCAAATGGCTGGCCACCCAGCCGAAGGTGATCATCCTTGATGAGCCCACCAAGGGCATCGATATCGGCTCCAAGGCTGCCGTGCATGGTTTCATCGGCGAGCTGGCCGCCGAAGGACTGTCGATCATCATGGTCTCGTCCGAACTTCCGGAAATCCTAGGCATGTCCGACCGGGTAATGGTGATGCGCGAGGGGCTGATGGCCGGTTTGTTCGAGCGCGATCAGTTGAGTGCCGAACTGCTCGTCCGTGCCGCGACCGGTAACCATTGAGGATAATGTGATGAAGCGCCTCCTCAAGAACCGTGAAATCCTGCTCACCGTCATCATCGCCATCATGATCGCCGGGTTTGCAACCCGCGCTCAAGGGTTCGCGACGCCGGCAAGCCTTGCAAATATCTTCAACGACACCTCGATCCTGATCATCCTGGCGCTCGGGCAGATGACGGTGATCCTGACGAAATCGATCGACCTTTCGGTCGCCGCCAATCTCGCCTTCACCGGCATGGCAGTGGCGATGACAAATGCCGCGTTTCCCGGTCTGCCGCTGGCGGTGCTGATCGTCATGGCGATCAGCATCGGGGCCTTCCTCGGTGCGATCAATGGCTACCTCGTCTGGGCGCTGCAAATGCCGTCCATTGTTGTCACCCTCGGCACGCTCACTATCTATCGCGGCATGGCCTTCGTGCTTTCGGGCGGCGGCTGGGTGAATGCCCATCAGATGACACCGTCTTTCCTCAACATTCCGCGCCTACCCGTGCTCGGCCTGCCGATCCTCTCGTGGATCGCCATCGCGATCGTCATCGCGGCGTGGTTCGCGCTGACCCGCCTGCCCTTCGGCCGCGCGGCCTATGCTTCCGGCGGTAATCCGACGGCGGCCGTTTATGCGGGTATCGATATCGGCCGCACGAAGTTCCTCGCCTTCGTGCTCTCCGGCGCGCTGGCCGGCCTTTCCGGTTATCTCTGGGTCTCGCGCTATGCGGTGGCCTATGTGGATATCGCCGCCGGTTTCGAACTCGATACGGTCGCGGCCTGCGTCATCGGCGGCATATCGATTGCCGGTGGCATCGGCTCGGTGGCGGGCGCGGTGCTCGGTGCGCTGTTCCTCGGCGTCATCAAGAACGCGCTTCCCGTCATCGGCATATCGCCCTTCGCGCAAATGGCGATTTCCGGCATCGTCATCGTGCTTGCCGTCGTCTTCAACGCACGGGCGGAAAAGAAAGCCGGCCGCATCATTCTGCGTGATCGAGCAGCCCATCATCAGGAGGCGTCCGCATGAGCGATGTCGCAGACTCAAAACGGGTGATTCCGGATCGGTTGGGCACGAAAACCTCGCGCATCCTGGCAAGCTGGGAAGTGCTGCTGTTCGGTGTGGCGGTGCTGATTTTCGTCTTCAACTCGCTTGCTTCGCCCTATTTCCTGAACGCCTGGAACCTCTCCGACGCGACCTTCAACTTCACCGAAAAGGCGATGATCGCTTTCGCCATGGCGCTGCTGGTCATCGCCGGCGAGATCGACCTGTCGGTGGCCGCGATCATCGCGCTGGCCTCGACCGCGATGGGCGCCGCTGCACAGATGGGCGTCGGCACCGCCGGACTGGTGGCAATCGGTATCGGCACCGGGCTCGCCTGCGGCGCGTTCAACGGCCTGCTCATCTCGGGCCTGCGGCTGCCATCAATCGTCGTGACGATAGGCACGATGAGCCTGTTTCGCGGCATTTCCTATATCGTGTTGGGCGATCAGGCCTATGGCAAATATCCGGCAGACTTCGCTTTCTTCGGGCAAGGTTACGTCGTCTGGGTCTTCTCGTTCGAATTCGTGCTGTTCATTGTGCTGGCCATCACCTTTGCCATCCTTCTGCATGCGACGAATTTCGGCCGACAGGTCTATGTGATCGGCAATAACGAGTTCGCCGCTCGCTTTTCCGGCATTCCGGTCGAGCGGGTGAAATTCATCCTTTTCCTGCTGACCGGCCTGATGTCCGGCATCGCCGCCGTCTGCCTCACCTCACGGCTTGGCTCCACACGGCCCTCGATCGCGCAAGGCTGGGAGCTGGAAGTCGTCACCATGGTCGTGCTCGGCGGCATCTCCATCCTCGGCGGTGCCGGCACGATTGCCGGCGTCGTCATCGCAGCCTTCGTCATGGGGCTTGTCACCTTCGGGCTGGGGCTCCTGAACGTGCCGGGCATCGTCATGTCGATCTTCGTCGGGCTGCTGCTGATCGTCACCATCGCCGTGCCGATCATAGCGCGCCGCGTCAGGGAAATGAGCCGATGAAATTCGAAAAACACGCCTTCAAAATGAAGCTCAATCCGGGCATGGAGGCCGAATATCTGAAGCGACATGACGAGATCTGGCCGGAACTCGTCACACTACTGCACGAAGCAGGCGTCAGCGATTATTCCATCCATCTCGACCGCGAGACCAACATCCTGTTCGGCGTCCTGACCCGGCCGGAAAACCATACGATGGCGAGCCTGCCGGATCATCCTGTGATGAAGAAATGGTGGGCGCATATGGCCGATATCATGGAGACCAATCCGGACAATTCACCAGTTGCAGCCGATCTCGTGACGGTTTTCCACCTGCCATGAGCACGCCGCAAAAGATCGCCGTCCTCGATATCGGCAAGACCAATGCGAAGGTCGTCGTGCTCGACTGCGCCACCGGCAACGAGATCGCCGAACGGCGCATGCCGAACCGCGTTCTGTCAGGCCCGCCCTACCCGCATTACGACATCGAAGCTTTGTGGGCTTTTACGCTGGAAGCCCTGACAACATTTGCTCAAGGACCGGGTTTCGAGGCCATCTCGATCACCACTCACGGCGCCTCGGCAATCCTGCTCGATCCAAACGGCAAGCTTGCTCTGCCGGCCATCGATTATGAATTCGAGTATCCGGAGGCAATCCGAGAGGCTTATTCCGCCATCCGGCCGTCTTTTTCGGAAACCTTCTCGCCCTCGCTTTCCGGGGGCCTGAACATCGGGGCGCAGATCCATTACCAGAAGACCGCCTTTCCGGATGACTTCGCCCGCGTCCGCACGGTGATGACCTATCCGCAATACTGGGCCTTTCGCCTGACTGGCGTCATCGCGAACGAGGTCACCTCGCTTGGCTGCCACACCGATCTCTGGCGCCCGCGTGATGGAGAATACTCCTCACTTGTCGATATGCTCGGTATTCGCGATCTCATGGCTCCGGTCCGCTCCGCCTTCGATGAACTCGGCCCGCTTCTGCCCGAGATTGCGAAAAGGCTGGGCCTCAAAAAGCCCCTTCCCGTCTATTGCGGCATCCACGATTCCAACGCCTCGCTGCTGCCGCACCTGATCGGCCGCGAACCGCCCTTCGCCGTCGTCTCGACCGGCACCTGGGTGATCAATTTCGCGGTCGGCGGCGATCTCGATCATCTCGACCCGAAGCGCGACGCCCTGGCCAATGTCGATGCCTATGGCCGCGCCGTGCCCTCTTCCCGTTTCATGGGTGGCCGGGAATTCGAAATTCTTACCGCCGAACTCGGGGAGCTCGATCAGGCCGCCGCCATGGACGCCATGCAGGTGGCAATCGAGAGGCAGATCATGCTGCTCCCCAACCTCGCGGCCGGCTCCGGCCCCTTTCCGGGAAGCCAGCGGCAATGGATCAACGATGCCGGGGCATCGACGCCGCAGCGCTGGGCCACCGCCTGTCTTTACCTCGCCCTGATGTCCGAGACCTGCCTTGAACTGATCGGCGCTAAAGGTCCCATACTGGTCGAAGGCCCCTTCTCGCTCAACAGGAATTACCTTGCAGCACTTGCTGCCTTGACCAATCGCGAGGTCCTCGCACTCGCAGGCTCGACCGGCACAAGCCAAGGCGCTGCATTGCTAGCGGCAAGCGGACCGACAGGAGGAAAGCAGATCGATATCCGACCTCTGAAGCAAGCTGGATTGGCCGAATATCGTGCCACTTGGCGTCAGCGAACCATAGATATTACCGATGCCAAAGAGCCATCGCGGTATTAATACGATGCCGTTCCTCGCTCCTCTATTTGTGTCCTTTTCGGATTGTTGGTTGCGACCAGCAGGAAAACTCATTTTCCATTCAAATCGATACTATCGGGTCAGTTTTTCGCATCCGCACACCTCAAAACACATCAAAATGCGCTGTTGCGCCTGACATGTCAGCGTGCAAACACTGTGCTTGTCACAATGAGGTTCGGTATTTTCAAAATGCGCTTCGGTCTCTCTGTCGCACTTGCGACTCCCTTCGAAAACGACGGCAGCATCGCACTTGGCGCCATGGTTGCGCAGGCTCGCCGCAGCCTTGATGCGGGCTGTACCAGCATTGCCCTGTTCGGCACGACGGGCGAAGGCTGCTCTATCGGAACCCGCGAGCGTGAAGCCGTTTTGGATGCGATGATTTCGGGCGGCGTCGCGCCGAATCAGATCGTTGCAGGCGTTCTCGTCGATGCGGCAGCGGATGCCGTCGATCAGGCAGGTCATGCCCTCTCGAAGGGGGTGCGAAACATCCTCCTCGCGCCGCCCTCCTATTTCAAGAATGTCAGCGAAGACGGCCTGTTCGGTTGGTATTCGGCGGTCTTCACTCTTCTAGGTGACAGGGCGCGGGATATCATCGTCTATCACATCCCCTCTGTCACGATGGCGCCGTTGACGCATTCGCTGATCGCGCGGCTGCGACAGGCCTTTCCGGGCGTCGTCACCGGCGTCAAGGATTCCGGCGGTGAATGGGGTTTCACCGAAAAGCTTCTGAAGGAACATGGCGACCTGATCATTCTCATCGGCGACGAAAGGCATCTGGCCCAGGGCGTCCGGCTCGGTGGGCAGGGCGCGATTTCCGGCGTCGCGAACTTTGCCCCCCGTGAAGTCCGCCGCATGGCGGTAGACGGTCAGGAAGACCAGCGCGTCGTCGATCTCGTCGTCGAGATGCTGAAATATCCGGTGACGCCGGCCGTGAAATCGCTGACCGCCTACCTGACGGATGATCCATCTTGGCTGGCGGTACGCCCGCCGCTATTGCCGATCACCGAAGAAGGACAGCGCAAGCTCGCCTCTGCATTCGATGCGCTGTTTCGGTCAAAGGCGGCCTGAACGGATGGACGAAGGGCGCTCCATGGAAGCCAAGGGCGAGGAGCCATCGACGCTGCGCGAAAGGGCCTACAAGAGCTTTACGCACCATCTTCTGGCGCGTGACGTTCGGCCGGGCCAATTCGTCTCGCAGCGCCGGCTGGTGGAACTGACCGGACTTCCGCTGGGTGCCATTCGCGAACTCGTGCCGCGTCTGGAGGCCGAGGGGCTGATCAAGACCGTGCCGCAGCGCGGGCTGCAGATCGCCCATATCGATCTGAACCTGATCCGCGAAGCCTTCCAGCTTCGGCTGTTTCTGGAAAAGGAAGCGGTAGCTCTTTTTGTGGGCACCGCGTCCGATCAGGTGATCGCGAAGATGCTGAAGGAACATCGTGAAATTGCCGAAGCGATCCAGGGCGGCAATAACAGTCATGAACTGGAATTACATGCACAAACGGTCGATTGGGGCATGCATGATGCCTTCATCGATGCGCTTGGGAATACGATCATTTCGAATGCCTATCGCGTCAATTCGATCAAGATGCGGCTGATCAGCCAGGAACGCTTCCGTATCGATGGGCGAGTAGGGCCGGTTATGGACGAACATCTGAAAGTGCTGGGGGCGATCGAGCGGCGATCTGCGGTGGAGGCGGTCGCAGCGCTCGTGGCACATATCAACCATGCGCGAGACCGCGCGACCAGACTTTAGGACATTGGAAGATCCGCCGGACATTGGAGTATCCGGCACATAAGAGGAGGGAGTAGCATGTCATCTTCATTCTGGAATCCAACCCGCCGCGGCTTTCTGGCCGGATCGGCGGCATTGGGCGCAGCCGGCCTTGCGGGCGTACGCCCGGCATCGGCTGCCGTCGATTGGAAAAAGTTCGCCGGCACGACGCTGGAAGTGAACCTTGTCAAGAGCCCACGCGGCGACACGATCATCAAGTATCTGGCTGAATTCGAAGCTCTGACGGGCATCAAGGTCAATGCAGAAGCAACTCCTGAGCAACAGCAGCGCCAGAAGACGACGATCGAGCTGTCCTCCGGCAAGCCGAGCTTCGATGTTATCCATCTGAGCTACCACGTCCAGAAGCGGCAGTTCGAAAAGGGCGGCTGGCTGGCTGATATCAGCGGCTTCCTGAAGGACCCGTCGCTGACCGATCCGTCGCTGGTCGAAAGCGATTTTGCCGAAGCTGGCATGACCTTCGCCAAGGACAAGGACGGCAAGATCCGCTCCCTGCCCTTCTCGGTCGATTACTGGATCGTCTACTGGAACAAGGAACTGTTCGAGAAGAAGGGCCTCTCCTATCCGAAGACCTTCGAGGAAATGGCCGCCGCTGCCGAAGCGCTGACCGACAAGAGCACCAATACCTATGGCTTCGTCGCCCGCGGCCTGAAGAACGCCAACGTTCCGGTCTGGACAACGTTGATGCTGGGTTATGGCGCGACGCCGCTCGGTGCCGATGGCAAGCTGCAGACGACGGGCGAAGGCGCCGTCGAGGCCGCAAAGCTTTATCAGCGCTTGATGACCAAATCGGCACCGGCAGGCATTTCCGGCTTCAACTGGGCGGAATCGCAGTCGGCCTTCCTGCAGGGCAAGGTCGGCATGTGGCTGGATGGCGTCGGCTTCGCACCGCCGCTCGAAGACCCGACCAAGTCGCGCGTCGTCGGCAAGGTCGGTTACGGCGTCATGCCGAAGGGACCGAAGGCGCAGGCCGCCGCCACGACTGGTGACGGCATCGGCGTTGTCGCAGCCAGCACCAAGAAGGAAGCCGCCTACCTGTTCTGCCAGTGGGTCATTTCCAAGGAAATGGGTGCCCGTCTCCTGCAGGCCGGTGCCGGCGTTCCGTTCCGCCAGTCGGTTTTGAACGACGCGGAAGTCCGCAAGGGCGTCACCATGCCGGGCGCCTGGGTGGACGCGGTTGCCGCGTCCGGCAAGGTCTCGCAACTCGCGCTGCCGGTGATCATTCCGGTCACCGAGTTCCGCGACATCTATGGCGTGGGCCTCACCAACATGATCGGTGGCGCAGACCCGGCGGCGGAACTCAAGTCGGCAACGGCGCAGTTCGAACCGGTTCTGGCCAAGAGCGAGGGATAATGGCCTCCGTGAGCATCGAAGCAGCAGCGGACAAACGAAGCGTCAAGGGGAGCAAGCCGGCAAGGCTTGCTCCCAACTACTGGCCCTTCGTCGTTCCGGCCCTGATCGTCATCGGGGCGGTCATCGTTTTCCCGTGGGTCTTCACTCTCTGGATGAGCGTTCACAGCTGGACGCTCGGCCAGGAACAGACCTTTGCCGGCCTGGACAATTACATCCGGCTGGCGACCGATTTCCGCTTCTGGGAATCGCTCTGGCACACGCTGATCTTCACGACGCTGGCCGTGGTCGCGCCGCTGTTTCTCGGCACGCTCGCGGCGCTGATTTTCGATGCTCAATTCCCGCTCAGGGGCTTTCTGCGCGGCGTCTTCGTCATGCCGATGATGGCGACCCCGGTCGCCATCGCACTCGTCTGGACGATGATGTTCCACCCGCAGCTCGGCGTGCTCAACTATCTCCTGTCGCTGGTCGGCATTGGCCCGCAGGAGTGGATTTATAACCGCTACAGCGTCATCCCATCTCTGGTGATCGTCGAGACCTGGCAATGGACGCCGCTGATCATGCTGATCGTGCTTGGCGGCCTCGCCGCCGTGCCGCGCGAACCTTATGAAAGCGCGGAAATCGACGGCGCCAATGCCTGGCAGAAGTTCCGCTATCTGACGCTGCCGATGATCGCGCCCTTCCTGATGATCGGCGTCATCATCCGCTCGATCGATGCGATCAAAAGCTTCGACATCATTTATGCGATGACTCAAGGCGGCCCGGGAACGGCGTCGGAGACGATCAATATCTACCTCTACAACACCGCCTTCTCCTATTATGACATCGGTTACGGCTCGGCGATGGCGGTGATCTTCTTCGTCATCATCATCGCGCTCTCCTTCGTGCTGATGATGGTGCGGGCGCGGACCAACTGGTCGGATGTGGGAGATCGCTGATGACCCGACATTTGATGAAACGCAAAACACTCGACCGCATCGGCCTTCTGTTCGTGGCGCTGGTCATGGTCTCGCCGGTCGTCTTGTTCTTCATCTGGATGATCTCGCTGTCGCTCAAATACGAGATCGACAACGGCGCCTATCCGCCGATCCTGATTCCCGAAAACTTCGCCTGGTCGAACTATGCGCAGGTCTTCAAGGAGAACAATTTCTTCCTGTATTTCTGGAATTCCGTGCTGGTGACAGGTGCTGCGACGCTGCTCGCCTTGATTATCGGCGTGCCCGCTGGTTACGGTATCGCGCGACTGAAGGCGGAGCGGGCGGCGATCGTCATCATGATCGCCCGTATGACGCCTGGCCTCTCCTTCCTCATTCCGCTTTTCCTGCTGTTCCAATGGATGAATCTGCTCGGCACGCTCTGGCCGCAGATCATTATCCATCTCGTCGTGACCGTGCCGATCGTCGTTTGGATCATGATCGGTTATTTCGAAACGACGCCGATGGAGCTTGAGGAAGCCGCCAGCATCGACGGTGCAACGCCCTGGCAGGTCTTCCGCCTCGTGGCACTGCCGATCGCCAAGCCCGGTATCGTCGTCGCCTTCATCCTGGCGCTGATCTTCTCGTGGAACAATTTCGTCTTCGGCATCGTGCTCGCCAGCCGCACCACGCGAACGCTGCCGGTCGCGGTCTACAACATGCTTTCCTTCGAGCAGGTCAGTTGGGGGCCGCTCGCGGCGGCCGCGCTGATCGTCACCCTCCCCGTGCTGGTGCTCACGCTTTTCGCCCAGAAACAGATCGTCGCGGGCCTGACGGCCGGTGCGGTCAAGGGCGGCTGAGCAGGACAAGGCAATAGGATCAAGATTTCATGGCACCCGTTACCCTTCACAACATTCAGAAACACTTCGGCGCGGTCAGCGTCATCCAGGATTTGAGCGTCGATATCGCCGACGGCGAGTTCGTCGTGCTGGTCGGCCCGTCCGGCTGCGGCAAGTCCACACTTCTGCGCATGGTCGCAGGCCTCGAGGAAGTCAGCGGCGGCCAGATCCGCATCGGCAGCCGCGAAGTCAGCGACCTGCCGGCCCGTGATCGCGATATCGCGATGGTCTTCCAGAACTATGCGCTTTATCCGCATATGACGGTCGAAGAGAACATGGGCTTTGCCCTGAAGCTCAAGAAGGCGAACCCGGCCGATACCGCCGAGCGCGTTAGGAAGGCCGCCGAAATCCTCGGCCTCGAAAAGCTGCTCGACCGCTACCCACGCCAGCTTTCCGGCGGCCAGCGGCAGCGTGTCGCCATGGGCCGCGCCATCGTCCGCAATCCGCAGGTGTTTCTGTTCGACGAACCGCTGTCCAACCTTGATGCCAAGCTGCGTGTCGTGATGCGCGGCGAGATCAAGGCCATGCATCAGCGCATCGGCACGACGACGATCTATGTGACCCACGACCAGATCGAGGCCATGACCATGGCCGACAAGATCGTCGTGCTGCATGACGGCAATATCGAACAGGTCGGCGCACCGCTCGATCTCTACGACCGGCCGGCAAACCTCTTCGTCGCCGGCTTCATCGGCTCGCCGTCGATGAATTTTCTCGAGGGCAAGGTGGAGGAAGGCGTTTTCCGCACTGAGAAGGGGCTGATCCTGCCGCTTCCGGCAGAAGCATCGCCAGAAAAGCTTGGCGGTCGGGCGCTGGTCTACGGCATCCGCCCAGAGCACATCCGTGTCAGCGAACAGGGCATTCAAGGCCGAGCGGCAATCGTCGAAGGCACCGGTTCGGAAATCTTCGCCAAGCTTGATTGCGGCAGTGAGCAGATCTCCTGCCTGTTCCGCGAGCGGATCGATATCCGCTTCGGCGATACGGTGAGCATATCGATCGGCCCGAAACAGGTCCACCTCTTCGACAAGGCGAGCGGCCGCCGGCTTTAAGGCAATCGCCCTGGGGCTTTATCGAGGCGTCGAACCCGGCGCCTCGACCTTATTCGAAACTGCTCAGCCGAGCATGTCCGCGACATTCACGACGCCGCTTTCCCGACCGGCCTTGGCAATCGCCAGGACCGTCGCCAATGTCATCATCCCGTCGCGGGCCGACACGAGCGGCTCCGCCTTGCCGGCGATGATATCGGCAAAGTGGTTGAGCTGGTTTTCATAGGCGCGACTGCCATCGAGCGTCACGTGCTGGCGCAGCAGCGGATGTTGCCAGTGATGCGCTTCCGACTCGTGCCGCCAGATATCCATGGACGGGATCGATAGCGCAGCCTTGGTGCCGGCGAGAAAATAGGTGTTTTCCGGTTGATGTGGAAAATACAGCGCCTGACCGGCAGCCGTGTCCCAGTTATAGGGAGAGACTGCCGTATCGCTCATGATAAACGTGCCGAGCGCGCCGCTGGCGAACGAGACGCTGACGCTTGCCGTGTCCTCGACCTCGAACGAGCGGACGGCATTCGACGTGAAGGCCATCACCCGCTCGATATCGCCGCAGATGAAGCGCATGCAGTCGATGTCGTGGATGAGGTTGATCAGCAGCGGACCGCCACCCGGCTGGCGCCGCCATGCGGCATCAAAATACGGCTCGGGTTTGTCGGTCATCCACATGGCGTTGACCGCAACGAGACGGCCGAGCGCGCCCTCGCTCACCAGCTGCCGCGCCTTGGCGATATCGGGGCTGTGTCGCCGCTGATGGCCGACCAAGACCGGAACACCGGTCAGCTCGACAGCTTCCACCAGCAGCTTTGCAGCATCGAGGCTATCGGCGATCGGCTTTTCCACGAGGCTCGGAACACCCCGTTCGATACAGGCGAGCGCGGCTTCCACATGCAGTGCGTTCGGCAGGGCGATGATGGCGCCATCTGGCTTCAGCGCGTCCAGCATTTCACGCATGTCGGTGAAATAACGGGCGCCAAACTCTTCCGCCAGCGCCTTGCCGGCTTCCGAGATATCCGCAATGCCGACAAGTTCGGTGCGCGGGTTTACACGCAGCAGGATGGCATGCTCCCGGCCAATCAGCCCTGCTCCCATCAGCACGATTTTCTGGGTCACGGGATTATTCCTTTCAGAATTGCAAGGGCGGCTCAGACCTGAGCGATTTCACGAAGATATTCGGCCGTGGTCGTCGGGAAGCCGAAGAATTCCAGATAGGCGGGGATCTGCTCGAACAGCATGTCGATACCGACCTGGAATTCGCAGCCGCGTGCCCGGGCTGCGGCGAGAAACGGTGTGATTTCCTGCTTTAATACCACTTCGCCGACGAAAGCGGAGGGAGAAATGCGTGAGACATCGAACGGCAACGGATCATTGTCCTTCATGCCGAGCGGCGTGGCGTTGACGACAATGTCGTATCCGTCCGGATCAACCACGCCGGTGACGACCTTCACCTCCGGATAATGACGGCGCAGCCGTTCCGCGAGTTCGTTCATCATAGGCGCATGGGCGTCATAGAGGGCAAGTTCCGCGATGCCGGCCTGCGCCAGCGACGCCGCAATCGCCGAACCGACCCCGCCAGCGCCCGCCATGATGCCGCGCTTTCCTTTGATCTGCCGACCGCGGCGCAGCACGCCGCGCACAAAACCCTCGCCATCGAACATGTCGCCGAGCAGCTTGCCATCGGCATTCAGCCGCACGGCATTGCAGGCGCCGGCCACCTGGACGCTTTTCGAGACCTCATCGAGCAGACCGACGGTGGTGATCTTGTGCGGCATGGTCACCAGCGCGCCATGAATGTTGGAGAGCTTGAACACCAGCCTGAGAAAGGCGGGATAGTCTTCCGACCGACATCCCATCGGGATCACGGCGGCATCGATGCCGCTCTTCTCGAAATAGGGATTGTAGATCAGCGGCGCCTTGAACGTGTGCGTCGGGTAGCCGAGATGAGCGATGAGTTTCGTGTTGCCGTTGATCATCGGCCTTTACCTTTTGAAGTCCGGGCAAGTTTGGGCATTCGTCGCGGCAACCCGCGGCGGTGTCTGGTTTCGAGAGCTTTGTTCAGTCGTATCGGCCGTCAGTGCCCGAGAATTTCGCCCAGGAATTTCCGCGTGCGTTCGTGCTTGGGATCGGAGAAGAACTCTGCCGGTGGCGCTTCTTCGACGATCGCGCCGCTCGCCATGAAGATGACGCGGTCGGCGACCTGTCGGGCAAAGCCCATTTCGTGGGTGACACAGATCATCGTCATGCCTTCGCGGGCCAGATCGATCATCGTATCGAGCACTTCCTTGACCATTTCCGGGTCGAGCGCCGAGGTCGGCTCGTCGAACAGCATGACCTGCGGCCGCATGCAGAGCGCGCGGGCAATCGCCACTCGCTGCTGCTGCCCGCCGGAAAGCTGGGCCGGATATTTTTCGGCCTGTTCGGCGATCTTGACCCGTTCCAGGAGTTGGCGCGCCCGGCCTTCGGCTTCCGCCTTGCCAAGGCCGAGCGCCCGCATCGGCGCGAGCATGCAGTTCTGCAGCACAGTCAGATGCGGAAAGAGGTTAAACTGCTGGAAAACCATGCCGACTTCGCGGCGGACCGCATCGATGCTCTTCGCCTGATGGCCGAGCAGAATGCCGCCGACGCGGATTTCGCCCTGCTGATAGGCTTCCAGATGGTTGATGCAGCGGATCAGCGTCGACTTGCCGGACCCGGACGGGCCGCAGAGCACGATCTTTTCGCCCTTGCGCACCGAGATGTTGATGTCGCTTAGCGCCTGGAACGCGCCATACCATTTGGCGACGCCAGTCATGCTGATCATCGTCTCGGCGCTGGCCTTGGTGGTCGAGATGTCGCTCATCGGCGGGACTCCGGAGAAAGTAAAAGCTTGCGGTTCATGATCACCTCGCCGACGCCGCGAACTTGCGTTCGAGATGGGCGCCGTAAATGGTCAGCGGGCAGCACATGATGAAGTAGAGGATGCCGACAATCCCGAAGACCGTCAGGGGCTGGAAGATCTGGTTGGAAATGATGTTGCCGGCGCGGGTGAGCTCGGTGAAGCCGACGATCGAGGCAAGCGAGGTGCCCTTGATGAGCTGCACGAGGAAGCCGATCGTAGCGGGCAGCGAGATGCGCAGCGCCTGCGGCAGCACGACATCCTTCATCCGCGAAACGTAGCTCAGCGCTAGGGCCTTGGACGCTTCCGTCTGGCCCTTCGGCACAGCCTCGATCGCGCCGCGCCAGATCTCGCCGAGATAGGCGCTGGCATGCAGCGTCAGGCCGACCGACACAGCCACCCAGGCATCCACCTTGATGCCGATCAGCGCCAGCCCGTAATAGACCACGAAGAGCTGCATGAGGAGCGGCGTGCCCTGGAAGATGGCGATATAGCCGGAGACAATCGTTTCCACCGGGCGCGAACCGCAGACCCGCGCCAGTGCAATGCCGAGGCCGGCGATACAGCCGCAAACAAAGCCGACCACCGACAGCGCGACCGTCCACTTGAGACCCATCAGCAGGAAGAGGAATTCGTCTTGACCCATGATCGTCTCCTCACTTGACCGGATAGGCGAAATAACGGGCGGAGAAGAATGCGAAAAGGCGCATCATCAGCCAGGAGATGACGAGGTAGAAAGCCGTCACGGTGAAATAGACTTCGAAGCTGCGGAAACTATCGGATTCGATCCGCTGCGAGACTGAGGTCAGCTCGTAGGCCGAGATGGCCGAGGCGATGCTGGTCGTCAGCGTCAGAAGCACGAACTGGCTGGTGAGCGA
>Ga0075365_10000559_pt1 | contig 14414 bp, 13 predicted proteins | sample EndMetdeltDD1765_FD_71387 | JGI IMG/M metagenome (GOLD analysis project Ga0075365, IMG submission 71387) | Populus endosphere microbial communities from Tennessee, USA - Endosphere MetaG P. deltoides DD176-5 | ecosystem: Host-associated > Plants > Roots > Endosphere | place: USA: Tennessee... | reverse complement strand
GTCTTCGGCGTTGGCCTGGGGACCGACACCGGCGGCTTCTCCGACCTGCCAGGCCCGCGAGCCGACGCGGGAGCGGATCCGCTGCAATATCCGTTCCGCTCGTACAGGGGGAACGTGCGGTTCAAGCGCGAGCGAACGGGGCAGCGCACGTTCGACCTCAACACCGACGGCGTCGCCCACTACGGCCTGATCGCCGACCTGCTGGCGGACACGCAGCGACAGCCGCGCGGCAGAGAGGCGATGTCGGTCCTGTTCCGGTCGGCGGAGGCCTACCTGGACACCTGGCGGCGGGCATACCGGCACGGCTGACCGAGCGCGCCACGTTGCTAGGTTGGCCTCATGGCTCGGCTGCGACTGATCGAGGGCGCGGTCGACGGGTCACAGCCCGCCGAGCGCCCGGACGAGACCCTTCCTGACGCTGAGGCGCTCGACGCCTATTCGCGCACGGTCACCTCCGTGGCCGAGAGGCTGCGCGAGTCGGTGGCCAATCTGCGCGTCGGACGGCGGACCCGCCGCGGGCGCGCCGAGGGCGGAGGCAGTGCCGTCGTCATCACCCCGGACGGATACATGCTCACCTCGGCCCACGTGGTGGACGGCACCGACGGCAGGGCGCAGGCCGCGTTCCCGGACGGGCGCTCGTTCGGTGCCGAGGTGGTGGGGACGGATCCGCTGTCGGATCTCGCCGTGCTGCGCGCCGACGCCGGCAACCTCGCAGTCGCCGAGCTCGGCGACGCAGACAACCTTCATGTTGGGCAGCTGGTCGTCGCGATCGGCAGCCCGCTCGGGTTCCACGGCTCGGTGACCGCCGGCGTGGTCTCCGCGCTCGGCCGGGCGCTTCCAACCCAGTCGCGCTCGACCGTGCGGCTGGTGGAGAACGTGATCCAGACGGACGCCGCGCTCAATCCAGGCAACTCGGGCGGGGCGCTCGCCGACGGCCTCGGGCGGGTTGTCGGGATCAACACCGCCGTCGCGGGCATCGGGCTCGGCCTGGCGGTGCCGATCAACGACGCCACCCGCCGGATCGTCGCCGAGCTGATGGGGGAGGGGCGGGTCCGCCGCGCGTTCATCGGCATCGTCGGCGGCGCCCGGCCGCTGCCGCCGCGGTTCGCCTCCGAGAGCGGTGGGTCTGCGGTGGAGGTGGTCGAGGTGGTCGACGGGAGCCCCGCGGACCGCGCCGGCCTTCGCCCCGAGGACCTGATCGTCGAAGCGGACGGACGTCCGATGTCCGACGTCGGGGAGCTTCAGCGGCTGATGGTCGCCGAGTCCATCGGCCGGCCCTTGACCACGCGCGTCATCCGCGGTGGACGCACCCTGACGGTCGAGATCGTCCCGGTCGAGCTGGACGTCTGACCCATCCGCGCATGGGGTCCATCCCCTATTCGTGGACTTATGTACCCCCTACCTAAAGCTCGGGTGGGCATCGCCGATACCGGGGGACGTAAAGGCCAGTGCTCCGGCGCATAAAGGCAAACTCGTCGTGAGGCGAGGGCGCAAAGCCACGGGGCTCGAGTAAGAGTCAGCCGGGCTGCCGTCGGGTCACAAACAGACACCGGATTGGCAAGTTGCTGTCTGGGGCTCTGGCGGAAAAAGGAAGGGAATCCAAAGGAGGGTTTCTAGATGATCCTCAAGCTCCGTCAGAGGATGGCCCAGGAAGAGTCGGGCTTCACGCTCGTCGAGCTCCTGGTCGTCATGCTCATTCTGGGCCTGCTGGCCGCAATCGCGATCCCGGCGTTCTTCAACCAGAGGGACAAGGCCAAGGACGCGGACGCCAAGGAACAGGTCCGTACCGCTCAGACGGCACTCGAGACGTTCGCCACGGATCACGGTGGAACGTACGATGGTTCTGGCAGCACTCCCGCGGTCACGCCGGATGCGACTGCTCTCGCGGAGATCGAGCCAACGCTCAATGACGCGACGATCACGCTGAGCAACCTGGGCCCGAAGGCGTACACCGTCACCGCCGAATCGAGTACAGGAAACCTGTTCTCGATCAATCGAGGCGTGGCTCCCCTTGGTGAGGGCGAGACCTCGCTGAGTTGCGAGAACGCCAGCGGAGAAACCGGAAACGCAGGCTGTCCGGACGGCGGCAACTGGGGCGAGTAGCAGGTCCCGAGTAGCCGATTCTGACCAGATTCTGGTCAGAGGCTGTTGGAGGGCGGGCCTTCGGGCCCGCCCTCCGCATGTTCATGGCCTAAACGGGTGTAGCACCCATACCCCAACCGCTCAAGGCCGCAGGCATCACGCCGATCAACGGAACGAGCATGCGGAACGGAATCCGGAAGCTGATCGTGCCCGTGCGCGAATCCGCGTCAGACGATCGCGGGTTCGCCCTGGCGACGGTGATGTTCATGACGCTGTCGGTGTTTGCGGTGGTCACGGTTGGCGTGTTGACCACGATCCGGACACAGAGCGGAACCGTCCGCGACCAGGACACGAAGGCTGCGTTCACCTCGGCTGAGGCAGGGGTGACGCAGGCCCTGATGCGCTACAACGGCGACTTCAACCCGACCGACTCCGCACCATGTCTCCTTCCCGACGGAACGCGGATCGGTGCAGCCGCGACGCAGAGCGCCGGCTGGTGCGCGCCCGTGTCCGGGTTCGGCGCCGGCAACTTCAGCTACCAGGTCTGCCCCGGACCGCCGTGTGCCGAGGAGGGGACGATCGAGATCGTCGGCGTGGGGGAGACGGACGGCGTGACCCGGCGTGTCCACGTGGTCGCAAACTCGTCCAGCGGCGAACAGATCTTCACCGATTCGTCCGTGAAGATGGGGGACGGAATCAACCTCGACGCCAACGCGATCATTCATGCCGGCTCGTCGACCGGCGGCGACATCGTGCTGGCCAGCAACGCGAAGCAATGTGGCCACGCGAGCGTTGGGGTCGGGCATCGCATGTCCACCAGCGGGAACGCCGGGTACTACGGCGATACCAACTGCAGCGGCCAGCTCAGCACCTCCACGGTGGGGCAGCAGGACCTGACGCTGCCGCCGGTGAACCAGGGTGCCGCGGCGACCGTCAACGACAACTGCCGGATCAGCCGGGCCGTGCCGGTCTCCGATTCCAGGTGCACGTTCAACACCGCCGATCCGAAGGATCTGATCAGCGGCAACGCGTCGAGAGTCAGCTGGAACCCCGACACCCGTCAGCTCTCGATCAACGCCAACACGTCGCTCACGCTCACGGGGAGCGCCTACAGCTTCTGCAAGGTCACCCTCGCTTCCAACTCGGCGATCTACCTGGCGGCCGGTCAAACGGTGGCGATGTACTTCGATTCGCCGGAGGCGTGCGGCCTTCCATATGACGTTCCCAGCAACCCCCAGCTCGGCACCACACAGCTGAGCGTCGACAGCAATGCGCGCATCACCTCCGCCAGCGGTACGCCCGCCAACGTCGCGATGCTCTTCGTCGGCTCACCGAACAGGCTGACGAACCTGCTGATGAGCAGCAACACCCAGATCTCTGGGTCCTGCGTGCAGAACTTCGTGATCTACGCGCCGTACACCCACATCGAGATGAACAGCAACTCGCAGTACTGCGGAGTGATGGCGGGCCAATCGCTCCACATGGACTCCAACGCCGAGGTATTCACGAACTCGCTTTCACAGCAGTTCACGCTGCCGCGCACGGCGCCGCACTATGTCGCGAGCAGGTTCGTGGAGTGCGGAGTGGAGAGCGCGTCACCGCCTGACGCCGGGTGCTGAGTCCGATGCGCGGGCGCTCGCGAGCCGTCGCCGAGCGGAGCCGTCGAGACGATGGCTTCACGCTCCCGGAGCTCCTGATCGGCACCGTGCTCGCGATGGTTGTGCTGGGAGCCGGCGTGATGATGTTCACCGCAGGCATCGGCAGCCAGCCCCGCGTGAACACGCAGGCCGGCGCCATCCAGCAGGCGCGCACGAGCATGGAGCGGATGGTGAGGGAGTTGCGTCAGGGCTCGAGCGTCCCGGTCGCCTCGGGCTCGACCATCGCCGTGGTCACCTTCGTGGATGCCACGACCTGCGGGACGACCACACCTCAGTGTCGCGTGACCTACACCTGCACGGCCGGGAGCTGCACGCGCGTAGTCGCGCGCCCGGATGGATCATCGCCCGGGACGGCGGCGCGGGTTGTCTCGGGGATCTCGAACTCCAGCAGCGTCTTTACCTATACGCCGCCCACCGATACCTCGGGGGCGACGATCGGCGTGACCCTGGCCTTCCCGAGCGAGACCGGCGGCAACGCCATCACGCTGTCCGATGCCGCCACGCTGCGCAACGCGAGCGGATGATGGTCGGGAACTGGCGACAGCGACTCAGAGCGCTCAGGGCAGGTCGCGACGAAGGCTTCACCGTCGTGGAGGTGGCCGTCGCGGCGATGCTGCTCGCCCTTGCGTCGCTCGCCGTCCTGGGACTCGTCAGCGCGGCCAATCGCAACAACTACAGGGCAAGCCAGAGCCAGGTGGTCAACGACCGCCTGCAGCAGGAGATGGAGCGAATCAGGGCTTTGCCGTACGACCAGATCGCCCTGACAGGCGCTCCGGCCTCTTCCTCCAATCCCGCCAATCCGAACTCCCGCGTCAGCGGAGCCCGTTACGACGTCGACAAGGGCGAGGGGATCCACTACGAGGACCTCGTCTACAACGGCGGGCACGCGAACGAAACGGGCGAAACGGTGACCGGCGGACAGATTCCGGTGACCGACCCGAGCGCGACCACGACATCCGGCGCCTTTCCAACTCGGTTCACGAACGGGAACGTGAGCGGCACGATCTACCGCTACGTCATGTGGGCGCCGGACACGAGCTGCTCGAACTGCGTACATCCCGCGAACGCGGACACCTACAACGGCCAGTCGGTGCAGTGGTTCAAGCATGTGATTGTCGCCGCGACGCTCGACCAGACCGCCACGGGGGGCACCCGCATCTACCAGGAGGTGGACGGCGACGTCGGCAACCCCGACGCCGGTCTCAACGCCTGCCCGGAGGACGATCCGGGCTGTACCGATCCCGGCGGCAGCAACCAGACGCCGTGGACCTTCTGGCTCACCGACACCCCGTGCAACTTCGACACCCGCCAGCCGATCGCGGGACGCCACGACACCCACAACACCCTGGACGGATGTCCGAGTGGGATGAACACGGGCGTCACCCCCGGCGCACCGGATCTCATGTTCACCCGATCCGCGCCACTCGACCCCGGTGATCAGCAACCACCGAGCTACGACTACGCCGACGACGTCGAGCCGGGTTGCGACGCGAACGACTGCAACCCGGACGACAAGGGCCTGCAGATGAAGACCCCACCAGACCCGTCACACATGGGGTGCACGGTCGATCCCAGGAGTGTCACCAGCCTCCAGCAGCTCGGCTCGACCCCCCTCTCGGCGACTCCCTCGCTGTACATCCACAAATGGGTCTCTCCCGCGATCCCAGCCGGCTTCGACCCGGTGGTCCTGGATGGAACCGGCGTGCTCAACGTTTGGACCCAATCGATCGGCGGCAACGTCGCGTCAGGGCAGGTCTGCGTCTGGCTCTTCACCCGCCATGCGGAGACGCTCGACACGCTCGCCGTGAACTTGGGCGGCACACAGGCAAGCTGCAGGCCCGATCCGAGCAAACCGGCCCAGCCCAACTGCTGCCCGACCACGAACGGCGTCAACCTCACGGTCTTCACGTGCTCGTTCCCCAACAGCGACTGGACGAGCCAATGGCCCTCGGGAGGGTTCGCGGAGATCCACATCCCGTTGCACTTCGCGCAGCTGAACCTGCCGGAGGGCGATCGCCTCGGCCTCGCCGTCGCCGTGAGCGCGGGGGGCACACCGCAGAACAGCGGGCTTGAATTCATGTACGACCACCCAAGCTTCGACAGCCGGCTCGAGGTGCACACGAACTCGCTGCTCCCCGTGTTCGGGAACAGCTCATAGCGCTCAACTCCGAACCGCGATGCGCCGATGACGCCTGTGAACCACCTTCGAGCCAACGGGCGAACGGAGTCGACCGGCCAGTGACAGCAATCATCGCAATCCCGGCGGGGCTGATATTCGGGAGCTTCGCGACGGTCGTGGCCCATCGCATGCCGCGTGGGGAGTCCTTCGCTGTCGGCCGCTCCCGGTGTCCGGGCTGCGGACAGACGATCGCGGCCTACGACAACATTCCGGTGGTCTCGTGGCTCCTGTTGCGGGGGCGATGCCGTCACTGCGACGCGCGGATCTCGGCCAGGTATCCGATCACCGAGCTCGCGATGGCGGTGCTGTTCGCGGCCACCGTCGTGATCCTCGGCACGGGCGACGCCGGCGAGCTCGCTCTCGGCCTCGTCTTCTGCGCCCTGCTCGTGGTGATCACGCTCACGGATCTGGAGCGCCGGGTGATCCCGAACGCGATCCTGGCGGCCGGAGCCGTGGCGGCGCTGGCGATCGCCGCCGTCAGCGATCCGGGCAGCCTGGGAGCGCGAGCCATCGCGGCGGTGGCGGCCGGCGGCTTCCTGCTGCTCGTGGCGCTCGCCTACCCGCGCGGCATGGGCATGGGCGACGTCAAGCTCGCCGCCGTCATGGGGCTCTACCTGGGCCGCTCGGTGGCGCCGGCTCTCGTGATCGCCTTTGCCGCGGGCGCCTTTGTGGGCCTCGCGTTGATGGTGCGCAGAGGCGCGTCCGCGCGCAAGCAGGCGGTGCCCTTCGGTCCGTTTATGGCCCTCGGTGGGCTCGTCGCCTTGTGGTACGGCGACGCCATCGTCGACTGGTATCTGGGCGCATTCTTCAACGCCTGACGGCGAATCGGCCAGACCGCCGTTTACGGCTTAAGCAATCGCGTTTCGTGTCGATTGAGTCGGTGTAGCGCCCAACTCGGGCATGGACGACGGCAAGGATGCTTTCGACTCGCAAGACAAAGGCTGTAGTGGGTCTCGATATCGAGGCCGGCAGCGTCGCGGCGGCCGAGGTCGCCTCGAATGGCCACACGGCGGTGACCAAGTTCGGAACCGCCGGCTTGGGTGCGGGTGTATTCCGGGATGGCGAGGTCACGGATCCGGAAGCGCTCGGCGACGCGCTCAAGGAGCTGTTCGCGGGCAACAAGCTCTCCAAGAACGTCCGGCTCGGGATCGCTAGTCAGCGCGTAGCCGTCCGGACTCTCCAGCTGCCGACGATCGAGGACCCGAAGGAGCTGAAGACGGCGATTCAGTTCCAGGCCCAGGATCAGATCCCCATGCCGCTCGAGCAGGCCGCGATGGACTGGCAGGTCGTCGGGCACTCGACGGGAGCGGATGGTGAGCGCTTCCTCGATGTCGTCGTCGTGGCGGCCCGACGCGACGCCCTCGCAGGGCTGACGCGCGCCATGGGCCTGGCAGGGCTGCGTCCCGTCGGCATCGACCTGTCCGCCTTCGGGATGATCCGGGCCCTGTCCCGAAACTCCTACGACACCGTTGGGCCAGGTGGATACGTCGACGCTCCGGGCCCCTCGTCTGGAGAGGACTCGATTCCAGAGCACCTGGCCGGCGACGGATCGGCCGCGGCGGCGGTCGAGCAGGAGCCGAAGCCGGCCCGTCTTTACTGCAATCTGGGGGACGTCACGAATCTGGCCGTGGCACGAGGGTCGACTTGCCTCTTCACCCGGATCTCTCCATTCGGGGTCGAGGGAATCGCTCAGAAGCTCGCGGAGCGCCGTCAGCTCACGCTCGAGCATGCTCGGCAGTGGCTCGTCCACGTCGGCCTCGAGGCTCCCGTCGAGGGGATCGAGGGCGAATCGGAGCTCATCGCGGCCGCACGCGATTCGCTCGCGGAGGGCGCCACCCGCCTGGTCGAGGAGCTTCGCCTCTCGCTCGAGTACTACGCGGCCCAGGAGGATGCCGTGCCGGTGGACGGGGTCGTGGCGTGTGGCCCGGGCACCACGATCCCCGGGCTCACGGAGCGGCTGCAGCGCGACCTCGGGCAGCGCTTTGAGATCGGGCGGCCCCAGGCGCTCTCCCATCTCGACGGCCCGACGGCGGCACGCCTGACCGTGTCGTTCGGGCTTGGGCTGGAGGAGTAGCGGTGCGGCCCGTCAACCTGATCCCGCTCGAGGACCGTCATGGTGAGAAGGCGCCGCTGCGCACGGGGCCGCTTCCGTATCTGATCGTCGCGGCCCTCGCGTTCGCCCTGGTCGCGGTGACACTCGTCGTCGTCACAAGTAACCGCATCGCCGACCGCAAGGCCGAGAAGGCCAGCCTGGAAGCCCAGGTCTCTCAGGCACAGGATGAGGCGGAGCGCTATCGCGACTTCACCGCCTTCGCGTCGCTGCAGCAGGCGCGGGAGGCCACGGTGACAAGCCTTGCGACAAGCAGGTTCGACTGGGAGCGCGTGCTGCGCGAGCTGGCGATCGTGATCCCGGGCGACGTCTGGTTGACGGACCTCACGGCCAAGGCGTCCGCGGCAGCAGGATCCTCAGATACGAGTAGCAGCGCTACGGGCTCCACCGGCCTCGAGAGCATCGAGGGTCCCTCCCTGGACATCCGCGGGTGCGCGGTCGGGCACGACGCCGTGGCCCGCTTCCTTACTGCCATGCGCGACGTGGACGGTGTTACGAGGGTCACCGTGCTCAGCTCCGATCGCTCCATCTCGTCGGACTCGACCGGCGGGAGCTCCGTTTCCTCCGGAGGCGCGTCCGGCGCGATCGCCTGCCCCAGCAAGGACTTCATCTCCACGTTTGAGGTCGTCGCCGCATTCGACGGAGCAGCGGCGTCCGCGGCCGCGACTGAGTCGGCGACGAGCGCCTCGGCGCCAACCAGCACCACGGCCACCTCGTCCACGTCGACACAGGTTTCGGCCGCCGACCAGAGCCAGGTTGTGGATGGCCAGGATCAGCTCGAACAGCAGCGTGACTCCGCAGTCGAGAAGACCGACCAGGGCAACAAGGCAGTCGACACGTTCATCCCGGGGACGGGGTCAGCGCCATGAGGCGCAACGAGCAGATGATCATCGTCGTCGGCGCCATTCTTGGCCTGGCCGTCGGCTTCTGGCTGCTCGTGCTCGCGCCCAAGCGAAACGAGGCGTCGAAGCTGCAGGACGAGGTCGATCAACTCCAGTCCTCGCTCTCGGCCGCGCAGCAGGAGGCGGCGTCCGGACGCGAGGCGCAGCGGTCGTTTCCGATCGACTACCGGCGCCTGGTGGTGATGGGCAAGGCCGTCCCGGCCGACACCGAGCAGGCGAGTCTGCTCGTGGAGCTCCAGCACCTGGCCGAGCTCTCCGGCGTCGAGTTCCAGACCATCGATTTGAGCGAGACCAGCAATTCTGCAGCTCCCGCCGCGGCGCCCCCGGCGACGACAACGGACGCCCCTCCATCCACCGACGCGACCTCGACGGAGGCCTCGGCCTCGACCGATGCCACCTCGACGGACGGCGCCACGTCGACGGACGCCTCGACGTCGACGGACGCGTCCACGGTCTCGACGGCGCTCACTCAGGCGAGCGAGGCATCGGTCGCGACATTGCCGATCGGCGCCTCGGTCGGCCCGGCCGGGCTCCCGGTGATGCCCTACGACATCACCTTCAGCGGGCGTTTTCCCCAGATCGCCGACTTCATGGAGCGGCTCGACGCGATGGTCCGGATGCGCGACGGCGCGGTGGACGTGCGGGGCAGGCTGCTCACGGTGGACGGCTTCACGTTGACGCCCACCGACGTGATGGGTGGGGCGGACCCCGTGCTGAACGCCGCGCTCAACGTGACGACGTTCCTGACGCCCGCCGATCAGGGGATCACGGCCGGCGCGACGCCGACCGGCCCGCCACCCGCCGGGGCGACGCTCACCTCGACTTCGACCGCGAGCACCGCTACGCCGCCGGCCACCACGTCGGCGACGGATTCGACCGCGAGCGTGACCCCATGAAGAAGAACATCCGCGCCCCCCAGTTCCTGGATCGCCTCTACCGGGACATGCGCGACCGCCGCCTGCTGCTGCCGGCGCTCGGCCTCATCGTCGCGGTCATAGCCGTCCCGTTCCTGCTCAAGGACCAGTCGTCAGGCACGACGGCCGCGATGTCCGGCAGCTCGGAGGCCGACGCGAGCGCGAGTGCGATGGAGCCCGCCGTGGTCACTCAGGAGCTCGGCGTGACTCAGTACAAGAAGCGGCTGAACGAGCTGAACAGCAAGAACCCGTTCCACCAGCAATACACCGAACCGACCGAGGGCCAGACGCTGCACGCAACCGGGACCGCCGATAGCGGGTCGAGCACGACCTCGCCGACCGGCACGGTGGACACCGGCTCCTCGACATCGGACACGTCGAGCTCCGTCACGCCTCCATTGACCGGAGGCACCTCCTCGACGCCGTCGAGTCCCTCGATCAGCACCCCGTCGAGCCCGCCGCAGACGTCGCACGTGCCGAAGCCCGGCTTCCACCTCTACACCTACCGGGCCTCGGTCAAGGTGGGCGAGCCGAACAAGCTTCAGGAGCGGCCCGAGGTGAAGCGCCTCGCCATGCTCCCCACCAAGGGCAAGCCCGTAGTCACGTTCCTGGGCTCTACGGAGGACGGCGATCACGCGGTGTTCCTCGTCTCGCCGGACGTCGATTCCGTGAAGGGCGACGGGCGGTGCGCCCCGAATCACTCGGCCTGCCAGTACCTGCTCATGGAGCCGGGCGACAAGGCCAACTTCCACTACGTCCCCAACGGCAAGCGCTACAACCTCGTGCTCGTCGACATCCACGCCGTGGAGATCGACGACAAGCCGCCCAAGAAGGTCACCGGGGACGCGTCGCCGCAGGCGAAGCTGCCCGAGCTCGGACCCGGCTGATCCCTGGCATACGGCTACCGGCTGTGGCACCTGCTCGCCGGTAGGGTTGCCCGTCGTGGCCACGCTTCGCTTCACAACGGCGGGTGAGTCGCACGGGCCGGGGCTCGTAGCGATCGTCGAGGGGCTGCCCGCGGGGCTCGAGCTGGACCGCGAGCGCGTCGACGCCGACATGGCGCGCCGCCAGCTCGGGCATGGCCGTGGCGGGCGGATGAAGATCGAGAGCGACTCGGTCGAGATCCGATCCGGCGTGCGGCACGGGAGGACGCTGGGCAGCCCGGTCGCCGTGCTGGTCGCGAACCGCGACTACGCCAACTGGGAGGAGCGGATGAACCCGTGGCCCGTCGACGCCGACGTCGAGGAGGTGCATACGCCGCGGCCCGGCCACGCCGACCTCGCCGGGCTGCTCAAGTTCGGGCACGACGACGTCCGCAACGTGCTCGAGCGGGCGAGCGCCCGCGAGACCGCAGCCCGGGTGGCCGCCGGGGCGCTCGCGAAGGAGCTCCTGCGCGCCTTCGGGGTGAGCGTCCACAGCCACGTGATTCAGATCGGTTCCGTCGCGGCGCCGGAGCGCGACGACCTGACCCCGGAGGACTTCGCCGGCGTCGACGAGTCGCCGGTCCGCTGTCTGGACCCGGACGCGGGCGCGGCGATGGTCGAGGAGATCGATCGCCTGCGCAAGGCCAATGAGAGCCTGGGCGGGATCTTCGAGGTCCGCGCGTTCGGGCTCGTCCCGGGCATCGGCTCCCACACGAGCTGGGAGGAACGCCTGGATGGGCGGCTCGCCCAGGCGCTGGTGTCGATCCAGGCCGTCAAGGGCGTCTCCGTCGGGGAGGCCTGGGAGGTCGCGGGCCGCCCCGGCTCCGAGTCGCACGACGAGATCTTCTTCTCGGACGAGCAGGGGTGGCATCGCGAGACGAACCGGGCCGGTGGCGTCGAGGGCGGGATGACCAACGGCGAGTCGCTCGTGGTGCGGGGGGCGCTGAAGCCCATCTCGACGCTCACGAAGCCGCTTCGGTCCGTGGACACGGAGACCAAGGAACCGGCGCAGGCCCTGCGTGAGCGCACCGATTCGACGGTCGTGCCGGCCGCGGGCGTCGTCGGGGAGGCGATGACGGCGCTGGTCCTTGCGCGCGGCTACCGCGAGAAGTTCGGCGGCGATCACATCGACGACGCCCTCACGGCGTTCAGCGCCTACAGGGAGCGCATCGGTTGGCGGCGGTAGAGGGGCGTCGCGCAGAGCGCCGCGAAGACAGCCGCAGCCCGGCGATCGTCCTCATCGGCTTCATGGGCGCCGGGAAGACGACCGGGGCGAACGCCGCTCGCGCCGCCGGCCTGAACGTGGTCGAGGCGGATGACCTCATCGAGTCCGAGGTCGGGATGCCGATCACCACCTTCTTCGGTCGCCGCGGCGAGGAGGAGTTCCGAAGCCTCGAGGCGGCCGAGGTCGGCAAGCTTCTCGAGGACGCCGACGGCGGTGTCATCGACCTGGGTGGCGGCGCTGTGTACTCGGAGCGGGTTCGCCGCGCTCTCGCTCGGCATGTCGTCGTCTGGCTGCAGGTCTCCGCCGAGGAGGCATGGCGTCGCGTCGAGGGAAGCGAGCGGCCGCTGGCCAAGGACCGGGCACGGTTCGAGGAGCTGCATGCCGAGCGCCTGCCGATCTACGCGCGGCTGGCCGACGCGGTGCTGCCTGCCGGCGACGAGGAGATGATGAGCCGCGCGCTCCCGGCGCTGCTCGCGCTCCGCGAGCTACCCGAGGGGACTCGGATGGCATGGGCCACGAGCGCATCCGGCGAGTACCCCGCATACGTCGGCCCGGGGCTGCTCGGGTCGTCGTGGTGGCCGCTTTCCAGCCGCCGCTTCGGGGTCGCCGACACCACGGTGGCGAAGCTGTACGGCGACGCGGTCCAGCCGCTCGCGGGCATGGTCAGCGTCAAGCCAGGCGAGCGGGCGAAGACCCTCGCCGAGGCCGAGGCCGTGTTGCGCGAGCTGGCGCAGGCGGGCATGACCCGGGACGACCACCTGGTGGCGCTCGGTGGTGGCGTGGTCGGCGACCTGGCGGGGTTCTGCGCGGCGACCTATCAGCGTGGGGTGGAGGTGGTCCACGTTCCGACCACGCTCGTCGCGCAGGTCGACTCCGCGTATGGCGGCAAGACCGGCGTGGACCTGCCGGAGGCCAAGAACTACGTGGGCGCCTACCACCTGCCGAGCGCGGTGCTCGCCGACACCTCGACGCTGGTCACGCTGCCTCCCGAGGAGATGGCCGCCGGCTTTGCCGAGGTCGTCAAGACCGCCCTCATCGCCGGCGGCTCGCTCTGGAAGCGCGTGCGCGAGCTCGACGAGCTCGATCCGGCGAATCTCGTCGACGTCGTCTTCGCGTGCGCACGGACCAAGCTCGAGGTGGTCGCCGCCGACGAGCGCGACGCCGGCCGCCGGGCGGTGCTCAACCTGGGACACACCGTTGGGCACGCGATCGAGGCCGCCACGGGTTACGCCCGCTACCGGCACGGCGAGGCCATCGCCCTCGGCCTCCTCGCTGCGCTTCGCCTGTCGGACGCCGGAGACCTGCGCGAGGAGGTGGCCGGCCTGCTGGCGCGCCACGGGCTGCCGACGAGCCTGGACTCGAGCGTCGACGTCCAGGCGGTTCTAGACGCCGTCGAGCGCGACAAGAAGCGAACGGCCGAAGGTGTCGGGTTCGTCCTGCTGGCGAAGCCGGGCGATCCCCGTCCGGGCCAGAGCGTGGATTCCGCCGCGGTGCGCGCGGCGGTCGAGGAGCTCGTTCGATGAAGAACCGCGTCGAAGTACTCCACGGCGTGAACTTCGACGTCCTCGGGCGTCGCGACCCCGAGCAGTACGGGGGCATGTCGCTGCCCGAGCTCGAGGTGCAGATCAAGCGCTACGCGTACGACCTCGACCTCGGCGTGACCTTCTTCCAGTCGAATCACGAAGGCGAGTTCGTCGAGTATCTGCACCGCCTTCCGGAGCTCGCGGATGCCGCCATCATCAACGCCGGCGCATGGACCCACTACAGCTGGGCGATCCGCGACGCGCTCGAGATTGCGAAGGTGCCGGTGGTGGAGGTTCACCTCTCAGACGTCACCAAGCGCGAGGAATGGCGGCGCCGCTCGGTCTTCGACGGCCTGGTGCTCGGGGTGGTCTCCGGCAAGGGGGCCGAGGGCTATCGGGAAGCGCTCGAGATCCTGAAAGGGGAACTGGACTCATGACCGATTCCACCCGAGCCGACCGCCTCGTCGCCTTGATCGAGGAGGCGGAACTCGATCAGCTCCTGGTCGGCGATCTCGTTCATCCGAGCGAGACGGACCGCGAGGCGGGAGCCAACCTGCGCTGGGTGACGGGCTTCACCGGGACCAGCGGACTGGCCCTGCTCGGACCGCAGGAGCGCCTGTTCTTCACCGACTTCCGCTACGCCGAGCGCGCGGCACGCGAGGTGGCGCCCGGCTTCGAGCGGGTCGTGATCGAGCGCGGGCTGATCTCGGACGGCGCCAAGCGCTTCCGCGGCCGCGTGGGATATGACGACGCGCAGACCAGCGTCAGGAACCTCGAGAAGCTGAACGAGGTAGCACCTGAAGGAGTCGAGCTCGTGCCCGCCCGCGCACTGGTGGAGCGGCTGCGCCGCCACAAGGACGCGGCCGAGCTCGAGGCGATCGCCGAGGCGGCGCGGCTG
>Ga0075365_10000558_pt1 | contig 14418 bp, 16 predicted proteins | sample EndMetdeltDD1765_FD_71387 | JGI IMG/M metagenome (GOLD analysis project Ga0075365, IMG submission 71387) | Populus endosphere microbial communities from Tennessee, USA - Endosphere MetaG P. deltoides DD176-5 | ecosystem: Host-associated > Plants > Roots > Endosphere | place: USA: Tennessee... | reverse complement strand
GAAGAGGGTTGACCTTGCGGAAAGGACGGAGGCCGGTTCGATCGATCGGCTCGCCTTCCTGAAATATGTGTCGCGTTCCGATATAAATTCAAGAAAGGCACGGTTGTGCCGTCCACAAGAGATCGTGATCGGTGGAAGGGAAAGGGCGGGGCATGAGAACGGTTTCGGCAGGGGTTTCGATGGCGGCGGCAACGATCGCGGCGCTGTTCTTCATCACGGCGCCGGCAATGGCCGCCTCCCCGGCGGCCGAAAGGCTCGATTGCGCCAATGTGGCCCGGCAGGCGACGCGGGAACAGGGCGGGCGCCTGCTCTCGGTCCGGGTCAACAACGGCCAATGCGTCATCAGCATTCTGGTGCAGCGCGACAAAAGCCGGCCACGCAAACTGATCATCCGCGCAGACCCGAAAAAATAGGCTTTGAGACGGCGGCAGGGCGACGGACGCCGCGCCGCCTACCCGCTGTGGTTTTCCTTAAGCTCGCTCAGAAGCTCGATCAGCTCCGGCGCCATATGGCGCACTTCCCGCAAATGGATGGCGCCGAGCCGCATCAGCAATTCATCCGCCTGCCGGGTGAGTTCGATCGTCTGGCGCCGCTTGTCGCCGGGATCGGCACGGCGGGTCACGTAACCGGCGAGAACCAGGCGATGGACGAGTTCGGACGTGCTGTGCGGCGCGATCAACAGCCGTTCCGCGAGAATGCCGATCGTCATCGGCGCGGCGCCGCGATAGCCCTTGATTGCCAGCAGTGCCTGATGCTGCTGGCTGGGAAGCCCTTCCGCCTGCGCCGCCGAAGAGGAAAAATCCAGGAAGTGGCGCAGGGTGTAGCGCAGGTTGGCCAGCGCCTCGTAATCGGCCTCGGTGGGGATCTCGGGCTGGGCCTCGCCCTGCACGTCACTCGTCTCCATCATATCCCTTGCATTGCAATCATCGGACGCGACTTTGCGTTACCGGCGCCCGGCCCGCAAGGGCCTTCAATGAGGGCGCCTGAGCTGCGGCGTGGGAAGGTCGGACGGCGTGATCCAGACGCGGCCGTCGAAGGCGACGTCGCCGCAATCGAGCTTGCGGCTGGCGATGGTTTCGATGAGGGAAAGTTTCGAGCCGACATCGCCGATCATGCCGTCATTCACGACGCAGACCGCCTGGCAGGTGCTGCCGTCGTGCGTGTCATCCCGCATGACGATCAATGTGTGATGGCTTGTTCGCAGAATTTTGTCTGGCAGTGTCACGAGCCTCATGCTCCTCTCCTTCCAATGCGCGATAATGCGTGGCGGGCAGCGGCTGAGGCTCGGAGAATATGGTTAACAAAAGGTTAATACGGATCGGCAGATGGGCGGCGCACATCGCCGTCGCAGCCGCGATGCTTGGCATGACGATGGGAGCGACTATGTCGGAAACGCAGGAAAACCAGCTGTTCGAAGCCGCCAGGCGGGGCGACGCCGCGACAATCGGAACGCTCGTTTCGCAGGGCGCAAAAATCGATGCCCGCAACGATCTCGGCGAGACCGCCCTGCTCGTCGCCACCCATGCTGACCATGTGGAGGCGGCGAGAAGGCTGATCGAGGCAGGCGCGGATGTGAACGCCAAGGACAAGATCAACGACAGCCCGTATCTTTATGCCGGTGCCCGCGGACATCTGGAAATCCTCAAGCTAACGCTGTCGCACGGCGCCGACCTGAAGAGCACCAACCGTTATGGTGGCACGGCGCTGATCCCGGCCTCGGAGCGCGGTCATGTGGATACCGTGAGGACGCTGATCGAGGCTGGCGTGAACATCGACCATGTCAACAGTCTCGGCTGGACGGCGCTTCTGGAGGCCGTGATCCTTTCCGACGGCGGACCGCACCATCAGGCAATCGTCACGCTGCTGGTCGATGCGGGAGCGAATATCGACCTTGCCGACAAGGACGGCGTGACGGCGCTGCAGCATGCGAAATCGCGCGGATACCGTGATATCGCAGCGATTTTGGAGAAGGGAAAGCGGTGAGATGGAGTGGCTTGGTTCCGCCACTTGCTCCACGTCGTCCTCGGCCTTGTGCCGAGGATCCAAGTCGGTTCGACATATTCGACGTGGAGGGATGCTCGGGACAGGCCCGAGCATGACGGCGGAGAGGTTGGCGCATCCCGATGTTACGAACTCAGGCTCAACCCTTCACCCAGGGCATCGGCTGTCTGGCCAGAAACGCCTCGATGCCCGCCCTGCCCTCATCGCTTTCCCAACGGTCGGCAAGCAGGCCGATGCTGTAGCCGACCTGATCGTCGGCGGCATCGCGGGCAAGCGTCTGGATGAGGTTTTTGGCACTGGCAACGGCGCCCGGGGCGCAATCGAGGAAAGCCGCCACTTCCGTTTCGACCGCCGCATCAAGCTCATCGGCGGGACATACGACAGAAACGAGGCCGATATCGCGAGCCGTCGCCACATCGAAACGGCGAGCATTAAGGAAGAAACGCCGCGCATGGCCTTCACCGATGCGGCGGATGACATAGGGTCCGATGGTCGCCGGGATGAGGCCAAGCCGGGTTTCGCTCAGCGCCAATTGCGAACTCTCCACCGCCACGACGATATCGCAGACGGACGTCAGGCCGATACCGCCGCCGAAGGCATTGCCCTGCACTCTTCCGATCAGCGGTTTCGTCAGCTCGTCCAGCGCCTTCAGCATCACCGCCAGTTCAGTGGCGCCGTCGATCTTACCCTGGCGATCCCTGGCGGCCTGATCGCGCATCCAGCCGAGATCGCCGCCGGCGCAGAAGGTCGGACCGGCGGCCGCCAGCACCACGACACGGACCGCATCGTCCGCCGCCAGCCGCTTTGCCGCATCGGCAAGCTCGGTGATCATCGCGGCATTCATGGCATTGTGCTTGTCCGGCCGATTGAGCGTCAGGGTGGCAACGCCGCGGGTATCGGTGTCCAGCGTCAGCGTTTCGTAACCGGCCATCAGCGCGCTCCCCTCAGACTACGGGCAAAGGCTTCGGCTTCGGCCAGCCGGTCGCGGTCGATGCCGGTTTCGAAGCCGAGGGCGGCCAGATGATCCACCGTGCTGCCGGTCGCGACATTGCCTTCGGCTCCCGGTGCATAAGGGCAGCCGCCGAGTCCGCCGGCGGCGGCATCGAAGACCCGCAGGCCCTTTTCGAGCGAGACGGAAATATTGTCGAGCGCGCGGCCGTTGGTGTCGTGGAAATGCCCCGCCAGTCTTTCCGCCGGCAGCCGCTGCAGCACCGCGTCGAGCATCTGCGCCACCCGTTCCGGCGTACCGGTGCCGATCGTATCGGCCAGCGCCACTTCGTAACAGCCAAGCGCGGCAAGTTCGACCGCCACACGGGCGACATCTTCCGGCGGGGTCGGACCATCGAAGGGGCAATCCACGGCGCAGGAAACATAGGCCCTGACCGGGATGCCATCCGCCTTCGCCTTTTCCACCAGCGGCGCAAACCGCTCGAGGCTTTCGGCGATGGAGCAATTGATATTGCGCCGGCTGAAACCTTCCGAGGCGGAAGCGAAGACTGCCACCTCATCCGCCCGTGCCGCAACGGCGCCGTCATAACCGCGAAGATTGGGGATGAGCGCCGTGTAGAGCGTGCCCGGTCGCCGGGCGATACCGGCCATCACCTCGGCCCCGTCCGCCATTTGCGGCACCCAGTCGGCCCGCACGAAGCTGGTGACCTCGATCTTTTCGAAACCGCAAGCGGAGAGAAGATCGATCAGCCGGATCTTGTCCGCGGTGGCGATGATGCGTTTTTCGTTCTGCAGGCCGTCGCGCGGCCCCATTTCGTGGATGCGGACGAAATCACGCATCGCCGCTCTCCAAGGAGGGCTCCAGCGTCAGCAGCACGGTGCCCTCGGCCACCTGTTCACCCTCGGCGACCAGCACGTCGGCGATCTTCCCATCGCGCGGGGCGGCAAGCGTCAGTTCCATCTTCATCGCCTCCATCACCGCCAGCGTCTCGCCCTTGGCAACCGGGGCGCCCGGCACGGCGCGCAGCAGTTTCACAAGGCCCGGCATGGGGGCAATAATCCGGTCGCCGCCGCCGGCAGCCTCATCGTCGCCGGCCAGCGGATCGATCAAACCGAACTGCCAGTTTTCCCCGCCCCGGAAGACGGTGATAGTCTTATCGTCATGCACGGCGTGAAGCCGATGGCTCAGTCCATCGATTTCAAGACTATAGGTATCGGTGCAACGCGAAAGGCGCAGGTGGTGGGTCTTGTTTTCGATCGTGACAGCATACCGCCCCTCTCCCCCGGCGCTGAAGGATACGGGAATGTGCCCGCTGCGATGCTGCAGGTCGATAAAATCAACCGCTTCGGACCACAACCGGAATCCGGGTAAACCGGCCCAGGGATCGTCGGAGGTTCTCTGCCGGACGGCGCCGGAAAGTGCCAAAGTCGCAAGTGCAATCGCCTGAGGCGGGGCGGCATGCATCATGGTCAGTTCGGCCAGATGCCGGTCGATCAGGCCGGTATCGGGGCGACCTTCGGCGAAATCCGCTTGGACCGTTAGCCGGCGAAGAAACGTGGCATTGGTGGTGACGCCGGTGGCACAGACGTCCGCCAATGCATTCGACAGCCGCGACAGGGCTGCCGCGCGATCAGGCCCGTGGGTGATGATCTTGGCGATCATCGGGTCGTAGAAGGGCGAGATACGGTCGCCGGCCCGTACGCCGCTATCGATGCGCGCCGAAGTTTCGGGCAGATCGAGATGGGTAAGCGTGCCGGTGGCGGGCAGGAAACCGCGCTCGGCATCTTCCGCATAAAGCCGCGCCTCGAAGGCCCAGCCATGGATGGAAAGCTCGTCCTGTCGCTTCGGCAGCGGTTCGCCGGATGCGACGCGCAATTGCCATTCAACCAGATCGACGCCAGTGATTGCTTCCGTCACCGGATGCTCGACCTGCAGGCGGGTATTCATTTCCATGAACCAGAAACGATCTGCCTTCAGCCCTTCGGAAGCATCGGCGATGAACTCGATCGTACCGGCGCCGGAATAGGAGATCGCTTCGGCGGCCTTGACCGCCGCCTCGCCCATGGCGCGGCGCATCTCCTCCGGCATGCCCGGAGCCGGCGCCTCCTCGATCACCTTCTGGTGGCGGCGCTGGGCAGAACAATCGCGTTCGAAGAGATGCACGACATTGCCGTGGTCGTCGCCAAACACCTGGATTTCGATATGGCGCGGATGGGTGATGTATTTTTCGATAAGGCAGGCGGCGTCGCCGAAAGCGGCCTGCGCCTCGCGCTGGGCCGAGGCCAAGGCCTCGCTGAAACCGGCGGCATTTTCCACGCGGCGCATGCCCTTTCCGCCACCGCCGGCGCGGGCCTTGATCAGGACGGGGAAGCCTATGCGTTCGGCTTCGACAAGGAGGAAGTCCAGATCCTGGTTTGCGCCGTGATAACCGGGCACGACCGGCACGCCGGCCTTTTCCATCAGCGCCTTAGCGGCGTCCTTCAGGCCCATGGCGCGGATGGCCTTAGGCGACGGGCCGATGAAGCGCAGGCCGGCGGATGCGACGGCTTGTGCAAAATCCGGATTTTCGGAAAGGAAGCCGTAGCCGGGATGGATAGCGTCGGCGCCGGTCTTGCGGGCGGCTTCGATGATGATGTCGCCGCGCAGATAGCTTTCGGCAGCCGGGGACGCGCCGATATGCACGGCCTCGCCGGCGAGCGAGACGTGCAGGGCGCCGCGGTCTGCGTCGGAATAGACGGCGACAGTGGCGACGCCGAGGCGCTGGCAGGTGCGGATGATACGGCAGGCAATCTCGCCGCGATTGGCGATGAGGACTTTTTTCAGCATGGCGGTGGGCTCCTCCGCACCAACAGAGCCCGCGTCATGCCCCTCACCCTAACCCTCTCCCCGCTTGCGGGGAGAGGGAACCTGCCTCGCTCCGGAGTCAAGAGAGCCGCAGCAGATGCGGCGTGCGTCCTTCTCCCCGTCTTTACGGGGAGAAGGTGGCGGCAGCCGGATGAGGGGCATCTCGGACCGAACTTTCTCGCTAAGACGGTGGATGACAGAATCACTTGCATCACCATCCCCTCACATCCGAAACACGCCGAAGCGTGTCTCCTCGACCGGCGCGTTCAACGCCGCCGACAAGCTCAGCGCCAGAACCTGACGCGTCTTCGCCGGATGGATGATCCCATCATCCCAAAGCCTAGCCGAAGCGTACAGCGGGTGGCTCTGCTCCTCGAACTGGTCCAGCACCGGCTGCTTGAACGCCGCCTCCTCCTCCGCGCTCCAGCTCTTGCCGCCGCGCTCGATCGCGTCGCGGCGCACCGTTGCCAGCACGCCGGCTGCCTGCGGGCCGCCCATGACGGAGATGCGGCTGTTCGGCCAGGTCCAGAGGAAACGCGGCGAATAGGCCCGGCCGGCCATGCCGTAATTGCCGGCGCCGAAGGAGCCGCCGACGAGGATGGTGACCTTGGGCACGGATGTGGTGGCAACCGCGGTCACCAGCTTGGCGCCGTGCTTGGCGATGCCTTCCGCTTCGTATTTGCGGCCGACCATGAAGCCGGTGATGTTCTGCAGGAAAACCAGCGGGATCTTTCGCTGCGAGCAAAGCTCGATGAAATGCGCGCCCTTCTGGGCGCTTTCGGAAAACAACACGCCATTGTTGGCGACGATGCCGACGGGGATGCCGAAGACATGCGCGAAACCGCAGACCAAAGTCGTGCCGAACCGCGCCTTGAACTCGTCGAAACGGGAGCCGTCGACGACGCGGGCGATCACCTCGCGGATGTCATAGGGCTTCGAAAGCGAGGCCGGGACGATGGCAGCGATCTCTTCCGGGTCGTAAAGCGGGTCTTCCGGCTTCGCGAGCAGCACCGTCTCCGGCTTGCGGGCATTGAGGCCGGCGACGGCACGGCGAACGAGTGCCAGCGCATGCGCATCATCGCGAGCAAGATGATCGGCAACGCCGGAAAGACGCGTGTGGACATCGCCGCCGCCCAGGTCTTCGGCCGAGACTTCTTCGCCCGTGGCGGCCTTCACCAGCGGCGGACCGGCGAGGAAGATCGTGCCCTGATCCTTGACGATGATCGCCTCGTCCGACATCGCCGGCACATAGGCGCCGCCAGCGGTGCAGGAGCCCATGACGGCGGCAATCTGAGCGATGCCTTGCGCCGACATCTGCGCCTGATTGAAGAAGATGCGGCCGAAGTGATCGCGGTCGGGAAACACCTCGTCCTGGTTCGGAAGATTGGCGCCGCCGGAATCGACGAGATAGACGCAGGGCAGACGGTTCTCGGCTGCGATCTCCTGAGCGCGGAGATGCTTCTTGACCGTCATCGGATAATAGGTGCCGCCCTTCACGGTGGCATCGTTGGCGACGATCATCACCTCGCGGCCCTCGACCCGGCCGATGCCGGTGACGATGCCGGCGGACGGGCTGGCACCGCCATAAAGCCCATGGGCCGCAGTCGCGCCGATCTCAAGGAAGGGCGAGCCGTGGTCGAGAAGTCTTGCGATACGCTCGCGCGGAAGCAGCTTGCCGCGCTTCACATGCCGCGCCCTCGCCTCCTCGCCGCCGCCGGCTTCGGCGAGATCGATCGCGGCCTTGACCTCGGCGAGCTTCACCTGCATGGCGGCGCGGTTCGCTTCAGTGGCTTCGCTTCGGAGGTTCAGCTGTGAGCGAAGCACGGCCATCAAGCCGTCTCCTTGAACAACTCGCGGCCGATCAGCATGCGGCGGATTTCGGATGTGCCGGCGCCGATCTCCATCAGCTTGGCATCGCGCAGCAGGCGACCGGTCGGGTTGTCGTTTATATAGCCATTGCCGCCCAGCACCTGGATCGCCTGCAAGGCCTGCTGGGTCGCCTGTTCGGACGCGTAGAGGCAGCAAGCGGCGGCGTCCTGCCGTGTCACCGCGCCGCGATCGCAGGCGGCGGCAACGGCGTAGACGTAAGCTCGGGCGGAATTCATCGCCGTGTACATGTCGGCGACCTTGGCCTGGATCAGCTGAAACTCGCCGATCGCCTGGCCGAACTGTTTTCGCTCGTGAACGTAAGGCATCACCACGTCGAGGCAGGCGTGCATGATGCCGATACCGATCGCGGACAGCACGACGCGCTCGTAATCGAGGCCGGACATCAGCACCCGGACACCGCCGCCGACCTCGCCCATGACGTTTTCGGCCGGCACTTCGCAATCGGAAAACACCAGTTCGCAGGTGTTGGAGCCGCGCATGCCGAGCTTGTCGAGTTTCTGGGCGGTCGAAAAACCCTTGAAGCCTTTTTCGATCAGGAAAGCGGTGATGCCCTTCGGCCCGGCTTCGGGATCGGTCTTGGCGTAGACGACCAGCACGTCCGCATCGGGGCCGTTGGTGATCCACATCTTGTTGCCGTTCAGCACGTAACGATCGCCGCGCATTTCGGCCTTGAGCTTCATCGAAACGACGTCGGAGCCGGCACCTGGCTCGGACATGGCGAGCGCGCCGACATGTTCACCCGAGCAGAGTTTCGGCAGATAGCGGGCTTTCTGCTCGGCATTGCCGTTGCGGTTGATCTGATTGACGCAGAGATTGGAATGGGCGCCGTAGCTGAGCGAGGTCGAGGCGGAAGCACGCGCCAGTTCCTCGACGGCGACGGCATGGGCGAGGTAGCCGAGGCCCGAACCACCGAAATCCGGATCGGCGGTGATGCCGAGCAGGCCGAGATTTCCGAGTTCCGGCCAGAGATCGCGGGCGAATTCGTTGCTGCGGTCGATCTCGTCGGCGCGCGGGGCGAGCTTGTCCTGGGCAAAACGGTGAACGGTGTCGCGCACCGCATCGACCTCCTCGCCGAGTGCGAAATGCATGCTTGCGTGGAACACCTTGTCTCCTCCCGGTGTGCCAATGTCTTTATTAGGAAGTTGTGGGGCGGAAGAGGCGGGCCGTCAATGGTCGCCGTCATGCCTGCGACAGATCGCAAGATACGGTCTTTGCAACCGCGATCGATGAAACAAAGATTTCGTTTATTCGGGAAGATGATGCGGATTAAGACCGGGCACCCATTGGGTGTTCGGCATCTGCGTGCCGGTGTAGGTCAGGCCGCTTTCGGTCTTGCAGCGATAGACGCGGGTCGGCATGGAATCGCCGAACAGGAAATCATAATTGCCGCGGCCACGATAAACGTATTCGATATCGCTTTCGCATTTATAGGCGTCCTTCTGGACGCGTTCTTCCTCCGGCACGACGCCCGGCAGGTTCTTGAAGGCCGGAGCCGGCTGCCGCGCCCAGTCGATGCTGTTGCGCTCCTCGGCAAACAGCTCGACGGGAACCAGCGCGGCGATGATCAGCGCAACAAGCATGACCGCCGGCAATATCCAGGCACCTTTCAGCATCACTTCACTCCTTATCCGCAAAACCAACGGATGGATCGAAGATATGGACGACAGGCTGTCGATACTATGGCATGTGGCCAACATTTGCGTGATTATCGGGCCTTATCCAATGCGGCGACAACCGGTCGGCTGTTCGTAAAGCCAGCCGATACGCTTCACCGCAGCCTCGAAATTCTCACGCGCGACGCTCATCGTATGGCCATTGGCATGAAGAAGCGTCTCGGCGTCTTCCATGATTCCCACATGGCCTTTCCAGAAAACGAGGTCGCCGCGCCGAAGTTCCTCACGAGTGATCGGCGAACCGTAGGAAGCCTGCATATCGGAATCGCGTGGCGCGGATTTGCCAGTCATCATCAGCGAAAGCTGCACAAGAGCGGAGCAATCCAGACCGAAACCGGAGCGGCCGCCCCAGAGATAGGGCGCCTCGATGAATTTCGCCGCGACCGAGACGAAATCGTCGCCCAGGTTTTCCGCCATGGGCAGACAATGTTTGGCGATGACGGCGCCGCCGGTCGACAGCAGGAAATATCGGGTGCCACGGGTTTCCGCCTCGCCGACCACCGTCACGCGGCTACCGAGCGAAAGGGCGCCGAGCGGCGGCTTGCGCAGTTCCGCTTCCGGATACAGGAAGGTGCGCGGCACGGCGATGCGGTGGGTCGGTTCTTCGAGCGGCCCCAGCACTGTTTCCGGCAGATAACCGACATAACCATCCTGATCCGCCTGCACCCAGGCAAAACCATCGGCGCGGTCAAAGACGCGCACCGTTTCGCCGAACAGCAGTTCGGTATCGATGCCGCGGGCGAGATCCGCCACCGGCCTGAGCTGCGCGACCGGCACATTGATGCGGGCCGGTTCGCCGCGCACGAAGCTTTCCGCTTCGACCGAGCCTTTCAGGGTCTCGTCGGCGAGGTCGGGGCGGAAGGCATGCAGGCGTCTGTCGAGTGTTTTGGTCATAGATCAGGGTCCCGAGCGGCGGCCTTCCCTGATGATCAGGTCGCCGAGTTTTTCAAGAAACAGCGCACCGGCCACGGTGCGTTTGATCACCACGTTGCGGCGGTCGCGTTCGTCGCGCTCGCGGTCCACCAGGCCCATTTCGCCCATCGTGTCCAGCGCGCGGGTGATGACCGGCTTGGTGACGGCAAGCGTCGCGGCCAACCCCCGCACCGTATGTGGCGGCGGCACGAGGTAAATATGCAGCAGAATCGACATCTGGCGCAATGTCAGATCGCGCCCGTCAAGCCGCACCTGCTCCATCGAAACCCGGTGCCAGAGGCCAAGCGCTTCCGTCGCCGTCAGTTCTACAGGCATACCGACCCTCAATCCGAAATTCGGAAGATTTTAGGCAGAAGGTATTACCCGTTCGTTTCGGTTGCGATTCTATTTGGCGGCCAGGTCGCAGATCACCTTGTAGAGCGCGCGGATAGCAAAAGCCTCGCCGCCGACCGGGGCATGCGGCTTATCGGCAGCCACCCAGGCGTAGATATCGAAATGCACCCAGCTTTTGGTCGCCGTCACGAAACGCTTGAGGAAAAGGGCTGCGGTGATCGCGCCTGCCATACCGCCGGAAGGCGAGTTGGTGATGTCAGCGGCGCGCGAGCGGATGTCCTTGTCATAACCCATCCAGAGCGGCAGGCGCCACATGGGATCGGTTTCGGACTTTCCTGCCTCCATCAGCTTGCCGGACAGCGCCTCGTCATCGGTAAAATAGGGCGCGAGTTCGGTGCCGAGGGCGACGCGGGCGGCACCCGTGAGCGTCGACATGTCGATCATCAGTTCCGGCGGGTTTTCATCGGCATAGGCGAGCGCATCTGCCAGAACCAGCCGGCCTTCGGCATCGGTGTTGTCGATCTGGACGGTGATGCCCTTGCGGCTTTTATAGATGTCGCCGGGGCGGAAGGCATTGCCGGAAATCGAGTTCTCGACCGCAGGAACCAGAACCTGGAGATCGACCTTGAGGCCGGCATCCATGATCATCAGCGCGAGCCCCATGACGTTGGCGGCGCCTCCCATGTCTTTCTTCATCAACGCCATGTTGGCGGCGCCCTTGATGTCGAGGCCGCCGGTATCGAAGCAGACGCCCTTGCCGACCAGCGTGATGCGCGGATCGCCCTTTTTGCCCCAGCGCATTTCAAGCAGACGCGGCGGCGAGACGCTGGCGCGGCCGACGGTGTGGACGAGCGGGAAGTTCTTCTCCAGGAGGTCGTCGCCGACGATCGAGGTGACGTCCGCGCCATAATGTTCGCCAAGCGCCCGAAAGGCGGCTTCAAGCTCGATCGGGCCCATTTCATTGGTCGGGATGTTGACGAGGTCGCGAGCCAGGAAGACGCCGGCGAGCTGGCGCTCGACGTCGGCGGCATCGGCTGTGTTGCCGATCGACAGGCGGACGTCCCTCGCCTTTTCGGACTTGTAGCGGTTGAAGCCGTAGGTGCCGAGACCATAGCCGAGCGCGATCTGCTCGGAGGTCAGCGCGCTCGATTCGATCCGCCAGTCGCCGGTCGGCAGGAGTTTCGAGAGCTTGCCGGCAATGAAGGGCGCTTCCGTGGCATCGCTGCCGAGGCCGTAAAAGCCGCTGCCTATTTCGCCGGTTCCCGTCGGAACGAGCAGAAGCGTGCCCGCTTCCGCCTTGAATCCTGCGGCCTTGGCCCAGGCAAGCGCCGCAGCATCGAAATTGCCGGCCTCGAGTTCGGCCTGTGTCACGGCGTAGACGGTCTTCGTCGCCGCACCACTCGCGCTGAAAGGATGAGGGCGTTCGATATGCTGATAGGGGGTCATTGGGGGGGCCTTCGCAAGCGTCTGGAATCGTTCGTCTTAACGATCTGTTAGGGTTAACAGTTTATTGCTGGAGTGGAAATGCGTTAATGCCTGCCGTATCGCGGAAACAAGCGAAAGCGGCGGCACTGGACCGAACGAGACCGCACCCATGACCGCTTTCGCAGCACGTAAGATGTTCAGCCAGACACGCCTTGCCCAATGTGCGGCGCTTGCGCTTCTGGCGCTTGCGGCAACCGGCTGCGCCGGCAAGCCGAATCGCGACGGCCTGACGACCGGCTCCGTTCCGGCGACACGGGTCTCGACGGGATCGCTGACCGGCATGAACGCGACAGAGCTTGCAGGCACGGAACGCTCGATCGGTGACACCTACGCCCGCGATCCGAAGAACAAGGAAGTCGGCCTGCAATATGCCAGCGTGCTCGGCATGACCGGCAAGACGACGCAGGCGCTGGCCGTGATGCAGCAGGTGGCAATCGCCCACCCCGCAGACCGCGACGTGCTTTCGGCCTATGGCAAGGCGCAGGCGGCGGCCGGCCAGCTGGAACAGGCGCTGACGACGATCAACCGGGCCCAGACGCCGGACCATCCCGACTGGCGTCTCTATTCGGCCGAAGGCGCCGTGCTCGACCAGCTCGGCCGCTCCGACGAAGCCCGCCAGAAATACCGGATGGCGCTGAACACCCAGCCGAACGACCCGAGCGTGATGTCGAACCTCGGCATGTCCTACGTGCTTTCCGGCGACCTGAAGACGGCCGAAACCTATATGCGCAACGCCGCCGGCCAGCCTGGCGCCGACAGTCGGGTGCGCCAGAACCTCGCATTGGTGGTCGGATTGCAGGGACGCTTCTCGGAAGCCGAGCAGATCGCCCGCAAGGAGCTTTCGCAGCAACAGGCGGATGCCAACGTCACCTACCTGCGCTCCATGCTGACGCAACAGAATTCGTGGGCGAAGCTCGCCGACAAGGATGGCAAGCCGAAACCCGGCAATACGAACTGAGCCTCCCGACCTTCAAACGCAAAAAGACCGGCACGAGGCCGGTCTTTTTGTTTCTGCGAAGCTCTTCAGACGAGGCGCACGACCAGCGTGATGACGCCGACAATGAGCGTGAGGTTAATGCAGAAGCGTGCCAGCTGACCCATATTCAATCTCCCGATGAATTCGAAACCGATGATCGGAAATTATTGCCCAGGCTCTGAATAGGGTCTGAAAAGGCGGTTCAGGTGGGGTTCACACCGTAAGCCTGGCGCGCATCCGTATTATTTCTCGAAGTCGAAGTCATCTTCCGGCGGAACACCTGGCGGGCGTTGTCGGCCGTGGCGAATTGCAAGTATGTCGATCCAAGAAGACCCGACCTGATAATCAACCAAATATTCGTCCATGACGAAGCGGAATACGCCGGGGACCGGCAGCTCATCGCTCTTGTGCCCGATATGCGGGAATTGGGTCAGGTTAAGCTTCAGGCGTTTCAGCCCATCGGAGAAACGCTGTGCTGCGGCTGGGCTATACCCCCGCAAATACAACACCTCCTGACGCATATAAGCTGCAGCACTCGGTGCGATGCGGACTTTCACGCAGCCGCTCCTTTGGCGGTTTTGTCCAGATCGTTGATGACATCATCAAAATCGAGGGCGTCTCCCTGCTCGATCTCTCCACGCGCCTTGGCTACATCCAATATCTCGCGGCCTTCGTTCGCCAGATAGGACTTCAAGGCGCGAACCATGACCCAGCTGCGGGAGCGATCGCATAGTCCAGCGATCTCCTCGATTTGCTGCAACAGGTCCCTTGGAAGCCTGATAGCAATTGGATTAGACAGCTCGTTCTGATTTGACATGTCTTTTTCCTTCATTTGTAATACAAATATAAGGAAATTCACGCCTCTGGTAAATACCGAAACTCTTCCGAAACAGAAGCAGACGATATCAGAACTTGTCCGCTACCTGGATACCGGCCGGGCCGAGGATGACGGCGACGAGGACGGGCAGGAAGAACAGGATCATCGGGACCGTCAGTTTCGGCGGCAGCGCGGCGGCCTTCTTCTCCGCCTCATTCATGCGCTCGTCGCGACCTTCCTGGGCCAGCACGCGCAGTGCCGAAGCGATCGGCGTGCCATAACGTTCGGCCTGGATGAGCGCCTGGCAAACCGCCTTCACCCCGTCGAGCATGGTGCGATTACCGAGGTTTTCGAGGGCGGTGCGGCGATCCTGGAGGAAGGACAGTTCGGCCGTCGTCAGCACCAGTTCCTCGGCGAGCGGCGGCGACTGCTGGGCCATTTCTTCCGCGGCGCGGCGCATGGCCGCTTCCATGGAAATACCCGACTCGACGCAGATCAGCATCAGATCGAGCGCATC
>Ga0075365_10000557_pt1 | contig 14421 bp, 16 predicted proteins | sample EndMetdeltDD1765_FD_71387 | JGI IMG/M metagenome (GOLD analysis project Ga0075365, IMG submission 71387) | Populus endosphere microbial communities from Tennessee, USA - Endosphere MetaG P. deltoides DD176-5 | ecosystem: Host-associated > Plants > Roots > Endosphere | place: USA: Tennessee... | reverse complement strand
GTCGGCAAGCCCGGTCTCGACGGCCACTCCAACGGCGCCGAGCAGATCGCCGTCAGGGCGCGCGACGTCGGCATGGAGGTGATCTACCAGGGGATCCGCCTCACGCCCGAGCAGATCGCCGCGTCCGCCCGCGACGAGGACGTGGACGTCGTGGGGCTCTCGATCCTGTCGGGCTCCCACAGGGAGCTGGTCCCCGAGATCGTCCGCCTTCTGCGCGAGGAGGGCATCGACGTGCCGGTCGTGGTCGGCGGGATCATCCCCCTGGCGGACGCCAGGGCACTCGAGGACGCCGGCGTAGCCCGCGTCTACACGCCCAAGGACTTCGATCTCAACCGAATCATGGGCGAGATCGCGGACCTCCTGGCCGAACGGGCCGCGACGGCCGCCGCTCCGGCCGCGTAGCCAACGCATCCGTGGCCGAGACGCCTCGCACCCATTACGCCCGCAGCGACGGCGCACATATCGCTTACCAGATGTTCGGCGAGGGCGAGATCGACCTGGTCTTCGTGCCCGGCTTCGTCTCGAACATCGAGCACTACTGGGAGATGCCGCGTGTCCCGGAACTGCTGCGGCGACTCGGATCGTTTGCCCGCGTGGTGCTCTTCGACAAGCGCGGCACAGGGCTCTCAGACCCGGTGGCCGAACCCCCGCCGCTCGAGCAGCGCATGGACGACATGCAGGCGGTGATGGACGCGGCCGGGGTCGAGCGAGCGGCGCTCTTTGGGATCTCCGAAGGAGGCCCCGCAAGCATCCTGTTCGCGGCCACCTATCCAAACCGCACGACGGCGCTCGTCCTCTATGGATCCACTCCCCGATTTCGGACGGACGAGGACATCTCGTGGGGGGCCACCGACGAGCAGATGCAGGTCCTCCTCGACCAGATCTCCGACCATTGGGGAGATGGCGCGCTGCTGTCCACCTTCGCTCCAAGCGCCGTCGGCGATCCGGCGATGGACGAGCTCTGGAGCCGATTCCAGCGGGCGGGCGCAAGTCCCGCCATGGCGAGGTCTGTCATCTCAGCCCTGTTCGAGATTGACGTCCGGGACATCCTGCCGACGATCCAGGTTCCGACCTTGATCGTGCACCGCACCGGCGATCGAATCGCGCCGATCGAGGGCGCACGACTCATGGCGGAGAAGATCCCAGGGGCGCGAATGATCGAGTTCGAGGGCGACGACCATGTCCCCTTCACCGGTGACTTCAATCCGGTGGTGGACGAAATGGAGGAGTTCCTCACGGGAACCCGCCAGGTACGCCCGCTCGATCGAGTGCTCGCGACGGTCATGTTCACCGACATCGTCGATTCGACCCGTCGGGCCGCCGAGGCCGGGGACCGACGCTGGCGAGAGCTCTTGGAGCGTCACGACGAGCTGACACGCCGCCAGCTCGATCGCTTTCGCGGGCGCGAGGTGAAGACGCTCGGTGACGGCTTCCTCGCGACGTTCGACGGGCCCGCCCGCGCGATCGAGTGCGCATGTGCGATCAGGGACGGCGTGAACCCGCTCGGCCTCGAGGTTCGCGCCGGCCTGCACACCGGGGAGTGCGAGCTCGCCGGCGACGACGTCCGCGGCATGGCGGTGAACATCGGTGCGCGCATCGGCTCGCTCGCGCAGCCGAACGAGGTGCTCGTGTCGGGCACGGTGAAGGACCTGGTCGTCGGCGCCGACCTCGAGTTCGCCGACCGCGGCGAGCACGAGCTCAAGGGCGTGCCGGGGACCTGGCGGCTGTTCGCGGCCTCGCCGTGAGCGCACCGATCGAGTTCCCCGTCGCGGGGATCTCGGATGGAGAGATTCGGCTGCGCCTGCGGACCGATGCGGACAATCCCGCGATCGTCGAGGCGTGCCGTGATCCAGACATCGTGCGTTGGACGCGGGTGCCGGACTCATACGACGAAGCGACCGCCGCGGAGTGGGCCGTTGAATCGCGCCGCCAGCGTGAGACCGGCACAGGCTTGCATTTGGTGGTCGCCGACGCCGCAACCGATGCCCTGATCGGCTCGATCGGGGTGCACGTAAGCCAGGCCGAGGGTCGCGCCGACGTCGGATACTGGCTGGCCCCGCAGGGACGAGGCCGCGGCGTTATGACGAGGGCTGTCCGGCTCTTCAGCCGGTGGATCTTCGACAACCTGCCGGTCGAGCGCATCGAGATCACCGTCGAGCCCGCAAACGCCGCGTCCCGCGCGGTGGCCGAACGGGCCGGATACACCCTCGAGGGCATCCTGCGATCCCACACGGTCATCAAGGGAAGGCGCCGCGACATGGCGATGCACTCGCTGCTGCGCGACGAGCTGCAGTGAGACGGAGTCCGATCGGGCACTAGCTACGCTGGGTGCGATGAACGAAGGCTTTCCCGAGGAGCGGGGTGCCTGGCTGCGGTGCTATCGCTGCTGGTCACAGCGCCTCGAAGCCCAAGTCCATTACGACGCGATCCTGAAGGTCGATCCCGAGACGGGCGAGGCCGCCGATCGCGTCGAGGAGATCCAGGAGGCGGTCGTCCAGTGCCTGGACTGCATGCACGACCAGCCGCACCTGACGGTCGCCGATGGTCGCGTCGTCCCGGTCGAGGAACGCTGGGAGCGGATGGTGGCCGGCAAGCCGTACGTCGCCTCGTGCACCGTGACCATCGACCAGGATCAGGTGGAGACGTGCTCCGGTCCCGACGCCGCGGACAGCCTCACCTTCGGGGCCCTGGGCGATTCCGGCACGCGCGAGTTCTTCACCCACGTGCGCTTCCACAAGCACGACGAGGACCTGATCGTCGTCCACCTGCTCGTCGAGCTCTACGCCCGCACGGAGGAGGAGGCGATCGACGTCCTCGAGGAAGCGGCGCGCGGCACGCTGGAGATCACGTCACTCGCGGAGGAGTCGCGACCTCCGGCTCACGCCGCCGACGAAGCGCACTGAATAACTAACGGGCCGCCGCCTCATCTGCCTCGCGTCCGAGGCGACGGGGTTTCTGGCAGGCCGATATAAACGTCGGCCAATGGCTGGAATCGGCGCCTTCATCTCCGCCGGGCGCTCCCTCGACTCCGCGCTCGACCGCGTCCGGCTCGCAGACGAGCTCGGGTTCGACTCCGTCTTCACGACCCACATCGCGGGGCGCGACTCGCTGTCGCTCTTGATGGCCTACGCGTCCGTGAGCGAGCGGGTGCGCCTTGGCACCGGCGTCGTGCCGATCTTCTCGCGGACCCCGGCGTCGATGGCCCAGACAACGGCGACGATCGACGAGTTCTCGGGCGGGCGGATGGTGCTCGGTATCGGCGTATCGCACAAGGTCACGGTCGAGAACTGGTACGGCGCCAAGATCGAAAAGCCCGTGACGCAGATGCGCGAATACGCGTCGATCCTGCGCGCGATCTTCCGCGGCGAGGCGCCGCCGGAGGGCGAGTACTTCAAGACCCACTTCCAGTTCATGGGCTACGCGGCGCGGCCGGAACTGCCCATCTACATCGCGGCGCTGTCGCCGAACATGCTTCGCCTGGCCGGCGAAATTGGCGACGGCGTGATGCTCTGGCTCTGTAACCCGGACTACATCCGCGACGTGGTCGTGCCGGCGGTCAGCGAGGGCCGCGAGCGTGCCGGCAAGTCCGTCGACGGCTTCGACATCGTCCCGGCGGTCACCGTCGCGCTCACCGACGACGTCGAGGCCGCACGGGCCACGATGCGCCAGGAGCTCGTGACCTACGCCTCCCTCCCCTTCTATCGCGCGATGCTCGAGCGCTCCGGCTTCGCCGACGACCTCGCGGCGTTCGACGAAGGCATGCAGGCAGGCGACGTCGAACGTGCGAAGGCGGGACTCTCCGATCGACTGCTCGAGTCGCTCGCCGGGCTCGGCTCGGCCAGCGAGGTGCGCGCCGCGGTCGAGCGCTACCGCGATGCGGGCGCGACGTCGCCGTCCATCGGCGGCCTGCCGGGGAGCGACTTCGACGGCGCGCTTCGCGCGGTCGCCGAGCTCATCTAGCGCGCGAGCCTGCGCACGAGGTCCCGATAGACGCCGAAGGCGGGCTTCGGCGAGTAGTCGTCTCGCAGCAGCCCGTAATGCTGCTGGAAGTTCGGACCGGAGCTGTTGTGGTCTCGCAGGTCGAACCAGCGGTAGTCGGTCACGTTGTAGGTCCCGCGGAAGTCGTTCACGGCGCCGACCATCTGGCGCATCGCGCGGACCTGCTCGGACTCCGGGCGCCCCGGCCCGGTTGGCCATCCGTTCTCCTCGACGTGTATGGGGATGTCGCGGCCCAGACGGGCGATCGGCATGAAGCACTGCCGAAGCTGGCTCATCGCGTTCACCATGCCGTCGCGGTATCCCGTGCCGACCGGTGGCTCAGTCGGCGGGAACACCGTGCCGGGGTAGGCGTCGAGCCCGACCCAGTCGACCGACCGCGGGAAGCGCTTGCCGCCGGCCTGCCGCAGGAATCCCCAGAAGCTGGCCTCGCGGTTCGGGTCGGTTCGGTAGGCCCAGTTGAAGCCGACCTTCAGATGATCGAAACCCAGCCGGTGGATCAGCCGATGCGCGGCCTCGACTCCGCGGACCAGCGCTCGGCGCGCGCCCTCATATGCGCTGTCGGAGGCATCGGGCGCGAAGGGATAGAAGTTCACCTCGTTCGTCACCTGAAGCCCGGTGACACGGGGGTTCGGCCCGAACCGGCGCACGACGCGGCGCACGAACCCGACCCAGGCGTGGATGTCTCCCTCCTGCTCCGGTCGCGGGTGATAGCGGAGCTGAAGCTCGACCCGGTAGCCGCGCCTGGTGTAGAGCCGGGTCAGCCGCTCGAAATGCCGGATGCCCCGCCACCCGTCAGACCAGAAGAACCGGTTCAAGCGCAGGACGAAGGGCCGGTGCGCTGGACGCAGACGGCTCAGGGCGGCGAGCGTCTTGCCGCGATCGATCGGCGTGAGCGGCACCGGTGGCCCGATGGCGCCGGCTCGGCCGCCGGGTCCGATCCCCATCCTCAGTCGGGGTCCGGCGAGCTGAGGGACGCCGGCGGCGGTGAGGTCCCCGGTGCAGGGGCCGGAAGCCTGAGCGATCGCGCGATCGCCCTGCGGTACGAGCGACGCGACCGCGAGCGCGGCAGCGAGGGCAGCCACGATTCCGAGGATCGGTGTCAAATTCGCGCGTTTGATGCAGTGATTTTTAACCCCGCCGGTCGCGAGTGGCGTCATATCCACCTATGACGTGGAAAATCTGCCGCTCGTCGGGGATTCAGCCGCCGGCGATCAACGCGGCGAGCTGCGACCGCGCCGATTCCATGCGGCCGGCCGCGACATCCGTCTCGTACAGAGTCGGGAACAGGTTCCTGGCGATGCCCAACGCCTGAGAGCGCTTTCCCCTCTGGTCCAGGATGTGGAGGTACTCGTAGTCCTCGCGCCCGTCGCGGATGCGCTTGAGGCGGATCGAGTCGATGGGGATGTCGTGCTTGCCGCCGATCCGGTTCGGCGTTCCCGGGTAGAACAGGGTCCCGTCGCCGTTGCCTCCGAAGTCGTATTGGTCGGTCCAGGCCGTCGCCAGGTCGTAATCGACGGCGAAGTAGAGCTCGCCCGACGCGCCGTACTCGTATGAGACGAAGCCCATCGCCCGCTGCTCGGACGCGGGCTGGTCGACCACGTAGGAGGGCCAGCCGCCCCAGTAGGGATCGGTGCCCGGATCGCCGGAGCAGCTATGGCTCTCACACGACGTGTACAGCCACAGCCGGTTGCCCGGCTGGGAGAGGAACGGGTTGTACTTCGGGCGCTGGTTGCCCGCGTAAGGGCTGCCGATCCCGGCCTTGTCGTGCATCTCGTTGACGATCGGCACCAGGATGTCGATCAGGCCCGTGGCGTCGAAGCGGTTCGCGTTCTGAATCGTGGACGTGATCAGGACGGCGAGGCCCGGCCACCCCTGGCGCGCCATCCGCGCCTGGCGCTTGCAGTACCGCCATGTGTCCGCGTCCGTGTTGGGCTCGTCACAGGCATAGAGGAACGAGCGCGAGGTGAAGCGACCCGCCTTCGCCTCCCGTTTCCAGTCGTCGAGGTACGAGCCGCCGTCGACCTGCACCGACGTCAGCCGAGCGTCCTTCAGCCGCATCGGGAGCCACGTGTTCGCGTCGTTCTCGGCCGTACGCCCCTGGATGAGCGGCAGCGCGTACTGGCGAAACCAGGCGGACTCGCTCCCCGGAACGGGCGGCTGGTACTCGACGTAGGAGAGGCTGATGCGATCCTCGAGGCCGGCCCGCACGTAGAGCGACTTGAGCGCCCAGCCCCGCTCCTCGTTGTTGATGCAGTTGTTGCCGTAGTGGGCGGTGCAGACCTCCCAGTCGATGCCGAACGCGCTCTGAAGCGTCGAGGTGGACGGGATCCCGAACGGATAGACGTGCAGATCGATCGGGACGGTGCGCGCGAAGCCGCCCTGGCCACTCACCCGTAGCGTCCCCGTGTAGTCGCCGGCCTTCTGCCCGGGCGGCACCAGCACATCGACCCACGCGACCCGGTTCTCGCCGGCGGGAACGTTCACCGGAAACGCGTTTCGCCGCTCGCCGTAGAAGGGGTCGACCTTCGGGATCAGGGCATCGGGCCAGCGCCCCTTGCTGCCCTCGAGGTCGGACGGGTGCTTGACGTCGAGATACGCCTCCCGGTAGATCGTGACGTTCCGCGCCGGGATCGTCCCGCCCGGCCCCTTGATCGGCGAGGCCAGGGAGACGCTCACACCGCGCAGCGGGGTGTCGCCGGCGCTGATGACGACCTGGAAGGACTCGAACTCGTTACGGGCGGCGCTGATGCGGGCGCGGGTGGCACCGCCGGGCCCGCTCTTGGGCTTGATCGTGTGCAGGGAGGTGACGGTGGTGACGCCGGCGCCTGAAGCCGCACTCGGGGCGAGCGCCGCCACAAACGCAACGACGGCGACGAGGACAGGGCCGTACCTCCTCATATCCCTCTTTTCGGCGCGCTCACGCGAACGCTCAAACGCTCCCGCGACTCGCCGCGGCCCGCCTAGTCGACCTGGCCCTCCGCCTCGAGGCCGCTGCCCTCGGCGCCCTCCGGGCGGCGGCGGACCAGCACCGCGCGCTTGAACTCGGCGACGAGGGTGCCGTCCTGGTTGTAGGCGCGCGTGTGGACCTTCACCACTCCGCGATCGGGCTTGGAGCTCGATGGGCGAACCTCCAGCACCTCCGACTCCGCGAAGAGCGTGTCGCCGTGGAACACCGGGTTCGGGTGGCTGAGGTCCTCCGTGGCGAGGTTGGCGATCGCCTTGCCCGACACGTCGGAGACGGTCATCCCGAAGACAAGCGAGTACACGTAGGGCCCGGCGACGACGTTCCGACCCTGCTGAGACTGGGACGCGTAGACGTCGTTCACGTGCAGGGGATGGTGGTTCATCGTCAGCAGGCAGAAGAGATGGTCCTCGGCCTCGGTGATCGTCTTCGCCGGCCAGTGCTCGTAGGTGTCGCCCACCTCGAACTCCTCGAGGAAGCGCCCGTAGCGGTGCGCCCCCGACGCCTCGCGCGTCGCCTGGTCGGTGTGCAGCTGGTGCTCGGTCGTGTCGGTGTCGCTCATGCTCCCTCGTCGATCGCTCGTCCGTTTCGGGCACGGCAGTATGCCCGACCCGGTTCGTCGAGCGGTGGCTGCCGTCTAGTGGCTCGTCGTCACGATCGTCGGGTCGCGCGACGGCGGGTTGTCCGGGAAGAGCGCCAGAACGCTCGGATCCTCGTTCGCTCCTGCGGACCCTCTGCTCACGGCAATGGGATGGGCAAAGCAGTCCGGGCCATCCCAGAAGCCGCCGCAGATGCGCGGGCTTATCCGAAGCGCCGGGTCGGCGACATCGATATGAGCGTCATAGGTCTCCGTGGTGTCGTTGATCTGGCCCGCCGTATCGCAGAATTGCCCGGGCACGTCGCCCGAGAACGTGCCCGTGCAGGCCGTCACCGAGTACGAGAACTCCGAGTTGGCGTTGCTCAGGCCCAGATCCCGCGCATCCACAACGATGCCGAACAGGTTCCCGTTGTAGTTCGTGTAATCCGGGAAGTACATCTCGGCGCGGCTGTCAAGGCCGCCGACCGAGTTTTCCTGACACCGGGGAGGCGGCGCGCCCGCGGGGAGGCCGGCGATCGGCCTCCCCGCGAGGTGGCGGGCTACGCTGCGAGCCCGGTGGCTCCTCGGGTCGAACTAGTAGCTGTAGACGCCACCGCCGCTGCCCGCTCCGGATCCGGTGGAGCCTCCGCCGCCGCTCGTGGCGCCACTGTTGCCGATCGCGACCACGTGCCAGGTGAACTGCTGGCCGCCGAAGGCGTCCTTGAATCCGTCACCGGTGACCTCTCCGGCCTGGTCCTGCGTGAACGTGTAGAGAGGGTCGCCGTTGTAGGTGACCTGCATCCCTCCATCCGGGCGCTTCACGACGCCGAGCTTGCCCGGCACGGAGCCCGAAGCCGTCGGGGTTCCGCTGGCCGTGAGCGGCTCCCAGAAGGAGTTGCAGGCGCCGGAGCAGAGGACCTTCCCCGCCGCGGCTTCCTGGTCGGACGCATAAAGGGCCTGACCGCTCGAGTCGACGAGCACCGTGCCGGTTCCGCCGACGTCCTTGACCGATACCGCGTTCGCTCCCGCGCTGGGCATGGCGGTGGCGTCGCCGCCCCCGCTGCCACCGCAGGCGGCGAGCGTCGCAGCCGCGGCGATCAGGATCGCCGGAATCAAGAATCTCTTCATCGATGTCCTCCTGTGGTTGGGTGACGTTGGTCCTTCACATGCACAGACGCCGAGACCGCCGGATTCCTTCCCGAGCTCCCGGTCGGGCTCGCTGATGCGCGCCCCGCGCCGTTTGGACCCGCAGCTCGCGGCCGAGCACCTGCCTCGCCTGTATCGCGCTGCCAGGGCATGGACGAGAACGCGTGAGGAAGCCGAGGACGTCGTCCAGGAGACGTTTGCCCATGTCCTTGCCCGCCCGCGATTCATCCGGGGCGAGGGCGAGCTCGCCTACCTGCTGCGAGCGCTCCGCAACACGCTCACGAGCCAGCGCCGCGCCGAGGGTCGTAGGCCGGCCACCGCCCCACTCATGGAGGAGTCGGCGATCGGTGCCCGCTCGTCAGACGACCCGGCGGAGGCGGCCGAGATCCGGGAGGTCCACGATGCGGTCCGGGAGCTCCCGCAGGAGTTTCGCGACGCGCTCGTCGCCGTCGACATCGCGGGGCTGTCGTACCGCGAAGCCGCCCGCGCCCTCGGTGTGCCGGAGGGGACGGTGACGAGCAGGTTGTTTCGGGCCCGCGATCGCCTCGCGCAGCGCCTGGAGGGGGACGCCTCCTAGTACCGGAGCGTCCCGCCGCCCCGCCAGCTCGCGAGCCTGACCAGCTCGGAGCGCGAGGCAGGTCCGGTCAGGACACACGTGTGCCCGAGGCGCTCCCAGGTCACCGTGGGCCGGCCGTCGACGTCAACCGTCTCGTACCTGACCCCATGCCGCTCGACGGCGTGGGCGCCACCGGGCGGGGGCAGCGCGGATCCGGCGAGGATGACGTAGCCGATCCTCTGCCCGCCCTTCGCGTAGTAGACGACGGTGGCGTCTCGCCCGTTCACCTCGCCATGCCGCACCCCCACCTGGCGCCAGCCATAGGCCCGACTAAGGTCTGGAAAAACGACCCCGTCCACGCGGACGTCGAGCTTGGCATGCGTGCCGTCCAGCCGAGTGGGCGCCGGCCCGGTTGGCGGCTGTGCCGCCAGGCGCGCCGCGTCTGCGACGGTCGGGCCGCTGGGCCCGCCGGTGAGGATCAGGGCAACCACGATCGCGGCTGCTGCCGCCACCGTGCTTCCAAACGCCAATCCCGGCACGAGCCTCGAGCGTCTCCGGGCGGCCGGTCGCTTTTTGATGTCGCGCTCGACCCGGGCGCGCAGCGACGCCGGCGCGGGCTCAGACGCGACAGCCCGTGTCGCGGCCATGGCCCGTCGCTGCCGCTCCATCAGCTCCTGTAGCTCAGGCGACGCCGCGATCCGCGCCTCGAGCGGAGCGCGCCGTTCCGCGGGCAGTGTGCCGTCTGCCAGCGCCACCAGCTCTGCCATCTCCTCCGCGCTCAGCTTCGCTGTCATATCCCCCATCGCTCCCTGAATACCACCACATGAACCTCGAACGCCCGAAACCCCCCGCTCTACCAGCGCGCTCGCGGCGCGCGGATGAGGAACCTGCCCACTCCGTACGCCCCGAGTGAGACGACGGCGACGCCCTCGGCGATCCGCGATGCGAGGATCGCAGTCGGATCGTAGCCAGGCTCCATGAACCCGAACAGCGGCGTGTGCTCGCTTATCGCGAGGAAGGCGAACGACGTTGCCGCGAGGCCGATCCCGGCGAGAATCGCCACGCCCACCGCAGCTGCGCCCCAGCGCGGTCGGAGGACCGTCTCGAGCGGCGCCAGCAGCGCCAGCCCGATCGCGGTGGCCCCGATGAAGTTCAGGACGAACAGCGTTCCGATTGTGGGAATCGCGGAATAGAGCATGTCGTACTGCTGAAGGTGCACCGCACCGACGGCCAGCACTGCCAGAGCCCCCAGCAGCCGGGCGGCGAGCCAGGGCGACCTGAGTACGGCGAGCCGGCTTGGCGCGGATCGGCGCTTGTGCTCGATCGCAACTCGTACCGCGTCGGATTCGGGCGCGGATGCCGCGCCTCCGTTCACGCGGCGCGCGGCGTCCACGAGCCGAGTCCATCGATCCCGTTCGATGCGTTCCATCAGGCCTCCTTCGTTAGTGGCGTCACCGATGAATGACGCCGCCGGGGCCCGATTCCTTCCCGGCTCAGCGCGTTTGGTCCAGCAGCGCGCCGACGCCGAGGACGAGCGCGTCCATACCCGGGCGGCCCACGACCTGGACCGATGCCGGAAGGCCGGATTCCGCCTCGCCGCACGGGATCGCCAGCGCCGGGGCCCCGATCGCGTTGAACGGGTAGGTGAACTGCGTCAGCCGGGGGCGGAGGGCGAGATCGCCGATCCCCACGGGGGGCGCGATCATGGGCAACGTCGGCGTGAGCAGCACGTCAACTCCCCTCATCAGCTCCGCCAGGCGCTCGCGATATCGCTCACGCGTCTCCAGGCCGGCCTCGTATTCCCGATCCGTGACCTCCAGGCAGCGGTCGAGCTTCTCGGCCACGTCGTGGCCGTACCGGTCGCGATAGTCGGAGAAGAGCCTCACGTGTGTCTCTGCGGTCTCGCGCATCCGCACGTGCTGGACTCCTGGCGGCATCGCCGGGAGGTTGAGCTCACGGCGGCTCGGAAAGGTTGCCGCCGCCTCCTCGACCCGCGCCCGCACGAGCGGATCGGCCTCCCCTAGCCAGGCAAAGCCGACCTCGACGTCGTTCGGACCGATTTCCGGCACCGGATCGAGATCCGGCGCCAGGGCGGCCATCATCCGGGTGCAGTCCGCGACGGTTCGCGCCATCGGTCCGACGTGGTCGAAGGTCGGAGCGAGCGGGAAGCAGCCGGCGGTCGGCACCAGCCCGAAAGTCGGCTTGAGCCCGACCGTCCCGCAGCACGCGGACGGCGCCCTGATCGACCCGGCCGTGTCGGAGCCGAGCGCCGCGTCGGCCATTCCCGCGGCCAGCGCCGCGGCCGAGCCGCCGCTCGACCCGCCTGCGATTCGGCCCGGGGCAATCGGGTTCGGGACGGTGCCGTAGTGAGGGTTCTCCGAGGTCATCCCGAAGGCGAACTCATGCAGGTTCGCCTTGCCGACGTCGGCGTAGCCCGCGGCCTCCAGCCGCACCACGGCCTCGGCGGTCCTCTCGGGAACGTGATTCTCGAAGACCAGCGAGCCGTAGGTGGTGCGGATCCCGGCGGTGTCGAAGATGTCCTTCACCGCCAGCCGGATGCCGTCCGGCGGATCCTCCACCTCGGTGATGAAAACGTGCTCCAGCTGGGGCACCGGCTCAGTGCGCTCGCTTGAGCCTCGAGCGCGCAACCTGGCGGTCGATCACCTTGCCCAGGAGCTGCTGAATCTCCCGGTCTCCGGCCACCTTGATGTGTCCGTGCTCATACGCCTCGCGCCAGTCCCCGAGCTTGCCCCGCTCGGCCAGATCGTTGAAGTCCTGCCTTGGCATCGCCAGCTCGAGCCTCGCGTTCTCGGGCTCGCCCTTCGTGATGATCGGCCCGGGGATCCTGACCCCGAAGACCTGCACGTCCCCCCTGCCGCGGAGCTCCAGCCGGATCGTGAGCTTGAGGTTTCCGAGTCCGGGAACTTCTGCGATGAAGCGCCGGTAGCCGGTCGTGATCAGATCCTGCGCGCGGGGCATCCGCTACCGGGCCGTCGATGCGAGAAGAGGAGGCCGCACCGTCCGGCCTAGACCTTGTTTCGCTCGAGGAGCTTCTTCCCGATCACCATCTTCTGGATCTCGGAGGTGCCCTCCCCGATCAGGAGCAGCGGCGCGTCGCGGTAGATGCGCTCGATCTCGTACTCCTTCGAGTACCCGTAGCCGCCGTGGATGCGGAGCGCCTCCTCCGCGTTTTCCTTCGCGGCCTCAGAGGCAAAGAGCTTCGCCATCCCGGCCTCGAGATCTGAGCGCTCGCCGGCGTCCTTCATCCGCGCCGCCTTGAGCGTCAGGAGACGCGCCGCCTCGAGCCTCGTTCCCATCTCGGCGAGCTTGAAGGTGATCGCCTGATGCTGCGCGATCGGCTTGCCGAAGGTCTTTCGCTCCTGGCTGTAGCGAAGCGCGAGCTCCATGGCCCGCTGGGCGACGCCGACCCCGCGCGCTGCGACGTTCACGCGGCCGACCTCCAACGCGTCCATCATCTGCCTGAAGCCCTCGCCGAGGCCGTCCGGACCGCCGAGGATGCGGTCCTCCGAGACCTTGAAGCCGTCAAAGACGAGCTCGGTGGACTCCACGCCCTTGTAGCCCATCTTCTTGATCTTGGGGGGGATCGTCAGGCCGGGGACCTTGTCGGCGCCCGGCTCCTTCTCGCAGATGAAGCAGGTCATGCCCTTGTAGGGCGGATCGGACTTGGGGTCCGTCTTGACGAGCACGAACACCACCCCTGAGAGCAGGCCGTTGGTGACCCACATCTTCTGGCCGTTGATCTCCCAATCGCCGTCCTCGTTCTGCTTTGCCGTGGACTTGATGCCCTGGACGTCGGAGCCCACCTCGGGCTCCGAGAGCGAGAACGCGGCCCTGATCTCGCCGGTCGCCATCTTCGGCAGGAAGTAATCCTTCTGCTCGTCGGTCCCGTACTTCATGAGCAGGTAGGAGCCGATGAAGTGGGTGTTGACGACGCCTGAGATCGAGATCCACCCGCGTGAGAGCTCCTCGACGATCATCGCGTAGGTCGTGAGGTCGAGCCCCATCCCGCCGTACTCCTCGGGGATGGTGACGCCGAACAGGCCGAGCTCCTTCATCTGCTCGACGATCGGCTCGGGGAACTTGTCCTCGTGGTCGTACTCCTCGGCGACGGGAATGATCTCGTTGTCGGCGAACTGGCGCACCATCTCGGTGATCGCCTTCTGCTCGTCGGTCTTCTCCGTGAACGTGTCGGTGGCTACTGCCATGGCTCCTCGGGCTCGGGAACGGGGGCGGTCAAGGATAATCGGCGACGTGTCAGCCGAGGCGGTTCACGTGGTGGAGGCGATCCAAGGCGTGCTGACCTCAACCGATGTCGTCGCCGCTTTGGAGGATCCGGGCGACCAGCGCGCTCGCAGGGCGTTCATGGAGCTCGCCGAGCCGGAATTCGAGGTCGCGATGGTCGGCCCCGGCTACGTCTCCGCACGCCTCGAGTCCACGGGAATCGACGGCTTCATCGAGGCGTGGCGGGACTGGACGAGCCCGTTCGAGACCTATCGGATCGAGGTCGAGGAGATGATCGACGCTGGTGAGCAGGTCGTCACCCTGGTCGCGATGACGGGCACGATCGCCGGGGGTGGCGAGATCGCCGCGCCCGGCGCAGCCGTGTGGTCGGTCGTCGACGGGCGCGTGCGCCGGGTCGAGTTCCACCTCGACAGAAACGTGGCCCTTCGCGCCGCAGGACTCGAGTCCGACGACCCGAACGGGTCCTAGAGCGGCCAGACGAACGCGTACGCCAGTGGGGGAGAGCCCTCCCGCTCGTAGAAACGGTGGGCACCCTCACGCGCGAGCGCGCTTTCGAGAGCGAGATAGATGGCCCCGCGCTCGCGGGCCCACGCCCTGGCCGCGTCGAGGATGTCCTTGCCGATGCCAAGCGAGCGGCGCTCCGGATGCACCGCCAGATCCTCGATCCAGGCGCGATAGCCGAAGCGCACCGAATGGATGTCCTGGTACGCGGTGCAGAAGCCGACGAGCTCCCCGGCATCGTCCTCGGCGAGGATCACGACGGAATCGTGGGACTCGATCGCCTGGCGCAGCGCGACCGCGGCGCGCCGCTCATCCCATGACGGCGGCACCGAGCCCGGTGGCGCGAACAGCCACTCGTAGAGCGGGATGACCCGATGCTCCTCACCGGGCTCTGCGGCCCGAACCACATGGTCCACG
>Ga0075365_10000556_pt1 | contig 14422 bp, 15 predicted proteins | sample EndMetdeltDD1765_FD_71387 | JGI IMG/M metagenome (GOLD analysis project Ga0075365, IMG submission 71387) | Populus endosphere microbial communities from Tennessee, USA - Endosphere MetaG P. deltoides DD176-5 | ecosystem: Host-associated > Plants > Roots > Endosphere | place: USA: Tennessee... | reverse complement strand
GTACCAGGCCTACCTGGTAGCGCTCGCGGACAAGTACCGGCTGCGTGAACGGACTCGGTTCGACACCGAAGTCACCGCGTTGTGGTGGGACGACGAGAGATCGCAGTGGCAGGTTCATTCGGTCGACCGGAACGGCCACCGTGACGTCACTTTCGCCAGCGTCGTGGTCACGGCTGCCGGTTACCTCAACCGCCCGCGTTGGCCTGACGTGCCGGGTCGGGAGACGTTCGCGGGTATCAGCGTTCACTCCGCGCAGTGGGATGAGTCGCTGGACCTCACCGGCAAGCGGGTGGCAATTATCGGGGCGGGCTGCACGGCGGTTCAGATCGTCGATGCGTGTGTCGATCAGGTCGAGCGGCTGACTGTGTTCCAACGTCAGCCGCATTGGGTGGCACCGCGCAAACGCCCCTCCGATGACGTTCCCGAACATCGGCGCTACCTCGGCCGCCATCTGCCCCATTACGCGAAGTGGCACAGGTTGAAGTCCTACTGGGCCACCTCGGACAACAACTATCCCGTGATCCTGCAGGATCCGGAATGGGCGAAGGACCATCTGTCGATCTCCCCGGCGAACGATGTGCTCCTCACGTTGTGCCAGGACTACATCGACCGGACCTTCGGCGCGGGAAGCGAATTGGCGAAGAAGGTCACACCGGACTTCGCCCCCTACGGCAAGCGCATCATCCGTGACCCAGGGGGTTACTACGCCGCCCTGACGCGTGACCACGTCGACGTGGAGGCCAGTGAGCCGGCGGAGGTGACCGCGAGCGGAATCGTCACCGCGGACGGTCGACACCTCGACCTGGACGTGATCATCTACGCAACCGGATATCACCTGGATTTCCTGTCCACCATCGACATTCGCGGCCGCCGCGGACGCACACTCGCCGACGAATGGGGGGACAGTCCGCGCGCTTACCGCGGTGGCACCGTCCCGGGCTTTCCGAACCTGTTCATCAACTCGGCGCCGAATTACAGCCCAGGCCACGGTGCGGGCGCCAACTTCTCGATGGAGATGATGGCGCACTACGTCATCGAGTGCCTGCAACTGATGGCGCTGCGTGGTGCCACCACGATGGAAGTGACGCGGCGCGCCCATGATGAGTACGTGAGCGGGATCGACGAGGCGATGGCGGGCACCGTCTGGTGTCACACCCCGAACGCGCACACCTACTACCGCTCCGGATCGGGCCGGGTCGTGGTCGCGACGCCGTACCGGCTGGTCGACCTCTGGCACCAGCACCGGGCACCGATCGAAGAGCACTTCGACCTCGCATGAGTCAATTACTGAGCGGAAGAACAGCTCTCGTAACCGGTAGTAGTCGGGGGATCGGTCGGGCGATCGCACAGCGGCTCGCCGCGGAGGGCGCGACGGTCGTGGTGACGGCGCGGTCCTATGAACCGTCGCAGTCCGTGCGCCGGGGATCGACTACCGCAATTCCCGGCACGATCGCCGAAACCATCGAATTGATCGAGGCGGCGGGCGGACAGGCGATCGGAATGGCGGCCGACCTCGAGAACCCCGACGATCGCGACAGCCTCGTGCAGCGAGTGCTCGACAGCACCGGCCGCCTCGACATCCTGGTCAACAACGCGGGTTTCGCCGACTACTCGGTGGTTGAAGACATGTCGCTGGACACCTTCGAACGCACCGTGGAGCACTACCTGCGGGTGCCGTTCCTGCTGACCAAGGCGGCGGTGCCGCACATGCGCAAGCAGGGCGCTGGCTGGATCGTCAACATCGGGTCGGTGACCGGAGTCGCGCCGGTGCGGCCGTACCGCGACTACAACAAGACCTCAGGCGACGTGATCTATGCGTCGATCAAGGCGGCATTGCACCGATTCACCCAGGGCGTCGCAGCTGAACTGCTTGATGCCGATATCGCGGTCAATTGCGTGGGGCCGTCGACTGCGGTACGCACACCCGGTGCGGCCCAGCTGATCCCGGAGAATTTCCCGACCGAGCCGGTGGAGTATCTGGCCGAGACCGTGCTGGCGATGTGTCACCGGCCGGCCGTTGAACGCACCGGTCTGGTCGCGTTCAGCCTGCACTACCCGTGGTCCGCAGAGCTACCGGTGCACAGCCTGGATGGCGCCACGGTACTGCCTCCGCTGGAGCCGCCGGCGACCGCCAACCCGCATATTCTGCCGCTCGGACTCTAGGTCGAATGGCAGAAGCTGTGGCAGACTCGTTCGCGGACAATGACATCCGGACATTCGGGATCGAACCACCGATCGACGTAGGCCCAGTGGATCGGGTGCATCAGGTAGGGCCCCATCAGCCCGTCGACGTCAGTGAATTCCTGTTCGAAGACGTGCGTCCACGGTGATGCGCCGATGGCGGTCTCGACGCGGCTGAGCTGCCAGGAAGTGATGGTGCGCACGTAGCGTGGCAACAACCGCAGGTCGGCTTCGAACCGTTCGACGGTGGCATCGTCGGTATCAGGATCCACTCGCAGAAGCAACGTTCGATAGACCGTGGCTCGCTCGTAGGTATCGGTTTCGCTGGTGACGCCTTCGTATTCGGCTCCGTCGACGTGGCCGATTGCCGGATGGGCGAGCGCGGCGGCGAAACGTTCGGCGACCGCCGTCCAGCCCTCGGAGTCCCGGAACCGCACATTCATCAGGATGTCGCCGCCGTTGCGGGCGCCGGGCAGTGTCGGTCCGACGACAGCATGGTCGGCATCGGAGGTGTCAGCGATGCTCCGCAGTTGCGCGATCAACGACGCTGCCACGGTATCCGACGTCAGATGAATCAGCCGCGTGACGCTAAACATCGCAGAGCCCGTCGACATCGTCGGGAGCCGCGGCGACGCTTCGGGACCGCTCAGCGATGAGTCCGGTGACACCGTTCCACCATTGCCCGACAGTCGCGTCGGGCCGACCCTTCCACGTCATCTCCCACCATGCCTGAGCATCCGGAAGTGTCCAGGTGATCGTGACGGTATTGGTCTGGTCGGTGAACCAGATCGGGGGACTGACGAGTATGTCCCGCAACGACATTCCCCGTTCTCGGGCGCCGGGCGCGTATTCGGTGAGATAGCAGTCGATGAAGTCCTTCGCGCGGCCCGGTTGCGTCACCACCCGGTCGACGACATACACAAGACCATCAGCCATGAACAGCTCCGGCGAAGAGCGCCGCCAGATGCCCGCACACGTCCTTGCGCGCCTGCTGGGCGAGATCCAGCGCCGGCATGGTCATGAACCCGTGGATGGCACCGTCGTAATCGAGGCGCGTCGTCGGGACTCCTGCGCGCTCCAGCGCATCACCGTAGGCGCGTCCCTCGTCCCGTAGCGGATCATGGCCTGCGGTGACGACGATCGCCGAAGCCAGTCCGCGCAGGTCCGCGTTCAGCGGTGCGGCATAAGGATGTTGACGGTCGGCGGCCGACGGGACGTACTGGTCCCAGTACCACTGCAATGCGGGACGCGGGTTGTAGAAGCCCTGCCCGTACCTGCGATACGAATCCGTGTCGAAGTTCGGCGAGATCATCGGGTACAGCAACAGTTGGGCCGCCAGTGCTGGTGCTCCGTGATCACGGGCCATCAATGCCGCGGCGGCCGCGAGGTTGCCACCCGCGCTGTCGCCGCCCACGATGATCCGGCTCGCATCGCCACCGAGTGCGTCGGCGTTGCGCGCGGCCCACTGAGCTACCGCGAAAACATCCTCGGCGCCGGCCGGCCACGGGTGTTCCGGCGCAAGTCGATAAGCAACGGAAACCACAACGGCGGGAATCATATTCGTGAACGCGCGACACAGCCCATCGTGACTGTCGAGGTCGCAGAACACGAAACCGCCACCGTGGGCGTAAACCACTGTCGGCACCGGTCCGGACGGCCACGCGGGCCGGTAGATGCGTACCGCGATGTCGCCGGCGGGCCCGCGGACGTGTGCGTCGCGGACCTCACCGACCAGCTCGGGCTCCGCGGCGGGGATAAAACGGGACCGAATCGTCGTGCGGGCCTGCGCTCCGGACATCGTGTGCACGGGCGGGAACCCGGCATCGAGGGCTTCGATGATTCCCGCGATCTGAGGGTCGAGACTCATGCGTACTGCAGCTCGCGGGCCGGTCGTGCCGCACCGCGCAGCGGCCGCGCCTGTTGCAGGGTCGGCGCCACCCGGCGCGGACCATCCTCGACGTCGCGCCAGATGCCCATCGCGGTCATCCGCACCGGCGCCGCGAGCCGCTGGTCGAACGCCATCCGGTTCATGGGACCGCATACGGACACCGCGGCGACCGCTTCACCGGGAGCGCCGATCGGCGCTGCGACACAACCGAATCCGGGTACCGACTCCTCGCGGTCGAATGCGACGCCGCGGCCGCGGACGTTGGCCAGCTCGGCCCTCAACTGCGCGGGTGTGCTGATCGAGAACTTCGTCTTGCGGGTGGCCAGGTCGACGACGTCGGCCTCGCTGTTGTAGGCCAACATCGCCTTGCCGACCGCCGCGCAGTGCGCGGGCTGGCGTCCGCCGACGCGGGTGGGGATGGCCGCGACCATATGGTCGCCGATCTTCTCGAGGTACACGACGTCGGAGCCGTCCAACACCGCGAGGTGGACCACGAGGCCCGTCGCACGGTGCAGATCGTGCAGCAAGGGGATCGCCGCGCGATGCAGCCGGTCCTGGTGCACGGCGAGCGAACCGAGCTCAACCAGCCGCATCCCGAGCTCGTAGTCGCGTCCGTTGCGGCGCAGCCAGCGCAGCGCCACCAAGCGCTCGAGCATCCGATGCGCCGACGACCGGGGAAGGCCGGTGCGCCGCACGATCTGCGCCAAGGTGAGGCGTCCCGGCCCGTCGAAGGCGTCCAACACGAGCGACACCCGATCGATTACAGCACTCGGGGTTTCGACGGCCATGGTCATGACGCCTCCTCGCGTATATGACTAATAGGAATATGCCTATTTGTAGCATATGAATGTGGGCGCTGTCACACAATGTGAGTCGGCGAGTCCGGTGTTGCGCGCAATGAAGCTGTGAACAGGTCTTTTGCGACAGCGGACCAGAGTCTTGTTTTGAAAGATTACGTGTGTGATTCTTTTGCGACCCGCTCGAACCAACAGAAGGGCTCGTCATATGGCATTCGATCGCGACGATTTCGACGTTTTCTGGCAGAAGTGGCTCGAGATCAATTGGGAAGCCGAGCGCACCGGCGACTGGGGCATCATGGCCGACTTCTACGAAGAAGACGCGACCTATGGCTACACCTACGCCGCCAACGACCAGTACATGAACGTCGGACGCGAAGAGATCCGCGCCGGGGTGCTGGGTCTGGAAATGCTTGGCTTTCAAGGCTGGATCTACCCGTATCAGTCCGTCATCTTCGATGAGCGCACCGGGCAGGCTTTCGGTTTCTGGCGCCAGCTCAGCACGTTCGACGGACCAGACGGCAAGCCGTACGAAGTCCAGGGAATCGGCGGCAGCTGGTTTCAGTACAGCGGGAAGCAGAGCTGGTCGTGGCAGCGTGACATGTTCGATCCCGGGGTCGCCACGTCGGCGATGTTGGCAATTCTCAAGGACGGCAAGGCTTCACCGCAGCTCGATGAGCGGATGGAGTTGATCCGCAAGGGTGATATGCCCGGGCATTTTCCGTCGATGGACGCGATGAGCGCACCACTGTGGCCGGTACCGCGCGTGGAACGATGACGCCATGCGTCGAGATCGACGAAATGGCGAGATTTACTCGCAAATCCGCGCCAAAACGTGAGTTTGGGCGAAAAGTACGGTCAGCCCTTGGCGGCGGCGCGGCCTGCGCGACGGCCGTAGAAGCTGCCGTCGCCCAGCGAGATCCCGCTGGCATAGCCCCACGCTGCGACACCCGCGGTGCAGCGACCCGCGCCGTAGAGGCCGGGGATCGGATCGCCGCTGACGTGCAGCACCTCGGAGTCCAGCGTGGTCTTCAAGCCGCCCAGAGTGAAGCCCGCGCAACTCGCACGAAGGTCGACCGCGCCGACGGGCGTGCCGATGGGCTTGAGCCACTCGGGCTTTTTGTGCAGTAGCGGATCCTCGCCGCGCTCGGCGGCCGCGTTGTACGCGGCGACCGTGGCTTGCAACGAGCCCTGCGGAAGGCCGATCTCGCCTTCGAGTTCCGCGACGCTGTCGCACACCCATGTCGCCGGCCGTTTGAGGAACGGTGTCGGGGACGTGGCCGCCATGGCTTCTTCTTGCGCGTCACCGTCGATGATCAGATACGCGGTGTCGTCCTGGTGGTACAGCGTGAGTTGTCCGATGCGACCGGAGTACATGTCCTCGGGGACATAGCGCTGACCACGCCCGTTGACGAGGACACCGCGGACCGTCTGCTGCGGGTCGACCAGGAACGCGACCTCAGTGGCGTCCATATGGGCCAGATCGGCACCCAGCGCCTGCGCCATCCGAATCGCTTGGCCGTCATGCTGTTCGATCGATGCCGCGGGACGACCGACCAGCTTCGGCGCGTACTGAGCCAGCATCGCGTCGTTGTACGCGAAGCTGCCCGCCGCGAGGACGACTCCACGCCGCGCACGGATCGCGACCTGCTTGCCGTACTGGCGCGCGATCAACCCGGCGACGCGGCCGTCGGACTGCACGACCAACGACGACGCATGAACGTCGTACACCGCACGGACACCCAGCGAGGTCGCGGTGTCCACCATCGGCTTCATCAGCATGTAGCCGGCACTGGCTTCGCCGGCCTTTTTGTTCGACATCTGCGGAATATGGCCCCGCGGAGCGGGTTTCGCGATGGTGTTGAACGGATAGGCGTTCTCGCCTCCGGTGAACATGAGGCCTTCGTCGCCTGGCGGCTCCCAACCCGGCTCACCCCAGAACACGGGCTTGAACGGGACGCCGCATTTCACCAGCCAATCGAAGTGGTCGACGCTGCCGCTGCAATAGTCGTCGATGCGGTTCGGGTCGGCACCCGGACCCATCGCCACGTTGAGGAACGCGGCCATGTTGTCCACGGAATCGTCGAAACCGCAGGCTTGCTGGATCGCGGTGCCGCCACCGAGGTAGATGAAGCCACCCGCCATCGCGGCCGCGCCGCCCCAACCGCCGGTGCGTTCCAGGACCAGGACCTCGGCGCCGACCGAGGCGGCCTCGACCGCCGCGGCGACGCCGGCGATGCCGTACCCCGCGATCACGACATCGGCTTCGTAGTCCCAACTCTGGATCTGGTCGGCAGACTTGGGATAGACGTCAGTGTTCATCGGGTTACATCCTCATCGCCGCGGGCGGTTCGCCCATCCACTGGTGACCCCAGTAGCTGTCGGCGGTGATTTCCTCTGCGGTGTAATACCGTTCGTCGACCCGCATGCCCTCGGTGCCGAACTCGATGTCCCAGTCGCCGGGCGCGCGGACGTAGAAAGACACCATCTTGTCGTTGGTGTGCCGGCCCAGCGTCGAGGACAGCTGGAAACCCTCCGCGTTGACGCGGTCGAGCGCCTGTCCGACGGCATCGAGGCTGTCCACCTCGACCATGACGTGCACCAGACCGGGCTTGTCCTGGTTCATCGACGGACAGATGGCCAGGCTGTGATGGCGCTCGTTGATGCCGAGGAAGCGCACGCGTATCGGGCCGAATTCGGGCGGGGCAGGCACGCGGAACGCTCCGCGGGAACGGAAACCCAGGACGCCGGTGTAGAAGTCGAACAGTCCATTGGCGTCCATCGCGGGTACGACGACATGACCGAGACCCTGGTCGCCGGTGACGAACCGCGCCCCGAACGGGGTAACGACGGGGCTATGGTCGAGCACTGCGCCGTGGAAGACTTCCAGCGTCGTCCCCACGGGATCGGAGAACGCGATCACTTCCTCGACCCGGCGTTCGTCGGCCTCGGCGGTCGACAGCTCCTTGTACGCGATCGACGCGGCGTCCAACGTGGCTTTGACTTCTTCCAGCGCGGCGTGGTCACGCACCTCCCAGCCGACCGTCAGCACTCGGTCGATCTCGCCGGGAACGACGATGATGCGCGCCGCCCGCTCATCCATCCGCAGGTACAGGGCCGACGGATCGGGACCCGACCCCTCAGCGAATCCCAGTACGCCGAAAGCGAACTGACGCCACCGATCGATATCGCTGGCCGCGACGGTGATGTAGCCGAGGCTCTTGAGGATGCTCATCTGTCAGATCAGCGCCCGCAGCGGACCCTCGGGGTCGACACCGAACGAACTCAGTGCCGACGCGTGATACGGGGTGCCGGGAATGTGGATCGCATGGGCCAGGCCCGCGTGTGCGTCGCGCCAGTACCGTTGCAGCGGTTTGTCCATCCGCAACGCGTTACCGCCCGACCGGGCGAAGATCTGGTCGACGGCGGCGACCGCGCGCCACGCCGCGCGCACCTGCGTGCGTCGTCCCGCGGCGCGGTCCTCGAAGGACACCTCCTTGCCGGAGTCGACGATGGCGTAGATGCGATCGACGTTGGCCAGCAGTTCCTGGCGGGCGGCATTGATGTCGGCGGCGGCTTCGCCGATGGCGTACATGACGTACGGGTCGTCCTTGACAGCTCCGTAGGCGCCGACCCGGTCACGCTGGTAGTCCAGGTGGGCGGCGAGCGCTCCCTCGGCGATGCCGATCACCGCGGACGTGATGCCCAGCGGGAACATCGTCGACCACGGCATCAGGTACAGCGTCGACGACATTCCGGCCTTGCGCTGTGCGGTGCCGTCCATGACCTCGCCCGCGTCCATCGTCCGGTAGTCGGGCACGAAGGCGTCGCGCACGATGACGTCCTTGGAGCCGGTGCCACGCAGACCCACGACATTCCAGGAGTCTTCGACGATCTCGTAGTCCTTGCGCGGCAGGATCATGTGCAGCATCTGCGGCGGCATCAGGGGTCTGCCTTCGGCATCACCCAGCATCGCGCCGAGGATGATCCACTCGCATTGATCGGTGCCGGAGCTGAATTGCCAGCGTCCGTTGAAGATGTAGCCACCGTCGACCGGCTTGGCCACCCCCTGCGGTGCGTAGGGCGATGCGACCCACGTGTCGACGTCGGCACCCCAGATCTCCTCGGCCACCTTGGGATCGGCGTAGGCCAACTGGTAGGGGTGCACGCCGACGACGCCGTTGATCCATCCGGCGGCGGGGTCCAGCGATGCCGTCGCCATCACGGTCTCCGCGAACTCGCGTGGGTGGACCTCGAAGCCGTTGTACTTGGAGGGCTGCAGCAGCCGGATGTTGCCCGCCGCCTTCATCGCCTTCGCCGTCTGGTCGGTGAGCTGTCCGATCTTCTCGGCCTCGGCGCCCTGCTCACGCAGTTGGCCGGCCATCTCCATCACTCGGTCGATTACCCGCTCGGTCATTTCTCGTCCTTACGCTGTGTGGGCTGATTCATGGTCTACCTCAGGTGGCCCCGGTGCCGCAGGCAATCCCGGTCAGTGGAACCACGCCGTCAGAACTCGATGTGCACCGAGTCGGAGACGGGTCTGGCCTGACAGGCCAGGATCAGGCCCGCCCGCCGGTCCTCAGGTTCGAGGACGTCACTGTGCCCCATGTCGACCTCTCCGGAGACGACGCTGCACACGCACGAACCACACCGTCCCTCGCGGCATGAGTGGGGCACATCGATGCCCGCCGCGAGGAGCACGTCGACGAGCGTGGATTGCGACGGCCACTCGATGGTGTGCAGTTGTCCGTCGAAGTCCACGTCAGCTCTGGCCATGCGGACCAGTGTCGGCACGCGGTGCCCGGTTGCGGGCGATGGCCGCCCGGTATCCGGGAGAGGAGATCGTGAGCGTCCGGTCACCGGGAAACCGCCCGGCTCGGGGCGTGCAACGTCCTACCGTGTGGTCGTGAGCAACTCCGCAGACGTGGATGTCGTCGTAGTGGGTGCAGGGTTCGCCGGAATTTATGCCCTGCACAAGTTCCGGTCTCTGGGATTGACGACGCGGGTGTTCGAGGCCGCGCCGGAGGTCGGCGGCACGTGGTACTTCAACCGGTACCCGGGGGCGCGCTGCGATGTGGAGAGCGTCGACTACTGCTATTCGTTCTCCGACGAGTTGCAGCAACAGTGGTCGTGGAGCGAGAAGTACGCGACACAGGCCGAGATCCTGCGGTACTTGAACTGGGTAGTCGACGAACTCGATCTGCGTCACGGAATCACCTTCGACACCCGCGTCACGTCGGCCGTGTTCGACGAGGCTGCGATGCGCTGGACGGTCACCACCGATACCGGCGAAACGATCAGCGCACGGTTCTGCGTCATGGCGACGGGGCCGCTGTCGGCGGCGTTGACGCCGGATTTCCCGGGATTGCCGACGTTCGAGGGCGAGGTGTACCACACCGCGCATTGGCCGAAGGAGACCGTCGACTTCACCGGCAAGCGTGTCGCGGTGATCGGCACCGGATCATCAGGCATCCAGTCGATTCCGATCATCGCCGATCAGGCAGAGCAGGTTGTCGTCTTCCAGCGCACCCCGAATTACAGTGTGCCCGCGGGCAATCGAGCTCTCACAGACGAAGATGTCGCCGACTACAAGGCCGGTTACGACGAACGACGACGGTTGTCGTGGCGCAGCGGCGGCGGCTCACCGCACATCGCCCATCCCAAGCTGACGATGGAGGCCACGGCCGAGGAGCGCAGGGCCGCCTTCGAAAAGCGCTGGGAACTCGGCGGAGTGCTGTTCTCCAAGACCTTCAGCGACCAAATGACCGACATGGACGCCAACGACGAAGCCCGCAGATTCTGGGAGGAAAAGGTCCGCGCCGTCATCGACGATCCCGACGTCGCAGAGTTGCTGATCCCGAACGACCACCCAATCGGCACCAAGCGGATCTGCACCGACACCAACTACTTTCAGACCTTCAACCGGTCACATGTCGAGCTTGTCAGCGTGCGCAAGACGCCGATCGAATCCGTCGATGCCACCGGCATCGTCACCTCCGACGCACGTTTCGACGTCGATGCGATCGTGCTCGCCACGGGGTTCGACGCGATGACGGGCGCCTTGGCCAAGATCGACATCGTCGGCCGGAACGGACACACGTTGCGCGACGACTGGGCCGACGGCCCGCGCACCTATCTCGGGTTGTCTGTCGATGATTTTCCGAACCTGTTCATGGTCTCGGGCCCCGGTGCTCCCGCGGTGTTGGCCAACATGGTGCTGCATGCAGAAGCCCACGTGAACTGGATCGCCGACGCCATCACCTATCTCGACGACCACGGCTACACCGCGATCGAGGCGACCGCCGACGCCGTCGAGGACTGGAACGCCGAACTGAACCGCAGGGCCGATGCGTCGCTGTTCACACGAGCCAACTCGTGGTACATGGGCGCGAACGTGCCTGGTAAACCACGCGGATTCATGCTTTTCATCGGCGGGTTCGCCGCTTATCTGGACATCTGCCACGAGGTCGCCAGCGCGGGCTACAAGGGGTTCGACCTCGGAAAGGCGACGTGATGTCGGGACTCGACGGCAAGGTGGTCGTCGTCACCGGAGCCGCCAAGGGAACCGGGCGCGTGCACTGCCAGCGGTTCGCCGATCAGGGCGCGAATGTCATCGCGCTCGATACCGCCGAGTTCGCCGACGAATTGCAGGGCACTGCAGCGCAGGTGCGCGATCGCGGTCGGCGATGCGTGGCCGCGACGGCAGACGTGCGTGACGCCGACACGATGTCCACTGCGATCGACGCCGCCGTCCACCAATTGGGCCGTCTCGACGTGGTGATCGCGAACGCCGGTGTACACACCGCAGGCGCGCCGGTATGGAAGCTCAGCGACGAAACCTGGCAGCACACCCTCGACATCAACCTCACCGGGGTGTGGCACACCGTGAAAGCGGCGGTCCCGCACATCGGGGAGAGCGGCGGATCCGTCGTGATCATCAGCTCCACCAACGGGTTACGCGGTACGGCCAACACCGCCCACTACACGGCCAGCAAGCACGCGGTGGTCGGTCTGGCCCGCACGCTGGCCAACGAGCTGGGCCCGCAGCGAATTCGGGTCAACACCGTCCATCCGGGGGCGGTCGCCACCCCTATGGTGCTCAATCAAGCGACATTCCGGCGCCTCTGTCCCGATATTCCGAACCCTACCGAGGCCGACGCCGCCGAGGTTCTCAAGGCACGCAACCTGCTGCCGGTGCCCTGGGTCGACCCGGTCGACATCGCCAACGCCGTCGTGTTCCTGGCCTCCGACGAGGCCCGCTACATCACCGGAACCCAAATCGTGGTCGACGCCGGCCTGACGCAGAAGGTATGACAATGGGCCGATTGCAGGGCAAGGTCGCGCTGATCACCGGTGCGGCAAGGGGTATCGGGCGCGCCCAGGCGGTGCGATTCGCCCAAGAGGGCGCCGACGTGATCGCGATGGACATCTGCGGTCCGCTGGACACCGTCCTCACCCCGCCCGCGACGCCGGCCGACCTCGATGAGACGGCCCGGTTGGTGTCCGACACGGGCAGCCGTATCGTCACCGAGATCGTCGACGTCCGGGACACCGACGCGGTGCAGGCCGCGACCGATCGGGGTGTCGAACAACTCGGTGGCCTGGACATCGTGTGTGCGACCGCGGGAATCACCTCACGTGAGATGGCGATGGAGATGTCCGAGAACGCCTGGCAGACAATGCTGGACGTCAATCTCAGCGGCGTGTGGCGGACGTGTCGCGCCACGGCCCCGCACCTCATCGAGCGTGGAGCGGGTTCGGTGATCCTGATCAGCTCCATCGCGGGCCTGAAGGGTTTGGTCGGGGTGGCGCACTACACCTCGGCCAAACACGGCGTCGTCGGGCTCATGCGGAGCCTCGCCAATGAGCTTGCACCGCACAACATCCGGGTGAACTCGGTGCATCCGACCAACGTGGACACCCCGATGATTCAGAACGACAACGTCCGCAGCGCGTTTCGGCCGGACCTCGAGCATGTCTCCCGCGAGGAGTTCGCCGAGGCGGCCTGTTCGATGAACATGTTGCCGATCCCGTGGGTCGACGCCGTCGACGTCGCCAACGCGTGTCTGTTCCTGGCCTCGGATGAGGCCCGCTACATCACCGCCGTCACGCTGCCGGTGGACGCGGGCAGCACTCAGCGCTAGCGGCTCAAAAACGCCAGCACCGCGCTTTCGAACGCGTCTTTCGCCTCGATCATCGCCCAGTGCCCGCAGTTGGGGAACACGTGAAGTTCGGCGTTCGGGATCGTGCGCATCGGGATCAGGGCCATGTCCAGTGGGCTCACCCGGTCGTCGCGCCCCCACGTCAGTAGTGTCGGCGCCGAGAGCTTGTGCATCGTCGCCCAGGGCAGCGGAGCGTCAGATGCCCGCATCGCCGCCATCATTCCGGCGAACGCCGCCTTGCCGTACATACGGCGGGCGCTGTCCAGCGTCGCCGGATCGGTGGCCAGCGCCAACCGCTCCTCGATCAGTTGCTCGGTCACCAGAGCCTGGTCGAAGACCATCGAGTTCAGCCAGTCGACGAGTCGCTGGCGCGTCGGATCCTCGGTGAACTCCTGCAGCAGCCGGATGCCCTCGCTCGGCCCCGGGGAGAAGATGTTGGTGCCGATGCCGCCGATCGTGACCAGGCGGCGCACCTTCGCCGGCTGATGTGTCGCGTAGTTGATGCCGACGCCACCACCCATCGAATTGCCGATGATGTCGACGGTGTCGAGTCCCAGCGCGTCGACGAACGTGGGCACGGCGCCGAACGCGGTGATCATCGGGTGGCCACCGAAGTCGTCGCTCACGCCGAAGCCCGGGAACTCCAGCACGAGACAGCGGAATCGCTGCGCGAACGTCGGCAGGATGCCGCGGAAGTTGCGCCAGCCTGTCACACCGGGCCCGGAGCCGTGCAGGAGCAACAGGGGAGGACCATCACCCGCCTCGTGATAGCGAAGAACGCCCGCCTCAGTAGGCATCTCGCGAAGCGTGCCGTCATAGGTCAATTCCGCTGTCATCACCGATCCCGTCGCCGACAATTGGGCAATACCTCAGACTGGCATCGTGACATACGGCGCCGCGGCCGCCGTCCCGGTGAGCGGACGATGAGCGACAGCCGGCCTTCGAAAGGAGTCGTGACCATGGACGCCAAACTGGTCAGCCGATTTCTCGACGACTACCTGGAGGTTTTCGCGGCGTGCGTCCTCGGCGAGCAGGAGATCGCGAAACTGCTGGCCTTCTACGGGGTGCCGTTGATCATCACCAGCGACGACGGTGTCATCGCGCTCACCACGGACAGCGAGGTCACGACGGTCATCCAGGGTCAGGTCGACGGACTGCGGGCGCTGCGGTACCGGGGTACCCGGGTGCTTCAATCCGAGGTCATCGGCCTGAACGCGACGTCAGCACTCTATCGCGCAAGCCTGTCCCGGTACGACGACGAGAATGACGAAATCGACTGCCCGACAATCACTTACGTCGTCACCAGTTCTGACGACGAGCTGCGGATCTCGATGCTCGCGGCACACGGCGGCTAGAGCGGCGCACGCTCGGTCGGTGTCGCGGCCTCGAGCGCG
>Ga0075365_10000555_pt1 | contig 14435 bp, 9 predicted proteins | sample EndMetdeltDD1765_FD_71387 | JGI IMG/M metagenome (GOLD analysis project Ga0075365, IMG submission 71387) | Populus endosphere microbial communities from Tennessee, USA - Endosphere MetaG P. deltoides DD176-5 | ecosystem: Host-associated > Plants > Roots > Endosphere | place: USA: Tennessee... | reverse complement strand
CTCCGGCAGCGGCCGCAGGCTCAGTTCCTCGAGCTTGCGGCGGTGCGCGTCGCTCGATTCGAACACCGGCGGCGAGCCATCGAGCTTGAATTCCAGCAGGTTGGCCCGCCGGGCCTGCGCGCTCATGTCGAAGGCGGCATCGCTGGCCGCCACGAAGCTGTTGACCATCGTGACGTGGCCGAACACATGGGCCGCGGTGTAGGGCACGTCGCGCGCGCCTGTGGAGTTGTAGAACAGCACGCCGCTGGGGTTGAGGTGGGCCTTGCACAGCTCCAGGAACTCCCTGGACAGCAGGTTGGTGGAGTTGCTGCGCCAGTGCAGGGTGTTGTTCATCACGATGACGTCGAACCGGCGCTGCGGGTTGTTGCGCAGCCAGCGCCTGGCATCGTCGATGGCTACGTCGACCTTGTCGTTGCGGAAGATGCCGGCGATCTGCGGATAGCCTGCCGCCACCGCCGGATAGCCCTTGTTGATCTCCACCACCGTGATGCGTCGCAGCGGGGCATAGCTGGAAAGCACGCGGGTCCAGGAGCCGGTGCTCAGGCCGATCTCCAGCACGTCGCGCGGGGCCGGATGCAGGGCTGCCACCATGTAGGCGCGGTCGATGCCGTTGGTGTTGGCGACCGGGTCGGTGTTGAACCGGCCGTCGTAGATGCCGCTGCCGTACATCACGTCGTCCTCCGCCGCTTCCACCGTGATGATGCCGGCGCGGTTCTCCAGCGTGGAGCGGAACGGCCGGGCGCCGTCCTGCGCATAGAGCATCTTTTCCAGGTAGCCCTGGAACAGCATGCCGTGCAGTCCCCAGGCGGCCAGCACCACTGCGGCGGTGGCCAGGGCCGGCAGGCCGAGGGTGCGCAACCTTCGGCCGGGGGCTGCCAGCCGCCATGCCAGCAGCGCGGCGACGACCAGGGTCAGCGCCGACAGCAGGGCCACGCTGTCGCGCAGCGAATAGCGGTCCAGCAGCCAGAAGCCGGTGATCAGCGGGCCGGTGGTGGCGCCGATGATGTTGGCGAAATACAGCCAGGCCACCTGCAGCGTGGAGCCGCCGCTTCGGCTCGGCGTACCCAGGTGCACCAGCACCGGCAGCATTCCCCCGCAATAGAAGGCCACCAGGGCGACGGCCGCGTAGCCGGCCACCAGGCCCAGGGCGCTGCCGAACCACGCCGTGAGCTGCGCGATCGCCGGCATCGCCAGGTAGAAGACCAGCGTGGCCGCCAGCAGCGACTTCAGCAGGAAGGCGCCGGCGGGCGCGTCGCCTTCGCAGATCCGCTTGGCGCGCAGCGAGCCGGCCGCGATCCCGACGAGGAAGGCCGCCAGCATCAGGCCGAACACCTGGGGCTTGCTCGCGCTCATGAAACCGAGCAGCCGGAACCACAGGATCTCGTGGCTCAGCGAGATGAAGCCCACCAGCGCCAGCATGCAGAACACCACCCAGTAGGGCAGGGTGTGCGCGGGGCCGGTTCCCTGCGTTGCTTCGGGTTCCTGTGCATGGGCCGCCGGGCCGTGGCGGCGCGCGGCATCGAAGATCAGCCAGGCCGTGGCCAGGTTGCACAGGGCCGCGATCACGATCGCCGTCTTCAGGCCGGCCAGCACGAAGATCACGCTCACGGTGGCGAATGCCGCCAGCGCCGAGCCGATGGTGTTGAGCGCGTAGAGCTGGCCGATGGTGCGGCCGATGTTGCGGTAATAGCCTTGCAGGAAGGCCACCAGCACCGGCAGCGTCGCCCCCATCAGCAAAGTGGGGACGGCGAGCACGGCGTACACGCGCAGCACCAGCGCCGCCGTCGACACGTCACCCGCGGTGGCCCCGGCCAGGCCGATCAGGTCCACGCTGGCCAGTCCGAACAGGCCGATGCCCGTTTCCAGCACGAGAAAGATCAGCAGCAGGCGCGATGGATAGCGTTGCTGCAGCCAGCCGCCCAGCAGGGCGCCGACGCCAAGGCCGAACATGAAGACGGACACCACCACGGTCACCGATTCGGTGTTGACGCCGAAGGTGGTGAACAGCACGCGTTGCCACACCACCTGGTAGATCAGCGCGGAAAAGCCCGACACCAGGAACAGCAGCGGCACCCAGCCCGGCGAGGTGACGACGCGATCCCGGCCGTCCTTGCCAAGCAGCACGGAAAAGCCGATCACCTGCACCAGCAGCAGCGCGACGACCAGCGCCATGGTCAGCGCCACGCCCGGTTCGGCGATCAGGCCGGCGAGCGGCAGCAACGGATAGGTCCACGGCGCGAAGCGGCCGAAGGCCAGCTGCCGCTGCGGCTCGAGGAAGCGGGCCGCAAGCTGCTGCATCAGCCGGTGCACCAGCAGCAGTGCGGGCGGCAGCACGGCGACCACCACCAGGGCGTCGATGAAGGCCGGCGCCGGCGCGTCGGACGCCGCCCAGGGCTGGCGCAGGCCGTAGAGCGCGTAGAGCAGTCCATGCACGAGGCCCGACAGGAGGGCGCTGAGGGTGCCGGAGCGGCTGGAGATGGTGGATGTCATAAGCGGTCGCCGTCCACTGCGTCGCCCAGGCGTCGCAGCACGAGCCGCGTGCGCGGGCCGGGCCGGCGCGCGCCGAGGTCCGCCACCGTGGCGCGCGGCTCGGCGTAGGAGATCCCGGCCGCGCCGAGCAGCGTCGGCACGATGTCACCATGCATCGCGGCCGCTGCCTGGTTGGCCTGGAGCTGCTTCCAGCGGGCGGGGGCGTGTTCTTTCCAGGCTGGGCTGGCCCACAGCAGCAGCGGGACGCGCGTGTCCCACCGCGTCGGCGTGTTCAGCGCGTGCTGGAACAGCTGGCGGTCGTCGTCGAAGATGTTCTCGCCATGGTCGGAGGTGTAAGCCACGAGCGACGCTCCGCCGCGGGCCGCGACGGCTTCGACGACGTGGTCCACCAGCCGCAGCGATTCCTGCACCGCGTTGTCGTAGGCTGCCAGCAGCGCCGCGCGGTGGTCGGCGGACGGCCATTCGTCCAGGCCGGCGCAGTCCACCGGCCACTGCGCCCGCGCGTGGTCGAAGCGGTCGCAATAGTTGAAATGGGCGTCGTAGGTGTGCAGCACGATCAGCTTGCGCGCTGCCGGCGAGGCCAGGGCGCGCTGCAGCAACGGCGCCAGCTGCTCGCGGTCGCCGCGGCGGGCCGCGTCGCGCACGCCCGACGAAACGTAGTGGGCATGCCGCGCGTCCGGCCAGGCGATCTGCGCCTCCTGCACCGATAACCACCAGGTCTCGAATCCGGCCTGCTCGAAGGCCTTCATGAAGGTCGCGTCGCTGCTCACGCGCAGCAGGCCGCCCGGCGTCTCGCGCGACAGCAGCAGCGGCACCGATGTGTGCGTGCTGCTGGAGCCGGCCATGACGTCGCAGTAGGTGAGGATGCCCGGCGTCTTGGGCCGCACCGGCCGGCTGTTGCCGCAGGCCGCCAGGCGGTCGGCCCGCACGCTCTCGCCGATGACCAGGACGTAGGTCTCGGGCAGGGCAGGGGCCTGGGCACGCCTCGCCTGCCAGGACGCCGACGGGTTGCGCGGATCGATCGGCGCATAGGGCAGCATGGTCGCGACCAGCGCTTCATGGCCGCCGGCCCTGGCCGCGCCCAGCGCAGCGAGGTTGAGCGGCCAGGCGCGCAGGAAGGCGCCGGGCGAGGCGAAGGCCAGCACGGCGCCGGCCACGGCCAACCCGGCAAGCCAGGGCCGGCGGTTGTGCGGCAGGGCCGCCGGCGGCGCCGGGCCGCGTTGCAGCACCGGCCGCAGCGCCAGCGCCAGCAGCGCCGCGGCCAGCAGGGCGATCGCCCAGAGGTAGGGGCCGATCGCCGCCATTGCTTCGTCCGCACGCACACCGCCCGCCAGCGCCACTTCGGCCAGGTTCACGTGCCGCACGACGTCGGCCGCGACCAGCAGCGCGCCCAGCAGCGCCAGGGGCCAGGTCGCCAGCAGGAACCAGCGGCGGCCGGCGAAGGTCCATACCAGCAGCACGGTCCACAGGTTGACCAGGATCAGCGCGTAGGGCGGCAGGTCCCAGGTGTGCTGCGAGGAGAAAACCGTCGCCCCCGGAAGCACCAGCAGCGCCAACCACAGCGTCCAGCTGAAGACGTCGAGACGGGAAGCTCGCATTGCCCTGCGGGATTCAGTGGCGCTTGGCCGGCGGCGCCTGCTTGCGCGGCTGCACCTTCACTGTCTGGCCGCGGCCGACGCTGCGGGTCGCCGCCTGCGCCTTCACCGGCAGGAACAGGATCACCTGCTGGCCCGGCTTGAAGGCGGCGCTCGCCAGCATGTTGTTCCAGCTCGCGACTTCGCTGGGCTGCACGCGATAGCGCCTCGCGATGCTGGCCACCGTCTCCTGCTTGCCGGCCTTGACGGTGGTGCGGCGGGTGGCGATCTCGGGGGCCAGATTGAGCTGGCCGTTGTCCGCCACGTGGCTGGCCACGTCGTTCTGCTGCGCCGGCGTGCGCGGCACGATCAGCACCGAACCGGACTTGATCAGCATCCGCGGCGGGATGTTGTTGGCGCTGCGCAGCTCGTTCTCGCTCATGCCGGTGCGGCGCGCCGCATCGGCCACGCTCATGGTGGCCGGGGCGCTCCACGCGGTCCAGCTGGCGAACTGGCCCTTGGCGTAGGCATCGAAGTTGCGCTCGAACACCTGGGCGTTGTCCCAGGGCAGCAGGATCTCGGGCGTGCCGGCCGCCAGGATCACCGGCCGCTTGGCCGAGGGGTTCAGCGCCTTGAAGTCGTCCAGGTTCACGTTGGCCAGCCGCGCCGCCAGTTCGACGTCGATGTCGCGCGTGACCTTCACGCTCTGGAAGTAGGGGTGGTTCTCGATCAGCGGCAGCTCGGTGCGGTACGCCTTCGGGTTGGCGATGATGTTCTTTACCGCCTGCAGCTTGGGCACGTACGAGCGCGTCTCGTTGGGCATGTTCAGGTCGGCGTAGGTGACGCCCTGGCCGGTCTTCTGGTTCCTGGCGATCGCGCGGCCGACGCTGCCTTCGCCCCAGTTGTAGGCGGCCAGCGCCAGGTGCCAGTCGCCGAACATGCCGTACAGCTTCTGCAGGTAATCGAGGGCGGCGCGGGTGGAGGCCAGAACGTCGCGGCGGTCGTCGCGGAACACGTTCTGCTTCAGTTCGAAGTAGGTGCCGGTCGCTGGCATGAACTGCCACATGCCGGCGGCGCGGGCGCTGGAGACCGCCTGCGGATTGAAGGCGCTTTCGATGAAGGGCAGCAGGGCCAGCTCGGACGGCATGTTGCGCCGCTCCAGCTCCTCGACGATGTGGAACAGGTACTTGCTGGAGCGCTCCGTCATGCGGGCGATGTAGTCCGGCCGCGAGCTGTACCACTGCTCCTGCTGGCGCACCAGGTCGCCCTCCAGGTCGTTCATCTTGAAGCCGCGGCGGATCCGGTCCCACAGGTCGGCCGGCACCTGCATGCCGGCGACGTCCTGCGAGGACGCCAGGTCCGACGCGGTGATCGGCTGCAGCGGCCCGCCCGGAATCACCGGCGTGAGCGGCGCGCGAGAGGGGGCAGGGGTGGCAACTGGTGCGGCGGCAACGGGGGGCGCCGTGGCCGGCTGGGGAACGGTGGCGCAACCGGACAACCACAGGAGCAGGCTGGCGGCGGCGAGGGGATACAACTTCATCGGGTCTTTGTCTCGGTTCTTGTTCGCAGGCCCAAGTGGACCAGATCGGCGGGCGGCGACTTCGTCGCGAATGCAAAGTTCGGCTGCTGCCTGCGGGATCCGTGCGTACCGCACACCGAAGTGTTGCGGCTGTCCCGAAGGCGGATGACTAGAATCGGTTCACGTTGCAGGCCGATGAACTTCATGAGCGACCCGATTATAGGAATGCAGCAGTGGTTCGAAACCCCGCCCGGGCAGTACCTGCTGGCGTGGGAACGATCCGAATTCGAACGCGCCGTCGGCGACATCTTCGGCTACCACGCGCTGCAGCTGGGACTGCCCGGGATCGACGCGTTGCAGGCCAACCGCATGCCGAACAAATGGCTCGCGCTGCAGCAACCGCTGGCGGAGGGCGCGGCCTGCGCCACCCGGCCCGCGCTCATCACCGATTTCGCCGCCCTGCCGTTCGAGGAGAACAGCCTGGACCTGGTGGTGCTGCCGCATTCGCTGGAACTCAATCACGACCCGCACGCCACGCTGCGCGAGGTGGAGCGGGTGCTGGTCCCGGAGGGCCGGGTGGTGATCTGCTGCCTCAACCCCGCCAGCCTCTGGGGCCTGAAGCAGCGCCGCGCCCACCTGTACCGCAGCTTCGGCCTGGGCGAGCTGTACCTGCCGGACGCCGGCGAGTTCATCGGCCACTGGCGGCTGCGCGACTGGCTGCGGCTGCTCAGTTTCGAGGTCGAATCGGCCAGCTTCGGCTGCTACCGGCCGGCCATGAAAAGCCAGAAATGGCTGGACCGCTACGGCTGGATCGACACCGTCGGCGACCGCTGGTGGCCGATCTTCGGCGCCGCCTATTTCCTGGTGGCGGTCAAGCGCGTGCGCGGCATCAAGCTGATCGGCAAGGCCTGGCGGCCGTCCGCCGGGATCGCCACCGCCCCCGTGCCGCTGGCCAACCGCACCCACCGCGCTCCGGCGCATGACACCAGAAAGCGTTCGTGAATCCTGTCGAGATCTACACCGATGGCGCCTGCAAGGGCAATCCCGGCCCCGGCGGCTGGGGCGTGCTGCTCAAGTCCGGCGGCACCGAGAAGGAGTTGTTCGGCGGCGAGCTGGGAACGACCAACAACCGCATGGAGCTGACGGCGGTGATCCGCGGCCTGGAGGCCCTGAAGCGCCCGTGCGAGGTGACCCTCTTCCTGGACAGCCAGTACGTGCTCAAGGGCATCACCGAATGGCTGCCCGGCTGGAAGGCCAAGGGCTGGCGCACGGCGGCCAAGCAGCCGGTGAAGAACGTCGACCTGTGGCAGGCGCTGGACGCGCAGGTCAGCCAGGGCGGCCACACCATCGACTGGCGCTGGGTGCGTGGCCACAACGGCGACCCGGGCAACGAACGGGCCGATGCCCTGGCGAACCTGGGGGTGGAAGTGGCGATGGGCCGGCGGGCGGCCGCCCCCTTGTAAAGCGGCGGTAAAACGGGTCCGTCAAGCGCGAAAGAGTGCCGCCAGGTAAGGGGGATTGCGAATGGCAGCGGGCATGGCTCCTGCTACATTGGCCGGTTGGCCGGAATTGCCGGCCCGAGACCAAAAAATCAATCGTTGGACCGACCTTCCATGGCATCGAAAGCAATCTACACCGCGGTCGCCGTCGCCGGCATCGCCGCCGCCTCGGGCGCGGCCTGGTGGTACCAGAACAAGCCGGCCCGCAGCGGGACGGATGTGGCGCTGGCGCCCGGCAGCGCCGCGCCTGCGCCGGCTGGCGGCGCCAGCGGTACCGCCCGTGCGCCGTCGGTGGAAGTGGGCCGGGTGCAGCTGATGCGGCTGGCCGACGACGCCCAGGCCGTCGGCAGCCTCAAATCCCGCCAGAGCGTGATGCTGCGGCCCGAGGTCAGCGGCCGCATCACCCAGCTCAATTTCCGCGACGGCGAGAAGGTGCGCCGCGGCCAGTTGCTGGTGCAGCTGGACGACCAGCTGCCGATGGCCCTGGTGCAGCAAAGCCAGGCCGAGCTGTCGATCGCCCGCGCCAACCACAAGCGCAACCAGGAGCTGGTCGGCCAGGGCTTCATCAGCCAGCGCTCGGTCGACGAAAGCGCGGCCAACCTGCAGGTGGCGGAGGCCAAGCTGGCGCTCCAGGTCGCCACGGCGGCGCGGCTGAAGATCGTCGCGCCGTTCGACGGCATCACCGGCATCCGCAGCGTCAACGTCGGCGATTACCTCAAGGACGGCGCCGACATCGTGAACATCGAGGACCTGGAAGCGATCTTTGTCGACTTCCGGCTGCCCGAGCGCTTCCAGACCAAGATCCAGCGCGGCCAGCAGGCCGTGGTGGAAACTGATGCGCTGCCCGGCCGCAAGTTCGGCGCCCTGGTGCTGGCGATCGACCCGCTGGTGGACGCCAACGGGCGCTCCATCGGCATCCGCGGCTGCATCGACAACCGCCAGCTGCAGCTGCGGCCCGGCATGTTCGCCCGCATCACCACCGTGTTCGGCGAGCGGGCGAACGCGCGCGTGATCCCCGAGGAAGCGATCGTTCCCCAGGGCGGCCGCCAGTTCGTGATCCGGCTGACCAACGGGCCGGATGCGGAAACGAAGACTGCCCAGCGGGTCGAGGTGAAGGTGGGCCTGCGCCGTCCGGGCCAGGTGGAGATCGTCGAGGGCCTGCAGGAAGGCGACATGATCATCACCGCCGGCCAGCAGCGGGTGCAGAAGGACGGCATGGCCGTGCGCGTGATCGAGCTGGGCCGGCCGGCCGGCGGCGGTCCCGGCCGCGGCAACGGCGCGGTGACGCCGGGCGCCACCAACCCCGCAGCCGTCAGTCCCACGGCCGTCAGCCCCACGGCGGTTGCCGGCGCCGGCCCTGCCCCGGCCGCCAGCCGGGGAATTTCCCAGGCCACGCCCGCTCCAACCAGCAGCGCCAATCCCTGCGCCGTGTCGCTGGCCGACAACCGCACGGCCCGGCCCCGCAAACCCTGACGGCGAGGACCAGCCGATGCAATTGCCTGAAATCGCCATCCGCCGGCCGGTGTTCGCCACCGTGCTGTCGCTGCTGGTGGTGCTGATCGGCGCGGTCAGCTTCAACCGCCTGGCGGTGCGCGAATATCCCAAGATCGACGAACCGGTAGTGACGGTCAGCGTCAAGTACGCGGGCGCCTCGGCCGAAGTGATCGAAACCCAGGTCACCAAGGTGCTGGAGGATTCCATCGCCGGCATCGACGCGGTGGACGTCATCACCTCGATCAGCCGGGCCGAGCAGGCCCAGATCTCGGTGCGCTTCCGGCTGGAGAAGGATGCGGATGCCGCCGCCGCCGAAGTGCGAGACCGGACCTCGCGGGTGCGCAACCGCCTGCCGCAGGCGATCGACGAGCCGGTGATCGCCAAGGTGGAGGCGGACGCCTTCCCGGTGATCTTCCTGGCCTTCACCAGCGAAACCAAGACGCCGCTGCAGATCAACGACCTGGTCAACCGCATCGTCAAGTCGCGGCTGCAGACCGTCACCGGCGTGGCCGACGTGCGGGTATTCGGGGAGCGCAAGTACGCGATGCGGGTCTGGCTGGACCCGGACCGCCTGGCCGGCTACCGCCTGACCACGCAGGACGTCGAAGACGCGATCCGCCGCAGCAACCTGGAGCTGCCGGCCGGGCGGATCGAATCGCAGCAGCGCGAATTCAGCGTCACCTCGCAGACGGACCTGGTGCGCCCGGGGCAGTTCGCCGAGATCGTGGTCAAGAGCGTCAACGGCTTCCCGGTGAAGATCCGCGACGTCGCGCGGGTGGAAGAGGGCGCGGCCGACGAGCGCAGCTCGGTGCGGCTGAACGGCAAGTCGGCGATTTCGGCCGGCGTGATCCGCCAGGCCACGGCCAATCCGCTGACGCTGTCGCAGGGCGTGCGGGAGATGATCCCCAAGCTCAAGGCCGACCTGCCGCCGGACATCGGCATCGACATCGCCAACGACAACTCCGAGTTCATCGACCGCTCGGTGCGCAACGTGTACCGCACCATCGTCGAGGCCATCGTGCTGGTGGCGCTGGTGATCTTCGTGTTCCTGCGCACCTTCCGGGCGTCGATCATCCCGATCGTCACGATTCCCGTCAGCCTGGTGGGCACCTTCGCGCTGATGGCGCTGTTCGGCTTCACCATCAACACGCTGACCTTGCTGGCCCTGGTGCTGGCCATCGGCCTGGTGGTGGACGACGCGATCGTGATGCTGGAGAACATCTTCCGCCACATCGAAGAAGGGATGGAGCCGTTCTCGGCCGCCATCAAGGGCGCGCGCGAAATCGGCTTCGCCATCATCACGATGACGCTGACGCTGGTGGCGGTGTATGCGCCGCTGGCCTTCACGCCGGGACGCACCGGCCGCCTGTTCGTGGAGTTCGCGCTGGCCCTGGCCGGCGCGGTGATGGTGTCGGGCTTCGTGGCGCTGACGCTGACGCCGATGATGTGCTCGCAGCTGCTCAAGCACAACCCGAAGCCGGGCTGGTTCGACCGCACGATGGAGAAGCTGCTGACGGGGCTGTCGAACAAATATTCCGGCGCCCTGCGCTGGGTGCTGCTGGCGCGTGTGCGGCCGGCGTCCGGCTCCGGCGGCAGGATCCGCGGCGCTCTGCTGCAGGCGCGCTGGATCGTGATCGGCGTGATGCTGCTGAGCGCGATCGCGATCGCCACCGTGTGGCCGACCATGCGGCAGGAGCTGTCGCCGCTGGAAGACCGCGGCACGATCCTGGCCACCGTCAATGCGCCGGACGGCTCGACGCTGGAATACACGAACCGCTATGCCCAGGCCCTGGAGCGCCTCGGCCAGCAGTATCCGGAGTTCGACCGCATCTTCGGCAACGTCGGCAATCCCACGGTGTCGCAGGCCAGCGTGGTCTACCGCACGGTGGACTGGGACGAACGCAAGCGCACGACGCTGGAGCTGGCGCGCGAGATGGCGCCCAAGTTCAATGCCTTCCCTGGCGTGACGGCGTTCCCGATCACGCCGCCGTCGCTGGGCCAGGGCTTCCGCGAGCGGCCGCTGAACTTCGTGATCCAGACCTCCGACAGCTACGAGAACCTGAACCGCGTTGTGCGGCAGATGCTCGACGAGATCGCGAAGAACCCCGGCATCGTCTCGCCGGACGTCGACCTGCGGCTGAACAAGCCGGAGCTGCGCATCGAGGTGGACCGCGCCAAGGCCGCCGACATGGGCGTGAGCGTGGAGGTGGTCGCCAAGGCGCTGGAGACCATGCTGGGCGGCCGCCAGGTCACCCGCTACAAGCGGGACGCCGAGCAGTACGACGTGATCGTGCAGACCCAGGCCTCGGGCCGGACCACGCCGGAAGCGATCGACCAGATCAACGTGCGCGGGCGCGGCGACACCATGATCCCGCTGTCCGCCCTGGTGAAGGTGCGTGAAAGCGTGAGCCCGCGCGAGCTGAACCACTTCGGCCAGCGCCGCTCGGTCTCCATCACGGCCAACCTGTCGCCCGACTATTCGCTGGGCCAGGCCCTGACCTTCATGAACGAGACGGCCGCCAGGGTGCTCAAGCCCGGCTACACGACGGACCTGAACGGCACCTCGCGCGAGTTCCGCAACTCGCAGGGCGCGCTGGCCATCGTGTTCGTGCTGGCGCTGCTGTTCATCTTCCTGGTGCTGGCGGCGCAGTTCGAGAGCTTCGTCGACCCGGTGGTGATCATGCTGTCGGTGCCGCTGTCGATGATCGGCGCTCTGCTGGCCCTGAAGTGGTCGGGCGGTTCGCTGAACGTGTATTCGCAGATCGGCCTGATCACGCTGGTGGGCCTGATCACCAAGCACGGCATCCTGATCGTCGAATTCACCAACCAGCTGCGCCACCAGGGCATGGAGCTGGTGGATGCGATCGTGAAGGCGGCCGCCCAGCGGCTGCGCCCGATCCTGATGACCACCGGCGCCATGGTGCTGGGCGCGCTGCCGCTGGCGCTGTCCCACGGCGCCGGCGCCGAGAGCCGCCAGCAGATCGGCTGGGTGATCGTCGGCGGCATGTCGCTGGGGTCGCTGCTGACGGTCTTCGTCGTGCCCACCATGTACATGCTGTTCGCCCGCTCCAAGGTGCCCGGCGCCAACGAGGCCGAGCTGCATGACGCCGCGCCGCAGCATCCGCACGAAGGCGAGCTGATCGCCAAGTAGGGCGCGAGGGGAGAATCGCCGGCATGCCCACTGTCGCATTCGCCCCGGCGCTCACCCGGCATGTCGCCTGCCCGCCGCAGGAGGTGGCCGCACCCAACCTGAAACTGGCGCTGGACGCGGCCTTCGAGGCCGCCCCGGCGATGCGCGGCTACGTGCTGGACGAACAGGGCGCGGTGCGCAAACATGTGGCCGTGTTCGTCAACGCGCGGATGATCGCGAGCCGCAGCGACCTCGACCAGCCGCTGGCGCCGGCGGACAAGGTGATGGTGATCCAGGCGCTCACAGGAGGTTGACCGTGGTCCAGACACTCTGCATCGGCACCCGCAAGGGCCTGTTCACCGCCACGCGCCACGGCAAGCAATGGCGGCTCGGCGCGCCGCACTTCACCGGCGAGCCGGTCACGCAGTTCGCGGCGGAGCCGGGTGGGGGAGCCTGGTACGCGGCTCTGCGCCTGGGCCACTTCGGCGTCAAGATCCGCAAGAGCACGGACCAGGGGGCGAGCTGGACGGAGGTGGCGGAACCCGCATTCCCACCCAAACCCACCGAGGGCCCGTGGAAGGACGACGCCACGCCGTGGACGGTGGACCTTGTCTGGGGCCTGGAGGCTGCGCCCGGAAGGCTGTGGGCGGGCTGCCTGCCGGCGGGCCTGTTCAAGTCCGACGACGGCGGCGCCAGCTGGCAGCTGGTGCGCAGCCTGTGGGAGCGGCCGGAGCGGAAGGAATGGTTCGGCGGCGGCTACGACCACGCCGGCATCCACTCGATCCTGGTCGATCCGCGCGACAGCAAGCACGTGACGCTGGGCATCTCCTGCGGCGGCGTCTGGCAGACCCGCGACGGCGGCGACAGTTGGGAGAACACCTCCGCCGGCATGGACGCCGGCGAATACATGCCGCCCGAGCGCCGCTACGACCCGAACATCCAGGACGTGCACCGCATCGACCATTGCCTGGCGCAGCCGGACGCGCTCTGGTGCCAGCACCATGGCGGCATCTACCGCTCCACCGACGGTGGGAAGAACTGGCAGGGCATCGCGGCGCCGGGGCCATCGGGCTTCGGCTTTCCGGTGGCGGCGCATCCCCAGGATCCGCAGCGGGCGTGGTTTGCCCCGGCGCACTCCGACGCCTGCCGCGTGCCGGTGGACGGGCGCATGGTGGTGAACGAAACCCTGGACGGCGGCAAGACCTTCGAGGCGCACGGCTACGGCCTGCCGCAGCGGGATGCCTATCACCTGGTCTACCGGCACGCCCTGGCGGTCGCCGGTGACGCGCGTACCCTGGCGATGGGCTCCACGACGGGCGGCCTGTGGATCAGCGACGACGCCGACGCCTCCTGGCACTGCGTCTCACGCGACCTGCCCCCGATCGCGGTGCTGCGCTGGGTCTGAGAAACCCGTCATCCCGGGCTTGACCCGGGATGCAGGACCCATGGATCCCGGGTCAAGCCCGGGATGACAGCCTTCTTGCGTCCGGCATGACAGAAGTGACAAACCTTTGGTTGCACTCAAGCACACCCTGCGCCTGCATTCCTGTAATTTGTTCACAGGAAAAAACCGTATAGATCGTTAGCATCGCGGCAACCACAAGGGGGGCCGGGTGATCACGGAATACGCGCAGGATGTCGTCAGCGAAAGCCGGAACCAGCAGCAGTACCTCGCCGCCGCCAAGGAGGCGTTGTGCGCGGGCGTGACCCGCAAGGGCCGGCGCATGGCGCGGCAGCTGCTGGCCGGCAGCGTCAGCGCGTCCGACGAGGCGATGGAGGCCGAAGCGGCGCTGGTCCTGAGCCAGGCCCACGTGCTCGATTCGCGCTTCCGCCTGGCCCATGAAATGAGCTCGCGCGCGCACCGGCTGTTCCAGCGCACCGGCAACACACCGGGCATCGCGGAGGCGCTGGCCATCCACAGCTACAGCGCCAGCGCGCTCGGCTTCGACGGCCCCGCGCTGCAGGCCGCGTGCGACAGCATGACGATGCGGGCCGAGGGCACCTCGCCGCTGGCGCAGGCCCGCGGGCTCAACTACATGGGGCTCGCCGCCTCCTGGACCCGCGATTTCGCGACCGCCCGCAATGCGCTGGAAGCCTCGATCTGGTTCGCCCGCCAGTCCGGCGTGGCGGGCGCCGCCTTCCAGCCGCTGATGAACCTGTGCTTCAACGAGGTGCTGCAGATCGTCGAACGCGAGCGGCTGCGCCAGGGCCCGGCCGACCTCGCCGAACTGGAGCAGCTGGTGGCGCAGGCCAGGGTGATGGCCGACAGCGGCCAGTGCTCGAGCTTCCACCAGGCGACGCTGGACATCGGCCTGCTGGTGCTGGATTTCTGCGCCTGCTTCGTCGCCAGCCGGCGCGGCCGCACTGCCGAAGCCGATGCCGCCTACCTGGCCTGCCTGGAGAAGGCCCTGCGCTTCCCGCGCACCAGCTGGGTCCAGGCCGTGCTGTGGTGGGCGAGGGTGGAGCGCGCCGTCTGCTACGGCGACATCGAAGCCTCGGTGCGGTCGCTGCACGCGATGGCCGAATCGGCGCGGGTGGGCGAACACATGCAGCTGCAGACGCTGGCCGCCACGCTGGAAGGCTCGCTGAGGGCGCCGCTCAACCAGTCGGACAGCAGCCGCGCCGAGCTGTAGCAGCCGCCTCGGCCGCACGCGCGGCCATCAGGACGCGAGCGGGCAGGTGAAGATCCTGGTGTCGCCGTGGCGCGTGAAATCCGATTCCTGCGCATC
>Ga0075365_10000554_pt1 | contig 14441 bp, 13 predicted proteins | sample EndMetdeltDD1765_FD_71387 | JGI IMG/M metagenome (GOLD analysis project Ga0075365, IMG submission 71387) | Populus endosphere microbial communities from Tennessee, USA - Endosphere MetaG P. deltoides DD176-5 | ecosystem: Host-associated > Plants > Roots > Endosphere | place: USA: Tennessee... | reverse complement strand
ACCATCGGACGACACCGCGACGGCTTGATCGACGCCGGGGGTTCGTTCGACGAAGTTGGCCATCAACCAGTTGACGTTGGCGGCCTCATGGGACAATGACATCTGACGCCTCCCGTCGCACGGCCGAGACCGCGTTGTGCTGATTCATGATGTGCTCACTCATTGGTCTGCCGCCCGAGCTCGGTGCCGCGCTGCAGGCTGCTGAGCGCGCTGCGGACGCCCTCGGCAGGACGCTCGAACGCCGGGCCCGGGTCGGGGGCCACGCCGAGATCTGGAAGCTGCGCGCCGCGCACTCGCTTGGTGAGACCTCCCGGTCCGGGCGGCGCTTCGACGCCCGCGCCGAACTCCGGCTCGCCGAAGTCGGGATGACTCGGCCGGCTCGGCGGTGGCAGGCGGATCGGTTGGAGCGACGGCGCGCTCTGGATCGCCCGTACCGTCTGGTCGGCCGCGGCCACGAACGGCGCACCCCCACCGACCATCGCCAACTCGGACGTGTTCGCGAGCACCGGGTCGGACATCGACGGCGGCGCGAGGTCGGCCAGGGTCGCGCTCGCGGCGGCGACGGCAGCTTCGTCGGTGACGTCGGTGGCACGGAACTCGAGCACGGTCGCCGGCAGCTTGATGATCGCGGTGACGCCCGTCGCGCCGGCGGTCTGAGCAAGGACGACATCGATGCCGTGCCGGCTGGCGATGCGGGCCACCACCTGGAAGCCGAGCATCTTGCTCGACGATTGGGTGAACTCGACGTGCCGGTGCAGGGCCTCGTTGGCTTCCTCGAGCTCTTCGGGAGACATCCCGATCCCGTAGTCGATGATCGCGATCTGATGCCCATCCGGCAGCGACCGGCCCACCACCATCACCGGCGCCGACGGTGGCGAGAACGTGGTCGCGTTCTCGAGCAGCTCGGCCAACAGGTGAGCGATCTCGGGTGCGAGCGCGCCCTGCACGCTGGCGACGCCGACGTCGCCGAGCTCGACACGTGCGTAGTTCTCGATCTCCGAGAACGCAGCGCGCACGACATCGCCGATGGGCAGCGGAACCGACCACAGCCGGTGCTGTTCGGCGCCGGCCAGCACGAGCAGCGACTGCGCGTTGCGGCGCATGCGGGTGGAGAGGTGGTCGAGGTGGAAGAGGTTCTCCAGCGTGTGCGGATCGCGCTCGGTCTGCTCCATGTCTGACAGCGACATCAACGAGCGGCCGAGCAGCGACTGCGTGCGGCGGGCGATGTTGACCAGGTTGTCGGAGACAGCCCGGCGGGCCGCGGCCTGCTCGGCGGCGAGGTCGAGCGCCGCGCTCTGCACGGAGTTGAAGCTGGCGCTGAGGTCGGCCAGTTCGTCGTGGGTGCCCGTCGAGAACGCCTCGACGGTCGGCATCGGCGCGTCCGCGGCCTGCGACTGCATCTGGTGCACAGCACTGGGCAGATCTGTCTCGGCCACTCGCCGTGCCCTGTTCGAGAGCGCGAGGATCGGCCGCACGATCGAACGGCGCACAAGGAACGCGGTGATCAAGACGATCAGCAACAGCGCGCCGACCGCGGCGGCGAGCAACACGCCGACGTTGCCCACGAAGCGATCCGTGCTCTTCTCCTTCGCCACGACTTGGTCCTGGACGAGGTCGAGGGCGCGGGAGATCAGTGACTGCTGGACGGCGTAGCTGTCGCCGAGGGAGTGGACCGCAGCGATCGTCTCCGGTGGCTGGCGGGCGTCGACAGCAGGGATGAGGAGGCTGTCGACCTTGGCGAAGAAGGCGTTGCCGGCGTCGGCGCTCTTCTCGAACGCGGACTTGATCTTGCTGTCGAGTGGCCGTGCCCGCCAATCGGTGACGGCCGATTCGTAGTCGCTGCGGGCGCCCTTCAAGTCGGTCAGCGCGTCGATGATCTCGAGGTTGGTGCGATCGTTGACCGGCGACGAGACCAGCACGGAGAGCTGGTTGACCGCTGCCCAGGCGCGCAGCAGGTTCGCGGTCGGCGGCACGATCGCGGAGCGCAAGGACTCCGCTGTCTTCAGCTCTTTGTACTCGTCACCTCGAACGCTGGCGCGTTGGAGCGACACGTAGCTGACAGCAGTCAGCGCGAGCAGCGCGATGAGGGGGACCGCAATCAGCAGGTTCACCCGTGTACCGATCTTCAACCTTCGCAGCATGGACGAGCCCTCCGACTCCAACCACGACGTGCGGGTCCCTGTCGACCCGGCGTCGTGGGAACCTCATCGGCAGCGCCCGGATCGTCCTTGAGCATTACCCTCACGATCGGCTCAAGAACCGCCTCCGCGCACCGATGAATGTGGTATGGAAACGACCGCGGCCGACGACAAGATTCAGGCGGTGGTTCGACTCGTGCTGCAGGCGGTCGACCAGCGCCTCGAGACGGTTCGTGAACAGCTCGTGCAGGTGACACACACGATCGCCTCCAACCACGCGGACATCAACCGGCGCATCGACGAATGCCATCAAATGGTTGCCGCGCTGCAGTCCGGCGCGGCATCGCAGATCGGGTCGAGTGTCGGCACGAGGAGCGGCTCCGGTGCCAACCCGAGCGCTGTCGCCGCGCTGACCGAACAGGTCGCGTCGCTCCAGGCTCGGCTCGACGAGATGGCAAGCGCTCGCGCAGCGGACCTCGCCGCGGCACTCGCGAACGTGGCACCACCGCGCGTCACGCAGCCCGCTGTCGTGCCACAGCCGACGCCCGCCGCGCAAGCCGTGCCTCCCGCGCAATCGGTGGCCGCCGCGCAATCGGTGCCGGCGGCTGTCGCCGCGTCCCCCTCACTGCCGTTCCCCACCCCAGCTGTCCCGCCGACGGAACGTGCCCTTCCAGCCGAGCGGATCGCCCCCACTGTCCCGCCACCGGAGCGGATCGCTCCTTCCATCGCACCGGCGCCGATGGTTGCGGCACCGTCCCCGCTCACCGTCCCTGCTGCCGGCGTCAAACCGAAGCCGAGCACGCCGACGATCCCGGCCGCCGCCGTCGCACCGACGCTCGCACCGAGCGCGACGCGCGCCGCGCCGGCAGCTGAGCCGGTCGACGAGAGCGCGGTGGCCACGGGTGCGCCGGCGCCGATACGCCCGCTGACACGGGTGGTGGCATCGTCGCCGAGAGTCAAGAGCTCGTCGTCGACCATCCGTGTGACATCTCCGACCGCGGCGCCGAGCGCGGCGGCTGCGGCACCCGCGAGCCCCGAACCGGCGGAACCCGCGGTCGACTTCGCCAGCCTCAACGAGCAGATCAGCGCCCGGCTCGCGGCGGCCGTGGACCGTGCCCTCGGCGAGCTCGGCACCCCTGGCCTGCCCTCGAAGAGCGCTTGATCCAGGGCGGACCCATTCGGATCCAGCTCGACCAAGCTAGGATTGCGTCACGTTCCCCCCTTTCTTGGAGCGTGCATGCCTGTCACCGTTGTTGTTGGAGCCCAATGGGGCGATGAAGGCAAAGCCAAGGTCATCGACCTGCTCTCCAAGGAGCATGGCTACGTCGTGCGCTACCAAGGCGGCCACAACGCCGGTCACACGGTGGTCGTCGGCGACGAGCGCTACGCGCTGCAACTGATCCCCAGCGGCATCCTCTACGACCACGTCATCCCGGTGATCGCCAATGGCGTCGTGGTCGACATGCCCACCCTCTTCAACGAGATCGACACGTTGGAGAAGCGCGGCATCTCCTGCGAACGGCTCCTCGTCAGCAGCCACGCCCACCTGATCTTTCCCTGGCACCAGGCGTGGGATGCGTTCAACGAAGTCGGGCGCGGCGACGCCAAGATCGGCACGACGCTGAAGGGCATCGGCCCGGCCTACGCGGACAAGGCCAACCGCAACGGTCTTCGCGCCGGTGACGTGCTCGATCCAGCGGCCTTCGTCGCCGCGGTGAAGGCCCGAGCCGCCGTCGAGGATCGTGCCCTGCGTGCGGCCGGCGCGGCGCCGCTCGACGTGGAGGAGATCGTCACCAGGTTCGCGGATCTCGCCGAGCGTCTCGCACCCTACGTGCGCGACACGGTGAGCGAGCTGCACGACGCCCTCGCCGCCGGTCATCAACTGCTGCTCGAAGGGGCGCAGGCGACGTTCCTCGATCTCGACCACGGCACCTATCCGTTCGTCACCTCCAGCAACCCCACCGCCGGCGGCGCGTGTGTCGGCACCGGCCTCGGCCCGCGCGACATCGATCGCATCGTCGGCATCACCAAGGCCTACACGACGCGTGTCGGGTCCGGGCCGTTCCCCACCGAGCTCACCGACGATCTCGGCGAGAAGCTGGTCGACATCGGCCGCGAGTTCGGCACCGTCACCGGCCGCCGCCGCCGACCGGGTTGGCTCGACTGCGTGATGCTGCGCCAGGCCGTACGCCTCAACTCGCTCACCGAGATCGCGCTCACGAAGCTCGACGTGTTCGACAGCTTCGACGAGGTCAAGGTGTGCACCGGCTACCGGTTCGGCGGCAGCCTGCTGTCCAACTATCCGGACCGGATGGAGCGGCTGGCCGACGTCGAACCCGTCTACGCGACGTTCCCCGGTTGGAAACGATCGCTCTCCGACGTGCGCGAACCGGGCGAGCTGCCCACCGAAGCGCAGGACTTCCTGGCGCTCGTCGAACGGGAGATCGGTATCCCCGTGCGCATCGTGGGCGTCGGCGCCGAGCGCGACGACTACCTCCTGTGGAGCCGCGCCGAGGCGGGCGCTGCCACTGCGGTGTCTCGATGATCCCGCGCTACTCGCTGCCGGAGATGGCGGGCGTCTTCAGCGATGTCGAGCGTTTTCGGCGCTGGCTGGAGATCGAGCTGCTCGCCACCGAGGCCCACGCCGAGTTGGGTCTCGTGCCGGCCGGCGACAGCGCGCTGTGCCGGGCCCGCGCCCCGCAGGTCGACGACGCGTTCGTGCAGGCCGTCCTCGACCGCGAGGCGGTCACCGACCACGACGTCGCGGCGTTCGTCGATGTCGTCCAGGCTGCGATCGGTGCGCCGGCGGGATCGTGGATCCACTACGGGTTGACGAGCAGCGATGTCGTCGACACGGCGTGGTGCTGGATGCTGCGCGACGCGTGCGATCTCCTGCTCGACGCGTCGACCCAACTGCTCGATGTCGTCAAGCAGTTGGCAGTCGCCCACCGCGACACCGTGATGATCGGTCGCACGCATGGCGTGCATGCCGAGCCGACCACCTTCGGGATGAAGGTCGCGCTGTGGGCGTTGCAGATCGACCGCGACCGCCGGCGCCTGCGCGCCGCCCGCGCGTCGATCGGGGTCTGCAAGCTCAGCGGCGCGGTCGGAACGTATTCGAACGTCGACCCGGCGGTGGAGCGGTTCGTCGGCGACAAACTCGGGCTCACGCCGGTGCCGGCGACGCAGGTGATCGCCCGCGATCGGCACGCCGAGTTCCTCTACGCGTGCGCGTCGATCGGCTCGACGTTGGAGCTGATCGCAGTCGAGCTGCGACACCTGCAACGCACCGAAGTCCGCGAGGTGCAAGAGGGCTTCAAGCCGGGGCAGAAGGGCTCATCGGCGATGCCCCACAAGCGCAACCCGATCTCGGCGGAGACGATCAGCGGTCTGTCGCGCGTGCTGCGCGGCAACCTTCAAGCGGGAATGCAAGACGTCGCGCTGTGGCACGAACGTGATATCTCGCACAGTTCGGTCGAGCGCATCGTGCTTCCCGATTCGGCAACTCTTGCTCACTATGTGATCCATCGCATGCGTCGATTGCTGCTCGGATTGCAAGTCTTCCCGCAGCGGATGCTCGACAATCTTGAGGCCAGCCATGGCCTGGTGTTCAGTCAACCGGTGCTGCTCGCGCTCGTGCAATCCGGCATCAGTCGCGACGAGTCGTACCGCATCGTGCAAGACAATGCGATGCGCGCGTGGGATCAGGGACGGAGCTTCCGCGCGCTGGTCGAAGAGGATTCGCGCGTGAACGTGCCAGCGGCCGTCCTCGACGACGCGTTCGACGTCGAGCGCAGCCTGCGTCACGTGCCGCGGGTGTTCGAAGCGCTCGCAGCGCTTGATTGACCCCGCCTGGTTGGCTGACCCGCCTGGTTGACGGGCTCGAGCGGCCGTGTTCTGACGGACCGACCTGGCCTGGGCCAGGATTCAGTTGCTGCTGCGGGTGATGCCGGCTTTGGTCAGCACCGCAGCATCGACGCCGATCGTGCGCCAGGCCGCGTAGCTGTAGCCATTGCGGGCGCTGTAGCCCTTGGCCACTTTCACGAACTCGGCCTCGAGCGAGGTCATGTCGACGGCCTGTCCCGCCGTCGCCAGTTCAGCGGTGAGGTCGAGGCGCTCCTGCACCAGGCGCAGCTCCTGCACGGGGTCGGCGTCGACCAACTCTGCCTCGATCGCCTGCAGCCGCCTGGTGATGGAGTCCGGCGTGCGCTTGCGTCCGCGCTTGGGCTTGTTGTTGCGTAGCGCCTCGAGATAGTCACGAACAGCTCGCCCCTCCGAACGCCCGGCAGCGAGCGCAGCCTTGTGTTCGTCCGTCATTGGTCCTTTTGGTCCTCGTTTCGCCATGTGCTCACCTTAGTTTCGGGATCGACTGTTGCCAAAGGTTCTCTTTGATGATTTGTGCCGCAGATGACGATGTCTTTCCTGAAATGTTTTGTCAGTCACATTGTCATCAGTTCACGCGCGACGGCGAGTGTTCATGCCGTACGGTGGATGGGCGATGGATGTGCACGAGCTCTTCAACCTGGCTTCTCATGGTCCGGACACCTATGTCGGCGCCGGCCCGCAGTACCCATGGGGAGGTTTGTACGGCGGGCAGATCGTCGCCCAGGCGTTGCGTGCGGCGGCCGCGACCGTCGAAGAACCGCTGCAGGTGCATTCATTGCGCGCCTACTTCATCCGTCGCGGCGATCACCACGAGCCTGTCCGTTACGAGGTCGACCGGATCCGCAACGGTCGCTCGTTCTGCACCCGGCGTGTCGTTGCCCGCCAGGCCGTCGGTGCGATCCTCAACCTGGAGGCGTCGTTCCAGCTGGCCGAGCGGTCCGCCGACATCCAGACCGTCGGTGCGCCGACCGAAGTGCCCCAACCCGACGACGTTCTGCCCGACTCGTGGACGCCGCTGTTCGACCGGCGCACGATCGCTGCCCGGCATCTCCCGGCACAGGACCGCACCGGCGCCGGACGTGTCGCGGCGTGGATGCGTGTCAATGGCGCGCTCGGCGACGATCAACTGCTTCACGCCTGCACCCTCGCCTATCTTTCCGACGATCTGCCCACCGACGCCATCGTGCGGTCACATCCGATCGGCGCCGAGCCTCCGGCCGAGCGAGAAGGGCAGGTCTTCAGCGCCAGCCTCGACCACACGATCTGGTTCCATCGCCCGTTGCGCGCCGATCAGTGGAACCTGTACGACTTCAGCTGCCACAGCTACAACGGCGGCCGCGGCCTCGCGATCGGTCACGTCTTCTCGTCCACCGGCACCCACGTGGCGACCATCGCCCAAGAGGTGTTGATGCGCGACCGCCGCGACCGTTGAGCAAGCATCGGTAGTTTGGGCGGGTGCCAGATCACCCGACCGCCGCCGAACTCCCTCCCCTCGACCCGGCGCGCACCGCGCTGCGCGATCACGTGCTGCGGTACTCGGTCAAGCGTGGCGACTTCGTGCTGAAGTCCGGCGCGGCGAGCACATGGTTCCTCGATACGAAGCAGACCGCCTGCCGCCCCGACGGGATGCTGTTGATGGCCGATGTCGCGCTCGCTCTGATCCCGTCCGACGCAAACGCGATCGGCGGCCTCACGGTCGGCGCCGACCCGGTGGCATACGGGGTCGCTGCGATCGGGGCAACTCGCGGTGCTCAGCTGCGCAGCTTCACGGTGCGCAAGGAAGCCAAGGACCACGGGGTCAAGGGTCGCATCGCCGGCGCGCTGGAGCCCGGTGATCGTGTTGTCATCACCGAGGACACGATCACGCGCGGCGTGTCGATCATGGAGGCGGTCGATGCCGTCCGCGAGTTCGGGGCGACGCCGGTGTTCATCACGGTCATCGTCGATCGTGGTGGCACGTGTGGGGCGATGGCAGAGGCGGCAGGTGTTCCCTTCGTGCCCATGCTGACTGCGCCCGACCTCGGCTTTGCGTACGGCAGCTGACGTGCTCCACACCGACACCCCGACGGGCCCGGCTGCAGACGGCGGGCCGTCGACGGGAGATGTGCCGGCGATCCTGCTCAAGCCGTTGTTGCGCGGCTGGTCGCACGTGCTCGCCTTTGTGACCCTGCTCGGGCTCGGCGCGTGGCTGATCGTCGACGCCGTCGGCACCCGGCGCGGGCCTGGCCTGATGATCATCTACGTCGCGGGCACAGGGGCGATGTTCGGCGTGTCGTCGGCGTACCACCGCCTGCGTTGGCGGCCAGAGATCCGCGCGTTGATGTCGAAGTTCGACCACTGCACGATCTTCCTCGCCATCGCGGGCGCGTACACACCGATCGCCGTCGTCGCCCTCCACGGCTGGCACCGCCCGTCGGTTCTCTACACGGTGTGGATCGGGGCCGCGGTCGGCATCGCGCTGCAATGGGTGCCGTTCCACCCGCCGCGGTGGGCCTTTGCCGCCGTGTACGTGATCGTCGGCTGGGCCGCCGCGCCGTCGTTCTCAGAGCTGTACAGCGGGCTCGGCATCCTCGGGTTCATGCTCGTCTTGGGCGGTGGGCTGGCGTACACGATCGGCGCGCTCGTCTACGCGCGCAAGCGTCCCGACCCGTGGCCGCGAGTGTTCGGCTACCACGAGGTCTTCCACGTGTTCACCATCATCGGGGCCGGGCTGCACTTCGCCGCGATGGCCGCCGTCGTGGCGCCCAAGTTCTGAGCCGCGGCGGTCTGATCTACGGTGGGCCGATGCGCACGCCTCTGATCGCGGCGGCCTGCCTGCTGGCCGCGTGCAGTTCGAACGCGAAGACGTCGGTCGAGACGACCACCGCCGCGTCGGCGGTGGCGACCGTGGCGACGTCTGCGAGCGCCACGACCGTTGCGACGACTGAGCCAACGTCCGCCTCTGCGACTGTTGACGAGCCGTCGACTTCGGCGGATGACACGACCGCGGAGACGCTCGACTCGCCGTCCTCGTCGATCACAGCGGGGTCCGTCGCGGCCGCACCCGAGCGACCGTACGACGTCTTTGTCCCGTCGAATTACGACGGCGCCACGCCGCTGCCGTTGGTGATGCTGCTGCACGGGTACGGCGCAACGGGCGAGGTGCAGGACGAGTACTTCGGCCTGCAGCCGCTGGCCGAAGAGCGCGGCTTCCTCTACGTGCATCCCGAGGGCACGACCGACTCGACGGAGCGCCAGTTCTGGAACGCCACCGACGCGTGCTGCGACGACTTCGCGTCGGGCGTCGACGACTCCACCTACCTCCTCGACGTCGTCGCTCAGATCGAGGCCGACTACCGAGTCGACCCGAGCCGCATCTTCGTCGTCGGGCACTCGAACGGTGGCTACATGTCGTATCGCATGGCATGCGATCACGCGGACGTGATCGCCGCGATCGTCAGCCTTGCCGGCGCCACCTTCGCCGATACGTCGCGGTGCGCGCCGGCGGTTCCGGTCAGCGTGCTGGAGATCCACGGCACGGCCGATCCGGTGGTCGGCTACGAGGGCGGGACGCGCGAGGGGCAGGCTGGCTTTCCGGGTGCGACGACGACAGTGGCGACGTGGGCCGGCTACGACGGCTGCGGACCCGATCCGGTTGCGGCGGCGACGACGCTCGATCTCGTCAGCGACCTCGACGGCGCCGAGACGAGCGTGCAGTCGTTCCCCGACTGCCCGCCCGGCGTCGGGGTGGAGCTGTGGACCATGAACGACGGTGAGCACGTGCCCAACCTGTCCAACGACTTCACGCCCGCCGTGATCGACTTCCTGTTCGCCCACCCGAAGCCCTGAGTTCGGGCCCGGCGGGTATCGCCGACCGCGTTTCGCCCAGAGGCCGAGCGCTGTCCGACCGCATCGAGTGACATTCCCATCCCTGACGCCGCTGTTCGTCGATGCGTCTCGCGGAATGTGCGAACGTCCGCCGGGAGCCTCACACCGCGGACGCGTTTCGCGACACGTTGGAGCCGGGGCCGCCGCCATTGGCGAGCGAACAGAGCTCCGGCCGCTGCGAGACTGCTGCGGTGCACCCGGACCTCGAACTGGCTTTCCGCCTGGCCGACATCGCCGACGCGATCACGGTCGGACTGTGGTCGCCCAGCGGCGTCGCGTCGACAGCGAAGGCTGACGACAGCCCGGTCACCGCGGCCGACGTCGCCGCCGAGCACGCGATGCGCGTGCACGTCGCCGGATCGTGCCCGGACGATGGGTTCCTCGGCGAGGAGATCGGGGAGGTCGGAGGCACAAACGGTCGTCGATGGATCGTCGACGGAATCGACGGCACCCGGTTCTTCGCCGCGGGGCAGGCGACGTGGGGCACTCTCATCGCGCTCGAATGTGATGGCACGATCGTCCTCGGCCTGTCATCCAGCCCGCTCCAGCACCGGAGGTGGTGGGCAAGCCGCGGTGGGGGCGCGTTCACCGGTTGGGCGACCGACGTGTCCGCCGCAGCTCGCCTCCACGTGTCGGAGGTACGAACCGGCCGTTCTGCCCGTGTTGCGACGCTGCCGTCATTCGAGAGGATGACGACGATGCAGCAACGGATCATCGAACGATGCTGCGGCGCAGCACCGTCCGATCGACCGTGGAGCCATCAGAACGGCGTCGCGGAAGGCGAGCTGGACGCCTGTGTCTGGTTCGGAGGCGACATCTGGGATCACGCCGCGCCGTCGATCATCGTCGAAGAAGCGGGCGGGAGGTTCACCGATCATCGTGGAGGCACGCGCCTCGACACCCGGACCGCGATCTACTCGAACGGACTCGTGCATGACGAGATCCTCGCCGCCGTCGCCGCGGGGCGGAAGGTCGAGCGTTAGGGCAAGGCGGCGCGCCAGGGCGACATGTCGAGTCCTGCGTACTTGCGCGACATCGCGTCGATCGTCGCCTCGTTCCAGTACGGGTGCCCTGGCCGCGGGATGCCGAAGAGTGCAAGGTCGTCGGGCGACTTGCCGCTGACGAACGCGGCGAAGGCGCGACTGTCGCCGTGGCGGCCGAATGCGTCATAGCTGAACCACTCCGCCGCGGCTGGGCGAAACCCGATCACCAGCACCACGCGGGACGCATCGGGTCGGCCGAAGTCGGTGCCGCGGTGCCACACGTCGGAACGGTAGGCCAGCAGCGTTCCCCGCGTGCCGGTGGCCACGATTTCGTGGTCGTACAGCTCGGCGTGGGCGACGTTCGACCGGCTGCGCGGAACGAGCCTGGGCGGCGCGCAGTCCTCGCTGACATCGGACAGATAGAGAAACGCTTCCAGATGCCAGAAGCCGCGTTCCATGCGCGGTGGCAACAACGAATGGTTGCCGTCGCGGTGCAACGGCTGTTCGTAGTTGATCGCACCGGCCCACTTGGCCCAGACGGCGGCTTGATAGATGCGCACGTCATCGTCGGCCAGCGCGCTGCGAGCGAAGCCGACCAGGCGTGGGTGGACGAACAGGTCGTTGAGGGCGGCACAACCGTGCATCGGAAAGCCGCGCATGCCATCGAACTGCGTGGCCCGGAACTGCTTGCCCGCCGGGTCACCGTCGCCGAAGCCGCTGGCGCGGTTGTAGTCGTCGAACGTGTCGGCGCCGTACAGTCCGGCGAGGTCCTCGGCGACGGCATCGATGTCGTCGACGGGCACGAGACCGGGAACGACCGCGAATCCCTCCTGCTGCCAACTACGCGTTGCATCCGCGAACTCGTTGCCCACCAAGTCAGTGTTCCACACGACTCCGAACCGTCCCGCGCAAACCGCCTCCGCGGAGCGGCGCTGAGCGACCTGTCCGCTCAGACGCGCTCCGCGGAGGCGGAATGTGCAGACTCGACCGGGTATCGCGGGCGGCGCCATTCGTGCGACAGCCTCCGCGGAGGCGGAATGTGCCGAACCGTGGCGGCGGGTCAAGCTTCGAGGCGCTCCTCGAGCCGGACCGTGACGGTGTCGCCGGCCTGCTTGGCGATCGCTGTGCGCAGGTCGGCCTTGATCGGCAGTTTGTGGCGGCCGTCGCCGAGCGCCATGAACGAGCTGCGGAACGGCCGACCGTCAACGGTGCCACGCACCTTCACCAACCCGCGCGTGCCGAAGTACTCGGCGGATCCGGGCATCACGACGTACGTCCAGCCGCCCTTGTTCGGGCTCTGCTCCAAGGTTGCGGTGAACTGCTTGTCCAATGTCGCCATCTCAACTCCTCCAGCGTCAGGTGTCCACAGCAGACGATCTCATCAGCGCGAACTCATCGCGCCGCGTCAGCGTGAGCTGCGGGTCACGCCCGCGGGCAGGTCGGCCAGAATGGCATCGCTGACCCAGCAGTGGGTCATGTGCAACGTGCTCGAGATGCGCACGACCCGTTTCGGTTCGAGCACCCCGCGACCGCACATGCTCAGCGCGGCCTTGAGGCAGGCCTCTTCGTCGGGAAGCACCATCGGCATCCGGCTGCGCCGCACGCCTGCCGCGCCGGCGGTGAAGCAGTTGACGTAGGTCTTCTGCCAGTCGATCTTGTTGGCGAGCGAGGCAGGGATGAAGTCGGCGAGCCCGATGCCGAGCACGTTGCCGCCGCTGATGTCGGTGATGTCGAGCAGCACGATGTTCGACACGTCGGGCGCCTCGGGGTCGGCCAAACCGTGGACCCAGAACCGACCCGTGACGTTCGGGTCGAGGGTTGTGCCGCTGATGTCCTTGCCGCCGCGCTCGATGACGAGCACGTCGATGTTCGGGAACGGCAGAGCCGGCAGCAGTGTGCGGGCGTAGCCGAGCAGGTCGTGTTCGGCGTCGCCTCCGACTTCGTTCGAGTCGAAGGCCTCGATGCGCACGACCTCGCCCGTGGCCGACTCGACCGTCGCGACCCCACCGAGCAGGCGGCCGGTGCCGCGCAGCGCAGCGATGCCGCGCAGCAGTCGGTCACGCATCTCGATCGGCCCGCACGAATGGATCTGCGCCGCCCCCGGCTGCTTGCCGAAGCCGACGACCGCCATCTTCGTGCAGCCGCTCTCGATCGGGCCGTGAAAGCACGTGTGCGGCTTCACCCGGTTCACAGGAAGGATTCGATCGGCGGCGGCTGCGAAGCGGTCGAGGTAGATCGGCATGCCGTCGTCGGTGTGGGCGACCTCGACGGTCTCCATCGTGGCCCGGATCTCGGCACCGATCGCGTCCTCCGACATGCCGAGCTCGATCAGCATGTTGCGCTGGCCCTCGGCCGTGGCCCCGCCGTGGCTGCCCATCGCGGGCACCACGAACGGCTCGGCCCCGAGGTCGCGCAGACCTTCGATCGTGCCGCGCAGCACATCGACGCGGTCACTGAGGCCGCGGCTCCCGGCGCCGACCGCCACGGTCATCCCCGGCGTGATGTCGAACGCGAGACGGGCGACCACCGCTGCCCGGGCCGTCTTGCCGACGTCGCCCACCGCCGGTGGCAACGGGATGTCGAGCTGAACCTCGTGCAGCGCCGGCACGGTGAGGTCGGGGTGAAAGGGCAGATCCACGCCCTTCGAGAGTTGCTCCCAGGGATTCGCAGCGGCCATACAGGGATGGTACAGCGCCCGGTCAGCCGGCAGGATTGGCCGCGAGAGCGTCGAAGCGACCGGCCGGGCGGATCCGGCGATAGGCCTCGACCGTCGGTGCCAGCTCGCTCGGCGCCGCACCGTGGAGGATCACGCCGTCGGCACCGAGATCGAGCTGGTGCAGCACCGCGGCGGCGCACTGCTCGGCGCTGCCCGACGCGGCGGGGGCGAGCCATTCGTCGGGGATGAGCGTGGCCACGTGCTCCAGCTCGCTGGTGGTCGCGACGGCGTCGAGCGCGCCGCGAAATCCGGCTACGAACGGGTCGGAGCGGAACCGGGCGAGCACCGCCGGGTCCCAGTCGTTGGTGCGTACGAGCAGATCGCCATAGCCCTGAAGGTATGTCGCCAGCCTGCCGACCGTCTTCTTCAGGCGGACGTCTTCGGGGATCCAGTCGCCGATGGTCGCGAAGCAACTCCACACCCGCACCGCCGCTGGATCGCGCCCGGCCCGCTCTGCCGCGTCCTTCACGGTGCGCACGCAGCGCTGCAAGGTCTCGTCGGTGAAGAACGTGTGCAGGATCACACCGTCGAAGGCCCGTCCGCACAGCGCCAGCGACTGCGGACCGAACGCGGTGAACATCAGCGGGATCGCTTCGTCGAAGGTCGGGTCGAGCGCCAGCACGGGGAACTTGCCGGCCGGGCCGTCGTGACCGATGATCACCTCGCCCTTCCACAGCCGGCGCATCAGGCCGACGAAGTCCTCGACCTGCGCGGTCGTGATGCGGGGGATGCCGAAGGCGTCGAACATCCGCTCGATGCCACGGCCCAGCCCGAGCGCGAACCGCCCGCCCGTCATCCGATGCATCGTCGTCGCGAAGCTGGCGGTCACGACCGGATGACGGGTGTTGTGGT
>Ga0075365_10000553_pt1 | contig 14444 bp, 12 predicted proteins | sample EndMetdeltDD1765_FD_71387 | JGI IMG/M metagenome (GOLD analysis project Ga0075365, IMG submission 71387) | Populus endosphere microbial communities from Tennessee, USA - Endosphere MetaG P. deltoides DD176-5 | ecosystem: Host-associated > Plants > Roots > Endosphere | place: USA: Tennessee... | reverse complement strand
GTTCTCGATGGAGCCGAATGCCGCCAATGTCGTGCCGTCGCATGTGCGGATGCTGATCGACGCACGTGCGATCGATCCGGCCGTGATGGAAACTTTTGCCGAGGCGGTGGCTGCGCTTTGCGTGGACGTTGCATCGAAAAGCGGTGTGAAGATCGCCGAACCGCGGCGGATTTCCAACAATCCGCCGTCGCTGATGTCGGACAAGGTCGTGGCGCTTCTGGAAGAGAGCACAGCCGGCCTCGGTTCCACGAGCCGGCGCATGGTCTCCGGTGCCGGACATGATGCCGCCTATCTCAGTCGTGTCGCACCCGCCGCCATGGTCTTCATTGCCTGCCGTGAAGGGCGCAGCCACACGGCGGAGGAATGGGCGGAAAACGACGCTATCGCACTCGGCGCGGCGGTTCTCTACGAAACGGTCTTGAAGCTGGATAAGCAATAAAGGAGCAAGGGCATGGGTCGGATTCTGACGGAAAAGGATGTCGAGGCGGCAGTGCGCGGCGGCTCCGTTTATGCCGCGGGCGGCGGCGGTTGGGCCGATCACGGCCGTATGCTGGGTTATGCGGCGGTCAGCATCGGCAAGCCGGAACTCATCACAATCGACGAACTGGACGATGACGAATGGGTGGCGACGGCCGCTGCGATCGGCGCGCCGGCTTCGACCACCAATTGGGAAATGCAGGGCATCGACTATGTGAAGGCCGTGCAGCTTCTGGAAGATGCGCTTGGCGAACAGGTCTCGGCGCTGATGATCGGCCAGAACGGCAAGTCCTCGACGCTGAACGGCTGGTTGCCGTCCGCCATTCTCGGCACCAAGGTTCTGGATGCGGTGGGCGACGTACGCGCCCATCCGACTGGCGACATGGGCTCGATCGGCATGGCGAATTCGCCGGAACAGATGATCCAGACCGCCGTCGGCGGCAACCGCGCCGAGAACCGCTATATCGAACTCGTCATCCGCGGCGCCACCGCCAAGGTCTCGCCGGTTCTGCGCACCGCATCCGACATGTCGGGCGGCTTCATCGCCTCCTGCCGCAATCCGCTGCGCGCGTCTTATGTCCGCGATAATGCGGCGCTTGGCGGCATCAGCCTGGCGCTGACATTAGGCGAGGCGATCATTGCAGCCGACGCGAAAGGCGGCCATGCGATCATCGATGCGATCGTCAAGACGACGGGCGGCACGATCCTGACCGAGGCGGAAGTGACGGCGAAATCGGTCGTTTACACCAACGAGGCCTTCGATGTCGGGACGCTGACGCTTGGCTCGGGTGACAAGGCGATCACCATGCATGTGATGAACGAATACATGGCAGTCGACGATGCCGGCGGCAATCGCCTCGCCACCTTCCCGGACATCATCGCGACGCTTTCGCCGGAAGGCGAGCCGATGAGTGTCGGCCAGCTGAAGGTGGGCATGCGGGTGTTCCTGCTGCATGTGCCGAAGACGCTGATCCCGCTGGCATCGAGCGTCAAGGACCCGTCGGTTTATCCGATCTGCGAGAAGGCTTTGGGGATCAGCATTGCGGATTACGCGTTGGCTTGAGGCGGTTGGCGTATGGGGTTTGCCCCTCATCCGCCTGCCGGCACCTTCTCCCGTTTTGACGGGGAGAAGGACGCAAGAGGCGCCGTCTCCGCTTAATCTGGGACGTTGAGCAGGGCACGTCCCCTCTCCCCGCGAGCGGGGAGAGGGTTAGGGTGAGGGGCAGACCCCTTGCGCAATGGGTGAGGGCTTTTCCCTCGCAAAACGAGGAGACACCACCATGCCCAAGCCAAACCCGCGTCACCCGAATTTCCCAATCCCCGGCGGGCCGGAGCTGCGCGCCAAGGGCTGGCGGCAGGAGGCGTTGCTGCGCCTTCTCGAAAACGTCCTCTCCGTTGGCGAAGACCCGGACAATCTCGTCGTCTATGCCGCTCTCGGCAAGGCCGCCCGCAACTGGCCGGCGCATGCGGCGATCGTCAAGGTGCTGAAGGAGATGGACGAGGATCAGACGCTGATCATCCAGTCCGGCAAGCCGGTCGGCCTGCTCAAGACCCATGACAAGGCGCCGCTGGTGATCATGGCGAACTGCAATATCGTCGGCCAATGGGCCAAGGCCGAATATTTCTACGAACTGCAGGAAAAGGGGTTGATCTGCTGGGGCGGGCTCACCGCCGGTGCCTGGCAATATATCGGCAGCCAGGGCGTCATCCAGGGCACCTATGAAATCTTCATGCGGATCGCCGAAAAGCGCTTCGGCGGCACGTTGGCCGGCCGCTTCGTGTTGACCGCAGGCCTCGGCGGCATGGGCGGCGCGCAGCCGCTCGCCGGTCGCATGGCCGGTGCCGCGATCCTTGTGGTCGATATCGATCTGGAACGGGTCGCCAAGCGCAAGTCGATCGGTTTCCTCGATGAGGTGGCGCCCGATCTCGATACGGCGCTGCAGATGATCGATACGGCGGTGAAGGAAAAACGGGCCGTCTCGATCGGCCTTGTCGGCAATGCCGCTGATATCTATCCGCAGATCGTCAAGCGCGGCATCGTGCCGGATGTGGTTTCCGACCAGACCTCGGCGCATGATCTCGTTTACGGCTATGTGCCGAAGGGCATGAGCCTCGAGGAAGTGCGACGTCTGCGGAAGGAAGGTCAGGGCCAGCTGATGGCGGCGAGCCGCGCCTCGATCGTCGATCACGTCCGCGCCATGCTGGCCTTGCAGGAGCAGGGCGCGGAAGTCTTCGACAACGGCAACCTGATCCGCACGCAGGCGAAACAGGGCGGGGTCGAAAACGCCTTCGATATCCCTATCTTTACCGAGGCCTATCTCCGGCCGCTGTTCTGCAAGGCGATCGGCCCGTTCCGCTGGATGGCGCTTTCGGGCGAGGAAAGCGATATTGCCCGCATCGACGATCTGGTGCTGGAGCTGTTCCCGGACAATTTCATCGTCACCAACTGGATACGGCTGGCGCGGGAAAACGTGCCCTTCGAAGGTCTGCCGGCCCGCATCGCCTGGCTTGGCCATGGCGAGCGAACGAAACTGGCGCTGGCAGTCAATGATCTGGTGGCGAAGGGCGAGCTGAAAGGCCCGGTCGCCTTCTCACGTGACCATCTCGATGCCGGCGCAATGGCGCATCCGAACATCATGACGGAAAACATGAAGGACGGATCGGACGCGATCGCCGACTGGCCGCTGATCAATGCCATGACGCTCTGCTCGTCGATGGCCGACCTTGTCGTCATCCATTCCGGCGGCGGCGGTTATGCGGGCTATATGACCAGCGCCGGGGTGACGATCGTGGCCGACGGGACGGAAGCCGGTACCGAACGGATCGCGCATTCGATCACTAACGATACGTCGCTCGGGATCATACGTTATGCGGATGCCGGATATGACGAGGCGATCGAGGCCGCGGCCGAGCATGGCGTCGGGCACATCCGGCTGGGGTCGTAACGCACGGTTTTCGCGCCGCGGAGAGCATAGACCATCGTGCCGTGTTTAGCACCATGGTCACGGCGTTCTCAGAACCGCTCCGCTTGCCTATCGCGTCGAAAGCGGTGGTGGCGGTGGCGGGGTGGTCGGGCCGGGACCGAGCGACCGCTGGACCATGACGCTATCCGCCCAGCGGCCGTAACGATAGGCGACCGCCGGCAGCAGGCCTACGCGCACGAAGTTGAAGCGCTCGTGTAGAGCGAGCGAAGCGGCATTGTCGGCATCGATATAGCCGATGATCTGCCGGAAGCCGGCGGCAGCGCAGGCATCGATCAAACCGCGCAGCAAGCGGCTGCCGATGCCTTTGCCGATATGGTCGTGATGCACATAGATCGAATGTTTGACCGTGTAGCGATAGGCCGGGCGCTTGCGGAACAGCACCACATAGGCATAACCGACAACCTGCCCGTCCACCGTCGCGACGATATGGGGCAGGCGCTTGCTTTTCAGGTTCTTGCGCCGGTCGCGCAGATCGTCCGGTTCCGGCGTGTCGCTGTCGTCGACGCCCTCCTCGATGCCGCGGCGGATATGCCGGCGATAGATCGCCAGCATCGCCTCCACATCCGCATCACGAGACGGGCGAATGACCACTTCCTGCTGCATGCTCGTTTCCGTTTCCGACATCGATTATTCCGCGGCGATGTAGGTGTAGAGCCGCACGCGGCCCGATGCATCCGTTTCGCGATAGACGCCCTGGATCTCCACTTCAAAGCCCGGGAAGGTGTTGAAGCAGGTCTCGAACATCTTGAGATAATCGATCATCGGCTGAGCCTGTTCGGTCAGCCGCTCGCCGGGAACGATGGTGGCGATGCCGGGCGGATAAACGACGAACGGCGTCGTTGCGATCCGGCCGGTGATCTCGCCGATCGGCAGATAATCGACATCGTTGCGCACCAGGCAACGCGCCGCATCATGCGGCGACATGGCCGCCGGCGGCAGATGGGCGGCGGAGAACTGCTTGGTCTGCAGCGCGCTGACACCCGCCTCGCGGAAGAAGCGGTGCATGTCGGCGCAGAGATCGCGCAGGCGAACGCCCGCATAACGGCCCGGCCGGCGGCGATAGAATTCCGGGATGACCTCTTCCAGCAGCGCATTGTCGTCATGCAGTTTCTTGAAGGCGACGAGACCGCTGATCAGCGTGCCCGCCTTGCTCGCCTCGACGCCCGGCGTCAGCAGGAAAAGCAGGGAGTTCAGGTCGTTCTTTTCGGCAACGATGCGGTTTTCGCGCAGGTACTGCGCAACGATCGGCGCGGGAATGCCGTGGTCGGCATAGGTCCCGGTGTGGCGGTCGAAGCCGGGGGTCAGCACCGTCAGCTTGTTGGGGTCCGTCATGGCGAAACCGGCATACATGTCGCGGAAACCGTGCCATGCGGCATCCGGCGCCAGATGCCAGAAGGCCGGATTGGTCGCCAGCTGGTCGGTGGCGATGCTCTCCCACGGCACGTCATGTGCGGCGCCGGGGCTGGAAACGTCCGGAATCGATACCCGATCCGGCACGAAGGGTTCGAAGAACCAGCGGCGCTCGGCGCGGGATTCCTTCTCTTCGAATTCCCGCCGCACGGCGCGCATCTTCTTGCGCAGCTCGATGCCGAGGCGGATCGTGTCGTCCCAAAGTACTTCGCCGGAACGGCCCTTCATCATCTGCGCGCCGACATCCAGCGAGGCGAACAGCGGGTAGAAGGGCGAGGTCGAAGCGTGCTGCATGAAGCTTTCGTTGAAGCGGCGATGCTCCACCCGGCGCTTCTGGCCGGTAATGTGCCGGTCCTTCATGTGGATCTGCGACGCCTGGGAGAAGCTGGCGAGCTGCTTGTGCGTGGACTGCGTGGCGATGATGCCCGGTGAATCCGGCCCCAGATTCTGGAGGCCCATGGCGAAACGACCGGCATAAAGCGGGTGAAACTTCATGAAGCCGGCCCATGCCTCGTCGAACAGGATGTAGTCGCAGAGATGGCCGATGCTTTTGAGGATCATTTCCGCATTGTGGATCGTGCCGTCATAGGTGCACTGCTCGACGACAGCGACGCGGAACGGCCGCGGCTTTTTCCAGGCCTCGGGGTCCTTCACCAGCGGATTGGTGCGGATGCGCTCGCGCAGCGTATCTTCGTCCAGCGCTGCGAAATCCATCGGGCCGATCAGGCCATGCGCGTTGCGCGCAGTTGGGACATAGATCGGGATACCGCCGGAGATCATCAGCGCGCCGTGATGGGCGGCCTTGTGATTGTTGCGGTCGAAGAGAACCAGATCGCCATCGGTGACGAGAGCGGAAAGCGCCACCTTGTTGGAGGTGGAAGTGCCGTTCAGGACGAAATAGGTTTTTTCCGCGCCAAAAATCTTGGCAGCTTCCTTCTGCGCCGCAAGCGCCGGTCCCTCGTGGGTCAGGAGGTCGCCCAGATCGAGCACGGAATTGTCGAGGTCGTCGCGGAACACCGCTTCACCCAGATGTTCCATGAACACCCGGCCGATCGGGCTGCGGCTGTAGAAGACGCCGCCATTATGGCCGGGGCAGGTCCAGAGCTGGTTGCCTTCTTCGGCATAATCCACCAGCGCACCGAAGAACGGGGTCTTCAGCGTCTCGGCGTATTGTTTCAGGCGGCTGATCAGGTTCTTGGCGATGAAGCCAGGCGTTTCTTCCGAGAGAAAGACATATCCGTCGATGAAGTCTAACACCTCGACGGGAACGTCCTCGAAACGCTTGCCGCGGATCAGGAGAAGGATCGGAAAGTCCAGCCCGCGCCGGCGCATCAGGTTGATCAGATGTGAGGTCTTGCCTTCAAGACCCTTCTTGCCCCAGTCGACCATCATGCAGCCGATCGCGGCATCGGTCTGCACCACCACTTCGGCATCGTCCAGAGTGCGGGCGCGGACCACTTCGAAACCGGAGCGCTCTATTTCCGCGACGATCTGGTTGTATCGCGCGCCTTCCAGATCCTCGTTGTCGAACGAGGGGGTCGCGAACAAGAAGTTGAAGCGTCTGAAATAGTCCATAAGGGCCTCCGCTATTGATCCGACTGGAGGTTTTGACGCTTTTTATGACAGGGTTGTGACTAGGCGGCGATTTATGGGGCCCGTGGTTCGGTTCTCAACACAGTTGCTGAAAATCCGGAGATCAAAGGGCAGGACAAAGCATAAGCAACTGTCCCGCCCCCATTTCAATTATGCCGGATCAAAGCAGGTCGCGGCCGGCCAGGTTCCTCATCAGCGCCGAGATCCCGAATTCCCAAGCTGGGCAATCCGTGGAAAGCCGCACCGTATTGCGCAGCGTCCCGAGCGCCGGCGAGGAAATCTCCACCACGTCGCCGATCTTGTGGGTGAAGCCCTGGTTCTTGACGTCACGGTCTTCGGTCGGCGCGAACAGCGTACCGAGGAAGAGCATGAAGCCGTCCGGATACTGGTGGTGCTTGCCGCAGGTCTGACGGACGAGGTCGAGCGGGTCGCGGCTGATCTGCGACATCGAGCTCTTGCCGTTCAACACGTAACCTTCGAGGCCGGTGACCTTCAGGTCGAGCTGCGCGTTGCGGACGTCGTCCAGCGTGTAGGTCGCGTCGAGCAGGCGCACGAAAGGACCGATCGAGCAGGAGGCGTTGTTGTCTTTGGCCTTGCCGAGCAGCAAGGCGGAGCGGCCCTCGACGTCACGCAGGTTGACGTCGTTGCCGAGTGTGGCGCCCTTGATCTCGCCGCGGCTGTTGACAGCGAGCACGATTTCCGGCTCCGGATTGTTCCAGGTGGAGATCGGATGCAGGCCGACATCGGCGCCCCAGCCGACCGAGGACAGGACCGGCGCCTTGGTGAAGACTTCCGCATCCGGGCCGATGCCGACTTCCAGATATTGCGACCACATGCCTTCCTTGATCAGCGCTTCCTTGACGTTCGCAGCCTGTGGTGAGCCGGCTTTCAGGTCGCGCAGGCTGCCACCGATGATGCTGCTGACCTTTTCACGGATCGCCGCGGCGCGATCCGGATTGCCGGCCGCCTTTTCCTCGATAACCCGCTCGATCATCGACTGCGCGAAGGTGACGCCACAGGCCTTGACGGTCTGCAGGTCGGCCGGCGCCAAGAGATAGGGTTTTGCCGGATCGGGTCTGCCGATGCTGTTTGAGGCGATCTCGTCAAGCGAGCCAAGGCTCTGCCCGCCGGCGCCGCGCACGAATTCGGCGGCATCATCGCGTTCCAGGAGCGCGCTCATCGTTGGCGCTTCGCGGGATGTGACGTCGATCAGCTTGCCGTCACGCAGCGTCACGAGGCTCGGGCCGGAAACGGCGGGGTTCCAGACGCGGCCGACAAACAGGCCATGGGTTGTCGTATCGATGAGATGATCGGTCATGTCGGTAAATCGCCTTCCGCTTTCGGCATCAAGATAAATCAACGCGGCTCCCTGCGGACCCCCGCTCCCGCCGGCACCATACGGTCCCGGCGGGCTTCCGGAAAGGCCGATCTCGCCGGTTTCAGTCCTTGCCGCATATGCGGACGGTCATTTGTGATAGAGCAGGATCATCAAACCGCGGATCGTTTCTTTCGATCGGTTAACGATGCGGTGCGGCACGTCGGCGGCATATCGAGCGGTCTCGCCGATATCGAGCGTCTTCGTCACGCTGCCGCTGGTGATCTCGAAACCGGAGGTCAGAGCGGTGAAATGTTCGAAGGCGCCCGGCGCGTGCGGCGCGCTGTCGAGCATGCCGGAAGGGTCGATCTCCACATCGTACCATTCGGTAGAACCGGCAAGCCGCGGCGGGCTGAGAATGCGAAGACGGCAAAGTCCATCGGCGCTACGGATTTCCGGCGTGTGGGAAGCGGACGTGATCTCGATCGAGCCGTTCTCCGCCGGCACCGCCTTGTCGTCCAGCAGTTCGGCGATCTCGATCTTCAGCGCACGGGTCATGCCCCAGAGCACGGCGAAAGTCGGGTTCGCCTGGCCACGTTCGATCAGCGACAACATGGATTTCGAAACGCCCGAGAGTTCGGCAAACTGCGTCAACGTCAGCCCGCGCAGCTTGCGCTGGCGCTGGATGATGGGGCCGATCTGCGGTGCGTCGATATTGTCCTGCTCTTCCGACATATCTGTTGCTGTAAAACCTTTACACGCTGTGTTGCAACAGTCTTTCGCGATGCCCGAAGCTGAGGCAAATCACCGTGGCAGAAGATCGTGGGGAGCAGGAAGGGCAAGAAGCCCCTCCCTGCGGTCGGCATCGTCTCAGTCTTCGATCCGCTCATGGGCGTCGGCCTTGCCCTTGGCCCAATAGCCGGCGGCCTTGATCCAGCTCAACGGGTATCCCCGTTTTTCGACAAGGTAGGCCCGCACGGCACGCGCCACGGAAGCCTCGGCGGCGACCCAGATGAATGTCTCGGGCTCCAGTGCGATCTTGTCGAGGGCGGCAATGAGACCGGATTCGTCGGTTGCCTGGGAAAGCGGACGGTGAACCCAGATCGTCTCCAGCTCGGCGCGCGTTTCGAAGACCTGCTCTTCTTCGGATCCCGCAACGGCTGCGATGCTGACGATAGACGTGCCGGCGTCGGCTTCCTCTATCCGCCTTCCGATTGCAGGCAGGGCTGTCTCGTCGCCGATCAGTATCCAGCGCCTGATACCGGAAATCACCGCAGATCCGCGTGGGCCGCCGAGCGCGAGCGTGGTGCCCGGCCTGGCGTCCAGCGCCCACTGGGTTGCCGGTCCGGCTTCGTGGACCGCGAAATCCAGGACGAGCGTTTTCGTGTCGTTGTTGTAGCGGCGCGGCGTATAGTCCCGACGCTCCGGTTCGCCTTCGGCCGCCGGCAGGAAAATCTTGACGTGGTCGTCCGGTGCGGCACTGATGAAATCCGCAAGATCATCACCGACAAGTGTGATCCGCAGCATTTGCGGCGTCACGTATTCGACGGCCGAAACGGTCAGCGAGCGGCGCTTCAACTCGTGGCGGACGCGTTCGATATGTGGAGCGGCAGGGGAGGTGGATAGGTCGTTCATTCTTCAGTCCTTGTGCTGAGGCTGGACGCCCCGATCTGCCGGACATGACCGCGCAGACCGAAACCGGCCCAGCCCGATCGATCATGCGCGTTGAGTGACGTTAACGCTTACGTGCAGCAGCACCAGTTGCACACTGCAGTGTGTTCCTGACATAGGCCCGAAAGTGGATTATTGCAATCCAGTATTTCGGCCAGTATTTCCGATCAGAACGAGAGGTCGAGAACCCGGCCTTCGAACAGGCGGTCGCGAGAGCCTTCCAGATGCCGGCGCATCAGGTCGCGGGCTTCCTCGGAGCGGCCTTCGGCCACGGCGCGGAAAATCTCCTCGTGTTCGTCATAAACCTGCTGCAGGCCGGGCCGCGGTCCCATCAGCGACAGGCCATGCAAGTGCATGCCGACGGCGATATGCGCTTTCAGTGCCTCCATCGACGCGGTGTAGAAATGGTTGTTGGCCGCCTCGGTCACGGCGCGGTGGAAATTGAAATCCGCCTCGGTGCGATGCAACTGGTGGCTCGTCGCCTCACGCAATTCCGCGAGGGCTGCGGCAATCTTCTCGATCGCAGCCTTGTCGCGCCGCTGGGCCGCAAAAAACGCGGCGGCCGGTTCGATCGTCAGGCGGAATTCGTAGCAGCGTTGGATATCGGCAATCGATTTGACCGGCGAATAGGCAAGCTGGGAAGCGCCCGACGCCTGCGCGCTGACAAAGGTGCCGGCGCCCTGGCGGGAATAGATCATGCCCTGTTCGCGCAGCCGGCTCAGCGCATCGCGCACCACGGGGCGGGAGACGCCGAGCATTGCGGCCAGTTCGTGTTCGCCCGGCAGGCGGCTGTCCGGCGCGTAATTGCCGGTGCGGATGCGCTCCTGCAACTGGTCGAGAACCCGATCGACGAGTTTCACGGTTCGGCCGCGCTCGGTCTTTGCGCCTGCCGTTGCTTCTGTCTCTCTCCGTGCGCCTTCAGCCAGTCGGTCTGTCATTCTTTTCCATCACACGGCCTGACGGGTTTCAGGCGCTGTTTCGATCGCTTTTATCAGAGTTTGCGGCGTGCCGAAGCCCCCAGACTTCACTGCAACCCGGATTTGCAAGCCGTTTTCCAACAGGATTTCGCACCAGGGCACGCCAGGTTCGATCTCGCCCTTGGGGATCAGCACGCCGGCTTTCAGAATTCGCAACAGTGCAAGGGCAGTATCGCCGCCGCCGGTGATGACCGTATCCGGTGCCGCAGCCTGTATCAGGCCATGCGCGGCGCGGCCAAAACGGTTCGCGACAGCGGTGCTGTCCTCGGTCATGTCTCCTGTGCAGCGGAGAAGCGCGGGCAGATCGATATCCGGCCGATCCGGCAACGCACCGGACCGCGCATGCAGCACCGAGCCGAGCCGGCTGCTTTGCGCAAGCGCTTCCATCTGCGCTTCCGTGATGGGGTCGCGTGAGCCGATGGCGAAAAGCGTCCTGGATGAAGGACGGAAGCTTGCCGGTCGCGCGCCCGGCCTGCGGAGCTTGCGGGCCAATGCGAGGCCGAGCCCGCGCGCGCCGACCGCCACGGCGTCGCTCCAGTCGTGACCGGCGAGAATCCGGTCCAGATCCTCGTCCGTCTGCGCATCGGCGATAATGAGATCGGCCCCCGGGCCGGCAAAAAACGGCAGGATCGGCAGGGGCGTCTCCACCCCGCGGCCGGTCACCGCACCGCCACAAGTAAACCGCTGCTGGTCGGGAATGGCCGGCGCTACGACGAGCTTTCGATAGCCGAAGGCACGCGCTAAGGCTTCGCTTTCAACCGCCACATTGCCCTTGAGCCGGGAGTCGATCTTCTTGAAGACGAAGGTCGGTCTGGCCATAGCAAGGCCGATCGCCGCCAGCCCTATGCGCGCCGAAGCCTCTTCAGGGACAAGCGCGCGGGAGGCGGTGTTGACCACCAGCACATCCGGCGCGCTGCGAAGGGCTGACGGGATATTTTCAACATCAACCGCGACGGCCACCGAAAGCCCCGCCGCGACGAAGGGCGTGCCGGTATCGAGCGCGCCCGTCAGATCGTCGGCGATGATCGCGACCGTTATTCCCATCAGCTCAAACCCGAGTTCACGGCATGACACGCGACGAGATGATTCGGCCGCGCCTCTTTCCATTCCGGCACCACCTTGGAGCAGACATCCATGGCGACCGGGCAGCGGGTGTGGAAACGGCAGCCGGAAGGCGGGTTGAGCGGGCTCGGCACATCCCCCTGCAGGATCTGGCGCTTGCGGTTGCGCTCATGCTCTGGATTGGTCTCCGGTACGGCAGAAAGCAGCGCCTTCGTATAAGGGTGCAGCGGCGTCTGGAACAACGCATCGCGCGGCGCCAGTTCCGCCAGACGGCCGAGATACATGACGCCGACGCGGGTCGAGATATGCCGCACCACGGCCAGATCGTGTGCGATGAACAGATAGGTGAGGCGGTATTTTTCCTGCAGATCGAGCAGGAGATTGATGATCTGCGCCTGGATCGACACGTCGAGCGCCGAGATTGCCTCGTCGCAGACGATGAATTTCGGCTGGCAGGCGAGAGCACGGGCGATGACAACACGCTGGCGCTGGCCGCCGGACAGTTCGTGGGGATAACGCGAGGCAAACCGGGTCGGCAGGCCGACATCCTGCAGGAGCGCGGTGATCTTGTCCTTCAGGTCCGCCTTGGTGGCGAGCTTGTGGAAGAGCATAGGCTCGCCGATCGCCTCGCCCACCGTCATGCGCGGATTGAGCGTCGAATAGGGGTCCTGGAAAACGATCTGCAGGTCGCGGCGGAAGGGTCGCATGGACTTTTCGTTGAGCCGGGTCAGGTCCTGACCCTTGTAGATGACCTTGCCGCCGCTGGCGCGGTGCAGGTTGAGGATGGTGAAACCGGTCGTCGACTTGCCGCAGCCGGATTCGCCCACCAGCGACAGGGTTTCGCCCTCGTGGATATCGAGGCTGACATCGTCCAGTGCATAAACGGTCGCCGCCTTCTCGCCGAAAGCGCCAAGCTTGACGTGAAAATGCTTCACCAGGTTTTCGACGCGGAGCAGGGGTTCGGCACTCATCATGCGGCCTTCAATGCTGTGTTGACGGCGAAACAGGCGGCGCGGTGGCGGTCGCCCGAGGAGATCGGTTCGAGCTTCGGCACTTCGCGTCGGCAGATATCCATGGCCAGCGGACAGCGCGGCGCAAACGGACAGCCGGCGGGTCTGCGGCCGGGCTCCGGCGGCGTACCGCCGATCGAGCTGAGACGGGCGGCCGGCGCATCCGACAGCGTCGGGATCGAAGCCAGCAGGCCGCGCGTATAGGGGTGGCTCGGATTGGCGTAGAGATCGTCGACCGGTGCATCCTCGACCACGGTGCCGGCATAAAGCACCACGACGCGGTCGGCGAGGCCGGCGATCAGCGCCAGATCGTGGGTGATCCAGACGACCGACATGCCGAGCTTGTTGCGCAGGTCCTTCACCAGATCGACGATCTGCGCCTGGATGGTGACATCAAGCGCGGTGGTCGGCTCGTCGGCGATCAGCAGTTTTGGATCGCAGGCAAGGCCGATGGCGATCATCACGCGCTGTCGCATGCCGCCGGAAAGCTCGTGCGGATAGGCTTCCAGCCGTTCTTCCGGCCCCGGGATGCCGACGAGACGCAAAAGCTCGACGGCGCGCTTGCGGGCATCTGCCTTCGACATCTTGCGATGATAGATCAGCGGCTCGCAGAGCTGGTCGCCGACCTTCATGACCGGGTTGAGCGAGGTCATCGGGTCCTGAAACACGAAGCCGATATCGCCGCCGCGCACCTTGCGCAGTTCCCTGTTCGACATGGTCTGCAGGTCGCGGCCGTTAAACTCGGCAGTTCCCTTGGTCACCTTGATCTTGTTCGGCAGCAGTCGCATCAGCGAGAGCATGGTGAGGCTCTTGCCGCAGCCGGATTCGCCGACCACGCCGAGTGTTTCGCCCTTGCCGACGTAGAGATCGATGCCATCGACCACCACGGCCGGGCCGCGACGACCGTCGATTTCGACGGTCAGGCCTTTGACGTCGAGAAGGCGTTCTTGTTTGTTCTGAGCGGTCACTTCGAACCTCGCGGATTGAGAGCGTCGTTCAGGCCATCGCCCAAAAAGGAGAAGGCGACGGAGGCGAGGCCGAGCACGAAGGCGGGCGCTGCCAGAAGATGCGGATAATGCTGCCAGACACGCAGGCCGTCGGAGATCATGTTGCCCCAGCTTGGGGTCGGCGGGTTGACGCCCACGCCCAAGAACGAGAACGCGCTTTCCAGCACCATGGCGGTGCCGAGGCCGGCACTGACCGAGACGATCAGCGGGCCAAGCGCATTCGGCACGACGTAGCGCATCATGATGATGCGGTTCGGCAGGCCGAGCGCCATGGCGGCGGTGATATAGGGGCGGCTGCGGATTGACAGGACCTGGGCGCGGACGAGGCGCGCATAGGGCGGCCAGGAGATCAGCGCCATCGAGCCGAAGACGAGGAAGAAATCGATCCAGATCGTTTCGCGATAGAAGGGATTGAGGGTCGCCATGTATTGCGCCTCCATCCACTTGGCAATCGGGTTCTTCAGCGAGGCGTTGATGACGACGACCAGCAGCAGGTTCGGCACGGACATAGTCATATCCGTCAGCCACATAATGACCCGGTCGTAAGGATCGCCGAAAAAGCCGGCGATGGCGCCGAGCGTCGTACCGATCGCAAGCGCGATCGCCGTCACCACCACCGCGACGAGGAAGGCTGTGCGGGTGCCGTAGACCACGCGGCTGAAGACATCCCGGCCGAGATCGTCGGTGCCGAACAGATGCAGCAGAGACGGCGCCTGATTTCGGGCCTCGAGATCCTGGCTGAGGAAATCGAACGGCGTCAGGTAGGGGCCGAAGACCGCCGCGAAGGCGAGCACGACGATGACGGCAAGGCCAAAGATCGCCAGCTTGTTGCGCTTCAGCCGATGCCAGGCATCACGCCACAGGCTGACTGGCGGTTCGTCATCGGTGACGGCGGGATTAGACTGAACGAGCGTCATCGTCAGCGGCTCCTCTTGGAA
>Ga0075365_10000552_pt1 | contig 14463 bp, 13 predicted proteins | sample EndMetdeltDD1765_FD_71387 | JGI IMG/M metagenome (GOLD analysis project Ga0075365, IMG submission 71387) | Populus endosphere microbial communities from Tennessee, USA - Endosphere MetaG P. deltoides DD176-5 | ecosystem: Host-associated > Plants > Roots > Endosphere | place: USA: Tennessee... | reverse complement strand
AGGCTGCGGCCGGTGAGGTCGAGGAAGACGTCGTCGAGGGTGGCGCTGGCGACCTCGATCCGGGTCGGGGCGACGCCCTGCGCGGCGAGCTCGACGACCAGGCCGGGGGCGGCCGAGGAGGCCCGCGGCGCCCGCAGGAGCACGACCGGTCCGCGCCGCTCCACCGCGACGTCCCCCACCAGCCGGGAGCCGGTGACGGCCGCCACCGTCGCGTCCGCCTCCGAGGCGAGGGTCAGGGTGACCAGGTCGCCGAGGCCCGACTTCAGGGCGGCCGCGGTGTCGTCGGCGATCACCCGCCCGTGGTCGACCACCACCACCCGGTCGGCGATCGCGTCCGCCTCCTCCAGGTAGTGCGTGGTGAGCACGATCGTGGTGCCCTGCTCCCGGTGCAGCCGGCGCACCTGCTCCTGCAGGTTGACCCGGTTCTGCGGGTCGAGCCCGGTCGACGGCTCGTCGAGGAACAGCACGCGTGGCGACTGCACGAGCCCGATCGCGACGTCGAGTCGCCGGCGCTGGCCGCCGGAGAGCGTGGACACCGGTCGACCGGCGTGCTCGGTGAGGTCGAAGGCCTCGAGCAGCTCGTCGGCCCGGGCTGCGGCGGCGGCCCTCGAGAGGCCGAAGGCGCGGCCCTGGCCGACCAGCTCGTCGCGGCCGCGCTGCTGGTGGCCCGCGCCGTTGCCCTGGCCGACGTAGCCGATGCTGCGGCGCACGGCCCGCTGGTCGCGGACCACGTCGTACCCGGCGACCTCGGCGGTGCCGGAGGTCGGGGCGACCAGGGTGGTGAGCATCCTCAGCGTCGTCGACTTGCCGGCGCCGTTGGGACCGAGGAGGGCGACGAGCTCGCCCTCCCGGACGTCGAGGTCGAGGCCGCGCACGGCCTCGATCGTCTGCTGGTGACGGGTGAAGTGGCGGGTGAGTCCGCGGGTTCGGATCATCATGGGGACGACGCTAGGAACGCATCCGGTCAGATCCTGGCCTCAATCCGATCTAGCCTCGGTCCATGACCACCAGCGCCCGGATGCTCCGCCTGCTGTCGCTGCTGCAGACCCACCGCTACTGGCCCGGCTCCGAGCTCTCCGACCGGCTCGACGTCAGCCCGCGCACCCTGCGCCGCGACATCGACCGCCTGCGCGAGCTCGGGTACGCCGTCGACGCGGTCCGCGGCGTGTCCGGTGGCTACCAGCTCCGCGCCGGCGGTCAGCTGCCGCCGCTGCTGCTCGAGGACGAGGAGGCGGTGGCCATCGCCGTCGGCCTGCGGACGGCGGCCGCCGGGGCGGTGGCCGGCATGGAGGAGACCTCGGTGCAGGCGCTGACCAAGGTCATCAACCTGATGCCGCCGCGGCTGCGCCGCCAGCTCGACGCGCTGCGCTCGCAGACCGACAACCTCACCTGGGGCGGTGGGCCGGTGGTCGACGCGGCGACGCTGACCACGCTGGCCCAGGCGTGCCGCGACGACGAGCCGCTCCGCTTCACCTACACCGCCCGCGAGGCCGAGCCGACCGAGCGCTGGGTCGAGCCGCACCGGCTGGTCTCCCTCGGCCGCCGCTGGTACCTCGTCGCCTACGACCGCGACCGTCAGGACTGGCGCAGCTTCCGGGTCGACCGGATCGCCGGCGCGCGGCTGTTCGGCAGCCGGTTCCGCCCGCGCGAGCTGCCGGCCGACGACGCCGTCTCGTTCGTCCAGTCCGGCATCCGCCGGATGCCGCAGAGGTACGACGTCCGCGTGCGCCTCGACGCGCCCGCCGACGTCGTCCAGCGGGCCGTGCACCACTGGGGCACCGCCACCGCGGACGGCGACGGCTGCCGGCTGGAGATGAGCGTCGACGACCTGCAGTGGCCGGTGATGGTGCTGGCCCAGGTGGGCGCCGAGTTCACCGTCGAGAGCCCGCCCGAGCTCGCCGAGGAGGTGCGCCGGGTCGCGGCGTGCTTCAGCCGCGCTGCGCGCTGAGCAGCGGCCCGATCGCCAGCGGCCCGGCCAGCAGGCAGTCCTGGCCGTAGACCTTGCCCGAGGGCAGCAGGTCCTCCAGGTGGTCGGGGTGGGCGCGCACGAACCGGTCGCCCGCGGGCGTCGCGCCGGGCGCGAGCAGCAGGACGGCGTACTGGGCGGCGAGGCCCTCGAGGATGTCCATCGGCAGGTGCTTGACCTCGAGCATCAGCACCCACGGCACCGGGGTGGCCAGGCAGCGCCGGGCGCCGGCGACGACCTCGTGCTCGAAGCCCTCCACGTCGACCTTGACGCAGAACGGGCCGGGCTCCGGGCCGAGCACGTCGTCGAGGGTGGTGACCTCCACGTCGAGGAAGCTCCAGCGGCCGGGCTCGTCGTAGGTCCCGGTGTCGAGCGAGGAGGTCCCCGACCAGGTGCGGTCCACGGCGAACCGCGCCCGGCCCGTCCGGCCGCCGACCGCCTGCGGGCGCAGGTCGACGTCGAGGCCGTTGAGGGCCAGGGTGCGTCCGGCGAGCTCGCGGACCACCGGGTTCGGCTCGAAGCCGAGCAGCCGGGCGCCGGTCGGGAGGGTCGGGCGGACCAGCATCTCGCCGTAGTTGACCCCCACGTCGACGACGACGTCCCACGCGAACGCGGCCAGGGCCCGGCGCCACATGCGCAGCGACAGCGGGTTCAGGTCTCCGCCGGCGGCCACCAGGTCGACCGCCCGCGGGTCGGCGGGGTCCACCAGGATCGTGCGCCCGTCGTCGGTCACGAGGCTGGAGGCGGTCAGCATGCTCATCGCGCGACCGTAGGGACGGCCCGTGAACGCGGGATGAACCACGTAGCCTGCGACGGTGCACCTGCGGTGGAGGCTCGGCGTCGTCGTGGGCGGCGGCTCCGGCGCCGGGCACGAGGTGTGCCTGCGGCTGGCCCGGGCGGGCGCGGGGCTGCTGGTCGCCGACCCGGACGGCGCGGCGGCCGAGGCGACGGCCGAGCTGGCCCGCGCCGGCCGGGTCTCGGCCTGCGCGCTGCGCACCGACCCCGCGGACGACCTCGAGCTCGACCTGCTGGCCGCCCGGGCCCGCGATCTCGGCGGTGCCGACCTGGTGGTGATCAGCGGCGTCGACGCCGCCCGGGCGCACCAGGTCGCCGGGCGGCTGGTGGCCGACCCGCGACCGCACCCGCTGCACGGGTACGACGACGCGCGCCTCGCCGTACTCGCCGTGGAGCACCTGGGCGCGGCCGAGATCGGCGCGGTCGTGGTCATCGGCTGACGCTCGGCACCCGGGTCTGGGGGCCGGGCCCGGGCTGGCAGTGCGGGCACCACCAGGTACGCCGGTGCACGGGGTCGTGCGGGAGCTCGTCGACCATCAGCACCGCGGTGCCGCAGCGCAGGCAGGGCCGGCGCTGGCGCCCGGCGACCCAGTGGTCCTCGCCGCGCCGGCTGCTGCCGGTGGTGACCTGGTAGGCGCCGGGCACCAGCGCCGAGTGCCGCAGCGCCCGCGCGGCCCGCTCGACCAGGCGGTCCACGTCCAGCTCACCGACGGGCGTCCACGGGCTGACCCCGGTCAGGAAGGCCAGCTCGTTGGCCCACAGGTTGCCGAGCCCGGCCATCCGGGTCTGGTCCAGCAGCGCCGAGACGAGCGGCGAGCCGGGGTCGGTGCGCAGCCGGCGGACCGCCTCGGCCGGGTCCCAGTCGTCGCGCAGCGGGTCGGGACCGAGGTGACCGACCAGCTGTGCCTCCGCGGAGGTCGCGACCAGGTCGAGCTGGTGCAGCCGGATGCCCCAGGCGGTGGCGCCGGCGTCGGTCTCGAGCACCAGCCGCACGTGGGGGAGCAGCCGGGCCGGGAGTCGCCGGCCGGGCCGGGTCACCGACCACTCGCCGTCCATCAGCAGGTGGCTGTGCAGCGTCGCGCCGCCGGAGAGCCGGGTCAGCAGGTGCTTGCCGTGGGTCGCGTGCTCGAGCACCGTCCGTCCGGCCAGGTCGCGGGTCGCCAGCGCCGGGACCCGCAGGTCGCTGCGCACGATCTCGCGGCCCAGCAGCGACCGGTCGAGCCGGCGCGCGAGCTTGAAGACGCTGTCCCCCTCCGGCACCCCACTAGTCTGCCGGGCATGGCGACACGGCTGGTCCAGGTCAACCTCAAGGCCCACGACGACGTCGCCCTCGGCGGCTTCTGGGCGGCCGCGCTCGGCTGGGAGATGACCCACGAGGCGCCGGGCGTGAGCAACCTCGAGCCGCCCGGCTACACCTATCCCGACCCGGTCGCGGTGGTCCTCGACCTCGTCGTCTCCACGGAGCCCAAGGTCGGCAAGAACCGGGTGCACCTCGACCTGGGCGCCCGCTCGCCCGAGCACCAGGCGGAGCTGGTCGCCCGCCTGGAGGGGCTGGGTGCGACCCGGGCCGACGTGGGCCAGGGGCCGGAGGTGCCGTGGGTGGTGCTGGCCGACCCCGAGGGCAACGAGTTCTGCGTGCTGGACTCGGGGTACGACGAGGCGGGGCCGATCGCCGGCGTCGTGGTCGACTGCGCGGACCCGCGCGCGATGGCCGGCTTCTGGAGCCGGGCCACCGACTGGACGGTGCGGAAGGTGGACGACGAGACCGCGTTCCTCCGCTCCGCCGGGGACGTCGGCCCCACGTTGGGGTTCGTCCGCTCGGGCGAGCCCAAGCGCGGGTGGAACCGGGCCCACCTCGACGTCCGCCCCTACCCGGGCGACGACCTGGCCGCCGAGGCCGACCGCCTGCAGGGGCTGGGCGCCACGGCGGTCGACGTCGACGTCTCGTGGCGGGTCCTCGCCGACCCGGAGGGCAACGAGTTCTGCCTGCTCGCTCCGGGCTAGCGGTCCCAGCGCGGCACCGCTGCGCTCCGCGGCGTCGAGCGCAGCGGCCGGGGCCGCGCCGTACGCCGGGCGAGCTCGCGGCGCAGCCGCCCTCCCCGGCGCCTCATGCCGCCACCGCCCAGGCCACGGGCCGCGGCACCGACCGCACCGAGCGGGCCAGGGTCGGGATCAGCGCGACCACGGCGACCAGCGCCGCCAGGACCGCGATCGCCGCCGGTCCGCCCAGTCCCGCCAGCAGCGCGCCGCCCAGCACCGGGGCGAGCGGCATCGCCGACATCGACACGAACCGTGACGTCGCCTGGACCCGGCCCTGCAGCTCCAGCGGCGTGATCGCGACGCGGTAGGAGCCGATCCCGGCGTTCCCGGCGGGGTTGAGGAAGAGCCCCAGCGACAGCGCGACCGCGACCACGAGGGGGTTGTTCCAGACCATCATCGGCACCAGCAGCGGCACGAAGCTCCACGCGACCGCGACGGTGAGCCGGCCCGTCGGCAGCCGGTCGATCAGCCAGGGCGCCACCAGCGCCCCGGCGATGCCGCACCCGCCCGCGGCGACCTCGACCAGGGCGATCTGCAGCGGCTCGAAGCCCGCCTGCACCAGCCGCAGCGTCGCCACCAGGAACAGGGCGTTGACCACCAGGTTGGCGCACGCCGACCACACGGTGAGCACCCGGAAGAAGGGGTGGCTCGCGATGAAGCGCAGCCCCTCGGCCAGCTCCCGGCGCGGGCTGGCGGGCACGGCCGAGCGGGGCGGGCGCAGGTCGGTGCGGATCCGGCCGAGCAGCAGCCACGACACCGCGAAGGTCGCCGCGTTCGCGGCGAACGGCAGCCACCGCAGCACGCCGTACAGCGCGCCGCCGAGCGGGGCCCCGAGGAGGGCGGCGACGTGCTGGCGCGCCTGCAGCCGGCTGAGCGCGGTCGGCAGGTCCGCCCGCGGGACGACGGCCCGCACCGCGGCCATCTCGGCCGGTGCGAACACGCCGGCCGCGACGCCGGTGAGCAGCGCGACGGCCAGGAGGTGCGGGAGCGTGAGGGCGCCGGCCCAGCCGGCGAGCGCGAGGGAGGCGTAGAGCAGGACGCCGGCGGCGCTGGCCGTCCGCATCATCCGGCGCCGGTCCACGCGGTCGGCGAGCACGCCGGCGGGGAGCAGGGCGCCGGCCATGCCGAGCAGGTGCGCCGCCTCGACGAGGGCGGCGAGCAGGGCGGAGCCGGTGACGGCGTAGGTCAGCAGCGGGAAGACGAACAGGCTCGTGCGGCTGCCGAGCTCGCTGATCGTCTCGCCCACCCACAGCGCGGTGAAGTCGTGGTTGCCGAGGAGGGGTCGGTGTCCGGTCATATTCCGCACCATATGTTGCGCAAGTAATAGTGCGCAATAGAGCGTGCGGGATCCGGCTAGGCTGGTCGGCATGCCGGAGCCCCGTCCCGTCCACGACCCCCGGGTGCTGCGCGCGATCGCCCACCCGGTCCGCACCCGGATCCTCACCGAGCTCGACGCGGGGGGCCCGCTGCGGGCCGCCGACCTGGCCGCGCTGCTCGACATCCCGGCCAACCAGGCCAGCTTCCACCTGCGCCAGCTCGCGAAGTACGGTCTCATCGAGGAGGACCCGGACGCCGCGCGCGATCGGCGCGACCGGGTCTGGCGCGCATCGCCCCGCGGCGTCAACCTCGACCTCGGCGAGATCGAGAAGGCACCGGGCGGCAAGGCCGCCTCGGCGGTCTACCGCCAGCAGTCGGCCGCCCGCGCCCACGCCTACGTCGAGCGCGCCCACGACGACCGGCGCGAGGAGGGGACGGCCCGCTCGGTCATGGACAGCTCGCTGCGGCTGACCAAGGACGAGGCCCGGGCGCTGTCCGAGGAGCTGGTCGCCGTCGTCACGGCCTGGGCCGAGCGGACCCGCGGCGCGGACGACGCCGCGCGGCGGACCTACCTCTACTACGCGATGCTCCTGCCCCACCCCGACCTGGAGCAGGAGGAGTCCTCCTGATGGCCGCCCGCCTCAAGCCCGCCGACCCCGCCGCCGTCGCGGCCGCCACCGCCCGGCTCGCCGCCGACGAGACCGAGCGCGGCGACCTGCGGCTGCTGGTCAAGCACTACCTGGCCGTGCTCGAGGACCGCGCGCCCGGCCACTCCGTCGAGGTGCGGGTCCCGCCGTACGCCGCGGTCCAGGTGGTCCCGGGCGTCCGGCACACCCGCGGTACGCCGCCGGCCGTGGTCGAGACCGACGCCGCCACCTGGATCGCGCTGGCCACCGGCGCGCTGGCCTGGTCCGAGGCGGAGTCCACCGCCCGGGTCCGGGCCAGCGGCGAGCGGGCCGACCTGACCCCCTATCTGCCGCTGACCTAGGGTCGGATCCATGAGCGCAGAGATCCGCAGCCAGGTGCAGGCCGTCCTCCCGTCCGTGCGGGCGGACCTCGAGGACCTGGTGCGGATCCAGTCCGTCAGCGCGGATCCCGAGCGGCTGAGCGAGGTCGAGAGGAGCGCCGAGCGCACCCTCGAGCTGTTCCGGGCCGAGGGCGTCGAGGCCGAGATCGTGCGGGCCTTCGACGGCGCGCCGCCGGCCGTGGTGGGGGAGAAGAAGGGCCCTGCCGGCGCCCCGACGGTGCTGCTCTACGCCCACCACGACGTGCAGCCCGAGAACGACCCGGCCGACTGGGACTCGCCGCCGTACGAGCCCACCGAGCGCGACGGCCGGCTCTACGGCCGGGGTGCGGCGGACGACAAGGCCGGCATCATGGCCCACGTCGGCGCCCTGCGCGCGCTCGGCGACGACCTCCCGGTGACGGTGCGGCTCTTCATCGAGGGCGAGGAGGAGGTCGCCAGCGCGACCCTCCCGCAGCTGCTCGCGCAGTACCAGGAGCGGCTGCGGGCCGACGTCATCGTGATCGCCGACTCCGGCAACTGGGACATCGGCGTCCCCGCCCTCACCACCAGCCTGCGCGGCCTGATCCGGGTCGACGTCGAGCTGCGCACGCTCACCCACGCCGTGCACTCCGGCATGTGGGGCGGCCTGGCGCCGGACGCGATCATGGCCCTGATCCGGCTGCTCGACACGCTCTGGACCGCCGAGGGCGCGCCCGCCGTCGCCGGCCTGGTCAGCGGCCCGGCCGCCGACGTGGAGTACCCCGAGGAGCGGCTGCGCGCCGAGTCCGGCGCGATCCCCTCGCTGGAGTGGATCGGCCGGGGCCCGGCCGTCGAGCGGCTGTGGACCCAGCCGGCCATCACCGTCACCGGCTTCGATGCCCCGAAGGTCGCCGGCGCCTCCAACACGCTGAGCCCGGTCGCCCGGGCCCGGGTCACCATCCGGATCGCCCCCGGCGACACGGCCGAGAACGCCGTCGCGCGGCTCGAGGAGCACCTGCGCGCGAACGTCCCGTGGGGCGCGCAGCTGGAGACCACCGTCGTCGACACCGGCGAGCCGATCGCGCTCCCCGCCCAGGGCCCGGCGTACGACGCCGCGCGCGCCGCGTTCGCCGAGGCGTGGGACGGCACCGCGCCGGTCGACATGGGCGTCGGCGGCTCGATCCCGTTCATCGCCGAGTTCCTGGAGGCCTTCCCCGAGGCCAGCGTCCTGGTGACCGGGGTCGAGGACCCCGACACCCGCGCCCACGGCGCCAACGAGGGCCTGCACCTGGCCGAGTTCGAGCGCGTCGTGCTCGCCGAGGCGCTGCTGCTGCGCAACCTGGGCTGATCCGGGGGCGCGTCGACATCCCCGGTCCACCGGGGATGGGCGACGTTCGAGGCCGAAATCTCGCCCGCGAACGTCCGACTTCCCCGGTGAACCGGGGATATCGGCGCCCGCCCTCAGGCCGCCGGGAGGAGCACCCGGAAGGTGCTGCCCTTGCCCAGCTCGGACTCGACCGAGATGTGGCCGTGGTGGCGCTCGACGATGCGCCGGACGATGGCCAGGCCCAGACCGGTGCCGGGCTGGGCCACGGCCGCCGGGTTGGAGGAGCGGAAGAACTCGGTGAACAGCTGGCGCTGGTCCTCGGCGGAGATGCCGAGGCCCTCGTCGGTGCAGGCCAGCTCGACCTGGTCGCCGAGACGGGTGACCGAGACGGTGATGTGGCCGCCCTCGGGGGTGTACTTCAAGGCGTTGCTGACCAGGTTGGACACCACCCGGTCGAGCTCGCCGGGGTCGCCGTTGGCCAGCACCAGGTCGGAGCCGGCGAGCACCGCGACCGACAGGTGCCGCCGCTCGGCCTCCACCGCGGTCAGCTCGACGACGTCGTCGACGAGCGTGCGCAGGTCGACCGGCCGGGCGATGACCGGGTTGTCCGGGTCGCCGACCTTGGCCAGCAGCAGCAGGTCGTCGACCACCCGGCCGAGCCGGCGGGCGCCGCGCTCCATGGCGTTGAGCGAGGTTCGCACCGGCCCCGGGAGGCCGTCCACGGACTCCAGGATCTCCAGGTGGCCGAGGACCGAGGTCAGCGGGTTCTTCAGCTCGTGGGAGACGGTCGCGATCAGCTGGCTCTTGTAGGTGTCGAGGGCCTGCAGCTCCTTGACCAGCCGGTGCTCGCGCTCGTAGGCGCGCACGTTGAGGATGGCGCCGCCGAGGTCGCGGCCGACGTCGAGCGCCGCGGCGGCCTCGGTCTCGGTCCAGTCGGGGGCGCGCAGCGGCCGGGTCAGCACCAGGTTGCCGAGGCACTCGTGGCCGGCGCCGAGCGGGACGAAGAGGATCGAGCCGACGTCGAGCCCGTGCAGGAACGCGACGATCAGCTCGCCCTGCTCCGGGGTGAGGATGCCGAGCGGGCGGCCCTCGCCGACCACGGTGACCCGCTGCTCGGTCCACAGCTCGCGGGCCGCGCCCTCGGCGATCGTGATCAGCTCCCGGGGCAGCTCGACCTCGGTGCCGTCGGCGGAGTAGATGCTGCCCTTGCCCAGGCCGTCCTCGTCGAAGGTCTGGATCCACATGCCGAGGGCCCGGAAACCCTCGACCAGCGCGGGCCGGGAGGTCTCCAGGATGTGGTCGAGGCTCTGCTGGCCCGAGGCCTGGCGCACGATCCGCCGCGCGGTGTCGGCCAGCCGCACCTGGGCGGAGAGCTCCTCGCGCTCCAGCGCGGTGAGGACGGCGCGGGCGGCCTGCTCGGCGTACGTCTCGAGGACCCGGCGCTGGTCCGGGCCCGGCCGGCGGCCGTCGGCCGGGAGGTCGATCGACAGGCTGCCGCGCAGGGTGCCGTCCTGGTCGCGCAGCGGCGCGACGAGCAGGTCCATGGGGTGCCAGGCGTCGGCGCCCTCGATCGGCTCGACGTCGGGGATCCAGCCCCACTCGCCCTCGCCGAGGTCGAGGCGCTCGTGCGGCACGAACTTCAGCGGGCCCCAGTCGTCGGCCTTCTCCAGCTCGGTCATCAGCTTCGCGATCGGGGTACGACGGCCCTCGAGCTGGATCCTGGCCTCGTCGCTGCCCGCGACGGCCATCACCTGCATCTGGCCGTCGTCGCGGGCCACGCTGATCGCGGCGACGCCCCATCCGGCGATGGCGGTGACGCCCTCGGCGATCAGCAGCAGCGCGTCGTCGTCCGCGGCGGCCGCCCACGCCCCGGCTCGGGCCGGCTCGGGAGTCGTGGCAGCCACGGGGGAGCCTCCTGGGGGCCGAGAGAAGTCAAGGACGACTGTACGTCCGGGTACCTCGAGCCCGGACCGCTTCGGTGACCTTCGGCACCGCGAGGCGGCTCTTGAGCCTTCTCCTCGGTAGACTCCGGACGTGCCCTACCTCAGCAGCACTGGCAGCTCGCGCAAGGGAGGCGACGGCCGGCTCACGGCCGCGCTCGACCCCCAGGACCAGGGCCCCCAGGACGCCTGCGGCGTCTTCGGGGTGTGGGCCCCGGGCGAGGACGTCGCCAAGCTCACCTACTTCGGCCTCTACGCCCTGCAGCACCGCGGCCAGGAGTCGGCCGGCATCGCGGTGTCCAACGGCCGTCAGATCCTGGTCTACAAGGACATGGGCCTGGTCTCGCAGGTCTTCGACGAGACCACCCTGGCCTCGCTCAACGGCCACCTGGCGATCGGCCACTCGCGCTACTCCACGACCGGCGCGAGCACCTGGCAGAACGCCCAGCCGACCTTCCGCCCCACCGCCGACGGCTCGATCGCGCTCGGCCACAACGGCAACCTGATCAACACCCACGAGCTGTCGCAGATGGTCGAGGACCTGCCCGGTCCCGAGGACGAGCTCGACCTGCCCACCCGCCCCCAGGAGACGTCGACCAACGACACCGGCCTGGTCACGGCGCTGCTGGCCCACCACCCCGACACCTCGCTGGAGCAGCGGGCGCTCGAGGTGCTGCCGCTGCTGCGCGGCGCCTTCTGCTTCGTGTGGATGAACGAGAACACCCTGTACGCCGCCCGCGACCCGCAGGGCATCCGCCCGCTGGTCCTGGGCCGCCTGGACCGCGGCTGGGTGGTCGCCTCCGAGGACGCCGCCCTGGCGACCATCGGGGCCAGCGTGGTCCGTGAGGTCGAGCCCGGCGAGATGCTGGTCATCGACGAGCACGGCCTGCGCTCGCACAAGTTCGCCGAGCCCGACCGCAAGGGCTGCGTGTTCGAGTACGTCTACCTGGCCCGCCCCGACGCCACCATCAGCGGGCGCAGCGTCCACGAGTCCCGCGTCGAGATGGGCCGCCAGCTGGCCCGCGAGTTCCCGGTCGAGGCCGACCTGGTCATCCCCGTCCCCGAGTCCGGCACGCCGGCCGCCGCCGGGTACGCCGAGGAGTCCGGCATCCCGTTCGGCCAGGGGTTCGTCAAGAACGCCTACGTCGGGCGCACCTTCATCCAGCCCAGCCAGACCCTGCGCCAGCTCGGCATCCGGCTCAAGCTCAACGCCCTCGAGCACATGATCCGCGGCAAGCGGATCGTCGTGGTCGACGACTCGATCGTGCGCGGCAACACCCAGCGCGCCCAGGTGCGGATGCTGCGCGAGGCCGGGGCCCGCGAGGTGCACGTGCGCATCTCCAGCCCGCCGGTGAAGTGGCCGTGCTTCTACGGCATCGACTTCGCCACCCGGGCCGAGCTGATCGCCAACGGACTCACCCCCGAGGAGATCGCGGCCAGCGTCGGCGCCGACACCCTCGGCTACATCTCGCTCGACGGGATGATCGACGCCACCGGCCAGGCGAAGGAGTCGCTGTGCCGGGCCTGCTTCACCGGCGAGTACCCCGTCCCGCTGCCCGACGAGTCGCTGCTCGGCAAGCACCTCCTCGAGGCCACCTTGAAGTCGCCGACCCTCGGTCGCGCGCTGCCTGTGCTCAACAACCCGTAGGAGAGACGTGCCCCAGAGCAACGCGTACGCCGAGGCGGGCGTCGACATCCACGCCGCCGACCGGGCCATCGACCTGATGAAGGCCTCGATCGAGAAGGCCCGGCGTCCCGAGATGATCGGTGGCCTCGGCGGCTTCGCGGGGCTCTTCGACGCCTCCGCGCTGACGTCGTACAAGCGCCCGCTGCTGGCCACCTCGACCGACGGCGTCGGCACCAAGGTCGCGATCGCGCAGGCCATGGACGTGCACGACACGATCGGCTTCGACCTGGTCGGCATGGTCGTCGACGACCTGGTGGTCTGCGGCGCGGAGCCGCTGTTCATGACCGACTACATCGCGACCGGCAAGGTCGTGCCCGAGCGGATCGCGGCCATCGTCAAGGGCATCGCCGAGGCGTGCGTCGAGGCCGGCTGTGCGCTGGTCGGCGGCGAGACGGCCGAGCACCCGGGCCTCCTGGGCCCCGACGAGTACGACGTCGCCGGCGCGACCACCGGCGTGGTCGAGGCCGACCGGCTGCTCGGCCCCGGCCGGGTCCGCCCGGGCGACGTGGTGGTCGCGATGGCCGCCAGCGGCCTGCACTCCAACGGCTACTCCCTGGTGCGCCACGTGCTCCTGGAGAAGGCGGGCTGGTCCCTCGACCGCAACGTGCCCGACCTCGGCGGTCCTCTCGGCGAGGAGCTGCTCACCCCGACCCGGATCTACGCCAAGGCCTGCCTGGCCCTGGCCGACGCGACGGCGACGCACGCCATGTCGCACGTCACCGGCGGCGGCCTGGCCGCCAACCTGGAGCGGGTGCTGCCGGTCGAGCTCACGGCCACCCTGGACCGCGCCACCTGGACCCCGCAGCCGATCTTCGACCTGGTCCGCCAGGTCGGCGACGTCTCGCAGCCCGACCTGGAGATGACCCTCAACTGCGGGGTCGGCATGGTCGCGCTGATGCCGGCCGACGACGTCGACGCCGCCGTGGCGCTGCTGGACGGGTTCGGGATCCGGGCCTGGGCGGCGGGCGAGGTGAGCGCCTCCGACACCGACGGCGGCCGGGTCCGGCTCATCGGTCAACACCCCGGTTGGTGATTTCCGGCGATTCGCCCCCCTCGGTGTGCAGGAACAGCCACCCAGCAGGTAGCGTTGCGCCCACGAGGAATCACTTGAGGACAGCCCGGGTGCCACTGTGCCCCGGCCAACGTGCGAGGGGGCTGACCCTATGGGGCGCGGCCGAGCGAAGGCAAAGCAGACGAAGGTCGCCCGCGACCTGAAGTACCGCACTCACGAGACGGACTTCGGGAAGCTGGCACAGGAGCTGCACGGTGGCGAGGATGCCACCGAATCCGACCCCGTGGACCCGGAGGTCCTCGAGAAGTGGTCGGACTACTCCGAACCCCAGCGCGACTGACGACGGGGTGCCGGCCACAGCGACCGGCACCCCCGTTCGTCAGCTGATCCAGATCCCCCGCAGCCGGCCCACGTCGCGCATCCGCGCCTCGGCCAGCCGGTCGGCGGCGAGGGCGGGAGAGACACCGTCGCGGGCGGCACGGTCGAGCACCTGCCGGGTCGTGTCGTAGATGTGGGTGGCGCGCTGCTCCGCGCGCTCGAAGCTGAAGCCGGACGGCTCGAGCTCGTCGGCGACCTGGATCAGGCCGCCGGCGTTCACGCAGTAGTCGGGCGCGTAGACGATGCCGCGGTCGGCGAGCGTCTTGTCCACCCCCGGGTGGGCCAGCTGGTTGTTGGCCGCGCCGCACACGACGCGCGCCGAGAGCACGGCGGCCACCTCGTCGGTGAGCGCGCCGCCGAGCGCGCACGGCGCGTAGACGTCGAGGGTGCCGGCGAGGAGGTCCTCGGTCGAGGCGGCGACCCGGACGAGGGGGTGCTCGTCGCGGACCCGGTCCAGCGCCGGCTGCCAGGCGTCGGTGACGACCACGTCGGCACCGGCCCCGACCAGGTGCCCGACCAGGTGCCGGCCGACCTTGCCGACCCCGGCCACGCCGACGGTGCGGCCGGCGAGGGAGTCGGTGCCCCACACGCTCTCCGCGGCGGCCCGCATCCCCTGGAAGACGCCGTACGCGGTCAGCACCGAGCTGTCGCCGGCTCCGCCGTGCGCCGTCGTCCGGCCGGTGACGTGGTCGCACTCGCGGGCGACCAGGTCCATGTCGCCCGAGAACGTGCCGACGTCGCAGGCGGTGGAGTAGCGCCCGCCGAGGGACTGCACGAAGCGGCCGTAGGCGCGCAGCAGCGCCTCCGACTTGTCCGTGCGGGGGTCGCCGATGATGACGGCCTTGCCGCCGCCGAGGTCGAGCCCGGCCAGCGCGGCCTTGTAGGACATCCCGCGGGAGAGGTCGAGGACGTCGCGGAGCGCGGCGTCGGTCGAGGCGTAGGGGTGGAAGCGGGTGCCGCCGAGGGCGGGGCCGAGGGCCGTGGAGTGGATCGCGACGATCGCGCGCAGGCCGGAG
>Ga0075365_10000551_pt1 | contig 14473 bp, 15 predicted proteins | sample EndMetdeltDD1765_FD_71387 | JGI IMG/M metagenome (GOLD analysis project Ga0075365, IMG submission 71387) | Populus endosphere microbial communities from Tennessee, USA - Endosphere MetaG P. deltoides DD176-5 | ecosystem: Host-associated > Plants > Roots > Endosphere | place: USA: Tennessee... | reverse complement strand
CGGCCTGGTGGGCAACACCAGCATCATCGACTGCGGCGTCAACGGCGACTACTACGGCGAGCAGGGCTTCAGCCCGATCATCGCCGGCGTCGACCAGGCGTGCTTCAGCAGCCCGAACTTCTCGGCCGTCAACATGGGTCCCTACTACTCCAGCCTCGGCGGCGCGCAAGCTGCCGTCCGTGCCGGCGCGAAGGGAACCATCGTCGTCGTCTCGCCGAACTCCCCCGGCTTCGACGTGGTCGACAGCGGCGTCATCGACTTCGCCAAGGAGCAAGGCATGAAGGGCGTCGACATCCTCGAGGACGTGCCGATCGCCGACCCGGCCGGTCTCGCCCAGCGTCTCGTCCAGGAGGCGGGCGACGGTGGTGCCGTCGTGCTCGACTTCACCGGCCCGACGGTGCTGCCGCTGCTGCAGGCAATCGAGCAGCAGGGCCTCGTCGACAAGGTCGTCTGGGCCAGCTCCACACCGCCCAACGACCCATCTGTCGCAGCCGAGCTGGGCGAGGCGTGGAACGGCAAGTTCCTCATCAACGCCGAGTTCAACCTGCTCGACTCCGGCCTGCCCGACCAGAACCACATGGACGAAGTGCGCGCCAAGTACGCACCCGACGTGCAGACGTCGAGCTTCGCCCAGATGGGCTACCTCGCCGGCCGCATCGCCACCGACGCCCTGCTGGGCATCGACGGTGAGATCACCAAGGAAAGCGTCAACGCCGCCTTCAAGGCCGTCAAGAACTTCCACAGCGACATCTTCTGCAAGCCGTGGTACTACGACAGCACGACGGGTCAGAACGTGTCGAACAACTGGGACCTCACGGTGACGCCGCAGGACGGCAAGATGGTCAAGACCGAGGACTGCTTCGAGATCGCCGATCTCAAGACCAGCCCCCTCGACGAGATCCGTGCCAAGGAAACCGAACTCAACCTGAACACGGACTGAGCAACACGGACCGTGATCACGATCAGGACATCTGGAGCGTTCGATGTGGCATGACCTGCAGCCATTCCTCGTACTGGGCATCGCCCTCGGAGGGGTGTTCGCGATGTCGGGCGTGGGGCTCGTCGTGCTCTACCGGGCGACGGGCGTGCTCAACCTGGCCTACGGCGCAATCGGCGCTCTGGGTGCCCTGATCTCATGGTCCCTCCTGGACTCTGGATTCTCCCCGTGGATCGCGTACCCCGCGTGCGTGCTCTTCGGAGGTGTGTTGACATTGGTCTACGGCTTCGTGTTCGGCCCGCCCTTGGCCGGACGCGAGCCGTTGATCAAGAGCACGGCGACGCTCGGCGTGCTCGTGATCCTGCTCGGCACGATGCAACTCAAGTACGGCCGCCTGCCGCATTCGATCACCCTGCCGACGTCTCACTGGAACTATCAAGTTGGTGATGTCCGCATCAGCTGGACGCAGATCATCGGCGTCATCTTCCCGATCCTGATCACGCTCGGCACGGCAGTGTTCCTACGCAAGACGAAGGTGGGCACGGCGATGCGAGCGCTCGCCAACGACCGCGAGATCACGGCGATGCTGGGCGTGCCCGTGCGCCGGGTGGAGGCTGCGGCGTGGTTCGGCAGCGGGCTGCTGTGCGGAGCCGCCGGACTGCTGTTGTCGAACCTCGTCAGCCTCGACATCGTCGGCCTGTCGTTCCTCGTGGTGCCGGCGTTGGCCGCGGCGCTGATCGGACAACTCCAATCGCTATGGGTCACTCTCGCGGCCGGGTTCGTGATCGGCATCGTGCAATCGAGCATGAACTCGTTCGAGGACTTCGCCCAGTACCGCTCGCTGACGCCGTTCGTGCTCGCGATCGCAGCACTGCTCGCGTTCGCATCACGCAACAACGTGCAGGCCCGCACATGACGACTTCACCTCGGGGGCTGCGCCCCCGGACCCCATCGTCGTCCCGCTCGCTGGCGCTCGCGGGGCCGACTCGTCATGCCGCGCCAGCCGCTCCGCGGGAGAAGCTCACATGACGATCGAAAGCGCGCCGGTGACGAGCGAGACGGCCGACAGGAGCGCAGCAGAACCGGCGGCCGTGCCATCCAAACCGGCGGCGCCACCTCGAGACCGTTTGATCTCGCCGGTGCAGCTCATCATCATCGCCGCCCTGCTCGCGTTCGCGATGTTCGCGCTCCCCGAGCTCGTCGATCTGCGCTGGCTGCTCGTCGCCACATCGGTTGTCATCTACACGGTGATCATGCTCGGCCTCGGGTTGCTGATCGGACGAGTCGGGCTCGTGTCGCTGTGCCAGTTCGTCCTGTTCGCGATCGGCGCGTGGGTTGCGTTGCGACTGCACTACCTGACCTCGATGCCGTTGCCGTTGGTCGTGCTGCTCGCCGGGCTGGTGACTGCGGTGATCGGCGTGCTGATCGGTTTGCCCGCGCTGCGCCTGTCAGGCCTCTATCTCGCGCTGATCACACTGATGGCCGCCGGCGGGCTCACCGTCGTGCTGGCCAGGTTGCAGTTCCCCAACGGCGGTGACGGGTTCTCCGGCAACTCCCGCGCCGGCGGCTCGACATCGCGACTGCCCCGACCGTCGCTCGCCCTCGGCGACGTTGCCTATTTCCGCTACTGCATCATCGTCGCGGTCGTGATGTTCCTCATCGCCGCGTGGCACGTGCGCAGCCGAGCCGGGCGGGCGTGGGCGGCCATCCGCCAGAGCGAAGTCACCGCACTCGCCGCCGGCGTGAACACGACGCTGTACAAGCTCTGGGCGTTCGCGCTGGCCTCGTTCATGGCCGGCGTCGGTGGTGGCCTGCTCGCCGCCGCGAAGGGCGGCGTCAGCATCAACCAGTTCCCCGTGCAGAACTCCGTCATCCTGCTCGCCGTCGTGATGATGGGCGGCGTGCTCAACGTGTGGGGCGCGGTCGTCGGCGGCGTGCTGTACAAGCTGCTGCCCGAGCTGCTCGACAACTGGGGCGTGTCCACGGAGTGGTCGACGATCCTGTTCGGCGTCGGCGTGCTACAGGTTCTGCTGACCGCGCCGGGAGGCCTCTCCGACCAGATGCCGAAGGATCTTGCCAAGCTCGGCCGCAAGCTGCGCGGGCTCGTCGTGCGAACCCCGGCCGCAGCGGAGGACGCGTCATGATCGAAGTGACGGGGTTGACCGTCCGCTTCGGTGGCGTGGTGCCGATCGACCAGATGACCGTGACCCTCCCCCACGGAACCTGTGGGTTGATCGGGCCGAACGGAGCCGGCAAGACCACGTTCTTCAACGTGCTCAGCGGCTTCGCTCGTCCGGTCGCCGGGCGGGTCGTCGCGTTCGGTGACGACCTGCTCTCGATCCCCACCTACCGGCGGGCCCGATGGGGGGTGCGGCGCACGTTCCAGACCGAACAGGCGATCCCGAACCTGTCGGTCTTCGACAACGTCTTGCTCGTCCACGAGAACACCGGCGGGACGGGAGTGAACCGGCGCCAAGAGGTCATGGACGCGGTCACGTTCGTCGGCCTCGCCGATCACGCTCGCGACCACGTCGCCACATTGGGGGCTGGTCAACGCCGGCTGGTCGAAGTCGCCCGGGCCGTGGTCGGTCAACCGAAACTGATCCTCCTCGACGAACCATCGGCCGGTCTCCCCGACGAGGAGACCGAGTTCCTCGGAACGGTCATCCAACGCATCCCCGGCGAGATCGGCGCGTCGGTCGTGCTCGTCGAGCACGACATGAGCCTCGTGTCGGCGTGTTGCGAGATGATCGCCGTGCTCGACTTCGGCAAGCTGATCGCGTCGGGCGCAACGGCCGATGTGCTCCGCGACGAACGCGTGATCCGCGCATACCTCGGCGAGGAGGATGTTGCATGATCGACGCCGTGATCGATACCCCGCCCGTCGCGATCGGCGGCAAGACGTTGCACATCGAGGGCCTGTGCGTGCCGCGTGCCGGGAGGCCGATCCTGCGCAACGTCACCATCGACGTCGTACCGGGCGAGGTGACGGCTCTGCTCGGCCCGAACGGCACCGGCAAGTCGACGCTCGTGCTCGCTGTCGGCGGCGCGCTGCGCCCGTCGGCGGGACGGATCCTGCTCGACGCGCAGGACCTCACCAAGCGCCGCCCGGAGAAGATCCGCCAGGCCGGCGTCGCCGTCGTGCCAGAGGGCCGGCGATTGCTCAAAGACCTGTCGGTTGCCGACAACCTTCGCATCGCCACGTACACGCTCGGTGCGGCCGAGGCCGCCGACGGTCTGGAGTACTCGATCGACCTGTTCCCCGAGCTGAAGCGGCTGTGGAACACGCAGACGCGTTCGCTGTCGGGCGGCGAGCAGCAGATGGTCGTGCTGGCCCAGGCCCTGGCGTCGCGCCCGTCGATCCTCCTCGTCGACGAGCTGTCGCTCGGTCTCGCACCACTCGTCGTCAAGCGACTCGTGCCGACGCTCGCCGCCGTCGCCGCGACCGGAGTCGGCGTGCTCCTCATCGAGCAGTTCGCCCACGTCGCCCTGGGCCTCGCCAAGGCCGCGTACATCCTCGAGCACGGCCAGATCCGATACAGCGGCACGGCCGAAGAGCTGAAGGCCAACCCCGACATGCTCCACTCGGCATACCTGTTGCGCAAGTGACCGGTCCGGTTCGTCGCGCCCACCCCGTCGCTGCTCTACTCGTCGGCTGGGCACACCACCGCGAGTGACAGGGGAACGCTGATGATGTTGGACGGCAAGGTTGCGATCATCTCGGGCATCGGGCCGGGGTTGGGACAAGAGCTCGCCTACGTGTTCGCCCGCGAAGGCGCCGACGTCGTGCTCGCCGCACGCACGAAGTCGAAGCTGGACGAAGTCGCCGGTGTCATCGCCGAGCAGTACCCGGAGCGGCGCACGCTCGTGGTACCGACCGACATCTCCGACCCGGTGCAGACCCAGGCGCTCGTCGACGCGACGATCGCCGAGTTCGGCCGGATCGATTGCCTCGTCAACAGCGCCTACGTTCCGCCGCCGTTCACGATGTTCGAGGACGCCGATTTCGCGACGTGGAAGTCGTCGTTCGACATCACCGTCTTCGGCACGCTGCAGCTGACGCAGCAGTGCGTCGCGCCGATGCGGGCGGCCGGCAAGGGGTCGATCGTGTTCGTCAACTCGATGATCCAGAAGAAGCCGATCGCGACCCAATCCGGCTATGCGACGTCGAAGGGCGCGTTGACCATCGCCGCGCGCATGCTCGCCAAGGAGCTCGGCCCGCTCGGCATCCGCGTCAACTCCACCTTCATGGGTTGGATGTGGGGTCCGCCGGTCGAGGGCTACGTCGGCTGGCAGGTGTCGGAGGGCCGCACCAAGGAAGACGTGATCGCCGAGATCACCAAGGACATCCCACTCGGTGTCATCCCAGACGACGCCGATTGCGCCAACGCCGTCGCGTTCCTCGCGTCCGATCTCGCCTGCGTGATCACCGGCGCCGAACTGAACGTCAACGGCGGCGAGATCATGCTCTGATCAAGCGCCGGCGGTCGACGCCTTGATGATGTGCTCGAGCCACCACTTCGGCGCGTTGTCGGTGATGTTGGGAATGTTCGAGTAGTCGTGCCAACGGAAGATCTTGCCGTCGCGCAGCTGCGTCACCGACACGAAGGAGTGATCGATCACCTCGCCGGTGTGGAACGACCAACGCTCGGTGTGCTCGGTCATGACGAGGTCGCCCTCGGCGATCATGTTCGTGCCGGGGAGGTGCTCGTAGCCCTCCAGCGGCTCGAGGCCGATCATCACCCGCGCGACGACGCCGTCGGGGCCGAAGCCTCCGGCGCCCGGCGTGCCGATGTCGGTGTAGTGCGCGTCGTCGGTCAGCAACGCCTTCATGCCGTCCCAGTCGCGCTTGGCCAGCGCGTCCCAGTACTGCTCGACGATCTGCTTGTTGGCGGCTTCGATGCTCATGCTCGGCACTGTATGAGGTACGGGTTCGGAGGAACGATCCCTGGCCAGCGTCAGCCCCCGAACACGTGTCAGCCCCCGAACACGTTTCAGCCCTCGAACACGTGTCAGCCCTCGAACACACGCAACTCCGGGAACGCGTCGAGCGTGAACGGGTTGGTGAGCCCGAGCGCGAGCGTCGCAGGAACCGCGCTGTCGAGGGCGTCGAGGTCCCATCCGCCGGCCTGATGGATCGTCTTCTCCGGCGCCGCCTCGGACAGGAGCGAGATGTTGTCGCCGCCGACCCCGAACGTGCGACCGTTGACCTTGGCCGCCGCGTCGGTGCACAACCACACCACGATCGGCGAGATCTTGCGCGCTGGGAACTGATCAGGATCGAAGTTGGGCCTGGACTCGACGCCCGGCTCGGCGCCCATCGTCAGCGTCATCACCCGCGACCACTGACTGGTGTTCTTGGCGTACTCGGCCGTCGACACGCCGGTCGCGAACGGACGGATCGCGTTGCAGCGCACACCGAAGCGCCCGAGCTCCTTGGCGACGGTGCGTGTCAGGCCGATCACGCCCTCCTTCGCGGTGGCGTAGGCGATCATCGCCGGGTGGCCGAAGCCGGAGCCGGAGCTGGTGTTGACGATCGCGCCGGAGCCCTGGCGACACAGGTGTGGCGCGACCGCGCGGATCATCGCGAAGTACCCCTTGAGGTTCACGCCAACGGTGCGGTCCCACTGCTCCTCGGTGAAGTTCCACAGATCGTTGATCGCGCCAGCGGTCGCGTTGTTGACGAGCACGTCGACGCGGCCGAACGCGTCGATCGTCGCGGCGACGATGTCGGCCGCGCCGTCCCACGTGGCGGACATCGTGTTGGCGACCGCGACGCCACCCTCGGCTTCGATCTCGGACACGACTGCGGCAGCATCGGCACCGGTGCGCAGGCCGATGTCGTTGACGACGACCTCGGCTCCTTCACGGGCGAGCAGCAGGGCATGCTCGCGGCCGATTCCCCCGCCCGCGCCGGTCACGATCGCTACCTTGCCGGTGAGTCTTCCCATGTCATCCTCCGCGAGTTGTTCGGCTACGTTCGACCACGGTAGGTGATCAAATATTCAATGGTCGGGTCGCACGAAGGCGTCGAGACGGAGGACCGATGGGACAGCTCGACGGGCGGGTGGCGGTGATCACCGGCGGAGGTCGCGGGATCGGGCGCGCGATCGCGATTCGATACGCGAGCGAGGGCGCAACCGTCGTCGTGTCCTCGCGGACCGCGGGCGATCTCGACGCCACCCTCGCCGACGCCGGTCTCGGCGCCGGCCGCGGGCTCGCTGTCGTTGCCGATGCGATGGACCGCGACGATGCAGCCCGCCCGGTGACCGCCGCGCTCGAACGGTTCGGCCGGATCGACATCCTCGTCAACAACGTCGGCGGTTCGGCCGGCGGCAACCCCGATCCGTTCTCGGGCAACCTCGCCGCGTTCGAACAGACCGTCGTGCTGTGCCTCATGTCGGCCTGGTGGACGACGAGCGCAGCACTGCCGGCGATGCGTGACCGATCCTTCGGCCGCATCATCAGCATCGGGTCCGGCGCGTCGAAGATGACCGGTGGGTCGCTCGGCTACACCGCCGCGAAACACGGCCTGGTCGGGTTCACCAAGGAGCTGGCCAAGGCCGCGGCCCCACACGGGATCAACGTCAACCTGCTCTGCCCGGGTTGGACGAAGACATCGCTGGTCGACTTCGAGGCGATCGCCGCCCGGCGGGGCACGACGCCGGCAGTGGAGGAAGCCCGCGCGGCGGCGGAGAACCTGCAACAGCGCGTGCTCGACGCCGAGGAGCTCACCGGCATGGCCACGTTGCTGGCCGGCGACGACGGGCGCGGCATCACCGGCCAGGTGATCAGCGTCGACGGCGGCTACAAGGTGTGACCGCGACGGGGACCCCGGCCGATCGTGATGGATGGGTTCGGCCGTCGCGACCAGGCCTGATGCGTTCGAAACCATCGATCGGGACGCCGGCCGGCCAGAGCGGGGCTGTGAAGGGGCGGCCGGGGCGGTCGTCTCGACAGGTCGACGACTACCCGGCGAACGCGGCGGCGAGGCTCTCGGCCACGTCGGAGACCGCCTTGTTGGCGATGTCGACGGCGCCACCCATGGTGATGAAGGCGTGGATCGCGCCCTCGTACGACGTGTACGTCACCGGCACCCCGTTGGCACGGAGCAGCGCGGCGTACGCCCGGCCTTGATCGACGAGCGGGTCGTGGCTCGCAGCGAAGATCGACGCCGGGGCAAGGCCGCTGTGATCGTCGGCGTGGATCGGTGACGCCCGCGGGTCGAGCAGGTTGTCGCCGCAGTGTGCGGCGTGCATCCCGGTGATCATCCCGAGGTTCACGAACGCGTCGATGGTCACCATGCTCTCCGACCGGTTCGTCGTGTCGATGTCGGGATAGATCAGCATCTGATGGAGCGGCTGTTGCACGCCGAGCCGCTTCGCATCGAGGCACACGGCGGTGGCGAGATACCCGCCGGCGCTGTCGCCGCCGACCGCGATCCGCGACGCGTCGCCGCCGATCTCAGCGGCGTGATCGAGGCACCACCGGTACACCGCGAACGCATCGTCGAGCGGTTGGGGGAAGGGGTGCTCAGGCGCGAGCCGGTAGTCGGCGTTGACCACGATGCAGTCCGCGGATGCCGCGAGCGCGGTGCACATCGGCTGGAACTCGTCGGCGCCGAGCAACATCAGTCCCCCACCGTGGAAGTAGATGAGGACTGGCAGCGGCTCGTCGTGCGGACGCGGCGTGTTGACCAGACACGGCACGTCGCCATTGGGCCCGGGTAGTGCTCGCCGCTCGATGTCGTGCATCTCGACGGCCGGCGGGCACAGGCTCAGGTGACCCGCGCTGGCGCCGGCGCGCACCTCGGCCAGGGTCGGCGGTTGCGGCGGCTGCGGTTGCGAAGCCATCGCATCGAGGACTGCTTGCAGCTGGGGATCGATTGACATCGTGATACCACCCGTCTTCGTGAGTCGTTCGCTAGATCCGGACGAGGATCTTGACGTTGCGGTCCTTGTTGTTGATCAGCTCGTCCAACCCGGCCGACACGATGTCTTCGAGGGCGATTCGCTGCGTGATCAACGGCGCCGCGTCGAGCCGGCCGTCGCCCAGCGCGGCGATCACGGCCGCGTGGTCGTTGGCGTACGCCAGGCTCGACGTCAGGTTGGCCTCGGTGAAGAGGAACTTGAACATGTCGATCTCGGCGGGGTGCTCCCACAGCGCGATGTTCACGATCTGCCCTTTCGCTCGCACGACGCCGAGGGCGAGGGTGAGCGTGGCGTTGTTGCCCGAGGCGTCGAAAGCGACGTCGACACCGCCGCCCGTCAACTGCTGCAGGGTCGCGACGACATCGTCGGTCGTCGGGTCGAGGACGATGTCGGCACCCATCGCCAGCGCCTTGGCCTTGCGGGCGGAAGAGATCTCGACCATCGCGACCAGCCCGGCACCGGCCGCTCGCAGGGCGAGCATCGTGACGAGACCGATCGGCCCGGCCCCGATGACCGCCGCCGTGTCGCCGAGGCGCAGCCCGGAGCGACGCACGGCATGCCAGCCGACCGCGAGTGGCTCGACCAGCGCGCCGATCTCTGTCGACAGGTTGTCCGGCAGGCGATGCACCATGTAGCGCGGCACGACGGTGAAGTCGGCGAGACCACCGCCGCCCCCACTGATGCCGTGGAACCCGATCAGCGGGCAGTGGTTGTACTCACCCGAGCGACACGCCGGACAACTGTTGTCGCGGATGATCGGCTCGACGACGACGCGGTCGCCGACGGCGACATCGCCGACGCCAGGACCGACCTCGGCGACGCGGCCGGCGAACTCGTGGCCGAGCACGATCGGCACGACTTCGCCGGTGATCGGATGCGGGTTGCCGGCGGCCGGGATCGTCTCCGGACCGATGAGGTACTCGTGGAGATCGCTGCCGCAGATGCCGCACCACTCGGGCGCGATCTTGACCGTGTTGGGCCGCACGTCGGGCTCGGCGATGTCGTCGACGCGGACGTCGCGGTTGCCGTGGTATCGAACTGCGCGCACCGTGCTACGTTAGCGCAGTTCAAGGAGCGCACAAGACGTCCGCAGAGCGCACAGTCGGTCCGGGCTCGATTCACACGGAGAGGGGGACGAGATGCAGATCGGAGCCATCTTCTCCCAGGGCGACAGCGGCACCGACGCGGACAAGATCCGGCACTTCGCACACGCCGTGGAGTCGGCCGGCTTCGACCACCTGATGGCGTACGACCACGTCCTCGGCGCGGCACACGACCGGCTCGACGGCGGCCGCTTCGGCAGCTTCCCAACGCCGCCCTACACGGCCGAGCACACCTTTCACGAGATCCTCGTGCTGTTCAGCCACCTCGCCGCGATCACCAGCACCCTGGAGTTGGTGACGAGCGTGCTCGTCCTGCCGCAACGGCAAACCCCCGTCGTTGCCAAACAGCTGGCGACCCTCGATCTGCTCAGCGGCGGACGCGTGCGCCTGGCCGTCGGCGTCGGATGGAACTGGGCCGAGTACGAGTCGCTCGGCGCCGACTTCGACGCCCGCACCGACGTGCTCGACGAGCAGATCGACGTGCTGCGCGCGCTGTGGACCGAGCCGCTGGTGACGTTCTCGGGTCGATACCACGCGCTCGACCGGGTCGGCATCAATCCGCTGCCGGCGCGGCCGATCCCGATCATGATGGGCACCAAGGCGTCGCCGGCTGCGCTGCGCCGCGTCGTACGCACGGCCGATGGATGGATGCCACTGCTGCTGCCCGGCATCGATCCCGTCGACCTTGCCACCGGCGTGACGCGGCTGCGTCAGATCGCCACCGATGAAGGGCGCGACCCGGCGACGCTTCCGATCCACGGTCGCGTGTACCTCGGTGACGGCTGGCAGCGCGAGGTGGAACAAGCCGTCGAGTTGGGGTTCAGCCACCTCTCGATCGGCGTCAACAGGATCGCCAATCCCGGGCTCGGACTCGACTTTCACCTCGACGCGCTGCTCGCCGTTCAGCCGGAAGTCGCCGGAATCACCGCCTGACGCCGGTGCGAATCGGCACTCGTCTACTCCGACCATCTGCACACCAGAATTGGTCTGGAATCGACAGGTTTTGTTTCTGCTAACGTGCGCCGACATCAGCAACTCCTAGGAGACATGATGGCTAGTGTTTCGGTCGGTCCGTACGTCCAAGCCGTCGCTGACGAAGCAGCAGCCTCCTTCCAGGGCGCCTCGGGTGCGACGCACGAGGCCGCTCGCTCGGCGGCCACCAGTGCCGTCGAGGTCGCGTTGCTCGATGCTTATCGATTTCTTCGACTAGTCATAGGCACTATCGCCCTGCTCCTGCCGCTTGTCGTGGCGCTGGGTGACTGGCGGTCGATTCGTGGATCAATCAGCAGCTACTACTACGGTCGCACCGGAAACTACTTCGTGGGAAGCCTCTGTGCGCTGGGCGTCTTCTTCTTGTCGTACAACTACGCAAAGATCAGGGCGGTCAAGACCGACTACTGGATGAGTAAGGCTGCGTTCGTCCTGGCGATCGGGGTCGCATTGTTTCCAACGTCGAGTGAAGGGTCGGTTGCGAAGGGCGGTTCGCTCGCCGTCAGCCGCATCCACGTCACGTGCGCGGCTCTGCTCTTCGTGCTCCTGGCGGTCTTCGCTCTCTACGAGTTCCCGAAGGCAAGCGTTGCCCTTGTTGGTGGCCCCAAGAAGCCGCTGCGGAACAAGATCTACAGAACGTGCGGCATCGTCATCCTCGCCTGCGTACTCGGAATCCTCGGCTGCAACATCGCCGACGTGAACGGCACCGCCGTGTTCTGGCTCGAATCAGCGGCCGTATGGGCCTTCGGAACTTCGTGGCTTGTCAAGAGCGGCTACATTCGGGCCCTTGTTCAATAGCGGCACGCGCTAGGCGAACGGCCGCACCGGGTCCGTTCCGTCCCACCCCAGCGACGCTTGGTAGAAGCGGGTGAACACGGTCTCCATCGTCGGACCGACTTCGATCAGCTCGAGCATCCCGGGCAGCGCACCCTTGGTGTCGAGGTAGCCGACGGATCCGCCGGTCGGCACACCCGCGAGGAAGGCGAGCTCGTAACCCTGTGCCTCGAAGCGGGCGATGTCGGCGTCGAACTGACGGGTGGCGACACCGTAGTGGTGGAAGCCCCAGCCACGTTCGTCTCGGGTCTCCCGGTACACCGACGGGTTCTCGTCGTTGGGCTGGATCAGCTCGATCTGCATGTGCCCGGCGAAGCCCATCGCCAGCGCGACATCGGCGGTGGAGGGCGCTCCGCGATAGATCGGATCAACGCCGGTGAAGTGGTCGAGCAAGAACCACGGGCCGACGCGCAGGTCCTCCGACCACTTCCGCATCGCGGCCTGGATGTCTTCCACGATGTACGCCATCTGGATCACGCCGTCGTCGGGCTGGCCGAAGTTGAAGGCGGTCATGAGCGCAGCGAATGATCGGTCGGCGGGGGCGCCAGCCCGAGCAGGCGCACCGCGTTGTCCTTCAGGATCTTGGGGACGACGCTCGGCTTCATGTCGAGCTTGGCGAAGTCGGCCAACCAGCGGTCGGGGGTGAGCAGTGGATAGTCGGATCCGAACAGCACCTTGTCCTGCAGCATCGAGTTGGCGTGCCCCACCAACGACTCCGGGAAGTACTTCGGCGACCACCCCGACAAGTCGATGTAGACCAGCGGCTTGTGCCGGGCGACCGAGAGGGCCTCGTCCTGCCACGGGAACGAGGGATGGGCGAGGATGATCGACAGCTGCGGGAAGTCGACGGCGACGTCGTCGACGAGCATCGGGTTCGAGTACTTCAGGCGCACACCGCCGCCGCCCGGCTCGCCGGCGCCGACACCGGTGTGGCCGGTGTGGATCAGCACGGGGATGCCCAGCTCTTCTGCCGCCGCGTACAGCGGATACACGCGGCGGTCGTTCGGATAGAACTCCTGCGCGCTCGGGTGCAGCTTCAGACCGCGCATGCCGTACTCGGCGACGAGGCGGTGGAGCATCTTCACGCCGGCCTTGCCGCGTCCGGGGTCGACGCTCGCGAACGGGATGACGACATCGCGGTGCTCCGCCGCCAGCTCACCGACCTCTTCGTTCGAGGGCAGTGGGTCGTCGCCACTGACCGTGTAGGTGTCGATCGGGAAGATGACCGCGAGCATGTTCCGCTCTCTGTAGTAGGCCGCCATCTCGTGCACGTTGGTCGCCGTGTCACGGGCTCCGAAGTACTCCCCCATCGCCCGCAGCCGTTCGGAGTCCGTGTCACCGCACACCGAACCGTGCACGTGGGTGTGGATGTCGATCGCAACGATCGTGTCCAGATCGATCCGTGCGTCCATCAGTCGGCCACTCCGAGTCCCCAGCCGCCGTCGATGATGATCTCCTGGCCGGTGACGTACGCGGAGGCCGGCGACGACAAGAACAGCGCCAACCCCTTGATGTCGTCGGGTTGTCCGACGCGATGCATCGGGATGTCCTTGGCCAGCGCGTTCTGCAGATCGGGGTTGTGCGCGTGGCCGCCACCGATGTTGGTGACGAAGAACCCGGGCGCGATCGCGTTGACCGTCACGCCGTAGGCGGCCATCTCGAGCGCGACGTTGTGCATCAGGTGCCGGGCACCGGCCTTGGCGGCCATGTACGCGGCGCCGATCACGGCCTCCGACTTCGTGGCCGCCAGCGACGTCGTCACGATGATCCGACCCGATCGTTGCGTGCGCATGTGCCGCGCCGCCGCGCGCATCGTCGCGAACACGCCGTTGAGGTTGATGTCGATCACACGGTTCCAACGATCGTCGGTGTAGTTGTCGAGCGACCCGGCCTCGACGCGTGCGCGCGATGTGCCCGCCCAGGCGTCGACGAATCCCGGTCCTGGGTCGATCCCCGCGTTGGCGAAGACGACATCGAGGTGGCCGTACTCGGCCGCTGCTTCGTCGACTGCGTCGTCGAGCTCGCCGTGGTCGGTGACGTCGACGACCCGCCCGCGCACGTCGAGTCCGAGCGCTTCGAGCCTGGTTACTTCGTCCTTGGTTCGCTGCGGGTCGACGTCGAGCATCGTCACGCGCGCCCCGCCTTCGGCCAGCGCCTCGGTGAACGCGAGGCCGAGCCCACTGGCACCGCCGGTGACGACGACACCCAACCCGCTGACATCGAACAGTGCTGCATTGGCCACGTGATCCTCCGACCTCTCTCGTTCGCGACGTTAGCGGCTGCGCGCTGTGCTGTGAACACATGTGCGACATCCGTACAACGACGCAGCGACCGACCACCGTCGCTAAGGTGCGTACCTATTCCTGCATTACATGGGGTCGATTAGGGGGGTTCACATGGGGACCGAGGTTCTGCCGCTCGACGCAGAGGGGCTGACGCCGGCGTGGGTCACGCACGCGTTGAGTGCGCGGCATCCGGGGGTGCGCGTCTCCGCCGTCGAGCTGCTCTCCCAGCGGGCGAGCACGAACCACCACGTGCGGCTGGGCTTGACGTTCGACGAGCGCGCCGGCGCGCCGGACACGCTGTTCTGCAAGATGGCGTCGCTCGATGCGCAACATCGCGCCGCGATCGGCGCGACCGGCATGGGCGCCCGCGAGGCGCGGTTCTATCGCGACCTC
>Ga0075365_10000550_pt1 | contig 14475 bp, 10 predicted proteins | sample EndMetdeltDD1765_FD_71387 | JGI IMG/M metagenome (GOLD analysis project Ga0075365, IMG submission 71387) | Populus endosphere microbial communities from Tennessee, USA - Endosphere MetaG P. deltoides DD176-5 | ecosystem: Host-associated > Plants > Roots > Endosphere | place: USA: Tennessee... | reverse complement strand
CCTTCTTAGCCCGTACGGGAGGGGTTTTAGCATTTTTTGGTCGTGCCATCAGAGTTCCTTTCATGGTAATGCTTTGTCCTCATTATATGCCGAATTGCTTATGCTTCAAGCGCAATTTCAGGTCGCTGTATTATAAGAGTGACCACACGGCTTTTCACGAGGACTAACCTTTTATGGCGAGTTCTATTTGGATAACGAGGGCAAGACTGGTATCATATGGCTATGGATGAGAAAGGGTTGGGACAGCGTCTGCAGGCTGCGCGTTTACGCGCTGGCATGACACAGCAAATGCTTTGCCAAAAAGCAGACCTCAGCTATTCTACGCTGACAAAGATTGAACGGGGTGCCATTAAGTCTCCTTCTATTTTTACAATCCAGAGCATCGCCGAAACACTTGGCGTGGGTCTGGACGAGTTACTGGGTGGCAAGACACCAGCCCGAAAACAAAAAAATCGCTCCCAAAGTGGTGTAGAGTTCGTATATTTCGATATCAATGGTTGTCTGGTGCGTTTCTTTCACCGGGCCTTTACTGAATTGTCTATGCGCACTGGTGAACCGGCTGATGTCGTCGAGACGGCGTTCTGGCACTATAACGACCAGGTGTGTCGCGGTGACATGACGATCGAGGCATTCAATAAAATGCTCGCTAAACAACTGGGCCTGGACACCGTTAACTGGATCGATTACTATCTTGATGCCATCGAACCGATCCCTATTATGGACGAAGTTGTCCAATGGGCGGCCCAAAACTATCGAATTGGACTGTTGACCAACATTATGCCTGGTTTTATTGATGTCATGCGTCAAAAAGGCCTCTTGCCTGATGTACACTACGACGTTGTTATTGATTCTTCAAAGGTGAATGCCATTAAGCCGGAGTCTAAAATCTTCGAGATTGCCACCAAGCAGGCCGACTGCACACCCGAGTCAATTCTGCTTATCGATGATTCGCGAGCCAATCTTATGGCTGCCGAAAAACAGGGATGGCACGTGCTGTGGTTTGACGATTACCGGCCTGATGAATCTGCCGATCGGATCCGTGAAGCTTTGACCATTGCCCAAAAATAGAAAAATACACCTTACGCGAGGTGTATTTTTCTGTAGTCGGTAGAAAGAGGTACTTATACCATACTAGGGTATGCGGGCGATTTCTTGCTTGATCTCCGCAAGACGGCGCTTGGCTTCTTCAACCTCGGTACGAGTCTGTTTTACGAGATTTTCTGGCGCGTTTGCAACATAGCTCTTGTTTGCTAGACGGCCTTCGAGTCGTGAGATAGTTGCGGTCGTCTCCTTGGCCTGCTCCTTGAGTTTGGCGGTGTATTTTTTGATCGTATCGCTGTCCAGGTCGAGCCAGCAGTCAAAGCTGGTCTGAGTTAGCTTTAGGCCCCTACCCTGCCCGGTAATCTCCTCGAGTGCCGATACGTGAGCGAGGCGTTGCACAAGCGCACTATTTTCACGAAGCGCCAATGCATTGTTGTATTCCAGCTTGGCGGTTGTGACGCCAACGTTCTTCATAGTTTGCCGAACAGCAACAACGAGTTCTTTGACTCCCTCAAATGCAGCAGCCCGGATAGTATCGTGTGGTGGAACAACGGGCCACTGGCTTGTCGCCAGTAGCGTGTCTGGCTGCCATGCCAGCGTTTGCCAAATGGTCTCGGTAACGAACGGTGCAAATGGATGGGCCATCTTTAGGATGCCTTCAAGTGCAAAAGCTAGCACGTTGGTGTTCGGTTGTGCTTTGGAGGCCTCGATGTACCAGTCGGCAAAATCGTCCCAGACAAAGTGGTAGAGCGTGTCATATGCCTCACTGAAGCGATAGTCGTCTAGTGCAGCGGCAATAGATTCACTAGTCTGTTGTAGTTTCATCAACAACCAAGCATCTGCATCAGATTCGATCGTGATCGCGGTTGTGTCAATGTGATGATGGCTAGTCTTGTCTTCGATATATCGCGCGATATTCCAGAGCTTATTGCAGAAGTTACGCGCGCCAATAACCTTTGGCAGCCCAAATGGCTGATTGTTGCCGGCAGAGGTTCCCATAATAATGCCCATACGCAGTGCGTCGGAGCCGTATTCATCGACAATATCGATAGGGTTAACGACGTTGCCCTTGCTTTTGCTCATCTTTTGGCCATGTTCATCAAGGACGAGGCCGTGTAGATACACCGACTTAAATGGAATTTCGCCGGTGATGTATAGGCCGAGCATCAACATGCGACTCACCCATGGGTAAAGGATGTCGAAGCCAGTCTCCATGAGGCTGAGCGGGTAGAACTCCTGAAAGTCGCTATCGTCAGCTTCGCCGTAGTTAAGCGTAGAGTAAGGCCATGAACTGCTGGAGAACCACGTATCAAAAACGTCTGGATCACGGCGGTAGGTTTTGCCGTCAATCTCAAGAATTTCCTCAGCAACCTGCTCGTTGTAGATCCAGTCGTCTTTGTCGTCAACGTTCTGGAATGCCGGAATCGGAATGCCCCAGGCGATCTGTCGTGAAATATTCCAGTCGCGCAGGTTGTGCAGATAGGTAACGAGCTGTTCTTGCTTGGCGAGTGGATAGAAGGTGATCTCCCCTGCTTCAAGCGTTTTAATAGCCTGCTCGGCGAGCGGCTGCATGTCAACAAACCATTGGTCGCGTAGGAGTGGTTGGATAACCGTTCCACACTTGTAGCAGTGGCCAACGTTGTGGACATACTCTTCCGTCTTAGTTAGGAAGCCTTGGGCCTGCAGTTCTTCAGCAATTGCTGCGCGTGCTTCTAGAACCGGGAGACCACGGTAGGCTTCGGGAACGTTGGCAGCCATGGTGCCCTCGTTGGTAATAACGCTTGGCATTGGTAGGTCATGTCGCTTCCCTGCTTCAAAATCGTTCGGATCGTGCGCTGGCGTGATTTTCACGGCACCCGTGCCGAATTCGATCTCAACAAAATCATCGGCAATGACCGGGATTTCGCGATTAGTCAGGGGTAATTTAACTGTTTTGCCGATAAAATTCTTGTGGCGCTCATCGTCTGGATGAACAGCGACAGCAGTGTCGCCAAACATGGTCTCCGGGCGAGTAGTTGCCACTATGAGTTCACCGCTCCCGTCAGTTAGCGGGTAACGAATATACCACAAATGGCTCTTCTCTTCTTTGTATTCTACTTCGATATCAGCGAAGGCAGTGCCGTGGAACGTGCAGTAATTAACGAGACGCTCACCTCTGTATATTAGCCCTTCGTCCCACATTTTTTTGAAGGTGTCGTAGGCTCGACGCACTACTTTGGTATCGAGCGTGAACGTCAGCCGGCTCCAGTCAACACCAGCGCCAAGCTGGCGGAACTGTGACTCGTAGTTGTCACGATTTTGGCCAACAAAGTCATAGATCTGGCTATAGAGTTCCTCACGGGTAAAATCAAAGCGACTCTTCCCTTGTTTGGCAAGCTCGCGTTCGTAAACTACCTGTGTTTCAAAGCCGGCATGGTCGGCGCCGGGGATAAGAACGGCACGATCACCTTGTAGGCGGCGATAGCGGACGGCTATGTCTTGAACGGCAAGAGTGAGGGCGTGACCGATGTGAAGATTGCCGTTGGCGTTAGGCGGCGGCACCACAATACTATACGGCTTCCCTTCACCCTTTGGTGAGAAGGCTTGTGCCTTTTCCCAAAGTGCATAGATGTCCGATTCGTATTGGTCTGGCTCGTAGACTTTTGGCAACTTCATATGACTTTCCTTATGATTTTTACTGATGCGTGAGCATAGGTTGATACACCAGTGGTAATAACTCTTTACAGCATACCATTGATCGAGATCTTTGACCACTGTTTCACACTGGCCATACACGCCCCGTAACAGATGGGCATTATGACTAGCCGTAAAAGGCTAGCATCCTTTCACATGAAAGTTTCTGGCGTTTTGACGTAAGTTTTCATGTGAAAACGTACCAGAAGTAATAAAAAGTAATCACATAGAGAGATTAGGAGCTATGGCGAGCGTATATGGATCGGCAGTAGGGCGCTGGTGCATGGCGTGGTAGCAGCCGAGTGTGGCAACCATAGCGCCGTTATCAGTACAGAGTTTGCGATCAGTGTAGGCAATGGGAATGGGGAGGCGTTCAGCCAGCTGTCGGCGCAGTTCCGGACTGGCGGCAACACCACCGGCGATAACAACACTTGCGGGGCGGAATTCTTCGTAGGCCTGCAGCGCCTTGTCGACGACCGTTTCAACCGCAATACGTTGAAAGCTGGCCGCAATATCTGCCTTCTGAGCCTCATTTAGTAGGCTAGGAAGCTCGAAAGAGGGCAGGGAGTAGTCTTTGCCAACTTGTTCCTGCGCGAGTCTTAGAACAGCTGTTTTAAGCCCAGAAAAGCTAAAGTCGTATTTGCCAGAGAGTCGAGCTTTTGGCAACGGGTATGCGTGTGGGTTTCCTTCGAGTGCTTTTGCGCCAACACTCGGGCCGCCAGGGTAGGGAAGCCCAAGAATCTTTGCAACCTTATCAAAAGCCTCGCCAATAGCATCATCCTGAGTTTGTCCCAGGAGTTGGTAATCAAAGTGATCCTGAAAAAGCGCGAGTTGGCTATGACCGCCACTGACAATCAATGCAAGCAAAGGGAACTGTGGTTGTTGCTCTGGCAATTGATAGTCGGGCAGGGGAGTGCTGGTAAGGAAGTTGGCATAGACATGTCCCTCAACGTGATTTACGCCATAGAGTGGTTTGTTGTGCAGGATCGCCAGTGTGCGTGCGGTCATAACGCCAACCAGGAGGCTGCCGCCCAGACCCGCACCGTAGGTTACGGCGATCGCGTCAATGTCATCCCATGTGCAGTTTGCATCGGCAAGCGCTTGCTTTATCACCGGAATAACCGACTCAATATGGCTGCGGGCTGCAATTTCAGGCACAACGCCGCCATATTGGGCGTGTAAATCCATACTTGTTGCAACAACATTACTTAAAAGCTGCTTGCCGTCTACAACAACGGCCGCAGCTGTTTCATCACAGCTCGATTCAATACCTAACACAGTCATTGTCTCTATGGTATCATGAGCGACGATAAACAATAAAAGTACCAAATTCGCACAAACGCCAAAACAATGTGCTAATGGTTGACAAATCTGTTGTTTTGTGATTGAATGTAATCAAGGTAAACAAGAATAAAAGCAATGGCTGAACTGTACTCTAGCGATCCTCTAACCCCCGAAGAACTTGCTGCAAACGAGTTCGATGCAGACCTCAACGATTATTTTGAGCTGAATGACGCTGGTTCTCGTGAAGCCATGATGTCTGACATGCAAGACAAAGCAGTGAAAGATGTGAACTACTTTGCGGCAGTCGGTGCGGCCAGGGCCGAAGTACTAGAAGACATTGAAGTCAAAGAAGATGGTACGCCACTACTCAGCGCGACTGAAAAAGCTCAGGCACTTGAAACATTGAACGAGGTGACTGCGCCCTTTGCTCGACTAGAAACCTACGAGAACGCAAAGCCCGAAGAGCTCCCAAGCTGGGAAGCAGCCCGTAATCGTGTTGCCCGAGCTCTGACGCCTGAATACTCGCGAAAATCAGGAATGGAAAGCGATGATGTTAAGCGACGTCTTGGAATAGCACAGCGCGAATATGCAGCAATGGATGCGCTCCTTGCGACTGACCCGGATGTTATTAATAACGATGCTTGGCGTGTGCAGTATGAGGGTCACAGAGAATTTTTAACCCGACATGGCCGTATCCAGCTCGAGAACGCTAATCCGGAAGTTCGTCTCCGTAAGGCTGTCGAAGACTTAAGCGCTGCGCTCGAGGCCCATGGACTTGATGAGCGTGTTATGAATGTCATTCTCCGTGCCCACACAGCCTCTTCTGAAGAAGCCCAGCACAAGATGGACAGCACGGGCAAGAAGCCCGGTACCGGACAAGTATTTAGTAATATCAGCGAACGTCTCGCAGAGTTACGAAACCTCGACTGTGTTGATCCTGCTATCATGGCGGAAGCAGAGCTTGCTTACGCTCGTGCGGATAAAGCACACTATGGCCAAGAGGCAGGTAAAAGGGCGCCTAATCCAACTGCCGAAACAGGCGGTGCTATGGGCAACTTCCTCGCTGAGCTTGGTAAGGTCCGCTTGACCAACGAGGCAATCGCAGGCATTGACTTGAGCATTAATGAAAAGCGCCTCACTGCTGAATTGGGCGGTGAACGCCTTGAGGACATTACCGGCCCCGCTTACGAGACACTTGAGCTATACAAGCGAAAGCCGACTATCGAAGGCGCGCACGCTATTCGTGTGCATGAGTCTATGCTTGAAATGCGCATGAACAAAATGATTCGAATGTTGGATGACCGTGAAGTTGACCACGCTGGCGATCCTCGTCCAAAACCCGCAGACTGGGCTGTGCTAACTCGTATGTTCCGTGACACCAAGGCGGCATACATCAATGTCCAGCTGATTAAGCGCCAGGACGACCTTGAGCGTGCTAACGGTACCGATGACTTTGGTGGCAAGGCGGGCGTGCGTCGTACCGAAGATGGTGGCTATGCCTTCCGTGCATCCGATCGACGCGTCGTTGTCTACCCAGATCGCAGCTATGCCGAAGACTTTGGTATTGATACCGCTGATCTTGCAGCCGCCAAAGATCCTGCTGATACCTCGGAACTGGACACGACAGCTGCCGGTTACGGTCAGCGCCGTCATGCTGATGGCACCGAGTGGACCGATGCTCACACATCAGTCGATACCTTGACTGCTCGTTCCGAGTTGCAGGTGTACCTGAACAGTGCTGCAGACGCTGGCAACCCAAACCGTCGTATGATGATTGCCCGTGGCATATGGCTTGCACACCAGGGCGACCCTGCAATTTGTCAGATGGCTGCTCAGGCTACACACAATGCCCGCGAACACGTACTCAACCGTATCGCCACACTACCCGAAGCAGACCGTGCGAAATTCTCAGGTGTTTTGAACCAGATGCGCTACTTCGAACTCAAGCAGAGCGGTGAAGGTACTTATGATGATGAAGGCCGCGATCTTATTACCGCCCAGGAACAACGTGGAACGGGTGACACGGCCGAAACCTGGAATGTCCAGTACTACCCATCTGGCTCACGTCGTCTTCGCGGCCGCGTCGCTGCCTAGCGAGTAGTCCATCACACAATCTCTGGCATTGTCTTTGACCTGTCCGTATACTTGTAAGTAATGCGTACATTAGTCAAGAAAATCATCCCGTATAACTTATTTCAAAAAATCGAACCGTTCGGCCACTTGACCGAAGCGGTTGCACTCACTGTCATAAACGGCTTTCCGGCCCATGGCTTGAAGGTGATTGGCGTCACCGGCACAAACGGCAAGACGTCCACAGCTTTCCTTATTCATCGAATGCTTCACGAGGCAGGCTTGAAGGTCGGTCTGATGACGACCGTTGCCTATGGTGCTGGCCTTGATATCAAGCCGCAAGTTGCGCACATGACAACCGCCTCAGTGCCGGTTTTGCACAAACGCATCAAAGAGCTGAAGGCACAGGGAATCGAATGGCTTGTACTCGAGACAACCAGCCACGCGCTGGCGCAACATCGTGTATGGGGTGTGCCATATTCAGTTGCGGTACTTACAAACATGACGCATGAACACCTTGACTACCACAAGACGTTCGAGCGCTATGTTGCTGCAAAGCGCATGATGTTCGAAATGACCGACAAGAACCGTAAGGGATTGCGCGTCGGTGTAATAAATGCCGATGATGCACAGGCGGATAACTTTGCGAGTGTCATTGCTCACCCGGTGCGCTATGGCATCACAAACGGTGACTTACAAGCGAAAAACGTGGTGCTCTCACCCGATGGTGTTACATATGACGTGGCAATCGAAGCCGAAACCTACCACATTACCTGCAGATTGCCAGGTAGCTTTAACGTGTACAACTCATTGGCCGCAGTGGGTGTTGGTCGGGCACTTGGTCTAACGAAAGAACAGATCGAGACTGGTATTGCCGCTCTTGAGGGGGTTGAGGGCCGCATGACTCGTATCGACGAAGGGCAAGACTTTGCTGTGATTGTTGACTATGCACATACACCCGATAGCTTTGAGAAGATCTTTAAAGATCTCAGACCAGTTGTGAAGGGAAAACTTATCGTACTCTTTGGTTCTGCGGGCCGCCGTGACGAAGAAAAGCGTGCCGTGCAGGGCCGCCTGGCGGGCAAGTATGCCGACGAAGTGATCGTTACTGAGGAAGACGATCGTGATATCGATGGGCAGGAGATCATGCAGCAAATTGCCGCTGGTGCGAAAGAGGCTGGAAAAGTTCAAGGCCAGAACCTCTTTTTGGTTCATGACAGAGACGAGGCTATTACGGTTGCTATCAATCGGGCGCAAAAAGGTGACACCGTGCTGTTGTTGGGCAAGGGCCACGAGAAGGATATCCTTCGTAATGGACCACGCGCCGCTGAACTTCGCCACCTACAGCAGGACGATTTTAATCAGGACCGCGTTATCAAGATCGACTGGGACGAAATTGCTGTTGCACGCGAGGCGCTTCGCGCTCGTCACAACGCCTAACGCCGCTGGTGCGAAAGTATATTACGCTTGGGCGACGACGCCGTTACGAGCGAGATAATGGGTGTACCAGGTGTACTCTTTGCCAAGAAATGCCGCAATAAGCTCGGTGGCGAGTTCGGCGGTTTTCTTATCGATGTCATTAAGAGGGTTGTACTCTACGATATCAATACCTGCAACCGTACAATGCTTGCCGATATACTGTGCAAGTGCAAGGATCTCACGGTAGACAAGGCCTTTCGGATTTGGCATGCCTGCCGCTGGTGCGTACTGCTGATCAATGGAGTCCAAGTCGAGACTTATCCAAATGGCATCAACCTGCTGTTGGAGGGCGTCAATCATAGGGAAGAGTGATGCAAACGTTTTTGTCAAAACGTCTTCAATCGTAAAATGAGGAATCTTTTCACGTGCAATAAGGTCGATTTCTGCTTGATCAAGGTCGCAACCCCCGATATGGAGCACATTTGCAGGGGCGACTTTGCGTCCTGGGCTCACTACATCAACAAGTGTTTTAGATCCAAAGCCCATGAGCGAAGCGAGCTGCATGCCGTGAACGTTGTGTGTCTCTGAGGTTTCGTCGGTGTTCATGTCGCCATGCGCGTCAAAGTAGATGAGACCGATCTTTCCCTGGCGAGCAACAGAGGCACCAGAGACGGCGCCCAGGCAAACCGTGTGGTCGCCGCCAAGCACTACAGGAGTAGAAGCATTTTTTACAGCTTGCTGTACGAGCTTGGCGGTATCTTCGCTGATGCGGACGATCTCTTCACCATAGGGCAGGAGGGGGTTATCGCCGCGCGAAACCTTCCAGCGGTCTTCGCAGAACACATTGCCCATATCTGTTACTGAAAAGCCAGCCGACGATAACTTTGGCACCATATCGTGGTAGCGATAGGCATTTGGCCCCATGTCAACGCCAAGGTTATTTGCTCCCAGATTATTGGGAACACCGATAAGAGAAAGAGAATGTTCGCTAGTAGTCATAATCAGATTGTATCACCCCTAAGCTCGGTTTCACCTGGGGCCAAGTAGCTGAGCTCAAGCGGCGTGTCGGTAGTGAGGAAAGATGCAATCACGCAGTCAACAGTATCGGGCCCGCAAGCCCGTTGCCCCAGCAGGATCACCCGGGATGTGTTACTGTCATCAATATGCACCTCGGTGACAAAGTGCTCCGGGAAACCCGGGATGGGGATACGCTCATTATGAGCTCGACGATTTGACAGGTCTGAAACGAAGTCAGCACCTGTGAGAGGTATAATTTCTTTCATAAAATATGGTATAATATATAGGTTTTTATTGAGATACTATCGTGCCAAATCATAGATTCACTGTTAGTCCAGATCATAATTCTATGCTACCGGAGGATTTTAGCGCAAAAGTTACCGCGGTGTCTAATGATTACCTCGGCGGCGCTATCGGCGATAGTTCATTGCTCAGCCAATTGGAGCGAGCGTACATTCGTCTTGACCCGGTATCATCAGCATTTCCCGAGAACCCGCAGCTATTGGCTGGGGCTTTTTTGCGTGCTGCAGAAATGACCGAGGCAATTGCACAGACAAGAGGGCATGCCCAGCGTCAAAAAGCTGCAAGCCTGGCGGGCACACTGCTACTGGACAAGGTTGGCATGGACCTTGAGAGTGTGGCACGACAAGACAAGCCGCTTGACCTGACCGACAGTCTGGCCACGCTCCAGAAATCTCAAAAACTTTTTCGGGCTGCCAGCAACTGGCTCGGTGCCAACAAATACCAACACACTGATATCAGCTCGGTTATGGGTGCGTTATCAGCACGTGCGCTCCGTGTTCGAATCGGCGATGAGCAGTTACATACAATACCGACCGCACGCCGCCGCATTGAAGTGATAGACATGCAGAAGTCAACGCTGAGTGGCATTGTGTTGGACAGTGTGCAGCATATGCACGAGATACGTGCTGAGCTGTTTGGCCTGCCTGAGACGAGGCGAAGCAACCACAAAGGCCACCTAACTGAATTTTTTGCATTTTCACATAACGTGTTGCAGTGGCGTGAATTTGGAGTGGGTGCGTATTCAGTCCGTTTTGCTCTGCAGCGTGAGGATCATGCGGGCTTGCAGCATTCGCCGCGTCGTACCTTTGATATTATGGAGCGTCGCGGTTCCCTAAACCAACCGGTTGAAGTCAAGTCGGGCTCAACTTCCTTTGACTATCATGAAGAAATCGCGCACTGGCGCCCAAACCACCCCCGTGAACTTGAACAAAATTACGAAGGGGTTATTGATAGCTTTGGTCGAGCTATATCAGGACCGACCTACGAAGAGCGCCAAGCGGCACAGCAGTTGTTAAACTATCACCTGAAACAGCCATAACATCTTGACGCTCTGCCGAGCCTTTACTATAGTTAAGACGTTGATTAGCACTCGACCATGGTAAGTGCTAATCCTTCAAAAACTCTAAGACTATATTGAGGAGACTTTGCATGACCGTAAAAGTTAAACCCCTCGCTGATTATGTTGTAGCGGAAGCCGAAGAGGCAAAAACTAAGACAGCCAGCGGCCTGTACTTGCCAGAAAAATCAACCGAAAAGCCTAAGGTTGCTAAAGTAGTAGCCGTCGGCATCGCTACCAAACAGGTCAAAGTTGGTGATCGAATCATTTATAAAAGCTACAGCCCAACCGAAGTTAAGGTTGATGGTGTAGACTATCTACTCGTTAAAGAAGAAGACATTCTCGCAACTGTTGCATAAAGAAGGGGAGCTCTAGATGGCCAAAAAAGTATTCTACGATGATGATGCCCGCAAGCGCGTACTTGCCGGTGCCGAAATTTTATACAACGCAGTTAAGACAACCATGGGTCCAAAAGGCCGTAACGTGGTTATTAGCAAGAGCTATGGCGCTCCAACTGTTACCCACGACGGTGTCACAGTTGCCAAAGGTGTTGAACTGGCCGATGCCGATGATGAAACATTGGGCTACAAAGTAGGCGCAGAGCTTATTAAGCAGGCTGCCTCAAAGATGAATGATGTCGCTGGTGACGGTACAACTACGGTAACCGTTCTGACGTATCATATCTTGAATGAAGCGAACAAATTAATTGCTGCCGGTCACAACCCGATGCTTCTTCGCAAGGGTCTGGAAGCTGCTGCGCAAGACGTTCTGGCTGAGCTCGACGGTCTTCGTGAAGATATTCAAGGCAAAAAGAGCCGCGTTGCTGAAGTTGCTACTATTTCTGCAGGCGACAAGGAGATCGGTGACCTGATTGCCGACATTATGGACAAGATAGGTCCAGATGGTGAAGTAACCGTCGAAGAAGGTCAAGGTCTGGCGCTCGAATCTGAGGTTGTCGAAGGCTTTACCTTTGATCGTGGCTTCGTTAGCTCATACATGGTTACTGACACTGCTCGTATGGAAGCCGTCTACAGTAAGCCAGCAATTTTGGTGACTGACCGCAAAATTAGTTCAATCCAAGAATTCCTGCCAATGCTTGAACAACTGGCGCAATCAGGCAAGAAAGATCTGGTCATTATTGCGGAAGATGTCGAGGGTGAAGCGCTGGGCACATTGGTACTCAATCGCCTGAAAGGTGTGTTCAACACCGTTGCTGTTAAGGCACCTGCCTTCGGTGATCGCCGCAAGGAGATCCTTGAAGATATTGCTACGCTGACTGGCGCTACGCTGATTAGCGAAGAATTGGGCCACACCTTTGAGAACGCCGACCTTCACATGATCGGTTCTGCCCGCAAAGTTATTGTCGGCAAGGACGCCACGACTATCATTGAGGGCGCAGGAAGTGCGCAGGACCTCCAGGCTCGTGTTAATCAGATTTCTGCACAAGCAGCCAGCTCAACAAGTGAATACGACAAAGAGCAGCTTGAAAAGCGCCGTGCGGCACTTTCAGGCAAGGTTGCGGTCATCAAAGTTGGTGGCGCTACCGAAACCGAAATTGAAGAAAAGAAGTACCGCGTTGACGATGCTGTTGCTGCGGTAAAGGCTGCACTGGCCGAAGGTATTGTGCCTGGTGGTGGCGTAACGCTCATCAACCTTGCATCGAATATCTCTGTCGACGCTGCCGATTCTGTAACGGCTGGCCGCCAGTTGCTAAAGAATGCACTAGAACAGCCATTCCGCATTTTGCTGACGAACGCTGGCTTGAATGCCGATGAATGGCTGCCGCAGGTACGTGCCGCCAAGCCTGGCCACGGCGTGAACGTCAACGAGCCCGAAAAGCTTGTTGACCTCAAGGCAAAGGGTGTTGTTGATCCTGCTCGAGTTACGAAAGAGGCATTGTTGAACGCTGTCTCAATTGCCGGTACCAGCATGACTATGGGCGCTCTCGTTGTAGAAGTTCCCGAGGCTGCTGGTGCAGCGCCCGCTGCTCCTGACATGAGCGGCATGGGCATGATGTAACCCACCCACCACAGCAGTCCATTTAAAAACAGCCCCATTTGGGGCTGTTTTTTGTTGCTAGAGGAAGTAAAGTGCTAAAAATCAAACACACCCGCGAATTGTCTCCCAATGCCTGATTTTCGAAACAGCCGTAGAGCACGCTCATCGCGCTTGATGACACCTTGCCGGGTAATGTCATACATTGCTGCAATTGCATCCATCGAGTAGCGAGTGCCAAAAACGATATTGTGTTTCTTGATGAAGGCCTCGTCAAAGAGCCCTTCTACTTCCGGCAGGCCATAGCGAAGTACCACTGTTTGAGCGGGCAGAATAGCCATGGTTTGCAGCGCTTTAGCCAATTCTTGACGCAGGTGTTCTGCATCGACGTTGTATGTGGCTGTGTCTTCGGTGCCCGCGGCGTTTTCGTCATAAATGAGGTCACCAAACTCTGCACTGCCATCATCACTTATCGGGCTATTGAGTGAGCCTGGTTTTTGGCGAAGGGCAGTTTGGGACATTTCCACCTGGGCTATTGTCGCGTTGGCCTCCTGTGCAAGTATTTCTACGGTCGGCTCGACACCATGTTCTACGACGTACTGTCGACTGATTCTTTGAATTTTTCTTGCCAGGTCGAAAGCGTGAACGGGTATTCGAATGGTATGCTCCTGATCGGCGCGTGCGCGTGTGATTGCCTGCTTAATCCACCAGGTGGCGTAGGTGCTGAATTTGTAGCCTTTTTTGTAGTCAAATTTTTCGACGGCGCGTATTAGCCCAAGATTACCCTCGTCGATGTAGTCGCTCAGCTGCATATGGCCACCCTGCACGGGATAACTGCGGGCATTACGTACAACAAGCCGTAGGTTTGATTCAATCATACGGTTTTTTGCCAGACTACCGTTTCGTACGAGCTTCTCAAGCTCTTCGCGCGTGCCGAGTGAGAAATCCCCGGCTTGGAGCCGCTCCCAGGCAAAAACACCCGCCTCGATAGTTTGCGCGAGCTCAACTTCTTCAATGGCCGTCAGTAGGGGTACCTTGCCGATCCTTCGCAGGTAATGGCCTAGGGCGTCGATTTTATAGCTCTCCTCGGTGTCTTTTGATTTGTTTTCTGGTGTAGGCTCGTCATGTTCAGCCGCTAGCTTAGTACTCTCCGTAACGGTCCGGGGTTTTCTTGTCGTTCGTGGCGTGGCGCTACCTGTTTGTGGTCGACGCTGTTTTGTCTCCCGCGTTGGAGTGCTCTTGTCTGGCTTGGGCGGGGCGAGCAGTGCCAGAATTGGCCTCAGCTGTCGCTGTGGTATCCGTTCGATAATTTCGATGATCATCTGCATCCCCTGTTGAATAGAGGTACTGACGTCTTCGGGTCTAATGTTGAACTGGTCGATTGCCGCTTGTGGATCCTGCCCACGAATGCATTGCCACGCCAAATATACTTGCGGCTCATAGCCCTGAACCTCAGTCCGGTGGTTAGGGTGTTCCATATATCGGCTAAAGGCCACTAACAGGGCTTCGGCAATTGTCGAGCGGTTATCTGCAGACAGTGCGTCGTGCAAGGAGATCTTGAGACCTCGGTCCGTCACAAATGCCAAGGGGTCGTGAGTAATTGCAGTCCACTCTTG
>Ga0075365_10000549_pt1 | contig 14476 bp, 17 predicted proteins | sample EndMetdeltDD1765_FD_71387 | JGI IMG/M metagenome (GOLD analysis project Ga0075365, IMG submission 71387) | Populus endosphere microbial communities from Tennessee, USA - Endosphere MetaG P. deltoides DD176-5 | ecosystem: Host-associated > Plants > Roots > Endosphere | place: USA: Tennessee... | reverse complement strand
GCGCTGTTCGTCTCCGCCGGCGGCTACCACCACCACATGGCGATGAACGTGTGGAACTCCGCGGGCGCCGGGCGGCGGCAGCGCACCCTCGGGCTCGGCCGGGTCGACATCGTGCTCCCCGGCGCCGACGACCTCGGCGAACTGCAGGAGCGGATGACGCACTACGGGCTGCAGACCCGTGACACCGGCGAGTCGCTGGAGTTCGACGACCCCTGGGCGAACGCGATCCGAGCCACGACCGCGGGCTGAGGGCCGCGGTGCACTCACCCCGCGACGGTGCGGACCGGCTTCGGGTCGGGGCGCAGGCCCACGCGCACCGAGGAGTGGGCGCGGGCGTGCAGCATCGCCGACTCGATCCCCTCCAGGGGGTGGATGTCGCCGACCAGGGCCGCGAGTGGCGCCGACTCGGGCCGCTCGAGGAACCGCACCGCCTGCAGCAGGTGCTCGGGCGCGTAGTTGTGCACCCCGCGGATCGTCAACAGCCGCCGCACGACCTGCTCGGGATCGACGGCGACCGTGCTCGTCGGCGACACGCTGCCGACGAGCACGAGCACCGCGCCGAGGTCGCCCGCGGCGAGCAGCGACTGCACGGCCGAAGGCGCTCCCGAGAGTTCGAGGGCGACGTGGTAGCCGGAGCGTCCCGCGTTGATCCGGCGCAGCGCCTGGGCGAGGCCGTCGGCCGTCCCGTCGCCGACCGAGGCCGCCCCGAACTCCTGCGCGGACTCGCGGCGCTCGCGGTCGGGGTCGGTCGCGACGACGATCGCACCCTCGGCGACGGCGGCGGCGACCGCGGTGAGACCGAGCATCCCGCACCCCGAGATCGCGACGACGGCCCCGGCGAGCGGACGGATGGCGCGGGCCGCGTCCAGCGCCGCCATCACCGTGGCGGTGGAGCACGACGCCGGCGCGAAGAGTTCGGGCACGGCGTCGTCGGACACCGCGACGACCGGCGTGCGGGCGCGCAGGTGCACGTGGGTGGCGAAGCCGCCGGAGAGCTCCCAGCCCCGGGACATCCGCGCATGCCCGTACTTCTGCAGCGACACGCACTTCTGCGGGAGACCGGCGTGGCAGTAGCGGCAGCGGCCGCAGTCGACGGCGACGCCCCAGACGACGCGCTGCCCGACGGCGAGCGCCGTGCCGTCGACGGTGCGCGGCGCCCGACCCGGGCCGAGGGCGACGACGCGCCCGACCTGCTCGTGCCCGAGGACGAGCGGGAGCGGGCCGGACCGCGCGCCGGTGACCGTGTGCACGTCGGAACCGCAGACGGTCGCGAGTTCGACGGCGACCAGCACCTCGCCGTGCGCGAGCACGAGCTCCGGCACGGCGACCGCCTCGAACGGCAACCCGACGCCGCGGAAGACCTGGGCCTCCATCCCGCCCGTCACGTGCACGCCCGTGGCGGCCGGCGCCGACAGGGTCACGGCAGCGCCGCCGGGAGGTCCGCGACGCTCGCCAGGACGAGGTCGGCGCCGCCCGCGCGGAGGGTGGCCTCGTCACGCGAACCGGTGAGCACGCCGACGACCAGGCCGGCCCCCGCGGACCGGCCGCTGGCGGCATCCGATTCGGTGTCGCCGACGACGACGGTCGCGGCGACCGACGACGTCTGCGTGCGGATCACCGACATCAGCACGAGGTCGGGTGCCGGGCGGCCGCGGCCGGCGTCCTCGGGGGTGAGGACGACGTCGGCGAGGTCGGTCCAGCCGAGGGCCTTCAGGATCGCCGTCGCGGTCGTCGTCGCGAAGCCGGTGGTGAACGCGATCTTCAGGCCGCGGTCCCGGAGGGCGCGGACGGTGTCCTCCGCGCCCGGGATCGCCTCGCACTTCCCGTCGTCGATCAGCTCGCGGTAGGCCCGCTCGAACTCCCGGTTGATCTGCTGCGCGGTCTCCTCGTCGGCGAAGTGCCGGAACACCGCGATCTTCGACTGCCCCATCGTGTCGCGCACGTGCTTCAGCGCCGCGGCCCGGCCCTCGTCGGTGCGCTGCACGCGGTCCCAGGCGCGCGTGAACGCGCCCTCGACGATCCCGTCGTCGACGACGGTCGTGCCGGCCAGGTCGAGCACGACGAGCTCGTAGGGCGTGGTCATTCCGGCTTCTGCGGTCATGGGGTTCCTCCAGGGATGGGTCCGAACAGTTCGTCGATCACGGTCGCGGCGAGTCCGAGGCCCGTCGTCATCCCGATGCCGGTGGTGACGCTGACGACGCGGATGCCGTCGGCGGGTGCCGCGATCAGGAAAGGCTCCGGCGCGGAGGCGTAGACGCCCTGCCAGCGCTGGCGGATCCTGATCGGCGCTCCGAAGAGGTCGGCGGTGAGCCGCACGAGCAGCTCGAACGCCTCCTCGTCCTGGAAGGGGAGCACCGCCGTGCCGCGGTAGTGGGTGTCACCGATGAGCAGCGTGCCGTCGGGACGCTCGGTGTACATCTGGTTGACGTCGCGCGCGAACAGCTCCGGGCTCTCGCGGGCGTAGCGCTCGCGCACGGCGGCGGCCGCGGCGGTGTCGGCGAAGGCCCGGTAGCGCAGCATCGAGGTGCCGGTCAGCACCGGGATCCTCAGCCCGACGCCGTCGGCGAGCAGCATGTCGAGCCCGCAGCGCTCGACCCCGTGCTCCTCCGCGATCGCGGGGAACAGCTGGTCGACGTCGAAGTTCACGCACACCGCGACGGCGTCGGCCGCGATCCCTCCGCGCGAGGTGTGCAGCGTCCCCGGCTCGACCCCGAGCGCCGTCGTGCGCCAGCGGAACTCGACGCCCCGCTCCTCCAGGTACCGGGCGATCGCCGGTGCCGCCTCACGCGGGTCAACCTGCAGATCCTGTCGCCGCCGCATCCCGCCGATCGCGCCGACCACCGGCACCAGATCGGCGACCTGGGATGCCGTCAGCAGCTCGCCGAGGCCCGCCTCTTCCAGCACTGCGAGCTCGTCGTCGGCGCGCGCGACGAGCACCGACCCGGTCTCGCGCACCCAGAATCCCGCGCGCCCGGCGAGGCGCAGCCAGAGGTCGCGGGAGAGCTCGGCGTACTCCCGGGCGGCGCCGGTGTGCACCGACGTGCCGATCTGCCCGAAGTTGCGGATGCTCGACCCGGTGATCGCGGTCGCGCGGTCGATCACGACGACGCGGAGCCCGCGCTCGACCGCGGCGGCGGCGTGGCCGAGTCCGACGATGCCGGCTCCCACGACCGCGAGGTCGAATCGCTGCTCCCCCGTCATGCGCCCTACTTCAGCGCGCGGCGGATCAGGATCGAGACGGACTCGATGACGACGACCATGACGATGATGACGAGCAGGAACGCGACGACCTGGTCGAAGTGCCGACCCTGGAGCGCGTTCATCAGCAGGAATCCGATGCCCCCGCCGCCGACGATGCCCAGCAGGGTCGCGGCGCGCACGTTCTGCTCGAGCAGGTACATGAGGTGGCTGACCAGCGACGGCACCGACATCGGCACGGTCGAGGAGAAGAACACCTGCGGGCGGCTGCCGCCGGCTGCGGCGAGCGCGCGCTCGGGACCGTTCGGCACCTCCTCCATCGAGTCGCCGATGAGCTTGCCGAGCAGACCGACGCCGCCGACGCCGAGGGCGAGCGCCGCGGCCTGCGGCCCGAAACCGGTCGCCAGGATGAACAGGATCGCGACGACGAGGTCGGGCACGGCGCGCACGAAGAGCGCGACCCCGCGGAAGAAGTTGCGCACCCAGCCGTTCGGGGCGACGTTGCGCGCCGACAGCGGCCCGACGATCGCCGAGATGATCGCCGCCATGAGCGTCGCAGCGAACGCGACGGTCAGCGTCGTGACGACCGCCCCCACGACGTCGGCCCAGTCCCGGCTGCCGAAGTTCGGCGGCCAGACGGCGCGGTCGAGCGCCTCGTTCGAGACCTGGTCGAAACGCCAGCCGGTGACCAGGCGGATGACGTCGGGGTCGGCGTAGAAGTAGGCGAAGGCGATCGCCGCGACGCCGAGCCAGATCCAGATCGTCGTGGTGACCCGCGATCGGTCCCACGGCCGGTGGAGGGCGGATTCGATCCTCTGGTTGCGTTCGGCGATCGCATCGGCGCGCGGGCCCGTCGCGACGGCGGGCGCCGTCCTCGCCGTACGTCGCTGCGCGGCGCGCACGAGGGTGTCGCCGAGCCCCCGTCCCGTCGGTCGCACGCCCAGCAGCCGCGCGCGGATCGACGACGAGAGGATCTCGAAGACGATGCAGAGGGCGATGATCACGAGCACGATCGGGATGACGCGGCGCATGCCCGACGGTCCGGCGTGCAGGGCGTCGTCGAGGTCGTAGCCGAGGCCGGCCACGCCGACGAAGCCCAGGATGACGGTGCCGCGCAGGTTGATGTCGGCGCGGTGCAGGGTGACGGCGATCCAGGCCGGCAGCGCCTGCGGCACGACGCCGGCCCAGAACTGCTGGGTCGTCGAGCCCCCGGTCGCCTTCACGGCGAGACGCGGACCCTCGTCGATCTGCTCGATCGAGTCGGCCATCATCTTCGAGATCATCCCCACCGAATGCAGGCCGACGCCGACGATCGCGGCGAGCGTGCCGGCCCCGAACCAGAGGAACGCGAAGAACACGACGAGGGCGACATCCGGGATCGCGCGGGCGACGACGCCGATGCCGCGGCAGAGCACCATGACGAGGGGATGCGGCGACGTGTTGCGGGCGGCCCCGTAGGCGACCGGGATCGACAGCAGAGCGGCGAGCGAGGTGCCCGCGACGACGAGGGCGAGCGTCGTGACGATGCTGCCGCCGACGTGCCGGATCGGATCCCAGCCGGCCCACTCGGTGACGAAGGTCTTCGTGCCGTCGGACTGGACGGTCGCCGTGACCTCCCAGCCGGGCCATTCGAGCGGCGTCGCCGAGGCGACGAACCGGGAGATGTTGCCGAACGTGGTCTCGATGTTCCGCACGCTGTAGTCGAGCGACAGGAACGAGGCGACGCCGAGCACGGCGATGCCGATGATGACCGCGTACGACACGATCGTCGAGGTGCGCGGACGCGGGCGGCGGATGCCCGCGACGCGTTCGGCGACCGAGGCCGCCCGATCCTCCTGGACCGTGGTCACGACTTCTCCGAGTCCGGACCGCGGTCGAGGTCCCGCTCGAGTTCGTGCTCGTGCGCGCCCTTGCGGAGCTCCTCGCTGAGCAGTTGCTCGCGCACCTCGGCGAGCTCCTGCTCGATCGCGGCGAGCTCTCCGGTCGTCGTCGCGACGCGACCGTAGATCTCCATGACCTTGTCCTTCGACAGGTCGTCGGTGGGGGTGTCGAGCACGACCTCCCCGGCCCGGAGACCGACGACGCGATCGCCCCAGCCGAGCGCGAGTTCGACCTGGTGCAGTGAGCAGACGACGGTGAGTCCCCGCTCGGCGGCGATCTCGCGGATCAGCGACATGACCTGACTGCTCGACTCGGGGTCGAGTGAGGCCACGGGCTCGTCGGCGAGGAGGATCTCGGGATCCTGCATGAGCGCCCGGGCGATGGCGACGCGCTGCTGCTGTCCGCCGGAGAGGGTGTCGGCGCGCTGGTACGCGCGTTCGAGCAGACCGACCCGCTCGAGATGCGCGAGCGCCTTGAGGCGGGACTCGCGCGGGTAGCTCCAGGTGCCGACCCGCGGACCGCGGAGCGTCGACAGGGAGCCGGTGAGCACGTTCTCGAGGACCGTCAGCGGGCCGACCAGTTCGAACTGCTGGAAGATGAAACCGATGCGGCCGCGGAGGGTGCGGAGCTCCCGTCCCTTCAGCGCGCGCACGTCCTGGCCGATCGAGACGACGGAGCCGGCCGTCGGGGTCTCGAGTCCGTTGATGTGCCGCAGGAGCGTCGACTTGCCCGAGCCCGAGAGCCCGAGGAGGACGACGATCTCGCCCCGGGCGACGGACAGCGACACCCCCGACAGTGCCGGTTCCCTGGCACCCGGGTAGGTCTTACCCAGGCCGGTGATCTGCACGACGGGGGTGTCGCTGGTCGTCATCTTCGTTCTTTCGTTTCGCTACTGATCGCTGCCGGGCCTCAGGCCTGGCAGGCCTCGACCTGGTCGGCGATCTGCTCGCACACGGCGCGGATGGCGTCGAAGTACGAGTCGTCCACCGCGCCGAAGCCGAACCAGTTCTCGGTGAGGAACGGGTTGAGCTCGATGCCGGCGTCGGTCAGCGACGACTGGGTGCTGTCGGCGATGTTCTCGACGAGGAGGTCCTTGAGCTCCTGCGGGAGACCCGCCTGCATGACGATCGGCGCGGCCGGAACCTGGTAGCGCGCGACCTCGACGAGGTCACCCGCCTCGATCAGCGGGTCGGCGTCGACATCCTGCGCGAAGCCGACCTGGCACTGGGTGCCCTCGGCGACGAGCGCGGCGGTGAGGTCGTGCTCCTCGCCGTAGACGATGTTGGAATCCTCGACGGTCACGCCGGCCTCGAGCAGCTGCGCGGTCGGGATGGCGCGACCCGAGGTCGACGTCGGGTTGACGAAGCAGACCGGCTGGTCGGCGTAACCCTCGAGGTCGGTGACATCCGACGCGGGGTTCTTGATCGCGACCGAGAAGTAGCCGGGCTCGGCGCCTTCCTTGGTGATCTGGGCTCCGATGGGCTCGATCTCGCCCCCGGCGGCCTGGGTCTGGAAGTAGGTGAACGACGAGATCTGCGCGATGTCGATCTGGCCGGCCGCGAGGCCCTGCACGACGGCGGTGTAGTCGGTGGCCTCGAAGAAGCGCACCTCCTTGCCGGTCAGCTCGGCGATCCAGTCGGCGATCGGCTGGGCATCCTGGTCGGCGCCCTCGTGGTCGGGGAGCGTGGCGAAGACCAGCACGTTCTCGTCGCCCGAGGCGAAGGTGCCGGAGTCGGCGGCGGGGGACTCGGTGCCGCCCGGGGTGGAACAGGCGGCGAGTCCGGCGAGCAGGACGGCGGTGGCGCCGATGCTCGCGAGGCGGGTGGAGAGCTTCATGATGAACCTTTCTGGAGCCGGACCAGAGCCGGCGGAAGCGAAGCGGGACGCGCTGAAACTAATTTCGGTCGGTGAACGCGGGGGGAACGGGAGCGAGACCGGATGCGAACTCGGCCCTGCGTTCCGAGCGATCTGCGGATACCGTGGTCCGGTGCACGCGTCGCGGGTGGTGTCGGGGTCGCTGATCGCGGCATCCGCCCTCGGCATCGGTCCCCGCGGCCGCTCCGACTCCGGGGGGGTCGAGCCGTGAGCCGCGCCCTGGCCGTGCTGCTCGCCCCGGTGATCCTCGTGCAGGCCGCGCGACTGCGGCGCACGACGCCGCTGCTCCCCGCGCCCGCGGGCGACCGTACGGGTGGCACGGGCAAGCTGCGGCTCGTCGTCGTCGGCGACTCGACCGCCGTCGGCACGGGGGCCGAGACCCTCGACGACGCCCTCCCGGGCCGCCTGGGCGCACTGCTCGGCGCCCGCTGGCGTGCCGTCGGCCGCAATGGAGCGACCGCCGCCGACGTGCTGCGCGATCACATCGCGGATGCCGCGGGCGGTCCCGCCGACGTGGCCGTGCTGCTCGTCGGCTGGAACGACGCGATGAAGCTGCGCTCGGGCCGGGCGTTCGCCCGCGACCTCGGGCTGCTCGTCGACAAGCTGGTCGCCGCGAGCCCGAAGGGTCGGATCGTCGTCGTCGCCCCGCCGGTCTTCTCGGCGTTCGAGGTGCTGCCGCGTCCGCTCCGCTCCGCGCTGGGGTCGCACGCCGCCGGACTCTCGCGCCTCGCGGCCCGGGTCGCCGACGAGCACGAGGTGGACTTCGCGCCGGGCTTCGACGGCACGTCCGTGTCGTCGGACCGCTTCCACCCCGACCGAACCGGCTACACGACGATGGCGGCGGGCATCGCGACGGCGCTTCAGGCGTGACCCGGATCCTGCTCGGCATCGCAGGAGCGCCCGGCGCCGGCAAGAGCACCTACGCCGCCGCCGAGCAGGCCCGCCTCGGACCGGCGGCGACCGTGCTGCCGATGGACGGCTTCCACCTGCCGCAGGCCGAGCTGGTGCGCCTCGGCCGTCGCGACCGGATGGGCGCTCCCGACACGTTCGACGTCGCCGGCTTCGTGGCGACCCTCGAAGCCCTGAGAAGCGGGGCGGATGTGCGCGCTCCCGGGTTCGACCGACGGATCGAGGAGCCGGTGCCCGACGCGATCGTCGTCGGCCCCGACATCCGCCTCGTGCTCGTCGAAGGCAACTACCTGCTGCACGACCGCGACGGCTGGGAGCGTGTGCGCCCGCTGCTCGACCGCGTGGTGTTCCTCGCGCCCGACGACGCCGTGCGCCGCGACCGGCTGATCGCGCGGCACGTCGCCTTCGGCAAGTCGGCGGCCGAGGCGGAGGCCTGGGTCGCCCGCTCCGACGACCCGAACGCCGCGATCGTCGCCGTGACGGCGCACCGCGCGGACGAGAGCATCCCGTCGCTAGGGTGACTCCCATGCGGATTCAGGGAACGCATCGCCGGCGGCTGCCCGTCGCCCTCGCGATGCTCGGAGCCGCCGTCCTCCTCGCCGCATGTGCGCCGCAAAACCCCGCGATCACCGGACTCGAGCCGGTGGAGTTCCCCGAACCGGCCGCGGTGGAGCCGGGGACGGCGCTGGCGTTCGGCGATGCCGTCTGGGTCGAACAGGCGTCGGCCGGGGAGACCTACCTGCTCGGCGTCGCGGTGCTCGACATCGTCGAGGGCGAATCGTGGATCTGGAAGGACTTCCTCAACACCGACGAGTTGCTCGACTACACCCCGTACTTCGTGATCGTCCAGCGCCAGTGGCTGTCCGCCGACGAGAAGTACGACATCAGCCTGTACCCCCTGCTCTCCGACGGCACCCCCGGTTTCCTGATGGAGACCGAGGCCGAGGGCGCCGTCAACCCCGCGACCTGCGAGGAGTTCAACATCGGGCTGCCCCGTCTCGACGACCCCGTGCAGCGCTTCGACTGCATGCTCACCGCCGCCCCGAAGGGCCTGAGCGTGACCGGGGTCGTCTACGACGGCACCTTCGCGCGGGAGCAGGGCAACGTCGACCCCACCGCCTACCTCGAGGCGCCCGTCATCTGGACCTCCGAGTGAGCCGCGGACCCGCGCCCGCGTAAGCTGGCGGCATCCCACCCGTTCTTCGCGAGGAGTTCCGTTGCCCACGATCGTCGTCGAGGTCATGCCCAAGGCGGAGCTGCTCGACCCGGCCGGCAAGGCCGTCGCCGGAGCCTTGCGCCGTGAGGGCGGGCACCCGTTCGCCGACGTGCGCATCGGCAAGCGCTTCGAGCTCACCGTCGACGGCGAGGTGACGGATGCCGTGCTCGCGCAGGCGCAGAAGCTCGCCGACGAGATGCTGAGCAACTCCGTGATCGAGGACGTGGTGAAGGTCTACGTCCTGGAAGCCGCCGCCGCGTGAAGATCGGCGTCGTCACCTTCCCCGGCTCGCTCGACGACCGCGACGCCCAGCGCGCGGCGCGGATCGCCGGCGCCGAGCCCGTCGCCCTCTGGCACGGTGACCACGACCTGCAGGGCGTCGACGCGATCGTCCTCCCGGGCGGGTTCTCGTACGGCGACTACCTGCGCTGCGGCGCGATCGCGGCCCGCAGCCCGATCATGCGCGAGGTCGTCGAGGCGGCGAACTCGGGGATGCCCGTGCTCGGCATCTGCAACGGATTCCAGGTGCTCGTCGAAGCCCACCTCCTGCCGGGCGGACTGATCCGCAACGACCACGGCGACTTCGTCTGCCGCGACCAGGGCCTCCGCGTCGAGAACGCGTCGACCGCCTGGACGTCGGGGTTCACGGAGGGCCAGCAGATCACCGTCCCGCTGAAGAACGGCGAGGGGGGTTTCATCGCCGACGCCGAGACGCTCGCGCGACTCGAGGGCGAGGGGCTCGTCGCGTTCCGCTACACGGGGCTCAACCCGAACGGCTCCCTCAACGACATCGCCGGGCTCACCAACGACCGCGGCAACGTCGTCGGACTGATGCCGCACCCCGAACACGCCGTCGAGCCGGGCTTCGGCCCCGACACCCCCGAGGCGATGCGCTCGGGGGTCGACGGACTGACGTTCTTCACGAGCGTGCTGCGGCACGCCCTCGCCCGGGCGTGACCCCGAAGCTCCTCTTCCGCCTCGTCGCCGTCGCGGAGGCGGTCACCTGGACGCTCCTGATCGCCGGACTCGTGCTGCGCGCGGCGACCGGCGAGAGCCTCGGGGTGACGATCGGCGGCGGCATCCACGGGTTCGTCTTCCTCGCCTACGCCGGGATCGCGCTGCTGGTCGGCGTCGACCGCCGCTGGAGCCCGGGCCTGGTGGCGCTCGCCGTGGCGACCGCGGTCGTGCCGTACGCGACGATCCCGCTCGACGTCGTACTCGACCGGCGCGGCAAGCTCGACGGCTCGTGGCGCCGCGAATCCGACGGCGGGGATCGCACTCCACTCGACGCCCTCGTACGCTGGTTCGTGCGGCGACCCGTCGCGCTGGGCGCCGTGTTCGCCGTGCTGCTGGTGGCGATCTTCACGACGCTCGTTCTGATCGGCCCGCCCGGCGGGCGGTAGGAGGACCCGGTGGGCCGTCTCGTCGTCTCGATGTTCTCGACGCTGGACGGGGTCATCCAGGGTCCCGGCGGTCCCGGTGAAGACACCGAGGGCGGCTTCCCCTTCAGCGGCTGGCAGGCGCCGTTCGCGGGTCACGACTCGGGAACCGTGATCGTCGACTCGATCCTGGGACAGGATGCGCTCCTCCTCGGCCGCAAGACCTACGACATCTGGGTGCGCCACTGGCCGCAGGCGACGGATGTCATCGGCGCACGGTTCAACGCGATCCCCAAGTTCGTCGCCTCGCGCACCCTCGCCGACCCGGAATGGGCGGGCACGACCGTCCTCACCGACGTCGCCACCGAGGTGGCGGCCCTGAAGACGACGTTCGACGAGATCCGGCTGTGGGGCAGCGGCGAGCTCCTCGCCGCGTTGCTCGGCCACGACCTCGTCGACCAGATCGACCTGTTCACCTTCCCGGTGGTGCTCGGCACGGGCAAGCGCGTGTTCCGCGAGGGCACGACGCCCGCGGCGTTCGAGATCGTCGGCGAGCCGCGCGGATTCACCGGCGGCGTGGTGCTCGCGCGCTACCGTCGCGCCGGCGACCCCGAGTTCGGCGACGTCACGCCGTGACCGATCGCTCCCAGCCTCGCCGCACGAGGGTCTCGAGCACGGCGGGGTCGACGGCATCCAGACGCTTCAGGTAGAGGCAGCTCACGCCCGTCGTGTGGGGTCCGAGCCGTTCGAGGAGAGCATCCGCGTCATCGGAGACGCCGTAGAGCGTGAGCGCGCCCTTGCGGGGCGAGAACCCGATCACGAACATGTCGCCGCTCGTCGTCGTGTTCTCGTACCGCGTCGAGCCGAATCCGACCATCGTCGGGCCCCACATCACCGGCTTCTGCCCGGTCACCCGCTCCATCAGGTCGGCGACCGCGTGCCCTTCGCCGCGGCGCCGCTCGTCGGGCACCGCGTCGAGGAACGCGGTGACGTCGGCATCCGTGGGTGCAGTGACCATGGCGGTCAGAGTAGACCGGGATGCCGACGTCGGCTAGGTGACGTCGCGGCGCCAGGTCGTGACGGCCCCGATCGCGCCGAACAGCACGGCGTAGGCGGCGAGCACGAGCCCGCCCTGCCACCACTCCAGCGGAGCAGGGCCGGCCGTGGCCCCGGCGAACACCGTGAAGAAGCTCGCGCCGACGAGAGCGTCGCCGGCCGCGCCGGGCAGGAAGCGGCCGACCTCGGCGAGGCCCTCGACGAACGCGGCGGCGGTGCGCAGCAGCGGCTCGACGAACTGGGTGAAGGCGAGGATCGTGATGATCGACCCGATCTGGCTGGGGATCAGCACGCCGAGACCGACGCCGACGAGACCCCACAGCGCCATCGCGAGCACGATCCGGCCGAGCAGCAGCCAGGTGTCGCCGTCGTCGAGGAGCGTCTGCTGACCGTTCGCGGCGAGCACCGGCGCACCGGCGCCGACCGAGCCGAGCAGGCCGACGACCCCGTAGAGCGCGCCCATCAGCAGCCCGGCAGCCGCCTTGGCGGCGAGCACGACGGCGCGGTGCGGCGTCGCGAGGAACACGGTCCCGAGCGTGCGGTGCCGCACCTCGGCGGTGATCGAGAGGGCGCCGAAGATGATCGGGAACACGTAGCCGGTCGCGGTGGTCATGCTGTAGACCAGCGGCGCGAGGAAGTCGTCGGGGAGCTGCACCCCCGCCTCCTCGGGCGTGAGGGTCAGTGCGAAGCCGATCCCCACGGCGGCGATGCCGACGTAGCCGAACAGGATGATCGCGAGCACCCACCACAGGCGGGTGGAGAAGATCTTGCCGAACTCGGCCGACAAGGCGTTGACGAAGCTCATCAGGCCCGACCCCCTTCCGCGCCGCGGTCCGGATCGGCGACGAGCGCGAGGAACTCGTCCTCGAGGCCCGCGCCGGAGGCGGCGAGCGCGCTCAGCGGGACACCGGCGGCGAGCGCGAGACGCCCGACCTCGATCGGCTCGAGCGCGACCGTCAGCCCCTCGGCGGTCGTCTGCGGCGCGTGGCCGGCGGTGGTGAGGGCGGCGGCGAGCGCGGCCCGGTCGGGCGAGTCGACGACGCTCCCGGTCGTCGCGGCACCCTCGAGGGCCGCGAGCGCCCCGACGTACCGCAGCTTGCCGCCGGCGATGACGACCACGTCGTCCACGGTCTGCCGCACCTCGCTCAGCAGATGCGAACTGACCAGGATCGTGCGCCCCTCGTCGGCGAGCGCGCGCAGGAACGAGCGGATCCAGCGGATGCCTTCGGGGTCGAGGCCGTTGATCGGCTCGTCGAGCACGAGCACGCCCGGGTCGCCGAGCAGGGCCGTCGCCAGCCCGAGCCGCTGGCGCATGCCGAGCGAGTATCCGCCGACGCGCCGGTCGGCGTACGGGGACATGCCGGTCTGCTCGAGCACCGCTCCGACGCGGGCCTGCGGGATGCCGGCGGCCCGGGCGACGACGGCGAGGTGCGCGCGGCCGGAACGCCCGGGATGGAACGACGCCTCGAGCGATGCCCCCACGCTGCGCATCGGATGCGGGATGTCGGCGTAGACCTTGCCGCCGATCGTCGCCCGGCCGCTCGTCGTGCCGACGAGTCCGAGCAGCATCCGCAACGACGTCGTCTTGCCGGCGCCGTTCGGACCGAGGAAGCCGGTCACCCGGCCCGGTTCGACGGTGAAATCGAGGTCGGAGACGGCGGCGACGGCGCCGAAGCGCTTGGTCACCCCGTCGAAGACGAGAGTCTGTCCGGTCGTCATGCCTTCGACGCTACCGAGCGACGTCCGCGGCCACCTCCCCCTCCAGAGGGAGAGGGATGGCCCCGGTGAACGCGCTCGCGCGCTCCTCGGCGTCGCTCGACCCCGAGAACACGCCCTCGTGCGGCTTCGGGTCGCGCGGCTTCCGCGCCTGGGGAGCGTCGGCGTCGACCATCGACACCCGGGTGCGCGGCAGCGCGGCGGGATGCCGGTCGCGGATCCACTCGACCATCTCCTCGCGCACGTTGCAGCGCAGATCGAACAGCGTGGGCGCATCCTTCGCGGTCACCAGGATGCGGATGCGCACCCGGTCGCCGGTGGCATCCGTCACCTGCAGCACCGACGCGCGGCGGTCCCACAGCGGCTGCTCTTCGAGGATCTCGGCGAGACGTCCGCGCATCGCGTCGACCGGCACCTGCCAGTCGACGTCGAGCTCCACGCTGCCGAGCAGGTCGGAGGTGCGGCGGGTCCAGTTCTGGAACGGGGTGCTCGTGAAGTACGTCGACGGCAGCACGAGACGGCGGTCGTCCCAGATGTGCACGACGACGTAGGTGAGGGTGATCTCCTCGATGCGGCCCCACTCGTTCTCGACGATCACCACGTCGTCGACGCGCAGCGCGTCGGAGAACGCGAGCTGCACCCCGGCGAACACGTTGGCCAGGGTCGACTGCGCCGCGATGCCCGCGACGACGCTGAGCACGCCGGCCGACGCCAGGAGCGACGCCCCCACGCCCTGCACCCCGGGGAAGGTGAGCAGCACCGCGCCGACCGTCACGATCGCGATCACGACGTAGAGCAGGCGCCGCAGGATCGCGACCTGGGTGTGCACCCGGCGGGCGACCCGGTTGTCGGCGACCTCGGTCGGGTGCCGCCGCAGCGTGCGGGCGAACCCGAAGCCGACGAGGCCGGCGATCAGCCAGCCGGTCGCGACGATGCCCGCGATGCCGAGACCGTGCAGGATGCCGCCGCGCCACTCCGCGAGATCCGGCGGCAGCGCGGTGGCCGCGACCGCGATGAGCGCCCCCACGAGCACGAGGGCGCGGAACGGCCTGCGCAGCCGGCCGAGCAGCGCCGGATCCCAGTTCCCCCGACGGGCGGCGAGCCGCAGCGGCAGGGTCACGACCGCCACGAGCACGAGGGCGACGAGCAGCACCACCCCGAGCGTCGCGGCGAAGACGATCCAGGGGTGGGCGGACATCCACTCGGGCATTCGGCCTCCGTTCGACGGGACCTCCCACGCTAGACG
>Ga0075365_10000548_pt1 | contig 14479 bp, 15 predicted proteins | sample EndMetdeltDD1765_FD_71387 | JGI IMG/M metagenome (GOLD analysis project Ga0075365, IMG submission 71387) | Populus endosphere microbial communities from Tennessee, USA - Endosphere MetaG P. deltoides DD176-5 | ecosystem: Host-associated > Plants > Roots > Endosphere | place: USA: Tennessee... | reverse complement strand
CTTATCAACTTACTCAGCAACAACGATCAATTGCATCAAATTTATTACCAATACACTGCGACCATCACCCCATTTCTTTTTCTTGCTGCAATTTATGGAGTAAATTTTTTGAAAAGATATCTTTCTTTCAAACTAATTATGACTTATCTCTGTATTGTCTCTCTCTGTTCAGCCTATCAACTTTCTCCACTGCCAGGCTCTCTCAATCCAAACTTAGATATGATTACCCAACCTGTCGCTGATCGAGAATTTATTGAAGCTTCTTTAGCTCGTATCCCGCAATCTGTCAGTGTCGCAGCATCAAATAACGCCGGCTCGCATCTCTCTGAAAGACAAAAAATCTATATACTTCCATTGGGAATCGATAAGGCGGATGTGATTGTTTTATTACTTAATAACTCAGAACCACCAGATTCGTTAAAAGCAGAAGAAGCAATATTACAAAAATTAAAAAAAGATAAAAATTATGAGCTTGTTGAAGAAAAAGGATCGTTTTTTATCTTTAAAAAAACGGGGAGAATGGTATACTAGAGATATGATCAATGTTATTAAAGCCAATGGACAAAAAGAATCATTTAATGAAGACAAATTATTAGATTCCATCAAACGAGCAAGAATCCCCGCTCCACTCCAGCAAGAAGCATTGAACCATGTTCGAACAAAAGTATATGAAGGCATCTCGACCTCAGAAATTTATCAACACATTCTTGAATTTTTAGATCAATCAGAGCATCCTTATATCAAATCGCAATACAGTTTAAAAGAATCGATCATGATGCTGGGGCCAACAGGCTATCCGTTTGAAGATTTTGTGGCGAGAATTCTTGAGACTGCTGGATACACAACCAAAGTCCGCCAAATCCTCAGTGGTAAATGTGTCACGCATGAAGTGGATGTGATTGCAGAAAAGAATGGAGAATCCTCCATGATTGAAGTGAAATTTCATAACAATCCAGGAGTTCGTTCGGATGTACAAGTCGCGCTGTATACTCAGGCCCGTTTCCTAGACGTAAAGGAACGCAACAACTTGACGAAAGCATGGATAGTCACCAATACCAAAACAACCACGGACGCGAACACCTATGCCCTCTGTACGGGTATGAGAGTCATTAGCTGGAGCTATCCTGAAGGAGAGAGCTTACGAGAGCTGATTGAAAAATCACGTCTGCACCCGGTCACGATGTTGACCTCACTTTCTCAATCAAATAAAATAACGCTCTTAAATAGTCACATCGTGCTCTGTAAAGAAATTCACGAAAACCCTCATATTCTTGATACACTGCCATTGTCAAAAGAAGATCGAGAAAAAACGTTAGCTGAAGTAGATGTTATTTGCCGGGAAGAGGGGTAACTACCATAGGTTTAATTTTTCTTCCGGGTCTTATTTTTCTAGAATCAAATATCGCAGCCTCCCTTGGAGTTTTTGGTTTTAATATCTCTGAACCTAGTACTCCTGAATTTTCTCCAGCACCAGCACTTGCTAAGGCAATTTCTCGCTCAGTGCCAGGTATAGGGGTATATAGCGGTAATTCTCGTGACATTTAAAATAATTATAGTCTTATTAGAGAAAACTTACAAGAAGTTATCTATCTCATACTTGCAGCATACCCATTAGGGACTGTTGTTAATTTATCAGCATAGAGGAGGAAGCCATTACGAATGGTGTGGTCACCAAATCTAGCGTTAACTTTATCAATAATCTGAGTGATCCGCTGTTGCTTTTGATCATAGGGAAGAAGAGGAGCTGGGATATTTTTTGTGTCTTCTAAACCGGAAGTCCAAATACTAATTTGACGAACATAGCCATTGATGCCTCTCTTGTCAGGATGACAAGTATCAAGAGCAGCCAAGCATGCTTCAAAGATATCTTTGCCATGATCCAAATATTGATCAAATGTTTTTCTCCCGTGAATTGGATTCGCTCCACCTAAATAGATGCCGACTGTCTTTGTTTTTTTGTTGAGTCTTCGCAGTTTGATCGCAACTTCTTCACACAGTTCATAAATGTTCTGCATGACTCGTCGCTTATCATATTCATTGTGGGGAAGACAATACTGCCGCCCAACAGATTTGACGTCCTCACGCTGCGTATAATCGAGGACAGGACGATCATCGCGGCCAAAGCCAATGTCTTGCAACACTTTGCCTTGTACTTCACCAAATTCAGCAATCAAAGAAGTAAGCGGGACGGTTCTGAGTTGAAGTAAATTGGTAATGCCCATTTGATTTAGTCTGTTATTAATGCGATACCCAATACCACAAATATCCGTAAGCCGAACACTTTTATAAACATCTGTGAGAGAATCTTGCGTAATCTCCATAACACCATTTGGTTTTTTCAAACCAGATGCTAACTTTGCCAAGAGTTTATTGTGAGAGATACCAACAGAAGCGGTGATGTATTCTCCAAGGTCTTGCTTTAATCGCAATTTGAGTTTGTTGATCAATGGATGCACACCACCAAACAAGGGGATGGTACCAGTTACATCCATAAACACTTCATCAAGGGAGAAAATTTCAATCGTGGGGGAGAAGTCGTTACAAATAGCTAAAAATTGTTTGCTTACCTCCCAATATCGTATGAAGTCGGCTGGTGCAAAAATAATTGAAGGACAAATCTTCTGCGCGTCGTAGGTGCGAGAAGGGCTTTTGATACCAAGCCTTTTTGCCTCCCGACTTGCCGCAATGATACAGTGGCGCCCATTTGTCGCCGTAATGCCAATCGGACGATTGCGAAAAAGAATATTATCTTGTTGTGCAACACTAGCAAAGAACGAATCAAAATCAATATGGAGGATAACCTTATTCATAGAAAAATATACGTACCCTATTATTGCTCATAAAATATACGAAGGGCAAGAAGGCAAAGAAGATACAACTAGATCAAAAATTATAATCCGTATTCACTAAGAGGAGCGTTACCGATGCGAGTTCTTGGGAGGCTCATGATTTGTGAACGGCATTGGGTTTTTCCATCAATTGTTGAGAATGCACCGGAGAATCCATGTTTGCTTACTTCTTGAATAGCTAAATCATTGAATGAACCATAAGGATAGACGAAGATCGTATTATTTAATCCAAGCTTTTCTTTAAATGCAGCACTCGAAGAAGATAATTCTGCATCAATTTCTTGCTCTGAGATTAACCCAAGAGGTGCATGGGTCGCAGTGTGATTATAGATCTTGGCATAAGGGCTCGTATTCATTTCTTTGAGGTGATCCCACAACATGTAGCCGGGCTTGTCGATGAGACCTGAAGGAATCATAAAGTTCATGATGATGTTATATTTCTTCGCAACGAGAAAGCCGTACGTGTAGTTATCATCATAGCCATCATCAATGGTGATGACAATCGATTTCTCGGGAAGTTTTTGATAGGTACGTAACGCATTTATCAATTCTTCTGCAGAAATAAAATGATAACCGCTCGTCGCAAGGTACTTCATCTGTTCATCAAAGATCGCGCTATCAACAGTCAGCTGCGGGTGACCAAGGAGTTCTGCCATGGGTAATGGTTGGATGTGATGATACATTAACACTGGTACATCCATACAATAATCAGCAGTTTCTGTCAGGACAGGAGCAGCTGAGGGAGAGGCCGTCCAGGTATCACCGGTTAGACTAAGCGGTAAAATACCTACAGGAGCAGCTGAAGGCGTTGCACTGAGAAGAATTGGGGAAAGAAGTCCGTGTTCGCTTTCTGCTGAAAAAACGGGTTGTGTTAAAGAAGTAGTTGGAGTCTGTGATTCAGCGTGAAACAGAAAGAACGTGATGAGAAGTAAACATGAGAGCAATGTCGAGACGACGAACGAGATAAGGTTTTCTCGCTGAGAAAGTTTGTTCGAAGATTGGTAAATAACGGCTTTCTTTTTCATTATTTTTTCTGATTCCAATTGTAATAGGCAGAGATCTAAATGACAATGCCCAAAAAATATATTATACTGCTACAATGTTTGCAAAACGTGTATCAGCATTAGCCCAATCACCAACCATGGCAATTGATGCCAAAGCCAAAGCATTTAAAAAACAGGGAATCCCGGTGATTAATCTTAGTGTGGGCGAACCCAACTTTCAAACACCTGAGCATATTAAAGAAGCAGCACATCGTGCGATTACGGAAGGCATGACATTTTATACCGCATCTGAAGGTATCCTCGAACTGCGTGAAGCAATTGCTACTAAATTTAAACAAGACAATAACATCTCCTATGATCCTTCGCAAATTATCGTCGGGACCGGCAGTAAACAATTACTGTATTGTGCATTCCAAGTGCTTTGTGATCCAGGAGACGAAGTCATTATCCCGCTTCCTGCATGGGGTACTTTTAGCGAACAAGTAAAACTTGCTGAAGGCAAACCAGTATTTATTTCCATGAATTCGCCTTTTAAACTTACTGCACAGGACGTTAAAAAAGTGCTGACACCACGAACAAAGATTCTCCTGCTTAACAGTCCATCAAACCCAACCGGAGCAATCGTTGATCCTGATGAATTAGAAAAAATTGCAGCGCTTGCGATAAAAGAAAAATTCTTTATCATCACTGATGAGATTTATGAAAAACTTGTCTATACACAAAAACATGTATCCATTGCATCTCTGAATGAACAAATCAAAGAACAGACGATAACGATTAATGGCGTTTCAAAATCCTATGCGATGACAGGATGGCGAATCGGCTATGCTGCCGGATCTCAAAAAGTTATTGCGAAAATGAAAGCATTACAGAGCCAACTGATTACCCATGCATCTTCTCTTTCACAAGTAGCCGCGGTCGAAGCACTCATTGGAGATCAAAAACCTCTGGCGGCAATGAAGACAGAATTTGTAAAACGAAGAGCGTTTTGTATCAGAGAATTTAAGACACTAAAAAATATTTCATTTGCAGAACCCGAAGGAGCATTTTATATTTTCTTTTCTGTTGAGAAATTATTGGGAGAACAATATCCGACAGCAACGGCGTGGGCGGAAGCGTTACTTGAAAAAGAAAAAGTTGCCGTTATTCCTGGCGAAGCTTTTTCTTATCCAGGATATATACGGTTATCCTATTCAGCATCAATGGAAGATTTGGAGGAAGCAATAACAAGAATTAAACAATTTATAATGCTTTAAGCAGCTTGGGATCTTCGTTGTGTCATTGTTGCTTTTGCAATTCGTCTTAGGGCAACTTCCTGTTTTATCCTCCCTTTTTCTTGTTTAACCACACGCTCGTGTACTTCTTGAGAAGTGAGAGGTAAAGGCGCGAGATCTTTATCATGCAGTGCCTCGTTTAAAACGCGAGTTAGCGATTCCGTTTTATCACTTGCTCCTATTCTAAACCGCATCTTCATACGATATTTGTGAATCTTTTCAATTTCTTCAGTAGTAAAGAAGGAAGCAATTTGACGAGTATAAAGTACTTCTTCATCATTACTCTTATCAAAGTGAGCATGCGTTCTAATAGCAGTGAGGACAGTATATAGCGTGTCTGATAAATATGCTTTTGCGAGAAGATCTCGATCAGGCTCTTTCCCAAATGCGATTTCTCTTGCGAGTTGTGTGCGATAATCGAATACATAAGGTCTCCTACTAAAGGTATCCTTTGTATCTACTCCTTGCGATTCAAACTTGTGGAAAAGGGAAGTGTGATAAGCCCCTAATGTGAAAAGAATCGTAATATCAGGTTTGTCTTTTAACTCAGGATGAGCAATCATAATCTTTTCTAATTCTTCTGGGAAACGATTTGTCATACGATCTTCTCGTATATGTTGTTGGCTAGCACTTTTTTTCTCATTTGTTTTTAAAGCTTCTAATGTTTTGTCAAAATCCGGTTTAACGTACGGTTTAAATATTAATTTATGCATTTCTGCACGAGTAGGTGAATCCTCTGGGCGAATATCTATCCCTCCTATAATGTTCTTACTCCCATAGAGTGATTGGAACATCGCATCCCAAACAGTATCTTTTATACGCAAATTATAATTCCATTGTGCTCTTCTTCCAAAAAGCTTTTTCATCACTTGATCAAAACGATCTGACGGCAATTGGTCTGGATCTGCATTAGCAAGTTTTTGAAGCATTTGGGTATCTTCTTTGTTATCACTTTCGTAGAAAGATATATCTGCTTTTTTCACATGATTTTTCATGCCAACCATATCTTTAAAAGTATCATGTTGACCGAAATAGAATTTTAGTTTTATTGGTGGCCAGTCAGGATGACGCTCAGCAATATATTCAGCAATCGTTTTTTCTTTCTTTTCTACAACTGATGCAAACGAAAGCTCAGTAAATCTATTTCTTGTCTGTGGAGGACGGGGGGATTGCTCGATCATTCTCAAGCTATTATAACGAATTTCACCGCAAGTATTTCAACAAATATTTAAACGGTCCAAGTGTCGTATTCCAAGGGACTTCTGCTAAGACCATCATGAGAGCGATGTGGGGACCGAAGAAAATAACAGAGAGACCGATTGCTGGTCCCATATTCATATATGCTTTTGAGACTGCAAGAGCAATTTTATCTGGTTTCTTTCGCCAAAAAGCTGTCCCGTAGCCAACAATGTATAAGATAAGAAATAGTAAACAAAGCCACAATGAATCAATAATTGCGCCAAGAGGATTGTGTAAAATGGTTTTTGCTTGACTGGCAACGACATTATAAATCATAAAAGAAACAAGCAGAATACTAATCAAACTATAATAAGGTTGTGTTTCCGTAACCCATTTTTTAGCGATTCGTTTAACAACTTCAGCAGCACCTAACGGAACAAAACTAATTAAGATAAGTGTTTTAAATAAACTCGTGATATCTAGTTGTACGTTTTGATGAGTCAATAATAAAAAGAGAAGAGGCACACTAAAAGGAGCGACAAGATGACCAACAAGAGAAAGCGCAAGACTGAGGGAAACATTACCTTTGAAAAATTCCGTGAATACCGGGGAAACAATACCCGGAGGCATCGCTGAAAGAAGTAAAAAAGCAATTGCTAAGTCAGAACTAATGAACTGAAAAAGCAAATAGAGAATCCCAGGAATAAGAAACATATAAACAATAAGGATATAGATAAAAGATAACGGTTTTTTTATATGCGCGATAACATCAAAGAAATCAACTTTGAGACACGTGAAAAAGAACGTCACCATAAGAATGACGAGGATAACATTGCTAAGATTAATTATCGGAGAAGGGATGAGTAACCCTAAGAACATTGCCAGAACAAAAAGGATCCAAAAGTTTGCCTCAATGGCTTTTATAAATTTCATAGGGGAAATAGCGCGTGCTATTTATGTTTGAAAACGTCCTTGCCAGCGAATTTGGCTTTGTCGCCAAGCATTTCTTCTATGCGTAAGAGTTCATTATATTTTGCTACGCGGTCAGTACGAGAAAGTGAACCAGTTTTAATTTGACCAGTACCAAGTCCAACAGCGAGATGAGAAATTGTCGTATCTTCTGTTTCTCCAGAACGATGTGACATAACTGAATTCCAGCCAGCAGCTTTTGCCATCTCAACTGCTTTAACAGTTTCTGTCAGTGTGCCAATTTGATTTGGCTTAATTAAAATTGCATTTGCGGCTTTTTTCTGGATGCCTTGGTCTAAAAATTCAATGTTGGTTACAAATAAATCATCTCCAACGAGTTGGATTTTTTCTCCAAGAAGAGATGTCATATAAATCCAGTTTGTCCAGTCACTTTCACCCAAACCATCTTCGATTGAAACAATTGGATAATTCTCAACCATTTGTGCTAACCAATCAACCATTTGTTTGCCGGTGTATTCTTCTTTTTCTGCTTTCAAAACATAATTGCCATCATGAATTAATTCTGATGCTGCGACATCGAGCGCGAAAGCAATTTCACTTCCTGGATCGAAGCCCGCATTCATGACTGCTTGAATAATAAGATCGAGCGCTTCAGCATTCCCATTCTTTACCCGAGGAGCATAGCCACCTTCATCACCAACAGTTGTAGCATATCCTTTTGATTTCAAAACTTTGCCTAAGTGATGGAAGACTTCCGCTCCCATACGAAGTGCTTCAGAGAAAGAATTAGCACCAACAGGGACAATCATAAATTCTTGAATGTCTGTCGCGAAATCAGCATGTCGTCCTCCATTGATAATATTCATCATTGGGAGTGGCAAGAGATGCGTTTTATTGTCTTGATTTGGAGCGGTAAAGTAATCAAAGAGGGGAATGTTCAACGCACTAGCGCTTGCTTTTGCTGTCGCAAGTGAAACAGCTAAGATAGCATTTGCTCCAAGTTTACCTTTGTTTGGTGTGCCATCGAGTGCAATCATTTTCTCATCGATTTCTTTTTGTTGTGCACAATCCATACCAACCAGTGCTTGGTTTATTGTGGTGTTAACATTTTCTACTGCTTTGAGAACGCCTTTGCCTAAATAAACTTTTGGATCACCATCACGGAGTTCAACTGCTTCATGTGTTCCGGTAGACGCACCTGATGGAACGGCAGCTCTTCCCATAATGCCATTTTCAAGTTCAACATCACATTCAACAGTAGGGTTTCCTCGAGAATCAAGAATTTGACGAGCATGAATCTTTGCTATTTTCATATCTCATAATTTTAATAGAAAAACTGCAAAGTTACAAGAAGTGATTTTAAATAGATCCCGAAACAAGTTCGGGATGACAAAATTAACTGTATGATGATATGATCAAAGCATGAAAGACTTTAAAACTTTTCTTCACAAAAATATTCTCTTGTTTATTGTTTTTATCACCGGCGCTGCTGTTTTAATTCTTGAAGTTACTGCTACGCGCACGCTTTCAGCTTATTTTGGAAGTACTATCTATACCGTTTCAAGTGTCATTAGTGTGATTCTCCTCGCATTGAGTGTTGGCTATTATGTCGGCGGACGACTTGCTGATGCAAAAGGATCACTCTTGCTTTTTTATGGATTAATCGCCCTCAGTGGATTTAGTGTCTTTATTCTTCAAATCCTCAATATTACTGTCTCTCCCGCGATTGCTTATACTTTTTCGCTACGTGATGGTCCGCTCGTGTTGGCGATGATGCTTTTCTTCCTCCCAAGTGTGCTTCTCGGTATGCTTTCTCCAATTGTTGCCAAGTTACAAAAACAACGTGAAGTCAAAGGTGGCATTGGTCGAGTAACAGGAGATGTTTTTTTCTGGTCAACATTAGGAAGCATTTTGGGAAGTCTTGGTACTGGGTTTGTTTTGATTCCGCATTTTGGTGTTGATCAAATCATTATCGGTGTCGGACTGGTTTTGGTCGTTATTGGTTTGGGAGGAATAAGTATTAGCCGAAAAGATTATACGATGATGACCGGTGTCGTTTGTTTGGTTGGAGTAATTATCGTCCTGCAAATAACCATGGCTTACTTCCAAAAGATGACACGATCTCAGGCTATTTTGTACAGCAAAGACAGTATCTACGAAAAACATACCGTCTACGACAGCGTGTATAAAGGCAAACCAACTCGTTTCTTTCGTCAAGATATTGATGCCTCAAGCGCCATGTATTTACACTCATCTGAACTCGTGTATGACTACACAAAATATTACAAGATTTATACACTAAACAAACCAGATTTATCCCATGCGTTAATAATTGGCGCCGGAGCTTATTCGATTCCAAAAGCACTGCTTGCTGATGATAAAAAAGTCGTCGTCGATGTCGTCGATATAGAACCTGCACTCTACGAAATTGGCAAGCAATATTTTAACGTTCCAAATGATTCTCGACTCGTTAATAATATTGAAGATGGACGACGATTTCTTCATGATACAGACAAACAGTATGATCTCATTTTTGGAGATGCCTTTCATTTCTCAATTCCTCCTCATTTAACAACAACAGAATTCTTTCAATTAACAAAAGATAAATTGGCACCAGAGGGGATGTTTGTTATGAATGTTATTGGTTCACTAGCACCTTCTAACCCGTCTTTCGTCCTTTCTGAAATGCATACCTTCAAAACTATTTTCCCAAATAGCTACTTCTTTGCAACAAGGTCAAGAGACTCAAATGATATACAAAATCTTATCTTAGTCGGATATAACTCAGATAAAAAACTTGATTTCAAAAAAGCAGAGAGCTCCAAAGATCCTATCTTGCAATCGCTTGCACAAAAACAAATCGATGAGAAAAAAATCGACTTTGATCAATACCATATCTTTACCGATAACTATGCTCCTGTTGAATATTATATTAGTAAAAACTTTAATTAGAAGATTGAGAACAGCACAGCGAGGATAAGAATAATCAAGATAATTTGCCCAAGCCCTCCAAAAACAAAAACTCCGAAAATTGATAACAACCAAAAGATAAAAAGCACGATTGCAATCGTTCGAAAGATACCAGGAAGAAGATTAATCACAAAAACAATAAGGATAAGTAACAGAATACTGTGCAGTGAAAAAGGATGATTAGATATCGAGAATAAAGCGTTACTGAGAAACGGAATATGAACAAATCCTAACAGCCAGAGAATGACAAGTAATGCGAGAATTAATTGAATCATATGGTGAAATTATTGTGACAAGAACCAAGCAAAAAATCAAGATTGATTCTTGTTTCCTCTTTAAAAAATAACCCGCAACCCACCAAGACTTGCGTAATCATAGGGGTGTGAATCGTGAATTGAACCAATTAAAATTCTGTTTCTCTTTATTCGTAATTCTTTAGAGATTTGATCAATTGCCTCTGGACCAAATGGGGTATGAGAATAGACCACGTCAATCTTGAAATGTGTAAAAGCACCAGCTAATTGTAAATCTGTTACAATTCTTTCTAGTTCTCTCATACCTGATCCTGCTTCTTTGTGATCATCACATGTCTCATCACATTTGCAATGAATTAAGGTAATATGCCGACCTGTTTCATTGCGATTAATATATCTCAGAATTTTATAAATATTTTCTTTGTTATGAATAAACGCAACAAATCTCCCATGAGTTATTTCTCGAAATTGTGATTGGAGGGGTTTGCGTAAAAAAGGAAGGGTGCGAAAAACTCTGAGTAATCCCATGAGTAAATAATCTTGATAAATAATACATAAGACGACAATCAAAATTGGAATAAAATAAAAGATAAAATAACGGAGATTGTTTGAATCGATATGAACATTTCCTAGGATGCCGACAAATGTTGCGAAGAAAGCAAGAACGACAAAAAGAACAGGTGCTCGATAATTGCGCCGAAGTTCACTTCTGGTTTCTTTCAAAATTAAATTCCCAAAAGCAAAAAGTGTCATCTCAGTTAAGAAAGAAAGCGCATACACACCCGCTAACGTCAGCAAATTTCCTCCGGTAAAAAGAAGAATTGAACTACAAAGACTAAAAAAGAAAACGATGATCGCCGGAAATGCACCATTATGATTTTTCTTCGTAAGCAGATAAGGTAAGCAACCTTCGGCTGCCATACGAGAGAGCAATCCACTTACAGCAATGTATGCAGTCAAGACAGCACCTGAGAGAACTAAAAATGCATCGAGAACAATCATGTATTGAAACGCTGTCCCGCCGAGGATTCGAGCTGCATCTGCTAATAAGAAATCTTTTGCTTGAGAAATAGCATTGTAGTCCATCGTGTTGAGAATCACTAAGGTAAGCAGGGGACTAAAAATACCGACGGCGATTAACATGTTTCTAAGAGTCTTGCGAAAAACTCCAGGCTTTTGTTGCTCGACAAAATTTGATGAACTCTCAAATCCTGTTGCACCAATAAGTGCGGCCGAAAAAGCAAAAAACAAGGCAAAGAAAAATCCCCCCTGTTGCGGAAGTAGTTTATCAGTATGCATCATATTTACCCCGAACTGTGAATTCCCATGGATAAGATAGAGCACTCCTAGCCCGATAAATAAAACGAGACAGATGATATGAAAAATAAAAATTGCGAGCGCGACTTTTGCCGAATCTTTAATGCCAGAAACCGTTAACAAACCAAATGTTCCCAAAACGATTAACGTTCCAAAAGTAATTGGAAGAGGGAGTACGGTATGAACATACGCAACTGCTGTTTTTGCAGAAATCACTGCCGTCGCGATGTAAGTAATAAACGTTATGACACCAGCACAAGCGGCAATTGTTTTTGACGTACCGTTTAACAAACAGTTGTATGCCCCACCATTAAGCGGAAGTGCTTCAACAACTTCTATATAAACAGATTTATATAGATAGAGAACAACAGCAATTATTACAAAAACAAGCGGAGCATAAATGCCGGCAAAAAGAATCGCAATTCCTGAAACATATAAAGCTGAGCTTAGAATATCATTTCCGGCGACTGCTGTTGCTTGCCATTGACCAAGTTTAGGAGTTAATTTATGATGTTTGCCTTGCATACGAAATACTTGAGCTATTTTTATTATAGAGAATCAGCTTCGGCTTAGACAAGAGTGAAGTATGGTTATGAAGGCAAATGTGATTTGATTGTGCCCACAAGATGATCGAGTTCAAACGGTTTTGGAATAAAGTCGTCAGCTAAGTACTCTTTTATTGTTGTATGTGCACTTGGATGAGCAGACATCATGACAATTGGGATATTACGAGTATTCGTTTGTTGCTTGAGATGTTTGGCAATTGTTCTCCCGTCTTTACCAGAGAGCAAGACGTCAAGCAAAATCAAATCTGGATAATTTCCTTTAAGCTTTTCAGCATCTTCACCTCGGGTAGAAGTCGTTACACTAAATCCTTCTAATTCAAGCAACATTCCCACTGCTTCAAGAATGTCTGGATCATCATCAACAATTAATATTTTCTTTTTCATGTCACCTCCCATATTCCTGATTATACTAAAGCACTATTCTGTGAAAAGTAATCATGACTAATGTAAAAATCGTGTAATGATGCTAAAATAAAAACATGCATTACGCAGCATTAGATTCTACCCATTATCTCATTCGTCTTCAAAAGGGAGAAGAAGTCGTTGCTACGCTTCAAAAATTTGCTAAAGAAAAAGAAATAAAGAATGCATCCTTTACTGCACTTGGATCACTCAAAGATCCTACGTTGGCTTATTATCATATTGAAGAAAAGAAATTTGCGAATACACCGTACAAAGGATTTTATGAGCTGATTAGTATGATTGGGACAATTGCTTACTATAAAGAAGAGCCAACAATGCATGCACACATCTCAATTTCCAACGAACAGATGCAAGCAATTGCAGGACACTTGGTAAACGCAACAGTGTCCGCAACCGTTGAAATTATGCTAACGACATTCCCAACAGCATTTACCAAAGAGGATGATGAGGAAACAGGGCTAAAGTTATGGAATTTACCCGATCAATTGTGATATATTATTGCTATGTACTATTCTGAATCATGCTCCTATTGCTCAAAAGTATTCTACACATTTAGTGACGACAAATTCGCCGCCGCCAAAGCACTCTATGCTGGCATCAGAAAACATCTGGAAGAATATGGAGAAGATGACAAAGAACATAAATTTGATGATGGCCCAGAGATTGATACAAATGAAATATACGGCGAAATGACAGAATCCGCAGACGCCCCAGCTGGTGGATATCAAGTATAAGTTTAAGCAGCTTGTTGTTGTCTGGCAGCTTTCCTCCCAGCTCTTGCTCGAGGGTGATAAATAAGAAGGTCTGGAACTACTGGCCAAACTCTTTTTGTTGTTTCTTGCATTGATTTAAGTTTTAGTTCATCTGCTTTAGACCATTTCATCTTGAACCGTTCACGAATAACCGGAGGTAATCCCCCGATTGCAAAGAGACGAACAACTTCATTAAGAGGAGCTCTGAGACCTAAATGAGAAGCTACCGTTAACAGCCCGGGTCTTGGTTCAATGGTACGATCAGAAACTTTTGTGATTACTTCTTTAGCAGCGGGTGTAAGCTGTAAAACATTTTCAAACATATTATCCAACGTCTTTTTGTAGCTTTCATAATCCGGAGGTACCCCGCGCATTCCCATTCCATATCTACTAAACCATTCTCGTGATTCCTGATAGAAATGCTCTTTTTCTTTAGGAGATAATTCACGTCGGTCGAAGTTCTCAATAACATCTTCTGTCATTTTGACAAATGTTAAATGAGGCCATAAAAAGACGTCCAGATTAAGCGCATGTTTTCGTTTGCCTTTAACGTCTACAAAGTCAAGATCTTTATGCGCATCTCGTATTCTTTTGGCGGTTTCTTCATAATTAACATCATAGAAGCCACCCATGATTTGTGGTACAGAAGCCAATATTCTTCTCCAAGGAGTTTCAAAAAAATCAGACTGTTCTGCAATAACTTTACCAACCACTGGATGCATCAGTTGTAATATGCCAGCACTCATACCAGTCAGTTGAAAACGTCGATCACCTAAATACTTTTCCAAGATTGGTTCAGGTTCTGCAGTCTCTGGAGAAAAGATAAGTTTATCGGGATTATTTTTGAAAGGGGGTAATTTAGTAAATCGTTTAGGTGTTTCGTAGCCGCGTGGAAAAAATTCCTTCCCCATCTATAGTTGAGTATAGCATATTGATGAGATCGTGCAATAAGAAAATGTCC
>Ga0075365_10000547_pt1 | contig 14495 bp, 13 predicted proteins | sample EndMetdeltDD1765_FD_71387 | JGI IMG/M metagenome (GOLD analysis project Ga0075365, IMG submission 71387) | Populus endosphere microbial communities from Tennessee, USA - Endosphere MetaG P. deltoides DD176-5 | ecosystem: Host-associated > Plants > Roots > Endosphere | place: USA: Tennessee... | reverse complement strand
TTTATAAAGGTAATAAATTTTCTTATTTACTATAAATTAACTCTATTTGATCACAGAATTAAAATTTAATTTAGCATAATTTTTTAATGATTCCAATCTGTTTTTTAAAAAATATATTCCTTGAAAAATTTGGTTTCAGGCAGGCTATAGAGTTGGATTGCTTAGAAAATTCGCCTTTTTTGTCTAGATCGGTATACTATCCCCAAAAAAATTAATTTTTTGAGCAAAAAAATGATATCGATTAATCAACTTAGCATGGCGTATGGCGAAAAGCTGTTATTTTATGACGTTAATCTTATCCTATCCACACACAGCCGTTATGCCTTAGTCGGTGCGAATGGCGCTGGGAAGTCTACGTTTTTAAAATTACTCACTGGCGCAGAACAACCCATCGACGGTACGCTGTCAATTCCTAAAATCGCTAGCGTTGGATGGTTGAAACAGGATCAATTTCGCTATGAAAATACGCTGATTACCGATATCGTCTTGCAAGGTAAACCTGACTTATGGCAAGCGCTACAAGAAAAGGATAAATTATTACAAAGTGATTTACATAACGAAAAAAACCTTAATCGTTTAGGAAAACTTGAAGAAGAAATTGCACGTCTGAATGGCTATAGCGCCAATGCTTTAGCGGCCAAGCTTTTGATGGGTTTAGGAATACAGCTTGAATATCATGAAAAACCATTAAGTACACTCTCGGGTGGCTTTAAACTACGTGTTTTATTGGCTCAAGCCTTATTTCAAGAACCGAATATTTTACTATTAGATGAACCAACCAATCATTTGGATTTTATCTCTATCGTCTGGTTAGAAAAATATTTAAAAAATGAATTTTCTGGTTTACTACTGTTTATTTCTCATGATGTGGAATTCATCAACCGTTTAGCCGATCAAATACTCGATGTCGATTATGGTGAAATACGTGCCTATAGCGGTAACTATGAAAAATTTCTTGCTGAAAAACAATTAATTATTGAACAAAAACTGCAAGAAAAACGCAGCGTGGAACTTAAAATTGCTAGCATGCAAAGTTTTGTAGATAGATTTCGTGCCAGTGCCAATCGAGCGAAAATGGCCCAATCTCGTGTGAAAATGATCGCAAAAATGGAAATCCCTGATCTCAAACAATCTTCGCGATTATCTCCTACGTTTCAATTCAAATCGATACGCCCTTCCGGAAAATGGGTAGTGCGTGTTAACGGATTAACCAAAAATTTTAACGAGAAAAAACTTTTTCAGCAGTTAAACTTCGAAATTAAGCGCGGCGAAAAAGTTGCGATTATGGGTGAAAACGGTATTGGTAAATCAACACTCATTAAAATATTACTTGATAGGATTCAATCTGATCAAGGTAGTGTTGAATGGGGCTATGAAACGCATGTGTGTTACTTTTCTCAAGACCATCATGACTTATTAAATAAACATGCAACTGTTTTAGCGTGGTTAGAACAGTATGCTGCTGGCATCAGTGAACAATCGATACGTAAAACCTTGGCCCAAGTTTTATTTAATAAAGAAGATGTCCTTAAAGACATTTTAGCTTTAAGTGGAGGCGAAGCAGCCCGTTTATTACTCGCGAAAATGGTATTAGAACCCGCGAATGTCTTGATTCTGGATGAACCGACTAACCATCTCGATATCGAAGCCACTGAAGCCTTGGCGACGGCTTTACGAAATTATCCAGGCACCTTACTCTTAGTAAGTCACGATCGGCATTTCATCAACAAAATTGCGGATCGCATCTTATTTATTTCTCACGAGAAAAAACTACAAGATGTTAAACGCTTGGATGCGATTAATTTAGACTAAACTTATTAAGTTTTAAATAGGTTAATACATTATCTAGTAGATAATACGATTTATAGTTCGATAAATCATTAAACAGAAATAAAAACACATCAATAGCGAGGTAAATCTATGCCTTCACCAACAAAAACTCTTAGGATTAGTCCAAAACCAGCTGCTGAACCAAAGAAAAATTTAGTTTCAAATAATCCCTCAAAATCTTGCTTATCTTTTTTTAAAGGTTTTTTTAGCCCTAAGGAGCAGCCAACCCTTAGGATTAGTCGAAAACCACCTGCGGAATTATCTACGACGACGAGCACAAGCGAAGTGGCCAAAGTCGAGAGTCCTGTTGTAGGCCTGCACTGACGGACGAAGCAGGAAACTCATAAGCCATTCTGGAAGTCGCTTTTGTATTTTTTTATAGTGGTTTAATCGTGCTCCAATTGCGGCAAGCGGGGCACAGCCAATCGAGAATTTTGCTATTAAAACCACAGCTTAAGCATCGATAGACCGGTTTATTTTCCATTAATTTTTTAATAAGACCTTTTAAACTATTTAAATTACTTTTATCGGTCAAAGAGCAACTTTCTTGTGCTAAATGTAAGTCAACTAATTGATAGAGACCCGATAGCGAAGGCTTCGCTTGTAATTGCTGAGTCAGAAACTGTAATGCTTTATCGTTATCTTTTTCTTGAATCAATTTAACAATAGCCAATGAAAGTGGCGTCTGCGCATGCTCGGCAAGCGTTTCATGTAAATAACTGAGTAGTCCTATCAATCCCGATTGATGTTGTAAGTAACATTGATTAAGTGGCTCTAAGGTTTCAGTAATATAATCGGGGTCTTGTTTTTTTATCGCTTGATAGATAGTGATCGCTTCTTCCCATTTTTCCGCGGTAATGGCCAATTTTCCTTTAATCAGATTAGCGCGAACACATTGTGCATCATACTTTAAAGCAAGCTCTAAAAGTTTAATGACTTCTTTTTGGTTCGCTTGAGTGTTTAATAAATTTTGTGCTAATTCACAATGATAGTGAGCAATATTTTTAAAAATCTTGCTATCCCATTTTGAAATTTTTTTCGCCTGCTTAATGGCAATTTCCCAACGTTTTTGTTGTTGGTAAATTTCTAATAGATAGCGTACGGCGATACGGGCATATTCGCTATCATCATGGTTGATCACTTCGAAAAATAAACGCTCTGCCCTATCTAACAAACCTGCGCAGTAATAATCTCTTCCTAAGGCTAACAACGCCTGTAATTTTTGTGCATGAGCAAGATTAGGCCTAGCAATCAAATTTTGGTGCAGCCTAATAGCACGATCAATTTCACCTCGCCGACGGAATAACACGCCTAAGGCTAAGTGAGTTTCCACTGTTTCAATGTCAACCTCGAGTATCTTAATAAAGGTATCAACCGCTTTATCGGACTGCTCATTGAGTAAATAATTTAAACCACGTAAATACTCACGATTGCATTCATGTTTCTTACTCGAACTTGAATTAGAAAATTGAAAATAAGCGATATACCAACCAGAAGCGGCGGCAATTGGAAGCAATAGAAACAGTAACTCCAGCATAGTCACGCTCATTAGGAAGTGGATAGCACTGTAGCCCGTTAATGCTGATCTTTAAATGGCAAAGCTCTTAAGTTGCTCAGTTCTTTTTCAACTAAGATCAATCGATGTCGTAAACGCCGATTAACATACTTGAGTTTTATGTAGGTAATTAAAGCAGTTAATAAACCTAATAAACCACCTAAAATAAAACTAAGTATGGTTAATAAAGACAGCGGTAATCGTTTAGTGTCCCAATAATAATTTACACTGACCAGATCGGCATTCAGACCAGCAAAAATAAGTCCCAATATAAATAATACAATCAGGAACAAATATGTAATGCATCGCATAGACTTACCTACTCAATGGGAACTTATACTAAATTAGTTTTACATTAAGCTAAAGTTCTAGTGACAACCAGAACTCTAGCTTTACTGCAAAATCATCCTTCATTTAAGCCCATGCTATTTTCTTAAACAATAAGAAAACAGCAATTACTTAGTGACTGCTTTTTCTTCTAAAGGAAGGAGAGAAAGTGAAATGTGACGATTTTTTCGATCAAGATTTAAAATTCTTGCATCTATTTCTTGCCCCACTTCAAAATTTTTTCCTTCTTCGCCATACTCAGATAGTTTAAGCTGAGCTTCGATATTATTGCCTAAATCAACTTTCATCCCTTCGTCGTTGACTTCAGTTATTTTTCCTTTGACCATTTGGTCTTTACTGTATTTATCAAAAGGATGCGATGATTCGGTATCCAATTGTTTGATACCTAGCGAAATACGTTCACGCTCGGGATCTATCGATAAGATAATCGTTTCTAATTCATCACCTTTTTTGTACTTACGTACCGCTTCTTCGCCGGATATATTCCATGCAATATCCGATAAATGGACTAAGCCATCGATGTTACCGGGTAAGCCAATGAACAGGCCGAAATCAGTAATCGATTTGATTTTACCGGTAATACGTTCGCCTTTAGCATGCGTATTCGCGAAATCTTCCCAAGGATTAGATTTACACTGTTTAATACCTAAAGAAATACGACGTCGATCCGAATCAATATCTAATACGACGACCTCAATTTCCATACCTGCTTGAACGATTTTATTCGGATTAATGTTTTTATTGGTCCAATCCATTTCTGAAACGTGGACTAAACCTTCAACCCCTTCTTCTATTTCGACAAAGCAACCATAATCGGTCACATTAGTCACTTTACCTTTCAAACGTGTACCGACAGGGTAACGTTTAACTAAGTCTTCCCAAGGATCGCCGACTAATTGTTTCAGCCCTAATGACACTCGACCTCTATCTCTTTCGATTTTGAGTACCACGACTTCAATTTCATCGCCTATGGTTAATACTTCACTCGGTTGTTTGACACGCTTCCAGGAAATATCGGTGACGTGTAATAAACCATCAATGCCACCTAAATCGATAAATGCACCGTAATCGGCTAAGTTTTTTACGATACCCTTAATGACTTGACCTTCTTCTAATTCAGTTAATAACTGTTCGCGTCCGGCTTGGCCTTCGGATTCCAGTACCGCGCGTCGTGATAAAACAATATTGTTACGCTTAGGATCGAGCTTAATGACCTTAAATTCCAGGTCTTTACCTTCGATAATGCTAGAATCACGTACTGGACGTACATCCACTAATGAACCCGGTAAGAAAGCGCGCAGATTACCAACTTCTACTGTAAAACCACCTTTTACTTTTCCTGTGACCTTCCCCGTCACCACTGTATCGGCATCGTGTGCACGTTGTAACGCCGTCCACATTTCTGCACGTTTGGCTTTTTCACGCGATAAACGTGTTTCACCAAAACCATCTTCTAAAGATTCTATGCTGACATCAATTTGGTCGCCAACTTGGACTTCTAACTCGCCGGCTTCATTATAAAATTGCTCAATGGGAATCAAACCTTCGGATTTTAAATTCGCATTGACAACAACTCGGTCTTTTTCGATGCGGACAACGGTTCCGGTAATAATCATCCCGGTGTAAAAAATACGTTCGGAGAAATTCTCCTCGAGTAACTGTGCAAAACTCTCACTCATATAGTTATATCACTTGTTCTTTTTTAGAGAACCACGGTTAAGGCGCAATATGCGCGGTTAATATTTAGGTATAGGGTCATTTGGCGCGATAATGGTCATAAATCGCGGTATTTTCTGCGTTTCGTTACTCACATACTACATATATGCTCCGTTACGATACTCGAAAAACCACACTTTCTGACTCATCTTCGCTGAATGACGACACACCTGCATTAAGCTAATTTTTAGGAACTCTAGCCTAATGCCCCTGTTACGTTTTCGCTTGAGCCTGTGGCAACTTACTTTTGATAAGTTGTAACACCTCTTGAATGCTTAAGTGCGTCGTATCGATAGTAATAGCTTCCTTAGGCGCTATGAGTGGCGCTACCGGGCGCTGCCTATCTTGACGATCACGTTGCTCAAGCTCTGCTCGCACAGCGTTAAGGCTAACATGCTTCCCTTTTGCCTTCAACTGTAAATAACGCCGTTTAGCACGTTCTTCGAGACTCGCTTCAAGGAAAATTTTAAGTTGTGCGTCAGGAAAAACGATACTACCCATGTCCCGACCGTCTGCTACCAAACCGGGAGCACGACGAAATGCTCGTTGATAAGCTAATAATGCCTGCCGAACCTTAGGATAGCCCCCTAATTTCGAGGCTAATTGACCTATTTCTTCGGTACGAATGTCATCAGTAATATCCTGCTGTCGCCAAAAAATTCTAAGCAACTGTTCAGAAGACTGAATGCTAAAATTTAGCGCTAAGTTTGTCGCTAAAGGAAGCAAGCTATCCTCTTCAATAGGCGTTTCTGTGGCTATCGCAATCCAGGCGGCGGCGCGATAAATAGCCCCGCTATCGAGAAAATGCCAACCTAGTTCTTGGGCTAATAAATGGCTAATCGTACCCTTACCTGAACCACTTGGACCATCTATGGTAATCACCGGAATAGGCAATTTTTTTTCGGGTGTTAACAACATGCTAAATAAGCCTTCCAAGCCAATTTTCGGTAGTGCTGGGCTTTCGCCGCAGGATCCTTTGCTTGATAAATACCCCGACCGACTATAATGATATCTGTGCCGTTTTGTGTAATCGCCTGTTCTGGAGAGATATAGTGTTGACCAAGACCATCGGCAGTTTTGGCATCGGATTGAACGCCAGGGGTCATGTGGATAAGACCTGGGTTTTCGGTTAATTGATGCTGAGCAATAAACCCCATGACAAAATCGGGATAGTGTTTAGCCATGCTAATACTCGCTTCGGTATAAGCACCTGTGGCTAAAGAACCTCTGGAACTCATTTCCGCAAGTAACAATAACCCGCGTCCTCTCGGGAGGCCTACTTCTTGTAAACCTTGGATTACGCCTGGACCAGAAACGGTATGAGCATTAACGAAATCTGCCCAATCGGCGATCTGGTAGACCCCTCCCGCATATTGTTGTTTAACGGTATAACCAATATCAGCAAATTTACGATCTTCAAAGATTAAAAACTGATGCTTTTTAGCTAAATGTTTCAGTTGCTTGATAAAATTAGGTGTGAAATCAGACAATATATCGACATGGGTTTTTAATAGGCAAATTTCCTCGCCTACTTTATCAAGCAAACTTAGTAATTCAGCAACATGACTAACATCAGCAGATAAACAAAGATTAGTTTGTTTTTCCGCTATCAGTTGGCATAAACGTTGCGCACTTGCGTTTAAACAAACCGTCGCTCGTTCGGCAAAATTTAATTTTTTAATTTTTTTTGACATTTATTGACTTAGTAAGGGATCAAATGCAACCACCTGTGTCGTAAGATGCATCTCGGTATTAAGTTGTTCGGCTAATTGTTTCATTTTCTCTGGTTTAATTTCCGGACCCACAAATACACGCGTCAACACACCTAACAAACTTTTGTATTGACGACTATACGCATTAAAACCTTTACGCCGTAAGGTCTGGACCAAATTTTCAGCTTGTGCTGGATCTTTAATATCGGGTAATTCAACCACCCACGCTTTTGCTGGTGTCAAAGGATAGCTTAGCAAATTTTTGATACTCGGCTTATCTGAAATCATAGGTAATAATGTGGCGCTAGGTGGAACCGGTGGGCTGGGAATAGTAAACGAAAGTAAATGGTCAGCACGATAATCTTTCATCATTAAAGGTACAAAAATAACCAATAAAGCGATAATGACAAGAATGCTAATAAAACTAACACGTTTAATTGGAAAAGCCACAGGCTATCTCCGCATATTGATAATAGACTATTACACAAGAATTTATGGATAGAAACAACAATTTTTTTCAAGGTGGTTTTAATATTAAAATCATCTTGAATATTCTATTTAAGGATACCATAATTTGAGTTAAAAAATTATCCGTTATCTCAACCCAAATCATGGCATCAACTTTATTTTTTTAATTTGTAAAATTAAAGTCAATTACTTGATAAAAACCATTTCCTGTGTCGGCAATTTCCCAAACAGCCAAAATAACGTGATACCCTGTGCGTACAGGTAGCGTAAAGTGATGCGTGGGCCCTGTAGTAGGTGGCGAGCAATTCCAGAAAGGCTGGCATGACTCTTCAAAAACAGCAATAGGATCAGAATCAAATTGTTCACGCGTTAATACTTGGTTGGTATGCCAACCTACTCGGGTTATAAAATAATTATAACGGCGAGTGGTGTGCGCTGCAGTAAAAACCCATCGAAACTCTATAGTTTGTCCTGAACTAACCGGGTGCTTGTACCAATCTCTGACTTCATCAAGAATAAATGAGTTGCTCTGTCCTGCGCTGGCGATGCGGCCATCCGCAGGAGGAGTCACGTTTGGAACATCCGAAGGAACAACAGGATCGGTAAGGCCGCTGACGCGTGCTGGAAAGAATTTACCGGATTCTAAGCCGTTAGCTCTCCAATCTGCCAAGTAAATATCAGCTCGAGATTGGGGAGTTACTATTCTGCCATGCCGTGGTTGTGGATTTGCATGAGTTTCTACTCCTCCAACGGTTCCATGTCGGTTATGAGCCGGTTCATAATTATTATTTTCGTGAATATGTTCTACCATAAGATTACTCCTGTAATAATGTAGTTTTGTTTAAAAAAATTTATCCATAAGTTACTTAATTCATTAGTGAAATAAATTAAAATGAAATTATTCGTTAGATAATAATGCTTTTTTTATTTTTAATTTTAACTAATCTTTCAAAAAATTAAAAATACATAATAAGCTATTATCTTCTCATTGCACCTAAAACATGGAAAATATAGATAAGAAATAGAAATTTAAAGAATTTTTAACAAAAATTCTTTTTTATTTTTTTGAATAAAAAAATTATTCATAATTTTAATAAATTCAAACTGCCCAATCATTGCTGCTGTTGTAAATAGTCACGAATATCTTCTGGGGGAAGATAGAGCGTTTTAAGGATGGGACATTCGGTGATTGAAACACTACCATCACAAGCATTTTCCCAATCCATTAAAGCCTGTTTTATGCGCTGCAAACCCTTTATTTTAGTTTCAATGTAAGAAATTTTTTGTTGCATGCGTAACTTTATCTGCTGACTGGGTAATTGGTTAGTTTCTATATCAAGCAAACATTTAATTTCATTTAAATCGAAACCAACCCACTTCGCGTTTTGAATAAAATAAAAATAACGTACGAAACTTTCTGGATAAAGACGAAAATTCCCTACACTGCGTTTTGACATAGGAATTAAACCAATTTTTTCATAATAACGTATTGTTACTGGGGTTTTCTGAACTAATTTAGCCAACTTTCCAATCGTATAATATTTCATATCAAGCCCTATTTTTTCAAAAATTAATGATTATTTAGTTAAAACAATAACGACAATCCCACGCTGTAAGTATTATCATTAGTAGAAAGATTATTTTCTTGCAATAACGTTTGCGTGTTACCATAATTACCGGTATGTTGGTATTGTACATACACGGCAAGTGTTGGATTGATTTGATAATACGGTCTTAACGTTAACTGCAATTCGTTGAATCCACTACCGACTAAATCACGCGCAACCGTTTTACTTGCAAATAAACCTTCTACTTCGGTTCGAATAAAAAAATTATGCGCTATTTGTGTATCGCGACTAAAGTCTAGATCCAGTTTACTACTGCCGTTATGATAGTAGGCTCGAATATCGGTTTGGATAAAATAAGGGGCTAAGCCTTCAATACCCATGCCCGGTTGAAAATATGGTGTCAGCGCTGGACGATACACATAATTCACACCTCCTTTAATTGCCCAGAACTGACTAATAGCATGCCAATAAAACATATCCAGATTGGCATTTTCAATAACGCCCTGCCTGATTTCGGCTTTTTCCAAATATAATTGCAGCTTGTTATTATCACCGCCAAACAGTCCTTTATAAGTAATTTCTTGATCGTTATTAATTAAATTCTGATTAATATCCAATAAATTTGCACTAAAAAATCGGGGCACATGATCCGCAGGATGATCGACTAAGCTTGGATCGATAGGTAAATGCTGAACACGAACTATCGCTTGATTTGCATAAATTGAAGGTTTAACGATATTTTGCGCCGTCTGCTTGGCAGGTGTCACATCGATCAAAGTAGTGTATTGGAATACCCGTGCCATTCCGGCTGCCATATGATAAAGCTGGTGACAATGAAAAAACCACTGTCCACTTGCATCAGCATCTAGATCGACGACCACTGTCGCCATCGGTGGCACGACAATTGTGTGTAACAAAGGGTCGTAGGCACCATGCCCATTACGTAAAATAAACCAATGACCATGAATGTGCATCGGGTGATCCATCATCGAATGATTAGTAAATATTATTCGATAACGCTTGCCGGGTTTTAATAAAATTGGTTTTGCATTATTCATGGTCACGCCATTAATGAACCAAATATAACGATTCATATAACCCGTTAAATCCATGTGTATGGTTTTTTCTATCGGTTTATTAGGATTATTGGTCTTAACCGCTGCAATTATTTTTTGATAGGGCGAGCCTTCTGTTAAACTTTTCATGTTCGACATAGGTATTTTGTGCATGCTCACACTCGGCATAGCTGAGGAACTCATGCTATGCAAAGAATTGGAATGCATTTCCATTGCCATGTTCCCCATCATAATTGGCGCAGGCTCAGGAAAAGGTTTAAGATCGTGAATATTAACCGCTACATTCGGCGTGGTAGTAAGTACACCTATGGCACGCCCTAAGGTATCCATTGATTCGGCATAAATAATCGTAGCACCTAAATGTTTAATAGATACTAAAACATCATAGGTTTCACCTGGTTCAATCTTGAAGTGTTCGACTGTATAAGGTTTGATGTTATTACCATCGATTTGAACAATTTTCATCCTACCGCGATCCAACTTGACATTATAATTAGTGCTCGCCCCTGCCGCAATAAAACGGAGACGAACGGTATCACCTAATTTCACCTTGCGTGTCCAAGGTCGTTGACTTACCTGTCCATTCAGTAAATACGCATCGTAAGCAATATCACTAAAATCATAAATATTCATACGGCTTTTTTGCATCATTTTATAACTACGCAACAATTGATGGCGTTTTAAAGGCGTAGCGTTTCTATAATCGTGAATAAACTTGAATAAGGAAGCTTGTAAAGGAAAACGTGAATCATAATAGCCATCGACTTTTTTAAGATTGGCATATATTTGCTGCGGACGTGTGTTGCTCCAGTCAGACAATACGACGACAAAATCTTTATTATAGTGATGATCGACGGGAGGAGTTTTAGCGTCGATAATAATACCACCATACAAACCTTGTTGTTCTTGGAAACCGTCATGGGCATGATACCAATAACTCCCGGATTGGTGCGGTGTAAAACGATATTGGAAAAAACCGCCGGCGGGTATGGGTTGTTGACTCACACCGCTTACCCCATCCATTTGCCAAGGAACCAACAAACCATGCCAATGAAGGGTAGTGCCAACATTAAGTCGGTTATACACGTTAATGAGGACCGGTTGGCCTTCCTTTAGGTGTAAAATAGGACCAGGAACTTGATTGTTGACGCTAATCGCTTGCACTGGTGTTCCAGTAAAATTGACCTGTTTATACGCCACAGTCAAATTAATAATCTGAGTTTTGGCCTCAGCCGGATTCACAAATAACAGCGCAAAACTGAGAGTAAAACTGTAAGCCAGGGTAACAATAGGTTTCATGTAAAGCTTTAGGATTAATAAGATTAAATAAATAATAAGATTAACCTTAAGGTTAAGGTCAATACTGCTAGAGATTGTACATTGATATCAAAAATATACCATTAAAACGCTGCTTTTTTCGCGTTAAATGACTTCAAGTAGCCGTGTACTACTTACAATACTTGCGGGTTCTTTTCGAGAAAAAAGTAAGATTTTGCTATGAAACTGTTCTAAATCGGCCCGATGGCCAATACTAATCAAACTGGTATTAGCTAGCAATAACCGTAAATTTTGATAGGCGTTAATTTGTGACGCATCATCTAACGCTGAAGTCGCTTCATCAAGAAATAAAATGTCCGGTTTATTTAAAACGGTCCTAATTAATGCTATTAATTGCTGCTCGCCAGGCGAACATATTTGCTGCCAAGGCTTTAGCTCATTTAATTCATGTTGAAATTTTGCTAAACCAAAACGTCGCAGGAGTTCCCTTAAATCATCATCCGTCACTGCAAGTTGAGTAGGATATAAAAGACTCTCTTTTAGTGTTCCCAATGGGAAAAACGTTTTTTGCGATAGAAAAAAGGTTTTCTTATCTTTTGGAAAATTAATACTACCTTCAGCAAAAGGCCAAATACCCGCCAATGTGCGTATCAATGAACTCTTACCGATACCTGAGCAGCCTTTTATTAAATAATTCTCGGTTAAATCCAAAGACAGATTAAGTGGTCCTATTAACAATTCTCCATCAGGTAAAAATAAATTTAAATTATTCAACGTAATCTGATTGTGTAGATTATTTTTTTGTATCATTAATTTACTAGGCAATGCGGCTGATGCGTGTTCAATGGCGGTATTTAGCTCAGTTAAACGCACAATAATTGAATTCCAATCGGCGAGTGAAATATAGACTTGCATCCAAGTCGTAAATGAAGCAACCACACTACCAAATCCCATTGTAATTTGCGTTAATCCGCCAAACTGTATTTTTTTACTTAAAAAAAGTGGGATAGCAAACAGCGTCGCTAGGGGACTGCTGGCTAAATTAATACCCATTGATAGAAAGGTTAATCGTTTTTGTAATTGTATAATATCGATAAAATTATGATAAATTTGCTTAAACAATGCATTAAACTGACTGACTTGAGATTGTTCTCCGCGTTGTAAGGCAATCTCGTCTCTGGATTCACGAAATTTTATTAACGCGAAACGGAAATTAGCATTATAACGTTGCTGATGGTAATTGTAGCTGATTAATTTTTTGCCGATGCGATTCGTTACCCATACACCTAAACCACCGAATAAACACGCAATCCAGAATAAATAACCGGGTATTGGAATAATAAGACGCCCTAAGGGGATAGTGAAATGCCCACCAATTTTCCAAAGTATCGTACCAAATGAAATAAAAAGAGTTAATGATTGCAACACTTGAAACGTGATCCCTAAAGTCAATTCAGTGAATTGATCGATATCTTCACTAATACGTTGGTCGGGATTGTCGATTTTTTTATCTAAAAACTGAAAACGGTAGTAATTTTTATTTGCCAACCAATTTCGTATCGTATTTTTTGTCAACCATTGTCGCCAGCGTAAGGCAAGTAAAGCATTCACATAAAATGCAAAACCATAAGCTAAAAACATGAATACAATAACAATAGTCATCACTATTAAATTTTGCCAAACTAATGGCTTATTAAAATTTTGCAGTGCATTGAAGACATTTTTACTACAATAACTTAACCAAACATCACCTTCTACTGCGGAGAACGTAAAAAATAAATTTAAAAAAAGTAAGGTATAGGCGAGTTTTTTTTCTTCGGATTGCCAATAAGGACGCAGTAAGCGCCAAAAATTTAGCCAGAAATGCCTATTAAAAGTAAGATGTTGTTTTTTTGATTTTTTCATATATGAATGCGAACTTAGCTTTTTTATACTTTACACGCTTTTCGCAGGGTATCTGAAAGAGGTAAAAGCTTACGGGAAAGCAGTGGGTATGGCTAGTTTTAATATACAAAAAAAGAAGATTTTTATCTTTTTAGATAAAAATCTTCTTTAAAAAGGACTAATTAAACACCGGTTGAGTGTGGCTGTCACTATAAAAAACCACAAATCTTATTCACAACCTTCCCAATATTTGGGTTGTTGTTTGAATAATGTCACGTTTTCCGTTATCTCTGACCAATTAGCTTCTATTTGCTGTAACCTAAGTTTAATGATAATACTAATATTGTCTTCAAGTTGATTGATGATATCTTTCATTAAATTTAGATTATTTTTAACCACATCAATTTGATTAACTAGGTAGTTACAAAGTTCCAAAGCATTTTCTGCTGCCACTTCATTAACAAAATCTCTCATGACCAGATGATCACACCAGAGTCTTTTATAGGCTAACCAATCATCGAGTTTCATCGCTTCACGTACTGAATTTTTAAAAACTTCAACATCCATACCATTATTTTGGTATGCTTCTAAGAGTAATTTTATTTCATCGGAGATTTTTTTTACCTCCATCTTATTTTTTTCATTATTACGATTAACCCGTTCGATCCTCTCGATCAAAGTTTCCACTGTCACAACAAATGCAGGTTTTTTTTCAGGTAATTTATCGGCTATTGAAGTTAAAAAAGGGATTTCCATATTTAGGACTACGGTTAGATAATCTATATCAGAAAAAATTTGATATAACAACTTACCGAGTTTATCTGAATATTTATTTGAAATACCCAAATCATTAACATTTTTTGGTAAGTTTGATCTTGGGTTTTTTATAAAATCATGAGCATAATTCATTTTTACCTCCTTATAGGTATGAATAATAGCTAGAAGTGTACGGTACTTTTTGTTTTTTTTGTGAAAAATTAATTTAAAAACGCTATTTTGTAGATAATATTTAGTCCAAGGTATTTCTCTTAATTAGCATATGTTCAAATTGAGTTAATAA